>FRDC01002170.1_pt1 | contig 44336 bp, 75 predicted proteins | sample 1106171 | NCBI WGS metagenome assembly FRDC01 (sample SAMEA3930566, study PRJEB13176) | freshwater metagenome | biome: Drinking water system; feature: drinking water; material: water | place: Singapore | collected 2014-12-20 | reverse complement strand
CTCTAATGGTCATGGCTAGCTCACCGTAAAGTCATCTTCGAGAATCCAACGTCCAATGCCGTCCAGAAATAATGCCTGCGCAGCAGCCGAAAGATAACTTGTCTGCACATTGGTTAACCCGACGCGGCTTGGCATAGAGACAAATTGTTGGGCTGTCGTTGCTTCGTAGTCAGGGGCTCGATAAAAACCAACAGGTACCGGATCAGCTATAGGCTGTATATATTCCTGAGGATTCCTTAAAAGCGGTTTCTTTGTGTAGTTGCCCCAGTAATCGCGGCGCAAACGACTAGCGTATTCGGTTATACCGAATGTGTCATCTGTTGCCAGCCATTCCCCAAGGCGGCCGCCCCTTCGTGCCATTAGCCACCGCGCTTGCCATAACCAGGCTTCATTGTTGTTGACTTCGCAGAACCGGATTTTCTCTGTGAACCAGTTTCGCGTCTCGTTTTCTTTGGATTCATGTTTTTGCAGGTTTTCATCATCTTTCCTTTCTAGACGGCTCGCAGGGACATAAGAGGGAATGTATTCGCAGAGGTAAACACAACAGAGGGGAACGTGGTCGGGAACGCACTGGCGAATGCGTCTGTTGCTGTGACTCCCGTAACAGCAACCCCTGGATTTGCGCCCTGCCCACGCGGACTGTCGCTGCCCAGAAGCTCAACCAGACTGTAGATTGTATTAAATGTCTGTACACCAGGCAGCTGTGGTGTAGTGCCACCTGTAAACTTGCTCGCCAACCAAACAACCCCGGAAGCAGCAGACACGGCGGCTGAACCGGCAAAATGCAGCACAACATCGGCAATCGCATTTGTTGTTGCTGTGCCGCTGGCCTCGGCCAGCAATGTTCCCGGCAAACCTGTAGCGTAATTATTTGAATAAATCGCCATCTTTGCGCTGGATGCAGAACCAGCCGTTGCAACATAAAAACCAATGGCATCGAAACGCTGATTTTTATATATCCGCATCGGATGCGCGTAAATGGTATTCACAGCAGCGACTGTTGCCGTCGCCGTGTTTCCAGTTGCTCCGCCGTACCATTTCTGGCTGCGGTAACCTGGATGAAGGTATTTTTCCGGACTAAAAACTCCCGTAACGGTCGCGTCATTTGCGCTCACCGTGTTAAAAGTTGGATTATCTGTAGCGGCAACACCGCGAACAACAGTAACTGTCATTCCGGAGCCCCATTAGCGATAATCGACCATTGCAGAGTGCGACTTGCCTGCAAGGAAGCCACAACAATGCGCGTGGCAGTCGGGACAAATGCATAATTGGTAGAAATATTATGAGCAGAACAGTTAACAGCAATACTGTCATTGTGGTTTTGCCACACGCCAACACCATTGCTATTCAGGTTTCCAGCAGACGGATCGCTGAAAGTATGTTGTAGCGTATACTTAAAATTGGCACTCGTAGGGGCAACAATGCCAATACTGTACCCGTTAGAGTAATAGCATAACGGCACAGCCTGCGATGTTCCTGCCGCCGTGAGAGTAATATATTTTTGCCTCTGCATGGCGTAACCCCTTCTCTACCGCGCTACAGCTCTACCCTAAAGCCTAGTCGGCCTGATCGGGCTGGACGCGGTTATACATAAGTTGCAACTGGTAAACCGGTGCAGAACCAGCCTGAGATTCAGAACTGGTTACAACAGTAATCGTCGTTTCAGCAGTCGTTGTCGGTGCGGCGCAAGCTGACGCAATTGAACTCAACGTACCAAGCCCGGCGGTCGTAACGCGCAGAACGCCAATCGCCGATCCAACAGACGTAATGTTGATAAGCGGGGTCGTTCCAGCACTGACACGAATGTTGTCCGTTGTCGCCGCTGTGCCTTGCGAGAGGATGTAAAGTTTAGCGTCAAGATTTCGAACACCAGTGGGGAGAGTAGCAGTTTTAGTGCTGTTCGCCCCACCCGTGATCGAGAACGTCTTGGTCAGCAAGACCTGACCACGGCTCGATTGTGCCGAAGTCAGGCCGCGCAGTCCGCTTTCGATGTTGTCTTCAAACATCGTCATGGCTTATGCCCCCGGTGAGCCGTAGTAACCAAGATAGTTAACCGCATCAACAGCGAAAATTCTTGTCGCCGAGAACTTCAAGTTCTTGGTGTCAAAATCATTGTCGCGGTCAAGACGTACAGCGTCCGTGTCGAGGAACACGAGGCCGTCAGGAACGTCAGTCTTTACAAACCATGCATCCGTATCGGTTAGGTATGGGTTGACCAGAAGATCAAGCGGCATAGCGGCATTAGACACGGGGTTAATCGTGTTATTGCCAGAACCGACTTCATATTCGGTGTCCATGATCTTGCGAGCGATAAACTGGCTTTCAATGGGAACAATCAGACGTTGCGGCTTCACAACAATCGGGATGTTCTGATCTTCAACCCAGTTACCAATGTCAATGTACATCTGCTCCAAAGCTGTTTGCGACAAGTCAGCAGCCGTAGACGGCGCGTTAGACAATGTCGCCGCATTAGCAACCAGCAAGTGAGCGGAGTTGATCAAGCTCAACCCGTCAGCGGTGACCGTGCGAACAGCAGCAGCAGCCGTCGAGAAAGCATTGTTCAACTTGTTGGCAACAACAGTTTCTTCCGTATAGCGTACCGATTTAGCAAGCTGTTGCGGAATAGACTGGAATAAATCGTACTGGTCATAACGCATCATTTCATAAGTGATGGTTGAACCAATGCCATAGGTCACGTTAATTACTTCTTTAGGGAAGCCTTGGTAGCTGTCACGGTACGGAATGCCTGCGCCCTGATCTTTAACGCCCGCAAGTCCATAACCAGTACGACCCTGAAATTTCTCAAACGCCTTGTCCGAAGATTTTGCTTCCACCATCTTCGACCACATCGGATCCCAATCGGTATAGGCTGTGCCGAACCAATCGAGAATACCAGGCCATAAGGCTTCTGAGTATTGTGCTGTACCGATTGCCATAGTGTGATCTCCTTATTGTCCAACCGTTGATGCGTGCAAGAAGTGCCTATTCCACTTCACTTCAACGCCATTACCAGCCTCACCGCCCGTGTCCTTGCCAGACAACTCGCCGTAAGGAGACAGGTTGATGATTTTGAACAGATCGTTTTGTGAAGCGGACGCTGGGATGGTCAGAGCCTGCCCAGAAATACCAAGCGATGGCTGTACAGCAGAAGTGTCGATCACGACATTCTTGCCGATATTGCTTGGCCCTACAGAAGTTTCACAGCGGACAATGTAGGACATGTCCGGATCAATCAGAACGTCTACACGGCCAACACCGCCGGAAGCGATAAACTTGACAGTCTGTTGTGTGAAGGGGCGGTTCGCTGTCGAATAACAGCGAAGCACAACACCATAACCAGCATACGTCGGGTCTTGCCCAGCAGATGCCGGTGAGACAACGCCGTTGATTATCGTTACAGCATCGCCAACAGCAATGCCCTGGTTAGTCGAAGCTGCCGCTTGCATATTGCGGACAAAATCTTCGTTGTACCGACGAGCCGGTACAAATCCACGCCTTGGTTCCGTAGCCATTCCTTACCCCCTCAGTTGCGGGGGTGGAATACCCCCGGTTAATCGATAACGGTCACTTCTCGACCGCGCTTAATCGTCACGTTTCCGTGAACTTGCGGAATTCCAGTCCCCTGAAACGCACCACTCATTTCCTTTTGAGCGTGCTGCTTCAAACCAGACATACGCGCTGCATTTCTTTGGTTGTGGTATTCGTCACGACCTTGCGCCGTATCTTCATCAAGGCGCATCAACACCTGGTCGTGCGTCTCGCGGACTGTCGTAAGAGGAGTTCCATCCGTCATACGTCCCGCGCTTTCGTGGACAATTCCGGGATCGGTCATATCACTGACTTCTTCCCATCCTTCACGCTTTTTCTTAGCGATATTTGTTTTGTCCTTGCGAACCCAGCGATACCTAAAACCGTCTTGCTTATTTTCAACAACGTTTAGGCTTGCGGGTTTCCAGCTTTTCCTGCCCTTTTTCACATCCGGCTTATCGGATGATGGGGAGGAAACGGGTTGATTTGTTGCTACCGATTGCTTCGGCCTGCCGCGCTTTTTAACAGGATAAGCGTCGGTTAATGACTGTTCCATGTGTTGCCTCCACCTTGCTTCATACGCTCCAATTGCTGGGCGTATCGTCTGATATGATCTTCATCGGAAGCCTTGGTGCCTGCTACTCGGAGGCGCTTCGCCATTTGAATTTGTTCTGGCGACAATTGAATCTTTACGGATTTTTTTCCGGAAGTCAAATTACCGCCCAAAACATTCTGACTCGGAGATTGCTGTTTTTTAAGACGCATTTTCCTGTCAACCTCGTCCAGCTTCTGCTGGATGCCCATTCCGGCGTTATCAGGGTCATCAAAAACAAGCCTTGCTTCGCTTACCGCTTGCTGAAATTTTGGATGGTCGGCATAAGCCCATGGCCTGAGTAATTCTCCGTTTTCGTCTTTTTCCTTTTGCCAAGCGTCAACAAACTGCTTTTCCTCACTAGCTATACTCCCATTCGCTTCAGCCCTTTGGGCAATTTCAGAAGCATTTCTAGGCTGCCATTGCTGTTGTTGCTGTTGTTGCTGTTGTTTAGCTAAAGCATTTTGTTCTGCCAGCTTTGCTTTTCTAAAGGCACTTTCAGCCTTTAAGTCAGCAAGTTTTTCACTTGCTGCAATCCACTTATCGTTATCGCCTTCCAAAAAGGCAGCCTTAATTTCAGCCTTGATACTTGCTTCAGCAGCGTTCAAATCACGCTCCTGCAAATGACCAACAATCTGGTTCTGGCTTTTTGTTAAATCTTCTATAGCCTTGTATTGTTGCTCGGCAATCATCCGAAACTGATTAAGCTCTGACCGCAATTGCTTGTTGTTTTTATCGCTTCCCTTTAACTGGCGATAGATATTATCGAATTTTTCCTGTTGCTCAGGCGTAAAAACAACCTTTTCGCTTTGTTCTGTCTTTGTTTCAGGAGATTGTTTTTCCGTGTCTTGCTGCGCCTGTTTAGCCTTTTGTAAGTCCCGTATTGCAAGAATTGGCCTTTCCGCCGATCTCTGCTTTGTGCTTTCCGAAGATTCTATCTCAACTTCAATACTGGCTGGGACTGCCTGGACGGGCTGCGTAGTTTCTTGTGTAGTTTTTGTATCCATAACTGCTCCTTTTAACTTACAACGGCCAGAATATCTTGATCCTGGCATATGTAGAGATTGGCGTTTTTATCTTCTGCCTTTACAGCATTGAAAGCCTTGTCAAACCAGCTTCCAGCGTTCTTGCCGAAAACAACCGTGTCACCAACTTTCAGGGCGCGAACAACAGTATCCTCCGCCGATCCTTCTGCGTTAATGCGCCATGTTGATGTCCAGCCAGCGGTTTCGCCAAGGGCTAAAATCTTGCCCTTACAATCAGCCATTGATTTTTGTGACGCATCCGGAAGAATGATGCTGCCAACTTTTTCATTAACTTCGCGCTCAATAAGAACTCTCCCGTATAACGGGCGATACTTCACTTCACTCACGCAGCCCCCTGAGATATAGCTTCTAAAAGATTAGACGGTGTTTTGTATCCTCCCATACCTATTTGGGCTAAATACGACATATCGATAGGTTTCAATCTGTCCCAACCTCCAACATTTCCGTTGTCGTCGACAAGTCTTCTGTTCAACAAATTAAGGTAATAATTCTTTTCTTGTTTGCCAGTCCCGCCGCCATAAACGCCTTCCGTGGCGATGTTTGTTCGGCGCTGTTCTGGATCAAAAGTGCCAAATCCCTGTAAGCCTGGCGGAACGTCTGCCTCTGCCTGCCTCGTCGCCTTAAATGGTGCTTTGGCCACATTTGTCGGGGTAAAACCAGGTGAATATAATTCTTCGTTGAAAGAGTTATCACTTGATTGATCAAAACTACCGCCCAAACTTCCGCCGATACCGCTCCCTAACGCAGAACCGACGATACTTCCTAAAGATGCGTTATAAAGGCCTGCGCCAGCTAATCCTGAAATTGTGCTAGCGGCGGCACCTGACCCAAATAGGCTTCCGGCAGTATTTCCTGCGACCTCTCCCAATGCCGGCCCAATACCAGCCCCGATTGCCGAACCTGCATAACTTCCAAGAGCAGAACCAATTCCAGCTAAAGGAGAGCCTGTCTTTACGCCCGTGTTAAGACCGGAGCCTACAGCAGCCCCAAGCCAAGGCATTCCGACAAGACTTCCGACGGCGGTTCCGGCCACAGGGGCTATGAAATCCCAGACATCGCCCAAAAGAAATCCCCCTAATAACAGGCCGGGCGCGGATGTGACACCTGCAAGCAGGGCACAGACACCGCGATCCCGGCACACTCATAATTTTACTTGATGAATTCAGAGTTTCAACTTTTTGAGCCTTGATACGTCACTCTTGTTCTTAGAATAACGCCAGCCTCTACAAGTTCTGGGAAAAGCCTGTTAAACGGCCTTTTTGTAAAGCAAATAAAATCTGTCGCGCCTATTTTGTGAATCAGATCATAGACATAAGAGCGTAATGCCATGCCCCAATCTTCCATATTCTCGCCGCCAAAAGCCGTCATGGTCAGGAACCTCCTGCCGTTGCCGTCCGTGACATTGAGCGCAAAAACACCGGAAAGCCGTCCGCGTAATTTTATTGCGTATATTGTTATTTTGTCGTTTTTTGCCGCTTCGATCATTTCAGGAAGCGACATTGCCCCAAGCGGTGATTTTTTGATTGACGCATTAAGCCACCCTGCAATCTGGTCAGGAATGTAATCAAGGCACTCCGGTTCCAGCCTTGCAAACGCTACGTCCTTGTTAGTAGCGGTTGATGTTAATTGCATTTTTGGGCGTGTTATAACCAGCTACAGTTGGATAGCCATATTGCTGTGATAGCGCATCACCCAATGTCTGCGGGTCTCCGCTGCCGTTATCTGGTCCCCACCATTTACCAGTAGGGTCAGATGCCAAACGACCCTCGCCACGCCCATATTGGGTATAGTGATCGTAAAGACCTTGCCCCCAAGGTGTATCGCCCAAGTACTTAACGGGGCTTCCTGGTTGGCTTGAATAACCTTGCCCCACAACGTCAGGATTGTTTTGAGCATAGTAATACGGGTCGAAACCACTCGAACGTAACTGCTGAATATCCTGCAAATTCTGATTCACCATAGCATCCGGGCTGCCCATCATGTACATGCGGGTTGCAGCAGGAGACATATCGCGTGGAACGTTCCCCTTGCCTTTACCGCCGCCACCAGCTCCACCCATCATGTCTCCGCCCATGTCACTCCTCCTCGCTTAGTTTTTCTATCAAATCCAGAACTTGCTGCCTGCCAGCACCTTCCGCGATCTTATACAAATCATCATGATGCTTAGGCGCTGCCGAAGGAGGCCATGACGGGAGACGCTGCCGGATTTGCCCGACCATCCATTGAGTTACCTCCTGATTCCGCCACTGCATTCTTGTCGCCCTGTCTGGCTTCTTTTTCATTGGTTTGCTGCCTCTGTTGTGCCTGATCGACCATCGCCATTGCATATTTCATGATGCCATCCGGTGTAACTGGAGGAACCAGTTCATCAATATTTTCTGCTTCAAGAGCTTCCAGGTAACGCCGATAAGCCACATCATAAACCCATGGCCTTGTCTGGCTTAGCGGGTTTTGCATCGTCGCCTGAATTTCTGCTTGCGCCTTGGCAATCTTTTGCGCTCGTGTTGTAAACTTCGGATCGAAAATAGGAGCAATCATCATGTCATCGCCATAATCAGCCCTTGTAATATTCTCCGGCTGGCCGTTAACAACAAAGTACTCCACCGCTGGCGTAAACCGCTGATTAATGCGAAACACCTTATCCAATTCATCGCCAAGACTGTTTGCTATCATCATTTGCACAGATGAAAAATATTCCAATGACTGTTCAATCTGTGCCAACACAGTTGTGGGCTGTCTGTTTGTATCAATCGATCCTGTGGTCGCCTCCGTAATACTACCAAGACGCTGCGCCCTCTGATCCATAGCCTCCATGATTTTAATCAAAGCGTCAGACGGACCTGGAAACTTAAACTGAAATACGCCGTTTTGCAGGTCTCCAGCAGCATCCTCAATCTTGGTGAACTTGCCGAGCGTCATGGTGACTTCATCGCCTTCAATGCCAAGCCTGCTACTGATAAACCCGGACGAATTTCCATGGTTGGAGAGTGTCGCCGCGTCCATGCTCTGGCGAAGCATGATATTGACCGACGCATTCAGATCGCCAAGCATGTGACCAAGTCCAAGGCCATAAAATCCGTTTGGGTCTTCCATAAATTTATAATGCGTGAAGTACTGAATCTGTTCGTAGTCACGCAACGGGTTGCCAATATCATCGGCTTCATAGCCGATAGTAAGGCGCAACAACTCTCCTGTAGATACATCAATTGTTCCGATATACGGCAAGAAACTACCATCATCATCAATATCAAGATAAAAATGCTGTTCTGCCAGTGTCGCCTGATTATCAGATTTCAGGCGTGTATTGCTGTTTGGAGAAAAACCAGCAATTTCGTCAACCTTCTTGTCATAAGTAGATTGATGCTGCCCCATATTTGCTTTAGCGGCAGATAATAAATAACCATCACTTGCCATACGAGATGTTTCGCCGACAGTCGTATGAATAATATGGGTTTTACGCCTTACATCTTCGATACGAATAGGTCCGTTGTGATAGTTTATAACCAGATCGGTAGGGCGAACATTGTCAATCCTGAAAGGTAACTTGAAACGGCTTTTTTGAGGGTTAGTAGGATATGTCTTGGTGAAAAAACTTCCGTGCGTGGCCACACCCAGAAAAAGCGCGCTTTTGTTTGGCTTATAGGTTTTATCACGAATGCCGAGCTGGTAGCTTATATGCTTGCCAACCCGCTCCGCACGCTGCCGAAAAAGTTCGTCGTTACGCCCGACAGGCTGCGCACTCACAAAAGTTTGGCCAGGAAAGAAAATCTTATAAGTTCTTGCTTGAAATTGATTGCACGCTTCCGTCAGAATAGGAACGCTTTCTGTAGCCCCCCAATCGCGTTCTGGATCGCTATTTTCAGCATAATCCTCCTGCATATAAAGCGACATCCAGTACTGCTGTTTATCAATCCAGGAAGATCGGCTGCTTTCATCTTCATCAAGTCCACGCTTGATTTCTTGACCTATTTCACGCGCCAATCCAGCATCAAGGTCTTGCGCTATATTGTAGCCTTCGGAAGCCCGTAAAAAACGGTTGGCCTGATCGGCTTCCGCTAACGCGCCGACAAGCTGCCGTCCTTCGTCCGTTTGTGGCGGGAAGGCTGCGGTAATTTCAGAGAGGGCTTCGATTGCCTGTTCGTCTGTCGTTGGGTTGGGCAATTCAGTAATCTCCGGTAACTAGTTTGCTTTAGTTTACTTGCTGAGATCCGCCGTTTCAAATCGGAGGCGTTTTTGTTCCTCACCATGAACGGAACAACACCAAGGCCAAAGGCCTCTATTGTCCACCTGTCGCTACGCAAGATTTCGTCAAATTCCTGAAACTGGGCAAAAAGCTGTGGCTCAGTCCAAAAAGTCAGCTTGTGCTGCCTGCCATGGTGGTTCGTGCTAATATTGATTTCAAGGTATTTCGGTTGACCCTTATCATCCCGCAAGCCAAGGTCTGGCTTGTCCGGATATGACAAATCATAGCCGTATAGCCTAAAATTCCTGAATCCAAGCATATCCATAAGTGCCAATCCCCTCGTTGCCGTGGCACTCCCGCCGTTAACAATCGAGTGAATTTGCTTACCCGTAATCAGGTCTTCGTCAGCCCCTACAGCAGCGTGGTACCCCCACACCTTACACCCCTTATCCAAAAGCCTGCGCACAACCCTTGGATTAACTTGTGATGCCACAAACCATAAGACTTCCTGGTCTGGGTCGGTCACAAAGTTGTAAACATGCTCCCTCGGATCAAGTAAAATAACAGCCCACGGCTTTATTCCTGCTTCCTGTAACCGCTCCAAAGCGTGCTTAACAGCAACAATTTTGCGCTTTTTCTTAACTTCCTCAAAAAGCTCCTCTGGCAACATCAAGGGACCAGCCGACACCACGACCAGTTTTTCGTTGTTTTTAACGCACGGTCTAATCCAATGTTTAATTTGCTGCTGGTTTTCAAGAATGTGTTCTCTGATCTGACCATGCGGGATTGCGTTCTGGGTTTGAACCGTTAACCCGCCGGGCTTACCTTTCATGATCGGTTCAACCACTTGCGGCTGGTTACTTCCCACAGGTTGCTGGAAAAGATTTTTCTTTGCTTCCGGCCCCTTGTAGTGGTTTGACCATGCCGCCATAGGGCTTTCCTGCCAGATTTCAGTCCCTGGCTTTCCTTCCGTAAGGTTTGTGCATGGATAACCTTCCCGCACCCTGTCGAATACCCAGCAGTCATGCCACTCGTCCATATTAAAGATATGGCCAGATGCATATACGCCAAGCATCTTTTTTACAATATCCATGCCGCCGTTTTTAATATCAAAAGCATACCATCCACCTTCCGTATGAGGCCAATCCTTGCGACCAAGATAGGCAACGGCATCGCCTTCTTTGGGCATGCAGGATTGCAATTCCTGCACAGTGACCTTCCGTGTCGTTACAACATCAGCATCAAGCCATATTTGATACTTTGGCCTTGCTTCTTCTGGGGTCTGCTCCCACGCCCACATACACCTGCCGAGATGGAAAACCTTATGGCAAAACCTTACCGCTTGTTTGCGGTAATTCTGCAAATCATCTTTCGCAGCATGATCCTTAATAAACTTTTCATGCTCTGCTGTCCGATCTGTTGTTACACAATCCTGCGGCCTGATAATTTTCTGCACGTCCGGAAGCAGTAAGTCATCGTCAAGGCAGACCATAAGCGGGATAGCAGCAGGCCAGTATTGAACAAACGACACCAACATGCGTTTGGCATAAATATCCCATGCATTGTTTGGGAAAGTCGTGATAACGGCGGCGGATAAATTAGTCATCTCATACCTCTAAAATCCCATATCTAAACTTGCTATCATGAGAAATAAACTCCCAGGACTTTCCACGGTGGTTCATACGAATAACATCCCAAGCATCTCTCACCTCTGACAACGCGATGTCATGGAAAAACACATATTTGGTCGCTAGCGACCCATAAGCCGACCAGTCCTGCATGACATCATCCGTCGAATGTCCGGCATCAATCATCACGGCATCGAATTTTCCAAGACTTTTCGCTCTTTCGATAACAATGGGTGAATGTGAATCTCCGCTAATGCCTGTTACTTTGTGTTTTTTTATATCTGTTAACAGTTTGATGCGATCGATACGCGGCTGGCGTGTTTTTTCTTCGTCAATATCAACATAGGCAATATGTGATCCCTCCGGCATAGCGCAACCAAGAACATACAAGCTCTTACCCTCCGCGCTACCAATTTCAAGATACGATGTGCATTGCTCCATCAAGCTAAAAACGTACTTTAATTCTTCATAATCTTGCACTGTCATAAAAGCGTCGTTTGTTACTTCGCGCCACAAGTAATCGAACTCATTACCCTGCATCCCACCCTCCACCCTTGTTTTCGTGAATAGTCATCCCCTTAACAAAAGAATAATACTCATTCGCTGCCTTCATAATTTCATCGACTGTTTTCAGTCTGTATAATTGCCCGGCTAGTTTCAGGCATTCAAGGCGAATGTCCTGATCGCTCATATCAATTTGTCTTTCCATGTTCTTGGGGTTTTTTCTGTCACTATCTCAATCGGGAAACTATAATCAAACGGCTTCACGCCATTCTTCCTGATATAGCCAACCATATCAGCGATACAATCGCGAATATGATGCTGCGGCTTATAATCAAGAAAACGCCTTGCCTTATCACTCGAACACCACGCATTTTTTACTTCGTTAGGACGATCTGGGAAATACTGGGGACGGAAGGTATCCGAACAAGTTTCAGCGACGATCATGCCTAATTGATTAATGGTTATCTCTCCGCCATCGGGACCGATATTGATAACCTCTCCAGAGATAGGTGCATCAACAGCCTTAACCAGTGAATGCAGGCAATCCTTGATCGGGCTAAAGCAACGCTTCTGATTGCCGTCACCATAAATGATGATGGGCAATCCCTGTAATGTTCGGTTGATCATGATACTGGCAACGTTGCGGAACGGATCGTTGTAACGCTGACGCTCGCCAATGATGTTATGCGGAACAAGAATAACGTACTCAACACCATGAAGATTGCATAATGTCTTTAATGTTTCTTCCGCAGCTACTTTGGCGATCCCATATGGATCAACTGGCATCGGTCGCATGTCTTCCGTAAAAGGAAGTTCTTGTTTGCCATACCGCGCCATGCTGGACATGAAAATAATGCGCTTGACCCCGGAAGCAATAGCCGCGCTAAACGTAGCTACGCTAGCCTCGTAAATGTTCTTGGTAATGAACGACGGGCTAAAATTACTTAGCCCCTCATGGGCGGTTGCAGCGCAATGAATAAGAACATCTATCGCGCTATCACCAATCCAACTCTTCATTCTTGAAAAATCACAGCAATCAAACTTGTTAAGCGGGCTGATAGGTTGGGAACTGCATACACCGCTATCATTACCCAACACATCATGACCTTCTTTAGTTAGCGCCTCTTCCAAGTGGCTACCAAGAAATCCCGCTATGCCAGTGATCCAGATTTTCATTCAAACCGCCAATCTAAGCCTTTTTCTTTGAAAAACTTGGCTACACAATCTTGTGTTAACGGAAGCCAGTCAAAATTAACATTTAGTGCATTGTCAGTACCAGCTATAAAATAGCCTTCCCCATCTGATCCACGTTTTATAATGCATTTTCCGTCAACATCGTCTTGCAATGTTAAGAGTTTTTGATTTGGCTTTCTCATTGCGAATGACATCATATTAGCCAGGATCTTTCTGTAACTTCCACATGATAAGATGAATGATCTTATGCGCAGCCCATTCAAAACGATAACGATTTAAGTCGAAGTATAACGGTTTCAGCTTGCCTGAATGCGTATAATCACTTTCCTGTATGACAAAGCAATCAACGTATTGATAAAGCAGTCTTAGTCTTACTTCCAGTAAATCAAGCTCGTTATTAAAAAGAAACGTGTCGAATATCTTCATGAAATTGCACCCAAAATTTCTTTGAGTTCATTTAGTGATTTTCGACCAAAATTTGGGGTTCTTAAAATGCAAGAGACTCCTTCTTCTGTCTCAATAAAATTTTTTAATTCGCCAATTGTTCGGCAACCATATAAACTGCCTTCGTTACGAAAACAATTTATAGTTCTAGCGCTTGCACCAATTAGATTGAGGTAATTTAAAAATTCTTCGAAGCCGTAATTTTTATTAGCGGCAATGATTTTTTCTTTTTCTTGTTCTGCTACGATTACACAATTCGAAAAATTATTTTTTATATACCTTAAAACTCTTCTCTCAGTTTTTATTAAAATCTGTCTTACACGTCCAACTGATAACCCATGCTCTTTGGCAATGACACCCAGCTTATCACCCATTAATCTTGATTTTAGTATTAGAGCTGTTCTTTCCAGATCTTCCTTCATACAAGTATCGCTTTCTGCAATCTTTCTTTCTCAACCTGTAAAAAATGCTTACAAGTTAAGTTGACACTGGCATCACGTTCACGCCAGTGCATTTGGCGTATATTTCTGTGTGTATCATCTACATCATCATTGCTTGTTGGCTTATCGTGGAGCAACATATAGTCGCGCATATGGGTGAAGCATCCATTCGATTTTGCAATGTCTACTGTCCATGTATCAACATGCCAGTGCAGGAATATAGGAGGAAGAAAGTACCCCATGGCTTCAATGTATTCCCTTGTCACAATAGGATGAGGCGTTCCGTTCAAATCTCGACTGTCCTGCAAATGATAGACATGAATTTTATTTTCTAGAGAATTATAGTGATCAAGCAGTGCCTCATCCCAGCATGGCGTTGTGAACACCATGTCATCAGCGCCCAGCATGAATAATTTATATTCAGGACGCGCTAAAGCAAAATCAGCAAGTCTGTTCCACTTGCTAACAGTTGGTTCTCCGTCCGGAGAAAACATTCTAATGTAAGGTTGCAGGTTTTGTTGTTCGTATTCTTTCTCTGATCCACGCCCATCACACATGACATCAAGATTAACCGCCGGAAGTCTAGCGCCAGTAGCCTCCGCACTCTCAATCATGCGCTTACACTTCTTGGATCGTCCTCTCGTTGGGCAGAGAATGACAATCATATGGCCTCCTCTGTTTCTTCCCGCCAAGCCGTGTATTCACGCATCCATTCTTTGGCGTAAGGAACATCTTTGTAGTTATCAAACCACGGCCCGCCATCCGTATAGTGAACACATTCTGGATTATCTTTTTTTCCATCGATTGTCGGAATATTGCTGATCCCAGGTATGAAATTGTAGGTAAAAGGAAGACCACCTATCTCATCATCACTAAGCCATGAAAAAGCATGCATGTCGCTTCCCTTCATGGTGTTGACCCTTTCAGTCGTTAAAAACTTATTCTTCCTATGGCTGCAATTCCATAAAACAAATGACGACCAGTTCTTGCGGAAATACTTCGTCTGCAATCGGCTATCCATTTTAAGGTATTCTTGCGGCACTGCGTGGTTGTGCTTGACGCACATAACAGCATAGCGATCATCTGCCATGGCAAACAGATTTTTAATATCACTCAGCCACATCATATCGGAGTCTTGGAATAGAGCCCATCCATTGTAATTCATTAGGTTTGGAACAAGGAAGCGTGTATGGCTAAACTCTGTCGAGAATGGCTTGCCATCCATCAAGTCAATGAAATTTCCCTTATCGGGTTCAATCAACCATGGGCGCTTGAATAGATTCTTATCCCTTAATTCCCTGTGTTTAAGAAACTTGATGTTAACGACTGATTTTGTACGCGTCTCGATGCTTCGCTTGCAAACATGAGCTGCCGATTGTTCTCGGCTGTCCCATCCGATCCAGACATTAAACGGTTCATTAACTGCCATAGCTTCCCGTCCCGCATTTCCTGCAGCGTAAGCTGGAGACCAGCCATGGCTGCGAACAAGTCAACGCGGTGGAGTTTCTGCCAGTTAACCAAATCAGCAACATTTATTTCACATGAAACATGACCGAGAAAGCTATGTCTCAAATCGCTCATGGATGGCACGCCTAACCGCATGGCTTCCCATGCAACAGACGAATTGAACGTAACGACCATGGACGACCCCAGGATGCTATCCATCAATATCGAATGATCACCTTTGCGCCTGACAACGTGTTTTCTGCCACAGCATGACTTGACGGCATCGTTAAGCCATTTGTCATGATCTATACCAAAAAAAGCCGCCGTATCGGGCTGAGGCGGGCATATAAGAACAGGCTTTCCGTACTCCATGCCACGCCACGGCTCAAAATTAACGCAAAGGCCGTTTAACCTTTCACGATCAATAAAGTGAAGCCAGCTTGTTTGTGTGTGTTGCGTGCCACGCAGGCTAATACGGTAGTAACCGTCAAAATGACCGGATCCAATATATCCCTTGTCTATGTTGAACCATGGCTTTCCATTGGTTTGAGCCATTCGAAATACGTCATTCATGCCACGCAAAATGCCATAGCCAATGTGTATGTCGTGCCCCTTAATGGGTTCTTCGCTAAGATTGCTTGTCAGCAACCTTGTGCTAGCTGGCAGTGACTTATAGCAGTAATCAGACACCGTATCCGCAATCTCATGCCCCGTATGCCAAACAGCGATTTTCATCTACCCGCACCCTTCTTAATCCTGTACGGATCAACCTTTTCTATTTTGGCCTGCTTTCTGGCACGTTCCAATAAAACTGTATCTCTCTGCTGCTTTGTCCGAACGAAAGGACGAGAAATAAGGGCATAAGATAAGGCATCATAAATGTGATCTTCTTGTGCCTCATCCGGCCCCTTTTCAGGGTGAAGTTCATCTAGAGCAAGTGTCGGCACCGTGCGCCAAAATTGAGTGCAATTTGCGGTTGCGTAAAACATCGGAACAAAACGCCCCGGCTCTATTTCTTCACCACGCAATCTTGCACACACTTCGTTATAGTTTAACTGCCGATCCTTCTTAGATTGGCGTGGGTTAAACGGTCCATTCGGGCAATCTATCTTATCTTTTGTTGCATTAAACATACGTTCTTGAATGCTAGAGCCGTCAGTTTTCGACCATATTTGAGTATCAGCAATCCTGTAATCCATACGCTCATTAGCATCACGTTCAATTTTTAATATATTTCTGGCGACTATGTGAGATTCAGTGCGCGATCCTTCATCCGGCTTACCATTCCAGCCATACAATTCACGGTAAAGGACTATTGCGCCATGCGGCAACCACATCTCCGGCCATTCATCCTTTGCCTCTAGTTTAGTGACCCCCTCAACAACACAAAACCAGATATTGGCGTATGGTTTAACATAGCCCCAATCGAGAGAAGAAAATCTCGTCCAGTGTGCTGGAGGCGTAAACGGACGCACCATGTGGGTTTGTCTAGAAATTTTAAAAGCAGCTCCGGCGACTATATCCCAGTCACCGTTAAGCATAGCCTTAACAAGCACCTCGTCCCCCAAACCAGAAAGGGCAGCCCTATATTTTTCATAATTCAATGATGGATTGTCTGCAAGTTTAGACGGTATAAATTGACGTTTTAGACCGCCCTCATTCTCAGGCATCTCCCTTATCACCATGCCATCCCCGCCATCAACAAAAGTTGACTTGACGAATAGATGCCCTAACCCTCCTGGGTTAGAGGCACACATAATTCGCGGGAATGCCTCTTGATATTTGGAAGGAAGCGATAGGCGCATCTGTTCCGGCATACGAACGCGGCCACGCAAAAATCTGTACATAGCCTCTGTAAATTGAGTCAGTTCATCGATAAGCAAAACGTGAATATCTGCTGTCAGATACTTATTAACATCCTTCTCGTCCTTGCAGTGACAGAGATAAACCCTGCTACCGTTGTTAAATCTTATCTCGTCTTCAATAATCTCGACATAGGTTCCTATCCATGGGGCAAGCATGGCGTAGAAGCCAGTTGGCCCCTCCATGTATGGTTTTATCAAGTCATCTCGCAAGCGGCGGAAAATATAAACCTGCAAGTTTGGTATTTCCAGACACCACGCAACAGCACATACACGCATGAGGTGGGATTTCCCACCACCAGCCGCGCCACCATAAAGAATCTCAGTTGCTGCCGACTGAAAAGCTATAAACTGCTTATTGTGAAGGTTAACAATTATGTCTTCCTGGCTGCCATCATCATGATGATCACCGTTCATTAGTGTTTCTATTTACGACAAGTTTTGGTGTTTCTATAGTCAAACTTCCCGCCATTTCAGTGGGGATCAACTTGCTGGCTAGTTTATAAAAATCAGTGCGGTTTTCAGCACCCCATGCAACCAGCGCATCAACTCCGCCAAGTTTATCAAAAGCCTCAGCGAATGCATTTTTAACATTAGCCGTAAACTTGTTAAGAGAGCCAGGTTTTCTGCCACCCGTTTTTCTGCCAAGCATTTCAGATTCCTCTATTTTAGAAGCTAACCCCGTACTTTTCCCTAGCTGCCTTTAACAGCCTTGATTTTGACCAATCGGATATTTCTGTCACGCCTAACTTCCATCGCCATGGCAGCACACGGTTGATCTGTGCTGCATGGCAAAGATCTTCCGGCGTAGTCCTGCAAGCCGAGGCAAGACTAAGCACATAATTATATGGTGATTGTTCCACGTGAAACAAATTTTCGTGTTTTATCATGTGCTTCATTCCTTAAAAGCAAGAAAATTCTTCCGTGAATGGGGTTCGCAATACGGGTAATGCCTAAAAACTTTTTGCCCGCAGCACTTCAGATTCTTCGGTTCGCCGATAATTTCCCTGCACTCGTCATGTTCTGGTGGGAACTGCTTCCCGGATACCTCAAGGATTCCTGTAAATGACTCGTAGCGAGGTTCTTGAATTGTCTCGCGCCAGACAGCGGATTGTCTTTTATATTCATGCCTGGCTTTTATTTTGATTTCTGCAGACCTGGCACGTTCGAGCAATTGGGGAATTGGTTTTCTCTCGGCCTTGACGCAAACAGAGTTGCCAAGACGCAGCCCCATGCGTGTCAGCTTTCCAATCACGGCATTGCGCGAGAATCCGCCCGGCAGCTCATCAGAAATCTGGCTGGCGCTTAAACCCTGATCACGCAGTCTAAGCAGTGCCGCAATGCGCTCCGGTGTCCAACGGTCTTTCGGCATTTCGTAGTATTTTACTGACATTCGTCACCCGCCAGCTCATAAATTCTGATTGTCCGCGCATGACCAGACACGCGCTTTGTCTGCGTGAAGCCAACTGGTTTTAGCCGTTTCCCGCGAAACACCGCCCCCATGACGTTTGGATGGGCATCCGGCGGAGGTGGGCACCACTTCTGCACGTCATCGCTGGTTACCTCGCCGTTTCTGGCGGCATAGTGCATGGCAAAGTTTCGGGCGCGGGTGATCCAATCATCGTTCGGATAGCCGGACACCTTAGCAATTCCAATGTCGCGGCGGTTCTGGCTTTCGATATAATCGAAAAGCGGGGTTTGGTTGTCATTGTTTGGCATCTGCGATCTTTCCAGTTCGTGCATTTTTTGCACCAACTCGATTGCGCGGTGAATATTCCCGCTTGGTTTTCTTTAAAATGCTTTTTTCTTCTTTTAATTCTCTCTTAATCTTTTCTTCAGGAATGAACCCACTTCTTATAAAAAATAAAGATTCTTCCCTGTAGCGAAGAACAAAGCAGAATACCAAATAAACTAATGAAAAGGTTAGCGCTCCTAAAAGGCCGCAAAACATCCAAGACCAAGGGGCATATTGCTCTAGGCTTTTAGTTGCGGCATCCGCCCAAGCTGAAGCGCCGCCTACGCTGATGGTGGTTAACATGGGCCAAACCTGCAAAAGCCGGTCTGGCAAGGCTTTAATAAAGTCCATGATCCAGTTGGATTGTTTTTTATTTTGATTTGTGTGCATGGTTTTTGACCAGGCCCTTGATAATGGCTCCCATTGGAGACCTGCGCTCCAAAAGAGTCAATACTTAGGCCTAGAGGATATACCCGTATATATAACGGCTTTGGTTTTAGAGAAAGAAGCTCACCAATCTCAGCTAATGCGTTCCGAATAGAGCGTAAGATCATCCCTGCCCCCATATATCCGGCCTTAAGTCCTCTTTTCGAACCGCGCCGTGAGTCAGGAGTTCAATTTGACGGGCTTCGGTGGGTGTCCAACGTGTTTTCCCAGCAATTTTACGAGAAACAGTCGGCTGGGCAATGTCAAAAAATGACGCAAGATTTGCTTGCTTGTACCCAAGCCGCTTAAGTGTTAGAGACAGGTCTGCAGACATAGCTGTATATTTATACAGCTTATGCATTTTGTGTCAAGACAAATTATTCACTTAATGAATTGATTGTTATTCATTGGCATTGGCGGTAGTGTCTCAGTTTCAAACTGACCCACTACCCCCACTACTCACTATCAACTAGTTAGTGACAGAACCGATAAAGTAATTTTCTTGCTTTTTTCATGTGGCGGCGGAAATTATACATTTTCTGTATTGACTACTTATGCAGTTAGTGCATAATTGCTTCCATCAACCCATGGGAGACAGCATGCAACACAGACCAGTATCCAAACCAGTTTATGTCGTTGTGTTTCAGGATGATGCCGACAGGGATTACCCGGCGCAAGGGTACGGATCATGGAATGACCTGGAAGAAGTCTGCGGCAACTTCGATTACGACGACCACGGCAATAAGGTATGGAACTTCCACGCAGACGTACTGGCAGTTTACGAAAACAAAAACGGCAAGCTGATCGAAGTCAACATGGCAGCGCTTGCCCGCGAGACCACCACAGACAGCGCTTCATGGTCAGATCACATCCATGAAGTTTCCAGCCCGTCTTTAAGCGGGAGGATTTAGCCATGGAACCAAATTTCTACGATTCATACGCCGAATGGTGCCAGGCAAGCCGAGACTTCAAGGCTGGCATGGAAACGCTGCGCCATCTTCTCGACGGATATCCGTTACCAGCTGATGACATTGAGGCCGCCAATGACCATCATTGATCACGCGCAAATCATTGCACTGGGCGTTAGTTTCGCAACGGGAGTAATGCTGATTGCTTACTCATTGGGGAAGAAATGACATCTAATGTCACCAGCCTGAATTACTACCGCGCCGCCAAGGCAGACTACGCCTATGTGCCAGCCGGACAGGATAATCAGGCAATTGCCCGCCAGCTAACAGCCATACAAAGACAACTCACGATGATCAGCGATTACCTGCGCCTGTCAGACAACAAATCCGCCGCGCTGCAAGTTCGTGCGTCGGCCATCTGCTGTGATTTAGCAATAGAAACAATCAACGACTTGAGCAACCAATGAACCATAATGACGTTTTGGGAGGCACAATGAACCGCGCACTCATTATTATTGCCGTAATGATCGCCGGCCCGGCTTATGCCGAAATGGCGGTCAGCAATACGGCAAGCTACCAGATCGAGTACTTCATTAAAAATGGTGAACTCCCAGATTTGGATCGTGATGAGCCACACAAAGTGACACGAATAGAAAGGCCGCAAGGCATTGTGATCAACGCTGAACACGGCTGGACGGTGCAGGAACGCATGGCCTTGAAACAAGCCATGGCGACCATCCCGCCAAAAGTCATCATGGCTGCCAACGCCTACATGCAAAAGGAAAAACGCAAATGACCACAGACACGCCTGGCATCGGCCACAACGCTATATCCACCGAAAGACTTCGCTCTTTTGTCAAGCGCGTTCAAAAACTGGAAGAAGAAAAGAAAGCCATCGCGGACGACATAAAAGAAATTTACGCCGAAGCAAAAAGAGCCGGGTATTGCCCAAAGACGCTTCGCAAGGCTGTTCGTTTGCTGGCAATGGATGAACAGAAACGCCGTGAAGAAACGGAAATGCTCGATCTTTACCTTGGTGCTTTGTCTGACACTCCACTTGGTCAAGCAGCCATGAGGGCAGCGCAATGATTAACGCAAGGTTTGCCGAGCAAAAATGTATCCAGTCGCGTGGCGTATGGCGCTTTTCATTCGAAGTGCCGATCAGCGAGGGATTGGTTGCGCTGCATTATCTTGGAACACCAGACCCGGTAAGACCGACAGCGGATTATGTTTTAGCGAGGTTAAACAGTTCAACAACACCAAGGCCAATTGATAACAGCGCCGTCGCCAAGGACAATTCAGGGGATGATCATTTATCCGACCAGTCCGAGTGTGTTGCAAGTCAGCAAGAGCGTGAGGCTGGCAAAGCAATTCCATGTAGCCCACACCATAACCACGGGGACGAATAATGAACAGCGTTGCAATGTGGCTTGCCCACCAAAGCCAGAGATTGGGATCACCCGGTCAGTTGCAACGGTCGGTGGGGGCGGCACACATGGCGCGCCCGGCGCGCTGTACCGCGTTACCTGTTGGCGTAACAGGATACAGCAAAGAACGATTCCGCAACGCGCTGAAATACATGGTGGCAAGCGGGGCGATTAGCGAAGGGTGGAGACGATGACCAACAAACCGAACGCCGCCGAGTTGCCAAAACTGTTGCGACAAAAAAGCAAAGGCTGGCATCTTGTTGACGGAAAGTATTTAAGCGAAACGCCACGGATGTTGTGTGACGCAGCCGCCATTATCGAAATACAATCTGACAAAATAGAACGGCTGGAAAAGCGCGTGAAAGAGTTAGAGGATGCGATGATAGCAATCGGTGAATACTGGAACGGCACACCAGATGCAGCGCATGACGCAATTCAGGAAGTAACGGCAATCGCAGAAGCCGCCCTCGCCGCTAATCAACCAAAATCATAAGGAAAAACACAATGGAACTGACAGACCAAATTAAAAATCGCTGCACCGGCGAAATCATGTGCGGCGGATTGTCGCTCAAGGCTGTGCTTGAACAGCACACAAAATGGTGGCTTGGCGAAGAAGGCGGAAGCCGTGCCGACCTGAGCCGTGCCGACCTGCGCGATGCCGTCCTGATCCGTGCCGACCTGAGCGATGCCGTCCTGAGCCGTGCCGACCTGCGCGGTGCCGACCTGAGCCGTGCCGACCTGCGCGGTGCCAACCTGCGCGGTGCCGACCTGCGCGGTGCCGACCTGCGCGGTGCCGACCTGCGCGGTGCCAACCTGAGCCGTGCCGACCTGAGCGATGCCGTCCTGAGCCGTGCCGACCTGCGCGGTGCCGACCTGAGCGGTGCCAACCTGAGCGGTGGCCTTGATGGCGTTCCGTTTATCAAAGACATTCATCAGGCGGTTTATGCGGCAGCGTCGCAACCGAACGGGCTGGATATGTCCACTTGGCACACCTGCGACACGACGCATTGCCGTGCCGGATGGGTTGTCACGCTGGCTGGCGATGCCGGAAAAGCAATGGAATGGTGTCTTGGCACTCCGGCTGCTGCTGCGTTTATTTATCTCAAGTCAGATCCAAATATTGGTCGCATCCCGGACTTTTACGCATCGAGCGAAAATGCACTAGATGACATGAAGCGTCTGGCGGAGCAGGAAGCCGCCAAGCAGAAGGGTGGGTGATGAGCCTCTTTGGTGTTGTTGTTATCGTTTTGATTTATCTATGGGGGAACACATGAACGAGAAAACGATAGGGACATGCTCTCTATGCGGAGGTCGAGTCGCTCTGCCTGTCGTGTGGATGGGCATCTCCCCTCCTATACCAACATGCAAATCATGTGGCGCAACGCCGAAGGATACACATAGCACCGTCATACCTATGGAGAAAAAGTCATGACCACACCACTGAACGCCGCTGAGTTGCTGGAAGGGATTACGCAATGGCCATGGGGTTATGTCGAGCTGTTTTTTGTCGAGACGTAAGGAGGTCAGCAATGAACATGACACATCAAACCATGCGCGATAAGGCGCGGGAGCTTTCCGCCAATCTTATGCCGCACACCACTAGTTGCCACAACACCTATGTTCTCGAAGATGCTATGAATTGGGCGTTTGAAGAAGCGGCACGACAATGCGAGCGCAACGCGCAAGCAAGCCTTCAAGGAAAATCAGACGAGTGCAGCTACTACGTTACGGCAAATAACTGTGCTTATTCGATCCGTCAAATGAAAAAGGAAACTCTATGACCACACCACTGAACGCGCTTGCATATTTGTGCGGTTGTAACCCAAGGGACTGTCTGTGGGTTTTTTTTACAATGGGTATGGAAGAAATCGCAAACAAGAAAATGAGAAGGCGCAATGCCTACTTAATAGCAACAGAACTTTTGAGGGATTTATAAAATGACCAACAAACCGAACGCCGCCGAGTTGCTGGAAGGTATTTCTGAAACACCGTGGTTTGAGGATTGCGGAATTGATGAATGTTTTATTTTTAATCACGACCCAAATGGTGTTGCTATGGAAACAATAGCAACGGTTGAATGTGAGGCTGATGCAAAACTTATCGCTGCCGCCCCAGCACTCGCCGCCGAAGTCGTGCGGCTGGAAAAGGAAAACGCAAAATTAAAGAGTCAGTCTTATTTTCAATTTTATCAACCAACGACAATCGAATACACTGATTGTATTTTACAGGACGTACAAACAGGAAAAATATATAATCAAGGGGATACCTTTCCTTCTGGGATATATCACCTTAGAGGCGCTATTAAAGTAGGAGAAAACAAACAAACTAGCGACCACGTCGGCATAGAAGGTAAAACTGAACGGCTGGAAAAGCGCGTGAAGGAGTTGGAGGAAGCGTTAAGCGTGGCTTATGGCGCGATAGTTGTTCTTCAACCTGAAGGGCTGGCTTCAGAAATTAAAAAGAACATCGCTGTAACAAAAATCAGTATATCCCTCGCCGCCAAGCAGGAGGGTGGGTGATGGATAATATCACTGCCTTACAGTCCAGCGTTGATTACATCGTCAGCAAAGACCATGACGAGCTTTTGAAAAAGTGGGTGATGCTCGGTCATCACTTTTTTAACGAGACGAAGCGCGATAAGAGGAGCGATTGTTCGTCAATCCATGTGCTGTGCGAGCAGGGCAATATCTCTGTTGACACGGACAGCACCAGCAACGGGTCGCCAATCCTTTCGGTGAAGCAGATCAATGATAGCTGCACAGACGAAATCCAGTTTCTCGCCACGATAGACCAAGACGATGCAATCCGTTTGGCCGGTATCCTAATTGCCTGGGCTTCTGACAAGAAAATCCACGGGCAACAAGGGGAAGATAATGGAGCCGCTTAACACGCCTAACATCGAAGACCTTCAGAGACGGTCATTGGCTGCGATTGATGAAATAACTTATTGCGCCGAAAAACTGGCCATGTGCATGGGCGTGGCCACGCTTTACGACGAGGCAAGCGCAGCCTTGGAGAATGTGCTGTGTCGTGTGGAAGACTTGCCACTGGACTTAGAAAATATCCGTGATGACGCAACGGGGGGTGGCGATGCTTAGAAAAGACCATTTACTTGAAGCTGAACAAGAAAAACAAAGGCTGTATGCCTTTATCAAAAACGACATTATGCCACTAGTCGAACAGCAATCTGGCAAAGAAAGTGAAAGGCATCGACTGTGCCGACTTTGCTATTTTATCCTGCGGAACAGAACAGTTGAAAATTGGGGGCCGCATGAATTAACGATGGATGTTGCTATGAGGTTGCCATGACAAAGCCGGTTCGCATCCAGCGCAAGCGCACGAAGGGCTGGAAGATGCCGCCAAATTGCGTCTATGTCGGTCGCCCGACCAAGTGGGGAAATCCGTGGTTTTGTGTTGGTGACAGCGTAAAAATCAAAGACGAGAAGCACAATCAAGTATGGCTCGAAGGCGGCGGCGGCGTTAAAGCGATGCTTGCGACTTACGAAAGCCATGTGCGCCGCAGATTATCTGATAAAATAGGAGAACTGCGCGGAAAGAACCTCGCCTGTTTCTGCAAGCTAACGGAACCATGTCATGCTGATGTGCTTTTAGAAATTGCCAACCAATGAACTGTCTTGACCTTTTCTCTGGTATTGGAGGATTTTCCCTTGGACTTGAAGCCGCAGGAATGCACACCACAGCATTTTGTGAAGTCGATAGCTATTGTCAGAAAGTGCTTGCGCAGCATTGGCCAGACACTCCGATTTTCGCAGATGTTAAAAGGTTGACATGTAATGCAGCCTTTGACACTATAGGATTATGCCAGCGCATCGAAACCATAAATATCACCATGCCACAGAACTGTATGTGCGCGGCATGTCAATCCAAGAAGTCGCAAACTTCTTTGCTGTTACCAGACAGGCAATGCACGCGATACTTACTCGTAGAGGAGTTGTATTCCGTTCTAACAGGCTTTATGGAAAGCAAAACCATTTTCACAGAGGTGGAGCAAGGGCATCTGATTATGCCCAAAACGCACTTGAATACGCTTTACGAAAAGGTGTCGTTATTCGCAAAGCAGTATGTGAAAGCTGCGGAAATCCATCCATTCTTAAAGACGGAAGAAGCGGGATACACGCCCACCATTGCGATTATAACAAACCTTTGGAAGTTATGTGGCTATGTCAGAAATGCCATCACGAATGGCACAAGCACAACAAACCAGTTGCAAGAAAGAAAGGAGGTTCCCCATGATACCCGCGCAGACAGACACTCAATTGATGTTGTTTGCGGAGGGTATCCGTAACCGTGCCAGCCGTTTTCAGTCGCAGGAAGTAAGCGAGGAACAGATGATGCGCGACATCTCTGGCCGGAGATGCTTAGAATTATACGCGCTTGTGAACCGCGATGGGTTGTTGCCGAAAATGTTGCTGGCCATGTTCAACTCGGCTTCGATGAGGTCGCCGCATCGCTGGAGGCTAATAACTTCTCCGTCTGGCCGTTCATTATTCCAGCTTCATCCATTGGCGCATGGCACAGACGAGACAGAGTTTGGATTATTGCCCACTCCAACAGTGTGCGGAAACTACAATCACAGGGGGGCAAGCAAGACAAGTGGGGATGGGCTGGCGACTGTGTTGAGGAAAGCCTTGCCGACACCACTGGCCTCGGATTACAGGGGGGGGCGAGCACCAGAGAGCGAGAGGAATGGACACGCGAAAAGTTCCCTGCGGGATGTTTTGACGGAACAGTTTGGGGCGAGTGGCAAGAGTTCTGCGCCTCACCCTTCATTTGTAGAGGCAATGATGGGATACCCAATCGGACACACCGCCTTAAAGCACTTGGAAACTCCATCGTTCCGCAAATCGCGTTCCTCATCGGAAAAGCCATCATGCAATACGAAAGGGAAACGACATGACTATCTTCCGCGCAGCCCGATACGAAGCCAGCAAAACGAAAGCTCTTGAAGCCGAGAAGGCCGACAAGCGCAAAGCCGCGATGGATGCGTGGCGAGAAGCGCAGCAATACTGCGAAGGCCATAAGGAGTTTTTCGAGTCCTACTATTATATTTGCCGTACCCAATTTAGCTCGTGACTCGGCAATCTAATGGAATCGGCACAATATGTCTGGGAAGTATGCCAATCAGTCCTTTCTGATCGGCCGGGGGCTGTCTGCGTGATTAGGGTCTTTATTGACGAGTCAGGAACCCATGCCGACTCCCCAGCCTTAACTGTGGGAGCCTATATTGCCCGCCCCAAGGCATGGCGAGAGTTCACCAAAAAGTGGAAATGGGCCATTAGGCCAGCAAAAATCTACCATTGCACCGATGCCGCAGCATTGCAGGGTGATTTTAAGGATTGGACGCACACCCAAGTCGCAGAGGTTTGTAAAAAGGCTTTGCCGTTAATTCCAGAATACACCTTCATTGGGTTGGCTCACGGCATAAACATGGACGATATGCGAGAAGCCCTGAAGGGAAAGGACGAGCTGTGGCAATATGTCGGTTCGATATATGGGAGTTGCCTTTATTGGACTCTGGGAGAAATCATGCAAATGAAAATGGTCAATTTTAGTGATGAGCCAATAGCCTTCTTTCACGAAACAAACCAATTCCAAGAAGAAGCCAATAAAGTTTTCTCGGAAGTGGCCGCGAAATATAATCCGCTAGGAGCGCAGGTAACATTCAGCTTTGGCACCAAAGAAGATTTTGTGCCGCTGCAAGCGGCTGATGTTCTTGCCTATGAATGCAATAAAAGATTGCGGAATAGGGAAAGACCTGACCGCCAGTCACTAAAAGCTCTGAAACCCCAAAGCGGCAGGTTTGCCCTCAAGTATTATGACCGCACCAATATGGATTTTATCGTGAAGATCCTTGAAAAACATCACGCCAAAGCGATTGCTAAAAAATCTGCTCCATATCTGATTAGCTCAGACGAAGCTGCTTAGTTAGCGTTTCTTCTTTTTCTGCTTCGCCGGAACAAGCTTCCTAAAATCCTTCTCAAATTCCTGGCCATGTTCATCACAGCCATGATCGCGGGCGGCGCTTACGAACCGCCCGTGCTGTTCTTCTTCGCTGGGCCGTACCTTTTTGGGTTTGGTAGCCATGAAGGCTTATCCTCAAGCAGTCGTTCGATAGGTCAGCCGCTTACCGATGATACTGCACACTGCGAGTTCGGTTCGGGCTTCGTCATTATAGCCCAAAGCTTGGCGTGAGTTGTAGCGAAAATCAAACTCACTCAGGTAACGGTGAAGGTGCTTTTCCGAGCAGTGGTGATAGACACCTTTCATGCCGCGTTTTAACAAGCCAAAGACACCTTCGGCGCTGTTACAGTGAACATCGCCACGGACGTATTCAAGGCTGCTGTGGTTCACGCTTTCGTGGGCATCAACCGCCTTGTGAGCGTCCGCATACAGGCGGCTTTCATCGGTGTGCAGACGGCTTGAGCGGCGCACGTTGTTTTCGATGATATTCTGTACTTCTTTCTTGGTGGCGCGGTTCACATGGAACGAGCGCACCTGACCGCCACGCTCTACCAAAGCAACGATAGACCGCTTGCTGGCATGGCCTGACTTGCCGCGCTTGGTGCGGGTGGTAATGGTGTCCTTGTCGCCAAAGTAGGTTTCATCGGCTTCAACGATGCTGCCACCGCCGCCCATTTTCTTCATGCCGACCTGTTTCATGGCTTCCCTGATGCGATGGCTCATAAACCATGCGCTTTTCAGGGTAATACCAAGGGTGCGGTGAAGCTGGTTAGTGCTGATACCCTTCTTTGAACTGCACATCAGGAACATGCCCTGTAACCAGATATGCAGCGGGATATGGCTGGACTCAAAGATGGTGCCGACCTTCACGGTAAAGGGCTTACGGCATTCGTAGCACTTATAGCAGCCCATGCGGGTGCTTTTACCCTTCATGGCCGAGATGCGCTCAGTGGTGCCGCATTTGGGGCAGACAGGCCCTTGCGGCCAGACACGGGCTTCAACCCACTTGTAGGCGGCTTTTTCGTTGCGGAAGTGCGGGGCGTTCAAAATAGACATCGGGGACTCCTGTTATCCCCAATTTACCTCTTGACATTGGGTACGTCAGTATAAAATTAGGTTTCGAGTGCGGGGAGCGCGCACTGGAGAACTGGAACGCTTACAATGCAAAGTTCAGAAAAAATCTACAGCAATGAAAAACACCAAAAGCAATAAAAGTGCTTTTATTGTTTAGCGAGTTCAAAGATGCCATCTTGGTAAGCCATTGATATTTTCCTAAAAATGGAAAATGCAAAAAACGCATATGCTATAATGGTTATACAGCGTGGCGATCATGCTGCGCTGATGTTCTTTGAAAGGTGAACACATGGCAATCTACAATCGCTTCGGCGCGCTTGTTGAAATCATTTCAGCATGGCATCCGAAAAATCACCCAGGCTTCTTTCTGGCAAAAGCTAAATACCTTAGTGCTTACCCAGATGGGAGTGGAGCCGACATGATTGGAAAAATCTTATCTGGTGATAAGATATCAGGTGGGTGGCTTCCAATCTATGAGTTCAGAGCTGATGATGGGGCTGTTGAGGTAAGCAAGGCTTGTGAAGAAAAGAAAATAAGCAAAGCCCCTGAAAACGCAAGCAAGCTACTAAATTATTATTGGCCTCGCTTGTTTGACAAGAATGGGAAATACAAGGATTGGAGAAAAGCAGCCTGAATAATTAACCCCGCTAGATCAAACTGGCGGGGTTCTTTTTTATGGGGAGTTACATGAAGAAAAATCAACCAGGATCGAGCGCGACCACATGCGGCGCGTGGCCGATCTGGGGTGCATCATCTGCCAGCGCGAAGCCTGCGTCCACCACATTCGCGCAGGCATGGGCATGGAGCAACGCGCCAGCCATTTTGACACGATACCACTCTGCCATGACCACCATCAGGGCAAGAACGGCATCCACACGCTCGGCACAAAGCGGTGGCAAGCCATTTACGGGAACGAGCGCGACCTGCTGGCGGCTGTAAAAAAACTGCTACGATAATTCAATTCTTAATTCCCGTAGCACTCTTTCAGTGACTTTTCACTGACCAGATTTTATCGGGCAACTGCCTGGAATTACCGAATAGTTGGAGTTGCCAGTGAGTTTTCACTGGCCGTTAACCAAATACCATTTTGCAATTCCTGATTTTCGTGAGACCATTTCTGCCATGTCCTCAACTTTCGATGCCATGTTGAAGGAAAGCCGCCGCCTGCTGGGCAGGCGCAGGCCAGACGATGCTTGGGGTTTGGCCGCCGAGGCCACCTACGAGGCCACAACCGACCGAGAACGCTGGCAGGCCGACAAAATCATGCGGTCTTGCGAAGCCATGATGGCCGCAAGGTTAACCAAAAAGGCAAACTTCTTGGCAGATGTGGCAAAACTATAAAAAAATGGCCGTAGGCGCGTTTTGTGCCGACACCATAGCCACCCTAGCACCCGCCTAGGCACAGCCAGCCTGCGGCGAACACAAGGCGTTTGTGATGGCGTTGGATGGGGCTCACGGGAAAACATTGGCGGCTCTGTTCCTGTCGGTGCAAGGTCATGTGACACAAGTTTATGTTAACGAACAGACGGGGACGGCCACCGTGGTGCTGACGCACACTGACGGCATGGCCTGCATCGCTGATGCTGGCGAGGCTGCGCAGCGCGTTCCAGCCAAGAAACCGCCCAAGCCTACGCAGGAAGCGTCACCCCTGCCAAAATAACTCAAGCGATATATGATCTGTAAAGCGCCATCATCTCCTCTTGGGATAACTGAACCATAACGGCGCGTTCGTTATTCTCGGCGCATATTGTTGTGGTTTTGTCTTTGGATGATGTGCTGACAAGAGCGAAGGGAAGCAAAACCTCCTGATCAGTTTTTAGGTTGCGAATAAATATTTTCATTGCAGCCCCACATAATCAATTTCGCAAAGAACCCCATCGTGAAAAAATCCAGCAGCCACAATCCTATTCTCGTTTATTCTTGTGAAATTGAGGTAAAATTGGTCTATAAACATCATTTTTTTGCTCTTTGGAGTTTCGTCCATATCTGGCAATTCAGAAAAAAATATAAAATTGATTTTTACTCCGTTACTTTTTTTAGAAACAGAAACCCCGATGCAATCAATTCCAGTGATGGACTTTACATATTGCCTGTATCCGTCACACACGAAGTGATTTTCATCGTTTTCTTTTGTCACGACTTACCCCCTCTCCTGATGTTTCAACACTCACACTCGCACCACGCGACAAAGACCACTCCTCGCACATTGCCATATATTTTTTTTCCTCTGGTGTCAGGGCATATTTGCCTTCTTTGGCGAGCATTTCTTTGTAGCGGTTATAAACCGACCAGTCTGGCGACCAGATTTCTGGTTCTGGGGCAAGGATAGCGATGATGTCTGCTGGCGCAGGAACATCGTTCTTTCTTCGGATGTAGATTTTCAGCGCGCTGAAAACTGCCTCTGGCTCAAAGTCTGCCAAAGCCCACGCGAATCCAGCGACCATCGTGTGTAACTGGTCTGGTGTCTTGCCGTATGACTTTTGCAAAGTGCATACCAAGCTAAGAGCCTCTGACAGTCTTGCCTTGCTGTCGCTATCCCACAGATTTTTTATCTGTGCGACTTCGGTATTCTGCTGCAAGGCGACTGCCCTCACTGGCAAAGGTTTTTTTTCCATTTTTTTCTCCTGAGGGCTTAAGGGAAGATTTCAAAAAAACTTTGCCGTTTGGTTTATTAACAATGGTTGGAACTACAGAGCTATGGTTGGTATGTCCTGTCCTGTCCTGTCCTGTCCTGTCCTGTATTGGAGCAGTGGCCGAGCCACCGCTTGCATCTATTTGGTTTATTTGTCTTTTCAGGTTTGCCTTTTTTGCATTTTCACTTTGTTTGCGTGATCGCTTATCCTGCCTATCAAGCTCCAAATTGCACTTTTTATGGTATAATTTTCCATCTTTCTCCTTGAAGAATGGCAAAATTGATGATTTGTTTCTTTCCCAAATATCCAAAGAAATCATGGAGATATTAGCGATGGCTTGGCCGTGGCTCGGCAGTGGTTCGCGAGTGGCCATGTATTCATCAATCAATCTGCGGTATATGCCGTCTTGCTCGGCGGTCAGGTGTCTTGTGTCCTTACGAAAAAGCGAAGGATACCAAGGGAACCAAAAATCGTCATTTATCATTAAAAACCCCTTTCGTAGGTTTCTTTCGGTGGAGTGGCTGGGGGCGACCTGCGAAAGTCAGGGTTTCGGATGCCTCCTAGCCCCCAAGCTAACTATGCCAAATCGTCCAAGTTTTGCAACTCGTCTTTTTTCGGCTTCTTTTTGTAGGATTTATCCCAATGCGCTTGGCAATAGCACCGCTTGTCATCGGTCGCATCGCCGCAGTATGTCCTGCGGCCATAAATCGAAAGCCCGTCAAACGGCCAGTGACACGAGCGATTGGTGAGTTGCCAGATTTCGACTTTACCAACACCCGCGAAGCAGGACATATCCACGAGACTTTCGGTGTTCACCTTGATGGGCTTTTCTTTTTTACCGAACTTGGTGGAGCGCGGCATCGCTATTTGCTCACGATGCTGACTTTGACTTTGTAGATCGCCTCAAACACAGCGATGCGGAGACGGGCATCGGTGGTCATAATGCCCTTCACATCCTCAAAAATCAGTTCCCATTCACCTGCGCGGTTAATGCGCCTGTAGACAAAGTCTGGCTTGTAAACGGCTATGCGGCTGCCAACCATAATCGGATTGCCATTCGGAATAATCAGCTTGAAGCGTTCCTGCCGCCGAATGTCCTTCACAACACCAGCGCGGACTTCAAGCAAAAGCTGCTGATATCGGCGCATCTCCGCCTTGCTGTCAAACACGATGCCGTCAAATGTCCTGTCCTCACGCCGAGAACGATTAAGCGGCTTATGGAACACACGGCGGCGGCTCATAGGTGCTGGCGCAATCCTGATATGATGTTTTCTGGCGTTTGCATCAATGCTTGGTAGGCGGCTCGCATGAGGGCAAGGCGGCGGTCGGCTTCGACCTGCTTGATTTTTCCGCCGCGCACCCAGATGGGATAGAACTTTTCGCGGATTTGGATTTCGCGCCAGAGTTCTTCGACAAGCTCTTTTTTCGTGAACATTATTTTGTCACCTTGATGCCATGCCTGTCGGCGGTTGATAGAATAAGCAGCTTGGTTTTTGTGGTTGGCTTTGAGAGCTTGTTTTCCCACTGCCAGACAGCCTGACGGGTGATGCCGATAAGCAGGCAAGCCGGGCCAAAAGACCCGCCCAACGCAGCCGCAACTCGGCGAGCCAAATCAGCCGTCTGCTGGGCGGTCATTTTTTCGGCAAACGTCAAAAGTTTTTGTGACATAGGGTCTTTTAGCCTATTGACATGATGGTAAAGCTACTTTACTGTGCAGCCTTGTAAAGTTACTTTACCGACTGTTTCGCAGTTCGTCAACCCAGCATGGAAGGATACAGCATGGCACTTCGGAAAGCACAGCGCAGCAAATCAAAACTCCGCATCGGATTATTCGGTGTGACGGGTTCAGGCAAAACACTTTCCGCCCTCTACATGGCGGCGGGGCTTGGTGGTGAGGTAGCTCTCATCGACACCGAGCATGGGTCTGGTGACCTTTACTCCGACAAGGCGGAAATCAAAAAGCTATACCCTAACGGGTATAACATTATGACGCTGACACCGCCGTTTAGCGTTGAAAAATACCGCGCCGCCATCAAAGAATGTGAGGATGCTGGCATGAATGTCATCATCATTGACAGCCTTTCTCACGCATGGGCTGGCGAAGGTGGTTTGCTCGACTATCAGGGGCAACTCGAAAGCGGCGGCAAATACAAAAACAGCTTTGCCACATGGCGCGAGGTCACGCCACTACATAACAAGCTGGTGACTGAATTACTGGACAGCCCAGCGCATATCATCGCCACACTTCGCAGCAAGACGGAATATGTGCTTGAAGATGATGGTAAGGGTCGAAAGGTTCCGCGCAAGATCGGACTTGCGCCAGTGTTCCGTGACGGCATCGAATACGAGTTCACGCTGGTCATGGATATTGCTGAAAACCACATGGCACGAGCCACCAAAGACCGCACATCGCTGTTCAATATGTGGGGCGACCACATCACAGCCGAAACAGGCAAGCAGATCATGGCGTGGCTGGAAACGGGTGCTGATTTGCCGCCAGACTTGCGTGTCCTTGCCAAGGAGTTTGCAGAAAAGCTGAAAGCACAAAAGACGCTGGAAACGCTTGACGCAGCCTGGGCAGAAGGTGCGCCAATTATGGAAAGGCTCAAGGTGGAGCTTCCTGAATGGCACGACAAATACGCAGGCAGCATCACGCAGCTTCGGGCTAAATTGCAGCCACCCCACAATGAGGCGGAGAAAGAGCCTGAAAAGCAGCCAGAAGCCCCGCCGCCAGTGTTGGACAAGAAGAAAATCGCTGACGCTTTCAAAAAGGATGGCGTTTGTGTCGCAGGCACAGAAGTCGTTCAAACTCAACGCATCTAAATCAAATAGGAGACACCCATGCTCAACAAAGCCACCCTCATCGGCCATGTCGGCAAAGCCCCTGAAATCCGTTCGTTTCAGAATGGCAATCGGGTTGCCCAATTCAGCATCGCCACCACCGAGCGATGGAAAAATAAAGAGGGTGTGAAGCAGGAAAAAACGCAGTGGCACAAAATCGCTGTGTTCAACGAGCCTCTGGTCAAGCTGACGGAAAGCTACATCCGAAAGGGCAGTAAAATATACCTTGAAGGCCAAATCGAAACCCGCGAATACGAGAAGGACGGAGAGAAGAAATACATCACGGAGATTGTGCTGCGCCCGTTCAACGGGGAAATCAGGCTGCTCGACAGCAAGGCTGACAGGGAGAATGAGCCTGCGCCAGAGGATCGTCCAGCCCCAGTGCGGGCTGCGTCAACCGACATTGACGATGAAATCCCCTTTTAACTAACCTCCTGATGGGTTCCGACATCAGGAGGCAACGAGAAAAACCAGCCATTCCGTCCAGTACGTCAAGTTGATAATCGCCTAATTGTGAATATCAACGCTCAAAATACCCCTGATACCAGTAGCACTCTGCCTCGCAGTCCTTAGCCCTGCAATCGTCTTCTCGCAGGTATTGCACATGATGGCATAACTCATGCGCCAGCGTATGCGTATAGAAACCCTGTGGAAGGTAGATCGTACTAGTGCCGCGCAGGTACACGCCAATTATATCGCTGCCGTGCAAGGCTTCCTGGTCAATCAAAACAATCTTCGGCACCGTTACAGGCTGAAAATGCATCAGCGTAGCGACAATCACCAGCAATTGGATCAACACGCCTAGCGCACCTCGCCGCGCCGGATCATGTTGAGGATGCGCAGATTGTACATGCGCTGTTCAAGAATAGCGGAGCGGCGATTAAACGGTGCTATGCCCTGCTTCACGACAATGGTATTGCCCGTCAGATCTTTTGCTACCACCGCAAACGTCCCGTCTCGGTTGGTTTTGATCCGAGCGCGGTACTGAATTAGTTCATTGCTCATCATGCCTCCATAGTCACATCGAATGGCAAGCCCTGACCTGATCGCGTAGCGCCACATAATCATCAAGCATTTCGATAATCGTCGGCGCGTCCCTGCTCACAAGCAAAGCCTCTGCATAAGCTCTTTTCTGAAAATCAGAGTTGTATTCGCGTATTACCGGACAGCTAAAATTTCCCGTCGCGCAACCGCTCAACAGCAGAAGGCCGATTAGCCAAAGCCTGCTTTTGGGCATCGCTGACCTCTCTTTCCTTATTCAAGCGGTCGTTTTCCTGAATCATTTTTCCATAACGCTCAATCCACCAGAACAGTCCCAGCAGCAAAGCAACACAGAAAAATAGAAACACCAGCAAGTGTAACGGATGCATTAATCCTTCTTTTCTGGCCAGAAAACGCCGATAACACCCACCACAGCCGTGCCAGCAGTTATAATTGCCGTGATTTGCTCCGGGTTAAGACCAACGCCGACGGACGTAAGCAGCATGACCAATCCACGCCATGTCGAACCTTCCTTCAGCCGATCAAGTACAAAACGCACAAACTTTTCCATTTTCACCCCCTAAAGTTTCAACTCATGATGCGGCCAGTCACGAAATCCTAGCCAGTCGCCGCCACTGACCAGTTTTATGCCGAGCGTTTTTGCTGCGCCCTGCATATGCTCTTTGATGATTTTGAATTTCCCGATGTCTTCCCAAGGAATTTTGCCGCCAATAAAAGGCACTAGATCAACAGCTAGGCTAGGCACCGTGTTGTGTTTGCTCTTAGGCCAACGCAGTTTACTATTTCCTTCTTTAAAAGCCTTTTCTTGATCTTCTCTATTTCTGTGCCCACATGTCACCATAATTTCAAAAGGAAGCGTTTGAACAGCTTGTAAAACAATATCGCGCAAATCCTCATGGCAGGTATCCAGACGCTCCATGGATTTTGCGTTAATGGTTTTCATTTCACCTTCGCAATCAGGGTTTTGATGTCATTCTGGATAATTGTCAGAGTGGATCGAATGTCGTGTTGATTGGCATCGCTACGTTCTTCAAGACGGAGGAGAGCTGCCTGCATATCCGTTTCTTTCGAATATGTGTTGGCAACATGTTCTTTGAAACTTGCAATATCACTCGTATTTCGTTCCGTTCTCGCGTGTATACCGTTCATGATCCATCCCCCTAAAGCCATAAGAGCCGCCATCAAGCCCTCTAATAGCCATTTGAAAAAGTTGTTTTCATCCATTGCCTACATCCTGATATGAGCCACGACATTCGCGCTCGCAGCTGCGCTAGTTGCTGTTGCTAATTTACACTTGATTGTCAGATTGCTTGATCCGGCAGAAACAAGAGTTGGTGGAAACGCCCAAGCGTAATCATCCGCGCTCGCCGTGACCGAGAGAACCACGTTTTGGTTCTGCGGCGTGTATAAGCAGTTGTGAGGCAATGTAATAGTTTGTACTGCTGTGCTGTTCAGATTAACGTTATTGCCTGCCGTCGTGACAACCTGGACTCTCGTCCCACCCGTGACCGTTCCGCCTCCGCGAATGTCAAACCTGTCGCCGGCCCCTGGGCTGAAACCAGAAACTGGTACCTGACCAGTGTTTGTATAGACAAATAAATCAGCTGTTAGGTTACCTCCAGCGACATAGTTGAAGCCATTCTTACAGTTTTGTATGAAGCCCCGGTAGCTGTTGAAGTTGCCATGATTGCGAATAGCATCATAACCATTTGTGCTAAAATCACTGATATGAATGCCATTGATGATGTTATTGCCACCAGACACAATGACACCGTTGTTCGCGTTATTGTCTGTAGTGATATAAAGTTTTCCAATAGTATTATTGTTTCCACGCACGAGAAGGGCTGTACTGGCAGACGCGTTTGAGGCCATCGTGATAATCATCTGACCAAACTGGTGACCATCGTTTGCCAACGTCACCCCAGGCATAGATTGGCCTGCAATAAATCCAAAATAATCAGACATAACTACACGAGAGCCCGGATTGGCCGTGCAGTTAATAACTAGGTTATCGCCATCGCACTGACTTCTGGCGACATGAGCCCCAGCCCCATAATACTGGCCTTTGTCTCCGGTATTGGCGTAGGTATGGATATTGCCTATCCAGCCGAAAGCTCCATTATAAGTGGAGCCGTCCGCTTCTGTATACATGCCCCAATCTCCACAATAACAGCCAGTATAGTCGATCATATAGCTGTCATGAGGGCCTCTGAAATGCCATCCACGCCCACCTGGATTGCGGCTGACAATGTGATCAAAAAAACCTTCTTCCTGACCAAGAGATGTTAAACTACCGGAAGTGTTGGCGTATTCTGTGTAGATATTGTCCTGGGCAGCCCCGGACACAATCACAGTCCCCTTGAAACGAATGGCACATCCATAATAGGCAATGGCACGGCCAGAGACGGATACGGTCTTCTCCCCGGCCACTTTCATATTGCCAATGCCAAACCATGACGGCACCAGCGGCGATCTGTTACCCGTATTATCCCCGGATACAGTTTTATTGCTTCCTGTCAACGAGCTAAAGTTTTCACTGACAATAAAATCTTGATTAAGTCCAGGAGCTTGCTTCAGAATCGTTGCGTATGGATTAAACCCTTCCAGCAACACGCCGCGATAATGCGTGATCTGGTTAGCAACGTAAGTGCCGGGGCGATCAAGAAAAACTGTCCCCCCGCCCGCGTTATAACAATCCAGAATAGCTTGGTTTATCTGTGCATCGTAGTTTGTTCCAGAACTAAAAGCAGATGAAAGATACGACGAAAAATTGATAACATTCATTTTGAATGACGTGTCAATGAAATCAGCAAACTGGGATTGGGTTGGTTTATCGCCCGTTTCGAAGTATGATTTCAGGGTTGTGAGGTCGCGGACGGTCATTGTTGCCCTCGACGGCTAATAAGGCGCTGAATCTGTTTTGCCTTGTCCATCTGAATTGAGGTTGCGCCCTTCCGTGCTAAATATGATGCCCCTGCCGCCGCCGCCCCCGCTGCCATTCCAGCAGGATTGAGAGTCGCAACACCTCCGCCACCTGCAATAATCGGTACTAAACGACTCCCAGCAATCTTGAGCGCCCCAGTCAAAACGCCAGTTCTTGCAGCATTTTTGATTGCCATTTTTTCTGCTGTAGTGAACCCGCGCAAATTTTTATCATTATTAATAAGTGCCTTGAATCCATTTTTCAGTGCAGTCGCCGGAACATCTGCATGTTCAGCCTTAGCAATAATCCGCTCTATGTCGTTCATACGTCGTGAGCGCGACCATTCGGCCTGAGCCTTTCGCCAAGCATCAAAGCCTTCCCTACCGCCTTCCAAGTCGCCTTCTTTTGGATTCTCAATCATGTCCCGAAAACGGCGTTGCACATCCTGGATTTTCTTTCCTTCTTTTGAAATGCCCTTAACACCGTAATGGCTATCAATAATATCGCTTAAACCTTCGTCAATTTCTTGAGCGTCTTTCAATGTGATAGGCTTGCCCCTTCCCTTTTCGAGTTTATCGGAAAGTTTTGTAAGTTCATTTTCTCCAGCAACAGTTTTGCCCCATTCTGTTTGAGGCTTCATGGCATGGACTTCATCAATAAAACGATCCGTGAAAGATGGATTTAGTTTTCCACCCTTGGCCTCAGCAATGTCATAAAACGCTTGAGCGCCTTCTTTTATTTGCTGCGACGTTTGAATAGGTGTGTGCCTAACCGCATTATGCTCTTTTATATTTGCGACTGATTTCTGTGCAGTCTTTTGAACAGCCTGCACAGCCTTATTACCTATAGGCTGATATCCTTCTGGAACTGGCGCTGAATGAAGTTTGTTCATACGAGCAAGAGGGGACATAGAACCAACAACGCCAAGAGCATCTTCGGACAAACTTCCGCCCATCATACTTACTGGTAATTCACCTGCTGAGGCGGACATCATCTCGGCCACGCCACGCCCCAAGCTCCTTACAGGCTCTGGAAAATCAATATTTGTTTGCCCGGTTGCCAAATTTTTTGAAAATGGTAAAATGCTCCCGTATGTCGTATTTGGCTTATTAGAAAAGTATTCGTACATCTTTTGAGGAAGGGTCTGACCTTGCCCATTTTCGCTTATCTGATCTTGATTACTTGCAGATGGATTTACGACCTGTTGAAGCGGCCGTGTAAATGGCTTTTGGAATTCTGTTACCCTATTCGATGCTGGATTGCCTTTAAACTGCTGTCCTGAATGAACGGATAACATGGAAATCAAATCTTCCGTTGATACTTGCGAAAGGTCTGTCATTGAACAACACCCCTTCGCCGCAATTCATTAATGATGTCTTGTGGATTTATCTGCGGTATTTCATTCGCCTGAAACTGATCGCTGCCGCTTATGTTGATGTCGCCATTATAGGATGAGTTCTGATAACTGCCGGCCGCCTTGTTTCTCATGTTATCTAATCCTGATTGGATGATTGTCTTTAATTCATCGAGAGCAACGCGTGCTTCTTTTGCAGACTGCGCGACGTTAAGACGGGCAATAGCATTTTCGGCTTTTACACCTTCAACTTCCGTGATTTGGCCGCCACCCTTCAGAGACTGATATGCCTGAAGAAACGCTTCACCCCTGATTTGATCTAATTTAGCTTGCGCATCCGCAGCCTGTGATCCAGGCCGATTTGGCATCATGCTTGTCAAGCCAAAAATAGCATTAAACCCCTTGCTGTTCAATAACGCGTCAATATTGCTTAAAGCTGTTTCCGCCCGAAGTTCCATTGCAGGTAATGAAGCTAAACTTTCAGCTTGTGTTTGTCCCATAACTTTATTGGCCGCGATGGGAGCAGCAAAATCGCGTTCGGCTTCGTTAGACCCGGCGGCTTCGTTGTATTTTATTGTGCGTTTAGATTGCGGAATGCCAGGAATTGGGGATATAGCGCCATTTTGCCACTGGGTTCCCTGCCTCATACCTGTCTGCACGGCATAAAGTGCGGTTGGAAAATCTGCGCCTGTGGATTCCATATATTGCTGGACTAACGCGCCAGTAGCTCCGCCAACTTGAGATGTTTTTGGCTTTAACTGAATGCCTTTATTTCGAATGACTTCTGTAATGGCTGCAGTGGCATTCGACGGATTCACGTTGTACGGAAGCTCGTGCAATCCTTGAAGTATTTCCCCCATCGACTGCGGATCGTCGCCAGCAATCGATTTGACCATGTTAAGGGTTTGTATGGCTTCTTGATTTCCAGATTCAGCAACTTTGCTTGCCGCATCATAGAACCCAACCGTATCACTTGCTCGCTGACGAGCCAGATCATGCATCTGCATAGGCTTATAGGCCTCAGGCATAAGCATAGCTTGCGCATTTGTCTGCGCTGCCCTACTGGCATCGCCAAATGTTGGCTTCATGCTCGAAAAAAGAGCAGAGGCAAATTCTCCGGAAGACGGTGTGATCTGACGTTGCGACAATATCTGCTGCGTTGTTCCATTAACAGGCTGCTGCTTTACGCCAAGAGCCGTCAAAATGCTGTCTTGCAATTGGGGCATTAATATCCCCCCATATTCATGCTTCCAATTGACTCAAGCATGTCAGCTATTGAACCATAGCCGCCAATCTTGCCAGCAGTATTTACGCGGTATCTGTCCGTCTGTTGCTTGCCAATATTTGTAGCATTAGCTATAACATTATTGTAACCGCCTAAAGCACTGCTTAACCCATTAATTCCTTGACCGATCCTATTTCTGGCATTGCCCATGGCCTGCTGCTGGACATTTTGATACCCGGACATAAGGTTGCGAAACACGCTTTCACCACCACGCTCACGGTCAAGCAGTGGTGTGCGCCCAAGGCGATTTTGCATGCGGTTCTGACGGCCAATTTCAGCAATCGCATCCGCAAGATTGCGGCGACCATAACCTGATTCTTCATTATATAAATCGCGGAAAATCTGGTTGTTCGGCTGATATTGAACACGAGAAAGATTGGCGATCTCACCAGCCAAACTATGCTGCATAGGCAACATGCTGGCGGCCATGCGCTCTCCGGCGCTTTCCGGAATGCCACGAAACTGCTCACGCGTGCTGGTAACTCCACGCATAAGATTCGCCACAAGAGGAAGCCATTCCAACGCCATTAGCGTCTCCCGGCAATGTCGCCGTATACTGTAAAGCCTGTGATGATGTCAGGAGCCGCCGAGCTTTCCGTTTGAAAGCCGATCCTGAACTGCTCTCCGCGCCAGCGAAGCGGGTATTTGGTGGATTGAGCGTAGATTCCAGCACCTATCGGTGTTGTTCCGATAATGAAACTACCTATCGCACCTTCACTCGTAACTGGTATGACAATGGTATCATTAGAGAAATTGTCCCAACCAGCTTGAACGGTCACAGTATAATCAACTCCGGAGCCACTTTCAAATATTGGCTTAATGTATCGTCCAGCCTTGATTCTGACAGTCTTCTGAGGTTCTTCAAGGCGCGGCCAACTCATAACCAGATTAGTCGGGACAGGAGTACCATCGTCTGTAGCAGCAGAAGAATCCAGCTTGTACAAAAACCCCTGTGTCCCAGCACCAAGCAAATCACCATTCCGGCGCACAAAATAATGACTCATTTGCGCCCACTTGCCTGTAAAGAGATGCCAGGAACCCCTGACCTCCATTTGGCCAAGTTCGTTATAAGACGGGCTTGTATTCAAGATATACGCATTCGACCCAATTTTATTGATTAGCCAAGACCTTCTGGGATAGTAGGTGGTCTGAATGTCGTCATCGGCAGCCATTTCAATCAGGCTTCGCAGTGTCTGGCGAATGGGTAAGCTGGCATTGTTTTGGATCGTATTATTACTATCAGACCCCACGTTAACGGCTTGCAGGCCATCAACAGTCATATGAACAAGGTCTGTTCCGTTTGTTGAAAGACCAAATCGGCTCGCAACCCCATTGGGGTAGAAACCAACAGGCTCAAAATCAATAGTTGTGCTACTGCTGTCCTGTATGGGCGTATCGCCCTTGTAAATATAAAGATTTCGCTTCCCGGCTGCTACGAAATAACTCAGAAATGTTCCAAGCGTCAGAAGGCTATCGCCAGTTGGTTGTTGAGTGCCAAAGCTATAGGAGCTTGCTTCCAGGGTTTTCTGGTAAGTCGTAACATCCTCTGGATCGTCTGGGGCTGTAATCACTACATTTTTTTGATTTCTACTATCGATAAAATAAGCCCTGTTGTAGTGAACATGAACCCATGAGGCAATCGGCATGGCTGATTTGAAAAAGGCAACCGTCTGCCCGGCTGACACAGGAGCGCCAGCAACAATGCCAAGGTATGATGATCCAGAAGTGACGCTAAGAACTTTATGCAATGATCCTATAGTTGTATTATAAACAAAGTCTCCCGTCCTGATCTCTGTTTTTGACCAGTCGCTAATAGCACTAACAGAAATTGACCCAGAGTTTTCCGCACTTGCAATAACAGCTATATTATCGAACCCACCATTGCCATCTGGAATAATATTCAAATCGACATGATCAATGAGTATGTATTGATCTCCAGGACTCTGCATCGATCCGTTACCGTAACCGCTTGCTTCTCCAAGACCTATCTTTGTGTGTGTCAACTGACTGCTGGCAACAGTGGTAACTATGCCGTAAGCACTGACCGTTGTGTTGAATATAATATCGTTATTGGCTACCAGCGTGCTGCTAATCCAGTTTGAAATATCGCTGTCTATAAGAGTCGTCTGATCCGACCCTGCCGCAGCCTTTCCCCTTACAATAACCGCGTACAATTCTTTATAAGTAAGTCCACCGTCACTAGTATAAAAGTTCCTGTCTATGCCATTACAAAAAATTAGCTTGTCTTCCGATTGACCACTTATAAGGCGAGCGTGAGATTTTCCGGTTAATGATGATGTCGCAGAGGCAGAAGCGTCGAATTTCCAAATATTACCAAGGTCATCCGAGGCCAACAAAGACTCGCTTCCGTCATTGCCGACCCACTCATGAATACGGGTAAAATTTGGCTGTCCTGAAACAGCAAGTTGGTTAAACTTCTCTACACCTGGCCTACGCTCCGCTGCGCCATTAATGTTCTTAAAGCGATTTGTATAGATTTCGGCATAGCTAATAGGACGATCATATTGAGAAAAATCAGTTCCAAGACCATTAACAGGTATTTGGTAGTCAATACTAATCACGGTCTACCTCCGTTTTCTTCCGCCATAACCAGGGCGAAATCGGACTGACCATCCCGTATCAGCCTTAAATCTATTGAGCGCCTCCTTGCGTGCTACCAGATATTGGTTTTGATATTCCTGATATTGAGGCTCCGGCGCTCCACCACTGTCATCAAGGCACATTTTCGCAAGCAGCCCAAGAACAACAACCCTGCTTGGAAACGGAACAACGGTAGAGCTATCCGATGTCGTGTATGTCGGTGGACGTGTAAAATATAGAATAGAAAACACGCCACCATCCTGTGTTGCCCCAGGAGTTGGCCGAACCATAATTTCAGGGTTTCCATTGCTATCTGTCTTAAAAATAGTAAATTGCGTCGGCATTCCTTGAACAGTAGACCGCGTTAACAAACGCATTTCCCCTGTATCAATATGCAATAGCGCCCCACTACGCTGACTAAAGTAAATATCACCAATGTTTTTTATATTGGCGCTCGTATTAATAGAGTAATTCCGCTGACCGGAAACTGCAGTAACCCTTGCTGTTGCTATCGTTTCTATCCAGTTACCAAAGTCAGAAAGATCGTTAACGACATCATTTAAATAATCCACCATGATCTTACTTTGCGTGTTGGCGGACAATGTTTGCGTTGGAGACAAACCAAGTTTACGCTGTACTTCATTGACTATCTGCAAGACAGTCATGCGGATGTCGCCCATGCCCATGACTACTTCACCGTCAATCGTTTAGATGCTGTATCCCAGTGATGAATCTGATAAGTGGTGTTAGCTGTCATGCCAAAAGCCGCATTTGTTGTAAGGGCATTAATTGTGCAATCCGTAGGTGGCCACAGATTTGCAGACGCAGTCGTGCTGTTAAAAACGTATCCAACTTTTCCAACGTCGAGCGTCTTAATTTTTATGCCTGTTGCCGACCCGTCTGTAACCCCCATCAGGCGCATATATGATGCGCTAACAACTGTCGCCGTTCCTTGCGTTGTACCAGCCGCACTCACCAATGTGACTTTGTAGACAAGCCTTCCATCAATGGATACGCTGCTTGCGGAAGCAATGGCTCTAACTTGCAGACTATCAATAACGGTACTCACAATATTAGCTGTGTTAGCAGAAATTTTGCCTGTGATATTGGCACTACCAGCGCTAACACGAGCCGTAGTTAGCTCTGTTGTATACAGGGAGCCAGCCATACTCTGGATGCCAGTCTCCGCAAGATTAACATTGCTCTGAATAAAATCGGCAAAATTTGTCCCGCTAGGAACATCACCATTTTCAAAGAGTGCAGTAAGTGTGGATTTAT
>FRDC01000427.1_pt1 | contig 44362 bp, 50 predicted proteins | sample 1106171 | NCBI WGS metagenome assembly FRDC01 (sample SAMEA3930566, study PRJEB13176) | freshwater metagenome | biome: Drinking water system; feature: drinking water; material: water | place: Singapore | collected 2014-12-20 | reverse complement strand
CCTCGGCATCACTGCCTCGGGCGCTGGTTCTGGTGTGTATCTTGAGTACGTGACTGGTACGCAGACCACAGACGCCGTTAACGTTGGCGGAACTGTGGAAGCTACCATCACTGACTACTAACGGGATACTAACGGGATACTAAAGGAAGGTGTTACATGGGAACAACAATCCCCCATCCTATAAAACTAACCAAGCGGGCTGGCGCCGAATACGCTGACCCGATTGCCACGTCCGACCCCGCCCTCATGGTGAACTACGAAGAAATCATCATTGTCGGCGTCGAGCGTCTGTGGAACCCGTCTCTGCACGAGCCGGACACTATCGTTCTACAGTACTTCTGTATATGCGACGGAGTGTTACGATTCTTGCTTCAGGCGTGGTTCGAGCCGGAATGGGTTCGCTACGTCGCCCAGCCGTGGCAGGCTGGCGGTGGTAGCCCAGGGTAGTTGACACCTGCGAGTAGTTCAGCTACGATACCAATTACCGTCCTCTCACCGGCTTTGCTTACAAGCTAGCTCAATGGTTGAGCATTTCACTTCGAATGAAAAGGTTATCGGTTCAAATCCGATGCATCTGGTAGAGATGCCAGAACACAGCAAACCAACTCGGACGGTAAACCTCACTCCCAACGTGAAGAGCGAGTCGGAGTGTCTTTCAAAGGACCGCATCCTTACCGGAACTGCTTACATACCGCAGTCTCATACATTGCAAGAATAGGTTCGATTCCTATAATCCCCGCCACGGGGATTGGCAAGGTGCCAAAACAACAGCAGCCCAACTTGTGCGGTCTTTTTCGAGGTGCCCAACGTGAATAGCGGAAAGCGCCACAACACCGTCCTCTAACAATGATTGCTTACAACTATCGGCTCCATGCCGATATAGCTTAACGGTAAAGCGCGTACCTGAAACGTACGAGATGTGGGTTCAACTCCCTCTTTAAAGTCTGCAAGCGTAACTCGGACGGTATATCGCGGAATAGTTCAGCCAGGCAGAACACGAGATTCATAACCTCGACGCCGTGGGTTCAAATCCCACTTCCGCAACCAGGTCACCTGATTTTGTTACGACAACCCCCTCCACTAGCGCCTTCGGGCATTTGTGGAGGGGGTTCCGTTTTGCGCCTAACAGCAAATCGCTGCCGACCGTACCGGGAGGGTGTTGGGCAGCAGCGACTTGAGACTAATGGCGACATGTGTAGACAATAATATCCACTCGCTGTACTATCGTCAATAGTCACCTAGAGGATTTAACTAATGGCTACCAAGCTACCGATTAAGAAACAGAAAGCCGACGGCGATACTCCCGTCACGATTATCATGGAAGGCGTGTACTACAGCCTCAACCCCAACGGCGTCACTGCCATCAAGCCGTACGAACTGCCTGTGCGGTTCAGACTCAAAGATACCGAGAGTGGTGCTTGCCTCGCTCTCTTCTCGAACGAACTAGCGCAGCATCTTATGCCCAAGGCATACCCTGACTTCAAGCGTCTCAAGTCGTACCACATCAAAGACTCCCTGCTGCCTGACGGCATCGATAAGCCACTCTCGATTATGAATCGCGCTGAGCTTATCAACTTCGTAGAGGAAAACGACATGGGCTGCTACACAGACATGTACCCCGACGTCGAGCAACTGCGCTTCGCCATCGAAGAAGAACTGAAAAACCCTGACGTCTTCTTGCGGAACCAGGCGGAACGCCGCGCTCTCTACGGCGAGAAGATTGCCAGCGCCTCTGCGCTCCTTGATTTGAATGGCATCGACGGCATCACAGGACCGCCACCACTAGTGATGGCGTCACCGAATCCGGTGCCGACAGGCGACTTGGTGGGTATCCGTGAAGATGATGACGTCACTGAACTACCAAAGCCTGCGGCGAAAGGTAAAGGTAAGAAAGTCGACGAGGCACTCGGCTTCTAATGCCTCGCGAAGATGCGACGTTTGATTGGCGCGATGGGTATCCGTACCCTCGCGCCCTTGCGCCGTATACTGGCGAAGGCTACCGCAGTGAGTTTCCTGCGGCTGCTGCGCAGATATACAGACCTAAGAAGTGGCGTGATTGGGACGACAAAGCGCAGTGCGGTAAGGAAGGTTGCACGGGCTGCTACCTGGAAGCGGGCGGGATGATGCCTGGTGAGGACGAGTTTGAAGGAATGACTGTAACGCGAGTAGCAGCCATCCGCAATGCTCGTTCGGCTTCGTACGGTGACTTCGATGCCTTCGACCGCCAGAGCGACCGCGTCATCGGCAAGCCGAAACAGGAAGTGTCGACACTGAATATCACCATGGACGTCGCGTCTGTGCTCGACCGAATCATGATTGCCGACCAGGAGAAACTAAAAATCGAAGACGTCACAAATAAAGTTGATAAGTATCTGGAGGGGCTATAAGCGAGTCTGCCCGCGAGCTTTCACATGCCCACCAGCGAGTCCTTCTGCGCCTCGCCAATGACCTGCCGTACATCGCAGAGCATGAGTTCAAGACTATCCCGAAGACAGGCGGCAAGCCGATTCCGCTGGTCTATAAGCGTAGTCAGCGTTTCATACATCAAGCTGCCGAAGAGATGAAAGCAGAGACTGGCATGGTCCGTCTCGCTATCGTCAAAGGCAGACAACAAGGGTGTTCCGAGTATGTCGCTTCAAGGTTCTCACAGCATGCAATCTTCCAGACCTCTATCACTGTCTTCATTCTTTCACACGAAAAGAAATCAACACGCATCCTCTTCAGCAAAGCAGTACGATTCTACAAGTCCGTGTCGGACGCTATTAAGCCTAAACTGGTCACAGAAAACAGAGAGGAACTGGTCTTCTCGAATGGAAGTGTTTACGGCGTTGGTACTGCTGGTGCAGGAAACACCGGACGCTCGAACACTGCTCAACGATTCCACGGCTCCGAATGTGCCTTCTGGCAAGAGTCCGAGGAGATTATCTCTGGTGCTCTCCAAGCGATATCTGATGAGGCGGGAACAGAGGTATTCCTTGAGTCCACATGCAACGGGCTTAATTGGTGGTACAAGTGGTGCATGGATGCTCAGGCTGGACTGAACGGCTACCGCTTGGTGTTCGTGCCATGGTACTGGCAGGATGAGTATCGGCGCCAACTACCCGCGAATTGGCAACTCGACGACGAAGAGCGCGAGCTTATGGCGCTCTATGGCGCCGATGGCTTAACGGAAGAACATCTCAACTGGCGCAGAATTAAACAAGTTCAACTCGGGAAGCGGCTCTTCAAGCAGGAGTACCCATTCTACCTGCAAGAAGCGTTTCAACATTCCGGCAACTCGTTCTACGACCTCACTGTCGTGCAACGCGCAATGAAGTCGACGCTCAAGTCTGACTACGGCGCTAAGGTTCTCGGCGTTGACGTTGGTAGAACGGGTGACCGGACTGTCCTCACTTATCGTCGTGGTCGCGAAGTCGTCTGGATTCAGAAGTTCGTCGAGATTGACGGCATGGCTCTGGCAGGCGTCATCATTAACCACATCGAAGAACTGAAGCTGGATAAGGTGTTTATCGACTACGGCATGGGATACGGCGTAGTAGACAGACTGCGTGAACTAGGATATAAACGTATTGTCGAGGGTATCCACTTCAGCGCATCCCCTTCCCGAGAACAGTTCCTGAATTTGCGAGCAGAGATGGCATTTAAGTTCAAAGAGTGGCTTGAAGACGGAGAAGTGTCGCTTCCCGACGACGACGATATGGCATCCGATATCGCCACCATGCCTGAACCGAAGATTACATCGAACTCGAAGTTCCAATTCCCGAAGAAGGACGAGATAAAGAAAGACCATGGTCGGAGTCCAGATATCCTCGACTCAATTATGCTCACCTTCGCGGCGAACGTCATGCCAGGAGCCAATTCGACAAGCAGCTTCACGCAGGCGCAGGCAAAGAAAAAACGCAAGTCGAAGCTGTCCACACTCAGCAGAGTGCAAGACCTCTCTGCCTACAGGAGGGAGTTACCATGGGCTTCTTAGGAGCAGCGGCAGTCGGCGCTGGTGGTGCGTATCTACAGAAACGCGCACAGGACAACGCCACCAAACAGCAAAACGCACTCATCAATCAGCAGTCGCAGCAGAACATGATGATGGCGCAATCCTTTATGGGCGCAGCTGCGCAAGAGAAGCAGAATTACATGCGTGGGATTTCTGGTATCACCGCCAGTGCCGCTAAAGCGAAGCGAGAACTCAAGAAGCAACTGCCCTTCCCTACTCGCGCTGCCACTGATTTGCGCACAGTGAAATACTTGAACGACTACGGCGGCACACCAAACCTCGGACGCGCAGCACTGATAGGTATGTGATGAAGCCAGACCCGAAAGTCAGAAAGATATTAGAGCGCCACAAGCGCCTCAAGACCGAGAAAGACCCCTGGTTGAATACCTGGCAGATACTCTCGCAATTCGTGCGTACGCTCAAGCAGACCTTCTCCACGGAGCCTGCGCAAGGTCAGTTTCTGACCGGCAAGATTTTTGACGGCACGGCTCCGAAAGCCAACAACAAGATGGCGTCGTCCATGCAGGCGATGCTATTCCCCAGCGCGAAGAACTCTTTCCGCATCGGACCACCCGATGATGCCGACGACTCCCTGCGCACCAAGGAGGTAAAAGACTGGTATGAATACGTCACCACTGTCATTCAACAGACGTGTGACAACGAAGCAGGTGGTCTTACTACCTCGCTTAGCGAAGTGTTCAACGACCTTGGTGCGTTCGGGACATGCGGCATTTCTGTGTTGGAGAATTACGACCAGGAAGATGGCAACGCAGTTGATGTGAAGTTCGGCGTCGTCGACGTGAAAACCGCATGCATAGACGTCGGAGCCGACAAGAGAATCGACACCGTGTACATCGAGACGCGCAAGACCGTTCGCCAATTGGTGCATGAATATGGCGTCGAGAAGGTGTCTAAGAAGACTCGTGAGATGTGGGAGAAACAGAAATTCGATGAGAAAGTCACTTGCCTACACGCTGTCGAACCTCGCCTTGACCGCGTCGTTGGCGGCTTGTCTAATCTCGATATGCCTTTCGCTAGTGTGCATATTGAAGTGGAGTCCCAGCACATCCTCGCCGAATCCGGCTTCACCGAACTCCCCTTCAAAATCTCGCGATTCATGGTCGCGCCCAACGAGATATATGGACGCGGTCCCGCGCAGGAAGCCCTCCCTGACATAATCGAGGTAAACGCACTCCGTGAATCTACTATTGGCGCTACTGAAAAAATCCTTGACCCACCGCTCGCCATGCTTGATGACGGCGCTGCTGGCGGTGGTGTTCTTGATACCAGTGCTGGTGCTCTTAACGTACGTATGCTGGATGGCTTTATGCGAGATTCAAATCGACCACTCGTCGAGCAAATCTTCACCATCCAAGAGCTACGTACCGCCAAAGAGCGAATTTTAGAACTGCAAGATAACATCGATGAGTTCTTCTATCTGCCCGAGTTTCTGGGCATCATGGAAATCACCAAGCGCATGACGCTTGGTGAAGCCGACATGCAGAACGACATAAGGATGCAGTCGCTGACCGGCATCTTCGCCAGGCAGCAGATGGAATTGACGCTGCCTGTGGTAGAGCGCACCATGCGCATTCAGCTTGGGCGAGGCAGACTCGGTGTCATCGAAGGCAGTGAAGAAGATGTCGCGATGCGAGTAGATGGCATCGAACCTAAGTATATCCCGATGGCGGTTGTTGCCCGAATGCTGCAAGGCAAGAACTTCGCGAAGGTAATCTTCATATGTCCTGCCGCTCGCATCATGCGCAACGACGAGTTGACTGGCATCCAGAAGACTCTCGGCTATGCGGCTTCTATCGCAGAAGTCGTGCCAGATGTTATGGACAACTTCGACGTCGACCGTGCCATGCACATCGTGCAAGACCTGTACGGCGCCTCGTCTGAGATTATGCGTAGCAAGGACGAGATTGACCAGATTCGCGAACAACGCGCTCAGATGCAGGCGCAAGCGCAAGAGTTGCAGATGCAGCAAGTGCAAGCTGACATCGCGAAGTCACAAACACAAGCGATGCATTCGGCTGCGAAGGCGCAGAAGGAGTCGGTTGCATGATGCAAGACGAGCTTTATTCGTACGCTCAGGAGCGACGGATAGACAAGCAGAAAGCGCAGCAGGAGAAGTTGCAAAAGTCGCAGCAGGACTTGGAGAAAGCCTTCCTAGCTGTTGGTGAAACTCGGGAAGGCGTACGGGTGTTGCAGCACATTATGCGGCTGTGTCATCCGTTTGACTCACCAGCAGCGGTGGCATCGAATGGCGACACGTGCCCCAACAAAATTCTTTTCAATCTCGGCAGACAGAGCGTCTGGTCTGAGATTCGCAGGACGTTAGACAGAGAAACCCGAATCAAAGTGGAGTATCCTGATGTTGAAACGGAACTACAAAAAGCAGATAGCAAAGGAGAGACAAAATGACTCTAGGAGCGGATGGAACAGAAGACAGAACCGGCGTACCGGGAAGCGTGGCAACAACAAGTTACGAGGTCAACGTCTCTACGACGCCTCCGCCACCGTCGACTACGTCGTCGACCTCGACGCCGGAGTTCGAGTCTTTAATTCCCGAGAAGTTCAAGGCTGACGAATACAAAGGTTGGCTCGACCCAATCCGCAATGCAGAGAATGCGAACAAGCTAGAAGTCCTGTTCGACCAATCCTGGCATGCGCAGAAGAAGATTGGCGAGAAAGGTTTGAAGGTTCCTGGCGACGATGCTACTGCCGACGACATCAAGGCGTGGCGCACAGCGATTGGCGTACCAGAAGCGCCTGATGGGTACAAGTTCGAGAACACCAAGTGGTCTGACGACGACAAAGAACTTGGTGAGAAGATGCAGAGCAGCCGTTCGCCAGAGTACATGGCGAAGGTCGGTAAGATGTTCCACGACGCTGGCGTCCCTCCGAAAGTGGCGCAGCAACTGGTCGACTCGTTCGACAAGCTGGTGCTCGACGAGCATCGCGATTCGATGAAAGCTATCATGGATGCGCAGGCACAGGCAGACGAGGACTTCTCTACTCGCGCCACGAAGTGGTATGGGACGCGGTATGACGAAGTAATGTCGGCAGGCAACGCCCTGGTCAAGGCAGCTATGAACGACCCAAAGACACCGGAAGAAGCGAAGACAATCTTCGAGAACCTGGGCAACGACTTCGTTCTGGCTCTGGCGCCAGTCCTAGATTACGTCACGCGCACGTACGTGCGTGAAGACACAGCCGGGGTGCAAAGCACCACAGGCAACACGACCAAAGCCGCCACTCCAACTACGATTGACCAGCTTCGTGCCGAAGGTATCAGGCTGCAAGCGTTACCGGAATACGGCGATTCGCGCTACGGCGCAGCACACGACGAGGCTGTCAGGAAGGTCAAGGCAATCTACGACCAGATTGGCGAGCTTCAAAGGTCTGCCCGCAAGTAGGGGGTTTTCAACCACGAGCGGTCGTGGTACTATCCAGCTTAGAAGGTGATGCCAGGGAACGTACCTCAAGACAACGTCTGGCTGATGGCGCTAAGAGCGCAAGGGACATCCGTTTGACGGGGAATGTACCGAGATTTTCGGACACAACCTATCAATACGGAGATTCCACCTATGGTCATGGAAAGCATCTCTGAACAGAATATTGTTCAGTTTGGCGACATGATGCACGTGAAAGCGCAGCAAAGCAAAGCGCGTCTACGTCCATATGTCGAGTTCATGGACCTCAATGGCGAAGCCGCGTTCTACGACGGTCTTGGTCCTATCGAAGTCCAAGAATTGTTTGGCAGACACAACGAGTCGACACCGTCCGACATCGAGCACTTCAGACGCAAAATCGAGCCGCGCGAGTTCGGCTTGACCATGTGGTCTGATTTGACCGACATCGAGAACCGGCTGACCGACCCGAAAGGCAAGTACGCTGAAGCCGCTAACATGGCTTACGAAAGACGTACTGACCGCACCATCGTCGAGTGTTCGCTCGCCGATGTTAAGACCGGCAAAACCGGCTCGACTACAGTCACCTTCACTGGTGGCGGTGGATTGACCGTCACCGCTACTGGTGGCATCGACGAAACCGACTTGCTGGCAATCCACCAGAACTTCATCGACGCTGAAATCGGCATCGATAGTGGCAGAAAGATTGTTCTCCCGATTACAGGTAAAGAGCACACCGCGCTGCTCGGCATCACTGAAATCACATCGGGCGACTTCTCGCGCCAATATGTTTTGGAACAGGGCGAATTGGTTCGCGCTTACGGTATCGACCTGGTGAAGTTCGGTGCTGCGGTTGCAAACCCAATTCTCCCAACTGCGGCATCTGTTAGAACGTCTTTCGCGTTGTCGGAAGGCGGAATTGTGGTTGCTGTGGCTCGCGCCTACAAAATCACAATGAAGGACAGACCAGACAAATACAACGTCACCCAGTTACAAATCACAGGTCGAATGGGTGGAACGAGAACCGAAGAAAAGCGTGTTCAGAAAGTAACAACAACTGAGTAACCGCGAGTAGTTCGGTCCTCATCACAAATAAGGAGAAGCCACTATGGCTGTATTAGATACATATGTAGGTTCCGAGTTCACCCCAGCAGGTGGTTCGGCGCTGACGCAGACAGTCGCTGCCGGTACTCGCGCAGCCGCTTCGCAGTCGAAAGGCTCTAAAATCATTGTTGCGCATGCGCACTTTGAAGTTGCAGCTGGTGACGACGATGCTTCGGTTTTCAGGCTGTTTAAGGGGCTTCCCAGCACCTTGAAACCTATCGAAATTATCGTCATGTGCGATGCGTTGACCAACGGCACTGACTGGGATTTGGGCTTCTACCCAACAAACGGTAAGACTATCGGCTCTTCGGCTGACGGTGACAAGGACATCCTTATGGATGGTCAAACTCTCGCCTCCGCGTCCCGAGTTCTGAATGGTATGTCGGCTGTTGACCTTCCAGACATCGGTGTGAAAAGCATCGCTGATTTGCTCGGTCACTCGGTAGAAGCTGGAACAGACAAAGGGTTTTACGATATGGCGTTAACTGCCAACACCATCGGCACTGTCGCTGGTTCAGTAGCGGTCTTCGCTAAATTCTTGTCTGAAGACTAGAGGTAAAGCATCATGGGGGCGCCCACAAGCACAGTTGAGATTGCAAATATTGCGCTCGACCACTTGGGTCAGCCCCCTATAACTTCGCTTGCCGGTCCTGGCGAGACAGAGAAGCTGGTTAATAGGCACTTCGACGCATCACGGCAGGAAGTGCTAAGTAAGCATCCTTGGGAGTTCGCGCAAGGGCGAGCTACCATCACTCGCACCGGCACCCCGGCTTTCGACTACGCAGACAAGTATGCGCTGCCGTCAGACTTCATCAAGTTCCGCTCCATCGAGAGTCGTGAACTGTGGCGCAAGGATGATTACGGCATCGACAAAATAGAGTTTTATGCGAACGCGTCAGGCGCTTCATCACTGAATCTTCGCTACACAAAAGACGTGACGACAGTCAGCGATTGGCATGCTGACTTCCGAGAACTTGTAGCACTTACCCTGGCGAAAGCTATTGCGTACGCGATTACACGCAGCAACAATGACGTTGAGCGTCTTACCTTGCTTCTACAACAGAAGTGGGAAGAGGTGCGAAACGTACCAGAAGAAGTGCCACCAAAGATAGTGCGCAGAACTGGTGCAACTGAAATCGTGAACCAGGCGCTCGACTACCTGGGCATCGACCCAATCAAAGATATCGCTTCGCCCACAACGCAGCTAGAGAACATCCTCGCAACGCACTACGCGCAGGTGCGCAAAGAGCAGCTTCGCACCCACATCTGGAAGTTCTCGAAGACTCGTGCGCAGATTGCCCGAGCCGGAACACCGCTGTTCGACTACCCCGATTACTACACTCTGCCTGCGGGCTGCATCCGGCTACTATCGATTGGCGGAGACGACCGAGAGGTAGACCAGGAGCTTGATTATGACATCAATGACCGCAACATTCTTGTCGACAATGGTGGCGCTTCTACTCTCGACATCAGATATGTCGCAGATGTCACTAATGTCACCAAGTGGGATGTTGGCTTCACTAAGATTGTTGCGCTGCACCTTGCTCAAGCAGTCGGACCCGTACTTAACGCGCCAACCGACAAACTCAATTACGTCGCTCAGCAAATCATCGCCTTCAAACCAAGCGCGTTAGCGATTGACTCGCAAGAAGTGCGACCGAAGCGGATTCAGCGAAGCCGTATCCTGACTCAGCGTATGCGCGGTGTCTTCAACCCCGACCCGAGGTTCTATGACACGATATGACGAAGGAAAACCGCGCCTCAAGCAATTTTACTGGCGGTGAGCTAGGACCAGAGATGCACGGTAGGAACGACCTACTCGTGTACCAGAACGGCTTGAAGACTTGCGAGAACTACTTAATCATGCCGGAAGGTGGCGCGAGATTCAGGAATGGCTCGCGCTTCGTGCAATACACGAGGTTCGGTCTGCCAGCGGTTCTTATCCCGTTTCAGTTTAGCGATACTCAGGCTTATATGCTGGAGTTCAGCGGCAACGCAACAGGCGTCCTGGCGATGCGCGTTTACAAGGACGGCTCGCCGGTCCTCAACCAACCACTGAGCATCACAGGTATCACCAAAGCGAATCCTGCTGTGGTGACAATCCCGTCGCATGGATTCACGAATGGTCAGACCGTCCACATCAGCGGCGTCTTAGGAATGCTCGAAGCCAACGGTGGCTACTTCACTGTTCGGAACGTGACGACCAACACGTTCTCACTTGCGCATCCAGTCACCGACGCTAACATCAACAGCACTGCTTGGACGACTTACACCAGTGGCGGCACAGGCGCCACGGTCTACGAAATCGCCTCACCCTACTTGGTGAACAGCCTGCTCGACATCAGGTTCGCGCAGAAAGATAACGTCATGTACCTGGCTTCGCAGAGCTACCTGCCGCGCAAGCTGACGCGTCTTGGGCATGCGAGTTGGACGCTATCAACCTACACACGCACGGCAGACCCGTTTACAGGCTCTGACGGCGGCGTAAATTGTCCTCGGGCTATCTGTCTAACCCCAGATGGTAGACTCATGTTTGCGGGTACTGCTGCTGCCCCTGAAACGGTTTGGGGCAGCCGTACTCCAACTTCATCAGGAGCAAGATACGATGACTTCACACTCGGAACAGGGCAGGCAACAGATGCCGTCATTTTCACTTTGCCGTCACCATCGGGTAAGGTCGACCCAATTCAGTGGCTCGCCAACGCAAACAGGTCAGTTATCGTTGGTGCGTTTTCATCTGTGCGCAGATTGTATGGCGCTTCCGAAGAGCATCCAATCACGCCCACTTCGGTCAACGTCAAACCAATCAACGACTACGGTTGCGCTAATGCCCCACCTGTAGCGAAGGGTAACGGCACTTTCTACATCCAGCAAGCGCGGCGAACGGTGCGCAGCATGGCGTACGACGGTAGTGGCGAAAGCGGCTACTCGACTTTCAATCGCACCAAGGTTGCAAAGCACATCTCACGTTCGGGGCTGCTGCAAATCTCGCAACAGAAGGGTGACACTGACATGCTGTGGGGCGTACGGGCTGATGGTAAGCTGGCTGCATTGACGTTCGACGACAGCGCCGAAGTGTCTGCGTGGTCACGCCACATCCTTGGTGGAACGCATGTGAATAGTGACAGCGTCACCGTACGTGGTGGCAAAGTTTCAGCCGCTGCTTGCGTGACGCGCTCGGCTGCTGGCGAACAACTGTGGGTAGTAGTAGAGCGGGTAATCAATGGCTCGACAGTGCGCACTATCGAGTACATGACGGACCCTGTCGAGTACCCGATTCTTGAAGATTACATCAGCGCTGATGAACTTACAGATTCCGACGTTGCCGACTTCCTGAACTACACTTACGAGAAGCAGAAAGATGACTGTTACCTCGACGCATCGTTAGCTTACGACGGCAGTGCATTTGGTCCGTCGGCTTTCCAGACAGCCGTCAATATTTTCACAACAACGACCAGGACCGTATCAGCAGCGACTGCTAACAACCCTGGCGTCTTTACGACATCGACTGCACACGGCTACACGACCGGCGATTACATCACGTTCAGCGGCATGGCAGGCGGGTCTTTTGGCGGCTTCAACGGGCTAACGCTTCAGGTGAACGTGTTGTCATCTACGACATTCGACTGCGGCGTTAACACTACCGGCTTTGGTACGTATACAGGTAGTAGCGGCACGGTCACCAAACGCGGTGTCGTGGTCAACAACCCTGCTGTCATTCATACTGCATCGGCGCACGGCTTCTCGACTGGTGACAGCATCTACGTAACTGGTGTTGGCGGCACAACGCAAGTCAACAATCAGTACTACACAGTCGCTGTTGTGAACGCTACAACTTTCACGCTTGGCGTTAATGGCAGCGCCTGGACGACGTACACCAGCGGCGGCACGGTCGCGAAGTCTGGCATCACTGTCGACCCGGCGGCGGGGGCTACCACAGTCGGTAGTACTGGTGTGCAATTCGTCGCATCTTCTCCATTCTGGACGTCGTCGCCTACTATGATAGGTCGTGAGATTCGCAAGAAGTATGACGTCAATGGTGATGGTGGAGGTCGCGCTGTCATCACTGGCTTCACGAGCACGACAATTGTGACGGCTACAATTCTCTCTGCTTTCGACAACGCGAACGTCATCGCCGCAGGTAATTGGTATTTGACAGCCGACACTTTGTACGGCGGTCATCACCTGGCTGGCGCGACAGTTGACGTCGTGGCTGATGGCGCGGTCATCGCGCAGAAGACAGTATCAGCGGCTGGGGTCATCTCTCTCGGTGCGCAGTACAGTAAAGTGTTTATCGGCTATAAGTACTACGGCAGGATGATTGGTATGAATCTGGACATCGGCGGAACAAGCGGTCCTGCCGAAGCCAAACCGCGCCAGGTTACAGAAGTCGCTTCGAGATTCCTAAACACGCTCGGTATGAAGGTTGGCGTCAATGCACAAGACCTGGACAGCATCACGTTTGTGGACGTGTCTGCGGTTCTTGAGCGAGTTAACTTCACTGCCGACACTGACCAACTTGGTCGACCTTCGCCGCCATTCAGTGGTATTAAAATCACCAACAGCCGCAAGGATAGGTGGTCGCGCAAGGATAAGAACCTGACATACTTGCACGACACTCCGACACCAAGCACGGTGCTGACGGCAGATGTGTTCATGAAGACGACCGACGAGAATGAGCAGCAAGGCTTCGCACGGGGGCAGCAACGATGAGAGCGCGTCCGTTTATGGCAGTCGACATAGAGAACATAGAGCTTCGCGAACATGAGTGCGAGATAGAAGTTCGCCGCATGGCAGCCAGGGATTGGACGCCCGCCGCGTCCACCTTGGTGCATGACGGAAACATCGTCGCAATTATTGGCTACTACGTGCTGTGGGATGGCGTCATTGAGGTATTCGTGATTCCGAGTAGGCACCTCCATACATGCGCTTTCCAATATGTGCGCTACATGAAGCGCATGGTCGACCGACTTGCGACCGATGACTGCACGTTGCACCGCATTCAGACTCGCAGCCTGGCTGACGATTGCACAGACAAGTGGATGAAGCTGCTAGGATTCGAGAAGGAAGGTGTCTTGAAACGCTTTACCTCGAACCAGAAAGACTATAATATGTGGGCGAGGTTAACCAATCATGGGCTTCGGTAAAGACGTACAAGCTGTCAATCCATACACCGCGACAGACGCGCCGTTTTACGCTGGGCTGCAAATGCAGCAAGATGCTATCAATACGACCGCTGCGCAGTACGACGAGCAGGCAAGAATAGCTGCGCAAGAGTCTCGCCGACAAGCGGAGTTGGTTGCACGTCAGGCTCGCGGAATGGCTAACGATGCGTACTCCGCATACGGCTTCTCTGGCATCGACCCGACGCAAGGCACACCAATCAACACCGCCAGGATGATAGCGAAGAACGCCCAGGAGGACGTGAACGCGTACATAAATCAGGGACTGGCAACTGCTAAGCAACTGCGAACACAGGGCTACCTGACGCGGCAAGGCGGTCGGGCTGATATACTTGGTTCGTATACAAACTACAGCATGGGCAAGCTGGGAGCGGCTACTGGCGCGATTCGTCCTGGCGGTTTCGGCAACTTCCTTGGTCAGGCAATGAGCGGCTTGAGTGGTGCGTTGTACAGCAAAGCCGCGATGGGTGGCGGCGGCAGTATACTCGACCCGCTGAAGAAGTACGGCACCGCCCTTGGTGTCATGCTTAAGGGAGCGCCAGGTATCTAATGGCAAGAATATCTACATACGAGCAAAACAAAATTATTTCGCAGCTAGTGAATGTGCCTGGCGTAGATAACTCCGGTCTGCAATTTGCTAACACCGTCGCTAATTCCGCCGAAAAGATTGCCACCATCGGCAATGCTGTGGCGAATAGAAACTACGCGGCTAATCAGCAGATAAATCAAGAGTTCATCGGGAATCTGGCTTACGGTTTACGTCAGCGACAGTACTACGCCAATCAACAAGCTGCGCATGCGCAGGCTCTCGCAAACCAGGTAGATGTCGCCGAAAAATCGGTCGGTATGGCAATCGCGCTTGATGATGCCATGGATACGGCTAGGAAGAAGTACTTGAACCCAGAAACGCGTGAGTTCGCTCCGCATCTGGCAAAGCAGGAGTTTCGCGCAGCGTATCCTGGCGTCATTAAACAGTTCATGGAGCAGAACCCATCGAATCCAGATGTAGCGGCGAAGCTGATACAACACGCTAACAGTTACGCGCAATCAGGATTCTCGAAACTCGACGACTACGGCGAGAAAATGAATGACGCTAATCTCAGATACCGCGTCGATAATACGGTAGCGGATTTGCGGGATTTAGCGAAAGCGAACCCAACACTAGAGAACCTCAAAGATTTGAACGCCAAAGCAGAAGCACTGCATCCGTCGCTATTCAACCTGAAAGGACCGGAGTACGCGAAGAGTGAAATTGCAAAAGCGCGTAACGGCTTAGCGCAAGATACATGGTTCGGGATGGCGGAGCGCGATCCTCGCGGCACTAAGCAGTTAATGAGCGCGTTCAAAGACCACATGGATGACCCGTCTGTGAAGGACTTGTCTGAAAAAGATTGGGAGTCCATCGGCAATCGCGTAGACTCTAACATAACTAAAGTCGAGCACGAAGAAAACGAAGCGCGGCAAATATTTGACGCCGAAGCCGGTAAGCATATGGATGATATCAGATATGGTGTCACGTCATATCAGCCTGATAAGGCTTCGGCAGACGCCGCTAGAGTGAAAGCCAAACTAGCTATCGGCGAGTTGAACAAGTATCGCAACGACGTTTTGGAAAAACTCCCGAGCGAGAACGCGCAAGACGCAAAATTGAAAGAGTCGCTCATCGCGCAGAATTACGCACACATCAAAGACTTGGAGATGACGCAGCACAACGCCGACGTTGTTAACAAGCAGCTTCAGGCTGAGACGGAGCGCGGCGTTCGTGAAGCCAAGGCGCTAGAGAAAGAGCAATTTAGCAATGCTGAGAAAGCTATACGTGAAGCGAAAACCGCAGCACGTAATGACCCTGCCAATCTTCTGAAACTGGGTGAAATCGACGGGCGCTTCAACCAGTACGTCGAGAAGAAAAACATGAAGAACGTGACTAACGAAGGGCTGAATAAGTTTCGACAGGAGTACGCTGATTTGCGAGGCAGTGGCGTGATGACGCCTGAGCAGATAACCGGGCGAAACCGCGCAGTTACGGAAGCCATGGATGAACTGAAGAAACGCCAGAATAGCACCGGGGCGAAGATACGCTCGTTCTTAGGGATTGAGCGTATGAAAGACGAAGCTATACCGCCGCAATTTCGCAATGATGCGCAAGTTGCTGGTGAGATGCGTCGACGCTACGAAACTAAGTTTGACGAGTATATGGCAATTTGGAATGCGCAACCTGGCACAGAACCCCCAGGACCGAAAGCGCGGCAACGCATGGTGGACGCAGCTAACGCATTCGCTATCGTCCCATTCATCGACACGTCCATGCCCACTTCGCAGAAATTGGTAGCACCTCCGACACCAGAAGAGGCGGTAGACGAGCTTGTGAAAAAAGCAGGTAAGGGCGGCATGAGCACCAGAGAACGGGTGCTGCCACAATGACGGGGTACGAAAGATTAGACGCGGAAACAGTGGTAGCGGAAGCTAGGCAAGCGGAATCGCAACCAGCTACGCCGCTATTTAACGTCAGCACGGACGCTGATGTCGTGGTGCAGCAAGCCCGCGAAGCTGATGCTTCGGGCGTGTACGATTCGCAAGCAAACGCGTTTGCAGCCGTGAAGCCATTCTTCGATTACTACGGTGCGCAAACACGTATGGGCATGCAAGGCGTAGTAGAAGGCTTCGGTGGGCTAGAAGCTATGGTAGGCAGCATGTCGTACGAGGAAGCGAAAGCTAGATTCGGAAAAGACGCTGGCGATGAAATGGATGCGCAGAAAGTTCAGAACTTCGAGAAGAATGTAGCCCAGTGGGCGCTGACTAAGTACGTTCCTGCGTCAGAGCACGTGTCGCGATTCGGACTTCACGCTACAGGTAGCGCGGTCAACTCATTACCTCAAATGGGCGCCACCGCTATTGGTGGCGTAGGCGGCTTCGTTGGCGCGGGCAGCGCAGGCGCCGCTCTTGGTGCGTTTACCACATCAGCTGCTTTGATGGCAGGACAGTTTTACATGGAAGCGCGAGCTAAAGGTGCGTCACATGAATCAGCACGTAACACTGCGGCTGTAGTCGGCGCAGCGCAAGGCATGCTTGAAGCGCTAGAGTTGAGGCAGTGGGGGCAACTCGCAAAGAAGACAGGGCAAGTGGCGCTATTTCCTGCCAAAGAAGGCGTCGTAAAACAGCTTTTCACCGAGTACGCTAAAACTGTGGGTATGGAGACAGCAGAAGAGTGGGCGCAACAGGTATTCGACCAACTCGGCAGAACATACATCGGTTTTGCGGAAAACAACAAGCGCATCATCCCCACGTGGAAAGAAGTGCTTGAAGAGTGGAAACAGACCATATACAGTTCCCTTGGTGCGTCTATGGTGCTAGGTGGCGCCAGTGTAGGCGCAGGCTACATGAGTCGCGATAAGTCCACGAGCGAAATAGCGGAAGATGCAGGCGCCGCGCTTGATGAGATAAGTAGAAAGCTAGACGTTAAAGCAAAAGCGCTGCTTGAGCCGAAGCAGAAAGAGGGTGAAGCTCCTGATGTATTCGTGCCACCATCCATGGAGGCGCCAGCGATTAAGTCGGCGAAAGAGAAGCACGACGCCGCTAAGCTAAAGCAGAAAGAGGCGAAAGACAGAGTTGACGAGATAAAAGCGCGGATAGAATTTATGACTGACGCCGACGCACCGATACGGAAAACAGCGGAGAAAGAATTGCGCGAAGCAAACAGAGCGTACAGAGAAGCCGCGCAAGAGACTCGCAGAGCCGTTCTTGGTGTGACACGCGAAGGCATTCAGCACAAAATCGATAACGCTAAGCTGGGCAGCGTACAGCGAATTGAGTTAGAAGAGGACATCAAGGCTATCGCTACGAAGCTGCGCAGCCTTGAGTTAGACGCGGTAATGGAGACTATCGATGAGCGTCTTGCGGAACTTGAGAATATTCGCAAATCATTAACTGACGTGGATAGCAAAGCCGATGTAGATGCAAAAGTAGTTGAACTTGAGGCAGAGCGGCAATCATTCGCTGACTTAAAAGAATTGATTCGCGATAAAGTCCTCGACGCCAAAGACCTGAAAACCATCAACACTAAGATTCAGTCGTTACGTGCTAGAACACTGGTAACTATGGCTGGACGCAAGATAATAAAAGCGAGCAACAAAGCGCTTCGATTCGCGAGCAAAAACATAAAAACCAACCAGGAGCTTCTCACCAACCTCATTAAGAAGTCCGGCATTCCAGAGGCGCAGCAAGGTGAGTTCATCTCCTTGGTGAAAAACACACAGACCGCTAAGGATTTGGAAAATGCTTCGCAGCAAGTGGAGATGCGCTTGCGCGAAATCGAGGCTGCGCACGACCGAGCTTCGGCTATTGATGAACTGAAAGTCGAGTTGAGGAAGTCAAACCGCGTCAAGAAAACGGTGAAGGGCAACACGAAGATGGTGCCTCGCATATCTGCTGACGCACAGGCGTTGATGGATGTGTATCGCAGATTCTTGAAAGACCCGAAAGAAGCAGGTGCCGTGCTACAAGCGGCAGCCGAACTGCGCAAGAAAAACGCAGAGGAAATTGATAAGCATGCGCAGAATGGAGCACGAGTAGTTGGCGAAGTGCCTCGCGAAGTGGTCGAGTTGATTGCCGCGCAGACAGTTAATTTCAAGAGTATGACTGCTGCGCAAATACGTGCGCTGGCTAAAACAATCTCGGAAATTACTGCAACAGGTCGCTCTGCTTATGTGGAAGCGAGAGTCGCAGAGGAAGCGCAGAAAGCAGCAGACATAGAGCAAGTCGGCAAAGATATTGATGGCGACATTAAGGGTAAGACCGCTGAAGACGAGCGGTTCAAATGGAACGAGCCAGCTAAATTTAAGCGCACTCTTGGTGACGCTATCTCCCCTTGGAATGCTTTGGTGGCTATAGCTACGCAACACAGCGAGAACCCAGAGTTAAATAAAATAGCCGATGTTACTGAAGAGATTTTAGCCGAGCAGACTAACATAAAGAATGGCGTCAATTTGTTGCTCGATACCGTAACTGGTGGCAGCAAAGGTAGGATGAAACACCTGCTAAAACGCATGGTGCAAGGTGGACGTGTTCCTATTCGTCCGAACATGGAGTTCATCGACGCGGATGGTAAGGCGTCTAAACGTCGCATGTCGCGCAACCAGATGATTCAGTTGTACAACCAAATGCGCGACCCTGACCTGCGAGCAGGGCTAACTACATCTACGAGCGAAGGTGGTAATGGATATACTTATCGAGAAGATGTCAACCCAGGTGAAATGTCTACCGAACGATACTTGGACGGGAATCTCACGGCTGACGACAAGAAACTTGCAGACGGGCTGCGAGCCTTTTATCAGGCGTACTATGAGCGAGTCAATGACTTCCACATCAAAGAATTCGGCATTCCGCTCACCAAGAACCAGTTCTATAGCGGGTATGCAAGACGAATGGGGGTTAGCGCAGAAGTTGGCTCGAACACAGATTTTCTCACTCAGTTTCTCGAACGGCAGTCTTTAGTTCCTGGCTCGACCATCGACAGAGTTGCGAGCAAGAAAGGTTTGATGCCTAGCGATGCGTTTCTTGAAGCGATTGACCACATCAATCAGATGGAGACGTGGATTACGTGGAGCAACAAAGAGCGCAGGCTTCGCAACATATTCTCCAACGCCAAGATTCGCGAGAAGATTCGCATCAAGTATGGGCAGAATTTCTTAAACCATTTAAGCGAGTCGTTCAACAATGTTGTCGGCACTCGACGCGAGCAGCGCAGCAAAGTAGGTAGATTGGTCGACGTCATACGACGTAACGAAGGCACCGCTTTCGTTGGTGCGAAGCTGCTGCAAATACCGAAGCAGATGACGGCTGCCATCGCATTTAGTGCGCATCTACCGAAAGATATTCGCAGTGGTGCGCTTTTCGCTGCGCGGCTGGCAGAACTCGCCATCAACCCGAAGAAGTTGTTCGACACGGTCAGAAAGCTGGAGAAGACCTCTACGCTCTTGCAGACTCGCGGCGGCAATATTACATTAGAAATGCGCGAGAAAATTAAAAACGATTTGCCTGGCGCTTTGCAGATGCGCACATTAAAGGACTTTCTTAACCTACCTACGACTATCGGAGATAGGCTATCCATCTGGTTTGGTGGCGGTGCTCTGTACAACTCACTGCTTGATATGGGTTACACAGAGCAGCAGGCGATAGCGGCGTTCGATAAAGCCGCTAACCAGACACAGTCGTCATCTTTGCGCGACCAGATGACGCCGCTGGAATTAGGCGGTCCTTTCGGTAAAGCGTTTTCGCTTTTCACGAAACAGCCTGTGCAACTTCTAGCGCATCTGCTGACAGACGCTAAGCGAGCCGCATCTAAGCCTTCGTACGAAAATAGCGTAGCACTTGCGCGGTCGTTCATAACTTTCCACGTCGCGCAAATGCTGTTTCAGAGCGTTGGTCTTGCGATGGCGCTGGCAAACGACGATGACGATGAAGCGCTTACTGAGGAGTTCGCGAAAACGATTCGCGCTCTTGTTCTCGGTCCTGCCGCAGGCATGCCTATTCTTGGTGACATTCTCGATTCGGCTGGTACATACGCGACAAACATGGTGTTCGATGCGCATGAACGTGTATGGATGCCATCTAACATACTGACTGATACTGGCGGTAACGCGCTTAAGTTGCTTAGCTTGATGGGGAAAGCCTACCAAGATTTCGACGCCATCACGACGGAAGAGTGGTTCAAGATGTGGCATGCATACAACCGCAGCTTCGCACTTCTTGGTCCTGGTGGTGGGCTTCCTGTAGAGCCATTCACCAACATACTAGAAAACCTGGCGACTGGTGAAGGTGACCTAGCTACAGCCGTCATTAGTGCTGCCGCTGAGCAGTTGCTGCATGGTGACGTAAATAGATTATCGACCGACGACTTAAGTGGTATAGTAGGAACGCAGAGCGCCCCAGCCATACCAAACGACGCTCCAGAGGTAGAAGATGACAGTCACGACGACTAATACATTCAGCAACGGGACTGGTAACGGCTCGAACGTCACCTTTCCATTTACGTTTCGCCTCATGGACGACGAGGACGTGGTCGTCACGGTCGCTGGCGTCACCAAGACGCTGGGCGCAGACTACAGTGTTGCGATTGACACTGATGGTGTAGGCGGCAACGTAGTATTCACTTCCGCACCGGCAAACGGCGCAGCGGTTGTAATCACGCGTATAATGGACTTGACGCAAGAAGTCCAGCAGCAGGTCGACCAGCCGCCGCAAGAGTTAGAGAACATCGCGGACAAGCTGACCATGCTGATTCAGCAGGTTCAAGCGGCTATTTCGGCAGGCGGTGTTGCCGGTCCCGGCTCTTCAACAAACAATTCGGTCGTGTTGTGGTCAGGCACATCCGGCACATCTCTTGGTGCAGTTGTTGGACTCGGCACCTCTGGTCAGGTTCTAACTTCTCAAGGCGCCGGATTGCCGCCAATCTTCAGCACCGTATCCGGTACTGGTACGGTAACGAATTTCTCAGTAGTAGCGGACCCTTCACCACTATTTTCCACCTCGGTGAGCTTCGCAACCACGACGCCGCAATTAACTTTCACGCAAGTTGCTGCCGCTGCCAATACGGTGTACGGCAATGCGACTGGCTCTTCAGCCAACCCTTCGTTCGGTTCTATAGTAAGCGCTCAATTCGGAAGCGGCACTCTTGACACCACGCATGGTGGCACAGGTCAAGACTGGTCCGGCGTTACCGCAGGACGTCTGCCGTACTTCTCCGGTACAGGGACTCTATCGACTCTGGCTGTAGGGACTAACGGTCACGTACTGACGTTGGCTGCTGGCGTCCCGACGTGGGCGGCTGTCGGTGCGGGCACAGTCACCAACATGACAGAGGATGATACGGATGTGTCTGCGCTGTTCACTACATCACTCGCGAATCCAACGACCACGCCAGCGCTGACGTTCACCAGGGCGAACACGAACGCAAACCTAGTGTGGGCTGGTCCTGCATCTGGCGCGGCTGCTAAAGCCGGGTTCCGCTCCCTGGTGAATAATGACCTGCCGGTCGTCGACCAATCACATGGCGGCACCACGTTTAGTGGCTATGCTGATGGCGACATCATCGTCGCTAACTCGGCAGGAAACCTAGCGAAGTTTCCGCTTGGCACTAACGGGCAGTTGCTGTCGGTCAACACCGGCAACAACCCGAAGTTCGCATGGGTGTCAGCGGGTTCTGGCACGCTCACGACGATAACAGAAGTCGACACAGATGTGTCGACGCTCTTCACTTCTGCGATTACGAACCCAACAACCACGCCGGAAATCACGTTCACCAGGGCAAACGCATCTGCTAATACTGTGTGGGCTGGTCCCGTATCTGGTGGCGCGGCTAAGGGCGCATACCGCGCTCTCGTCGCTGCCGACCTCGGGCTGACCACTGACGGCGACCTACTCGTGGTGGATTCTAGCGGTGCTATGGTTCCGTTCCCGCTTGGCGCGAACGGGCGTGTACTGTCTGTCAACACTTCTAACGACCCGAAACTTGAGTGGATTGTTGGCGGTGGTGGCGGTGGCTCGGGCGACGTTGTTGGTCCTGCATCTGCCACTAACCGCACGGTTGCGCTGTTCGATGGTACAACTGGCAAGCTGATTAAGAACGGTCCTTCGACACTCACCGATGGGCTTGTGTTGTCGAGCAAAGGTACCGGCACAGACCCAACGTTCCAAATCGCTGCCATTCAGGGTGGTGGCACGGGGCAAGACTGGTCGGCTGTAACCGCAGGTCGACTACCGTATTTCACGGGCACAGGTGTGCTCGGCACACTCGCTGTAGGTACGAACACGCAGTCGCTGATTCTGTCTTCCGGCGTCCCTACATGGGCAGACAGAGTGCGAGACATCAGTGTCCCGGCTTCGTTCTTGAGCGTAGCGACGTCAACGACCACGCCAGCACTATCTTTGGTGAATGCCAGCGCGTACAGCGTGTGGGGCAACAACTCATCGAGTAGCGGCACACCTGCATACGTAGAATCGGGGCAGCTTACGAGGTTGCTACCTGCCGCAAAAACGTCCAATTTTACTGCTGTCTGGGGTGAGAGTTACGATGTTAGTACCAGTGGCGGCGCTGTTGCCATGACCATGCCCGCTGCTACTGGGAGCGGCAAATTCATTTATGTATCTCTGGAAACGGCGGGCAACGCCTTGACCGTAAACCGCGCTGGTTCAGATACTATGAGCGGTTTGACTTCCATATCAACGTCTACTAGGTATGATGGGTTCTTGCTCCACGACATAGCGAGCGGAAGGATAGCGGTGATGTAATGAAAACGTATGGCGGGCTTCCCGTGCCAAAGAAATTCGGGCATAACTGGAAAGGTAGCAAGGTCGATGGCACCGTTACGATTTCCGCAGACACTAACCTAACCAGTACCACTGACGGTGACTGGGTAGTGATGCAGTACGACTCACTTACAGTAAACACTACTCGAACGCTGTCGGTCAGCAATCGATGCAAGGGGCTAATAATCCTCGCTTACGCTATTGTAGCTAACGGCTTCATAAGCATGACCGGCAAAGGACCGAACATAGCCAGTCCATCTGGCGGCATCGGGCATAGAGTTTGGTCTGATAGCGCTGGCGCAAGAGGCGCACCCACATGGATAACTACGCCTGCAACTGGCGGCAGTGGAGGAGCAACGCAGGCTACCGGACTACTTACGGCAGGTAACGCAGGCGGCACCGCTTCTGGCGGCACTGGCGGCGGTGGCGGCGGTGCTGGCGGCGTGAGTGGTGCGTCCAATACAGGAAACGGAGGCGCAGGGTCGGCAGGCACCGTATATGGTGGCGGTTCAGGCGGTGGCAGCGGTGGCTTCACGACGACTGGTACTAATGGCACGGCAGCCGGGGCTAACGGCGGTGCAGGCGGTAACGCTGGTGCAGCAGGTGGTGCAGTTAACAGGGCTTACGGCGCTGGTGGCGGGAACCCCGTAGGTACAGGAACTGCGCACATGTCTGGCGTAGCCGTCGCGCCTGTAGGTGGTCCTGGCGGGCACTTAATCGTTATTAGTGGTGATATGACTACCGGCGTATCTGGCGGCTTTACGGCAGGTGGAACGAAAGGCGGGGAGGGAAACGGCGGTTCGTCCGGTGTCGGTGGCGGTGGCGGTGGCACGGGCGGTGGCAAGGTTGATGCTGAGTACTCAGGTACGCTGAGCCACTCAGGCGTATGCACTGCGGCAGCCGGGGCAGCGGGTACGGCTACAGGGACATTAGCAAACGCGCCTGGTGGCGCCGGTGGTGCCGGTTCTGCCGCCGCACCCACAAAGATAGCAGCATAAGGAGAAACAAATGAAACCACTAAACGAATGGACAGTAAAAGAAGTTGATGACTTCATCGACAACGCATGTAAGCCGCTTCCCGGCTTGATTCGCGGAAGCGTGGCAGGACCACTTAAGAAAGCCGCGCATGAAGACCGCGACCACAACGGAAAGGTCGACGTACTTGAGTGGCTCGTGAAGCTGCAACGGCTGCTCGACCTTGGTGAGATTATCAACAAGAACGTCGACTTCATTGCACTCGCAGACTTCGTCGACGACCTGCCTTTCATCCGCGACAAAGCGGCTGTTAAGGCTGCACTTCACGCAATTGCTGCGGAGATTGAACATGCGCAGAAACTAGCTGAAGCCCAGAAACTTGTCGACGATAATCGACAAGCGTGACAGAACCGACAACCTGTGCTAGGGTGTGGGCGGCAGCCTATATTCATCACATGTAGGATATAAGAGACATGACACCATCAATCCTTATCCAGCTTGTAATTGCAGCACTTGTCGTGTACTGTTGCTTCACACTAGCATTTCCGAATCTAGGTATCATCCATGGAAAAGCCAGAGGAGCGAGCGGCTCGGCAAAACCTGATTCTCGCAATCAAGCGAGCCAAACGCTGCGAAATTAACGTCGGCGCCGTCTTCTATGAAGTGGAAGCCGAACTCAAGCTACTACACTATCGCCTGTTTGGTGCAATGCTGGCAGGCGGTTTTGTTGTGTCTGCGCCAATATTGATACGTGTGATGGACATGGCATGCCTGCATTGGAAGCTGGGCACCAGGATGGATTACACTGCTATCGATTGGCTGTGTCTGGCTGTGGGCATACCTTCTATGCTGGCGTTCGGTTGGAAGCTGGTGAAGCCAGTCGACCGAACGGCAGTCGAGAAGATGATACCGGCAATCGAAGATATCACTCACCGAATGCAGGCACTGCATGACGATGATGGAGCAGATGGAGACGTATGAAACTCAGAGAGAAGAAACCGAACGTAAGCGAGAGCACCGCAGTCGGTGCCATTACCGGCAAGATTCACCGCAACGATAAGCGCTACATGACTGAGCTTATAGACTTCAGGCGTTACACCAGTACGTTTGTGGTGTTCAAAGATGAGGAGCATACCGGCGCCGATTACATGATGACGCAGAAACTTGCGGAGCGGCTGCTGACTCTCGCCTCTCTTGTTCAGGCGAAGTGGAAAGGCGCAGTGAAGCTACGCATCACGGAAGCCTGGGACGAGAACAACGAGCACAACCCGGTGTCGACACACTACGAAGGTCGCGCTGCCGACATCACCACGTCCGACCGTGACAGCGGTAAACTTGGTGTGCTTGCTGACCTGGCTGTCGAAGCTGGTTTCGGGTGGGTGTTCTACGAGAACAACGCGCACGTCCACGTAAGTGTGAAGCGATGATTAGCAACGAACGGATACTTGCAAAGATAAAGTTCGAGGAAGGGTTACGCGAATGGGCATACCGCTGCTCAGCCGGTAAACTCACCATAGGGTACGGGTACAACCTCGACGCTCCCGGCGCGAAAGGTCCGATTGACGCCCTCGGGCTTAACTACGAGGCGTTAAGGTCGAAGAAGGATAGATTACCCCAGGCACTCGCAGAAAAGCTCCTACAGGTCAAAATAGAGGGGTGTGTTTCTCAACTTCGGAAGCTGCCGTTCTTTGAGGAGCTGTCTGACAACCGTCAGTTGCTCTTGATTGATATGTGCTACCAGATGGGTCTGCAAGGATTGAAAGACTTTCACAAGATGTGGCAAGCACTTGGTGCGAAGGACTACAAACGAGCGGCGGTCGAGATGCTTGACTCGAAGTGGGCGAAGAAAGATTCTCCGAACCGCGCAAAACGAAACTTTGACTTGATGGTGAAAGGCTGATAGACTTTAGTTCCTTCGTGCGAGAAGCCCCCGAAACAGACTGTTCGGGGGCTTTTCATTAATATGCGTAAAACGTCTCCGGTGTTAGTTCTGGCGCGCACCAAATACCGCATGAACGAAATCATGTTGCCGAACTCCTGACTTACGGCTAAGCATGTGGCGTATGCCTGATATGAGTCATACATATCAGGGCGGTCCTTCCATGTCAGCGAGGCGCCTTTCGGCGCCTCGTAAAGGAATATTTGCGTTAGCTCGTCGCACCCGCTAAATACCATTCGGGTTCTCGACGAACACTGGCGGCATGCAGCGATTGACGTCATCCGTCGTATCGTTGGTGCAAGCCGTGAACAGCAGAGAAGCCGTCGCAACCATAATCAGTACTTTGAAAAACATGCTTACTCTCCTTAAGAAGTTACGCCATTGTAGTTTCCGTGCGACCTACTCGTCAATCCTTGGCTACCGACTCAGCCACTTCGTCGCACTCGTACAACATTTCCAGCCGCGTCCTGACCGGCGCAACACGGCGGAAGTCAACAATGTAACGCCTGCATGCTTCGCGTACCAGGTCGTTGAGTGTGCGAAGTTCTTCTTTTGCAATGTGTTCTAACTCACTTCGCATCTCGGTCGGTATCTGCACGAGTAGCTTCTTCCCGCCAACCGGTTTTAATCGTCTTTCTGTTTTGTTTTGTCTGCCCATCAGTCTTCACTCCTATATGAATCTCACCTTGGTGAGTTGCTGTGTCGCTATCATATTATTCAGTTAATGCTTGGTCATCCAGTCGTACGTGCCGTTAGACTTCGCATCTTCCGTGACGCAGAAGTAGCCAACAGTATCGCGGAGAAACGCGATGTCGACAATCGTCAATGCGACTACGCCTTCTTGCGTCGGCTCGCTAATCCCTGCCGGTCTATAGAACTGCACACCCTTCGCTATCGACATCGTGTCTTACCTCCTCCTGATTATCCAGTTGCTGCCGTACCAACCAAGCCCAACCAAGTTGCTGCCAGTGCCGGTTGCAGTATTCACTTTCGGGTTGCTCAGCACACCAGCCCACCAGTCGTAATCGTTCTTCAGTGTCTGCGCCTTCCATATCGTGCAGCCCTTCGCCACGTTCTTGGTGCGATGCCACGTTGCTTTAGCCATGCGCTTCCACGTCATCTTCTCTGCTATCGGCGGTCGTAGCTTGCTACTATCGATACCGCCAGTCTTGACGTCGATGTCATTTGTTTCTGCGATTGCCGCGCCAGGTAATGTAAGTGCCACCACGCACAGTGATACCGCCAGTAGGAACTTCATACTCTACCTCCTTGAAGTGTTGATGCCAGACGTAATCTGCAAGCAGCATGACGTCAGCGTTTTCCTTGTTCACCTTGTGGTTCGGAAACTTTTCTTCCGCGCAGCGCTTGTGTCTGTTCTTCCGCGCTGTTTTTTCCTGCGATGGTGTGCAACCCAGCGGTCCTGATTTGCCGCCCAGCCTGTGGAATTTCTGCCACACGCCAGGCATGACAAACTCGACCGGCAAGTAGTTCGCATCGCATAAGCCTTCGAGGTAGCCAGCACTGTTTCCGAAGTTGAACATACTAGCTACCCCTTGCCCAGGCATCGCACCAACTTTCTCGATGCCGACTGCCAGGATGTTATGCACTAACCAAACGTTGTCGAGCCAGTTGCGCCACTCGTGACGCGAGATGTTTTGAAACTCGAAAAGCTGAGTCTCTCGTGCTTCCGTAATCAGGAAGAACGCGCCCTTTACGCCGGGGTCGGCTCCGACAACTGCTTTGGTGAGTGACTCAATCATTTGTAGAAACTACTTTTCTTTTTAGGATTGTATGCAGCGGGAGCATCGGCATCCGCCTCGATGGGGCTTGGCTCTGGCTCGAACACGTCGGCAGCTTGGTCTACAGGGTCTGCGACCGCAGGTGGTGCAGACTTTGGGCGCAGTGCGTCCACTTCCGCTTTCAGTTCTTCGAGTTGCCGCAGCGTTTCTTTCAGCGCCAGGTCTTTCTCGTTTGCGAAATTCGCCATGGCAGTCAACTGCATGCCTTGAACCTCGACCTCCTCAATCAGCGCTGAGATTTGCTGCTTGGTGATACCAGGCAGAAACATCGCGTTGAGCAGCCGCTGCGTCAGTGGCACAGGTGATATCGGAACGACTGGCGTCGACGTCATCGGTTCTTCTTTATGCCCTTCGATTACGGGGTTCAGGTTATCTTGCAACATCTACGATAGCTCCTTTCTTGATTAGCTTCGCGAGCATGAAGTTCAGCGAACGCTTTGTGTTGTTCTTGTCTCGGGGAAACGCACCGATGTACTTTCGGCGCACCGCTTCGCGGTCTGGTGGGTACGTTCTTGGTGTCTTTCGCCCATGGCACCAATAGCAGCGGCTCTGTGGTCGGAGCACTTTGTGTGGACCACCAGACATGCGAGTAGCTTTGAAGTAGCCAAAGCATTCGTCGATGTCGCCGACCAGCCCACACTTGGTGCATTTCTTACTCGGCATTCGGTCCACTCCTGTCGTCGTGCTTGTTGTACTGAGTACCGCACTCGTCGTAATGCAGCAGCGCTAATACACACCACGCGGCGTGAGCGAGGTGAGGTAGCTGACTTTCTGGGTCAAGTCTATCGCCGCGCCAGAATGCCCAGAGATGCCTCATAGCTGCATTAAACATGCGGCTCCATGCCATGCCCTTTTCCCAGTTGCGGTCTGCGTATTTCTTCGCGCCGAAGGTGAACACGTCGCCGACCAACTCCAACGTTTTTGGTGAGAATAAGTCGTATCGTGTTTTCTCGCCGTCGAATTTGATTGCAGGCGTGGCGGTAGTTACTGTCATTATCCGTCCTTGGTGCGATGCGATGTCCGCTAGGGAAGCTACTTCTGGCTGCAATTTCGCAAGGTGCTCAACCGTTGCGCCTAGCTGCGCATCCAGCTTCTCAATCTGCTCTGCCTGGTCGGCAATAAGCTGCGGTCGACTGACCGGCTTCTTGTCGCATTTGAAGAACCCAAACGCGTACGTATCTACTCGCGTCTCCTCGCAGAGCAGGCATGACATCCCCTCCTGCGTTTCAACGAGTCTGTGCTCATTCGCAATTTCAACTGTCATTTTCTGTACCTCGCGCAACTGAAACTATCCACTGCCATAGGCAGCCCTTCTGCCCATGGTTCTAACGCCCCGACAACATCTGTGAACTCCTGTAGTCTACCCATGCCTGCCACCACTTCTGATACCACCTCGTCATGCACATGCAGAATCACAGGAAAAATGTTTTCCAATCTTAGCATAGCTGCCACGAGTAGGTCACGTGCCACGGCTTGTACGATGTTCTCACACAAGCTGCCGCCGTACGTAGGACGGCGAACCCACTGCCCTTTATCGAGCTTCATGTAGGTTAACTTCTCGTTGCCCTGCTTGTTAGTCTCGATTCGCGGGAACGGGTATGCCATGCAGCGACCGGACGGCAGTTTGCAGAACAGAAACTGCTTGTGCATGAAGTACGTGACATTGCCAACCTTCTGCGGCTTGCCGGTCTGCACAGCTAGAATGGCTGCACGTTCCAACTGCCGCCAATACAGCACAGTGCGAGGGTGCATATCGCGCCAGCGCTGCTTCAGAATATCCGCTACATACCCAGCTTCTTTGCTGATTGGCGGTTCTTCTACTTCCGCGTCTTTGTGTTTCTTGAGGTAGATTTGGTAGTGGCGAATCGCCGACTCTCGCTCCTCAAGATTCGCCGAAGCCCAGATGCGGTCGAAGATTTTCGACAGGTCGACATCGTATCCGGCAGCCATCTTCGCTGACGCTCCGATGCCACCTTCATAGCCGTAAGACAGGTCACCTACCTTGCCCGCTTGGCGCTCTTCTTTGTCTTCCTTGGTGACTGGCTTACCCCAAAAAGTCGTAGCCAGCTTGGAGTAGATGTCCACGCCATTCCGATAATCTTCCAACTTCCATCGCTCGCCAGATAGCCAAGCCAGAACGCGTGACTCCACTTGCGCGAAGTCGCCAACATAAAACTCTCGCCCTTCTCGTGGAATGATTGTGCCCCTAACAGTCGAGCCAAGCGCTTCATTGATGTGGTCCTCATAGAACATGTAGAAATCGTCAATCGACCACTCACCAAGGATTTCGGCGCACAGGTCGGTGTTCACTTTTGGGCGCATCATGTTGTGCAATTGCATGTCGCCGCTTGTCCAGCGCAGTGTGTGCGCCCCGTAAATTCTCGCCCACTCTCTCAAGATACCCTCGGCGGTGCTACACTCAATCGCGCGTTCGTACTTCGCAAGGCTGTTCATGTTAGCTTTGATGCGGAGCAGCGCGACCTTCTTGATGTTCTCTGGTGCGTGTTTGCTGCGCGACAGTTCGAGCATCGTGGTCTTGCTGGTGTTTGGGATGCGGTATCCCGCTTCGTGAAACCATGTCTTGAGTTTGGCTGTCTGAGTGGGTTTCAGCCCAGTCAACTCATTGAACTCTTGCGTGGCGTTCGCCTTTTCCAGCAGCCTTATTTTGTTTGCTTGGTGAACTACAGGCAGGTCGAGACGCACACCAGTGGTGTTAATGCGTCGGTCGATTAGCCACACCTGGCGTTCTTGTTCCGGCAGGTTCATCAACGTGTGGTCGATGTCTCGCTCAGTGCGTATATCCTGAGCGCAGTATAGCGCCAGGTCGCGGAACGCTTCGGGCATCGTTGCTGGTGTCTGCCGCTTGCCTTTGTACGGCTTGCAGCAGAGCGTGATTAGCATCTTGCCACGCGCATCTTTTTTGTTCGCCAGGTGAAGTGCCTGCGAGCAGCCGTCGAGGCTGCCTGGCAGCCCGTGGTAAAGCGCTTTCGCCATCGTGCAGCGCCAGCGCCAGGGGGGAATGTTCGGATAGCCGAGAGGCATCATGTGGTTCTTCCACATCCACATCTCGAACGGTGCGTTGTGCGCCACGAAGATTGCCGACTGGTCTTGCGCCCAGTCGCGCAGCCGCTGGTTCATCAAGTTGCCGTGCCACAAACCAAGGTGGTCCTGCTCGGCGAATGTCGACAGTATTGTCGGCTCCTCGTCCTCCACAGCGAAGCCCACCAGGATGAGTTCCGTGGTGGGGTGCTCGGCATAGAGCGGTGCCCCATTGCCGATGTCTGCTTCGCTGTAAGACTCGAAGTCTAGGTGGATGGATGTCATCTAAGCGCCTGGCTGACACGCGCCACGTCATCTGCGAACTTCTGAAACTCGACCACGCTGAACAGCGCAGCCGACAGCGTTTCGCTGGTCGCACCGTCGTGGAACAAGAGGTTCACCATGTTGCCGCTCACGTTTATCTGAACGTGCCGCGCTTCGCCTGGGTCGTACTGGTCCTCGGCTTCTGCCGATGTTTGCATGGATGTAATCATTAGTCCTCCGAAAGTGGTGGGTAGTAGTGGACTCGAACCACTGAAGCTACGTATAGCTGACGCTTTACAGGCGCTGTCCTTTGCCGCTTGGATAACTACCCAGGTGTCGGGCGTTTTTCATTTCGCACACCCGACGAAGCGCGGTAGCCGGTGTTTTAGGTCGTGGCTCCCCCGACACACTGCTTAGAAGCCGAGGTCATCACTGACGGTGGCAGCACCACCGAGCAGCAATTCGTTGTCGGTCACGCCGTACTCAGCCATATCGACGTCAGCGTAGTCGACATCGGGATTGGTGCCACCGCCGCCAAGCTGTGAGTCATCTCTGACTTTCAGCATGGATTGTAGTGAAAATGCCACTCCTGTGGAACCTTGCCCGTCGTACGCATACGCGTTGACTGTTGCCAGCGCCCAGCATCCGCTGTAGATATCGCCTTTGTCGACATGGACGACCTTATTACCTGGCGCCATTTTACGTAGACCAGGTTCACGGTTGTGGGATTTGAGATTGCAGATGTAAGGGTCTTTACCTCCTGCGTTATCGCGCATCTCAAGCAACTGTGGGGAAGTGGCGTAGTCTTTGTCGGTTGCTTTACGGTAAGGGAAGATGAAGTTATCACGCTTTGCAGCGGGTACTCCCTTCGACCACTTCTCGTCGCGAGTAGATTTGAACAACTCCTCCATTGCCTTAATGTCGGCATCGCCGGGAATCCAGGCTGTGTAGCGGTAGATGTTTTTCTTCTTGCCAGCATTTTTACCTGTCGTGACTACGACTTCTTCCGGTTCGTCGATGTGCGCCCACGAAACGCGGTGCAACGGCAGGCGAACGAATCCACCTTCGACTTCTACTGCTCTGTTTACGTATCCTGCTTGTGTCATTTGTTTTTCCTTTTGGTTTGTGGTTTGGGTTTTATTCGGATGTGACGTCGGAATATGCAGCGTCGATTAGTTCGGCATTGCCTATCTGACGTGGTCTGGAATCGGACTCTGCCGCCATCGTGAAGCCCTTATCAGGCTTCGTGTACAACGGCTCTAAGTCCGGTGGCTTGAAGGCTTTCACCTCTTTGCCGAGTCTTGTGTTTGCCTTGTTCATGGAGCGCTTCTTGGCTATCAGCTTCTCCATTTGCGCAGGACTCTTGAGCTTTGGTGCCTCGTATATATCAGCACCAAGGAGCGCACCAAGTTGCTTCTCTGTTGCAACCGGGTCGCGCCAGACGCGATTGCTGCGTGCCGCAACGAGTTTCCTTCCCGGCACTTCTTCTCCGTTGAGCAGTTTCTGGAACGCAAGGTTTTCTACCTCCTCGATTGCTTGCTTGAACTTCGGCACGGCGTCTAAGAAAGCACCGATTTGCTCGTTCGTCCACTGCGATATGATTGGCAGCTTAACGTCGGAGTAGTGCTCGTCGACCGTGTCCGAGATGTCCTTGGTGTACTCTTTGCACTGCATCTTCACTGGGCACCACTGGCACCAGGAGCCGACTACTCGCGGTGCGTTCGGGTCTTCGGTCGCCAGTACTCTGGCGTCGAGTTCCTTTCCCCACTCAAGTAGTTCAGCGGTGGTCTTGGTGCATGTCCTGACGGCTGTCGTTTCGTCGAGGTCGACCGGCTGGATGATGGACATCTCGACTTCCGGCAACTCCGCTCGCTCGTCCTCGGGTAATTCGAGAACTTTTCCCAGAGCGTACACCATCAGTTGTTCGTTGTCGTCTGCCGAGACAGGCGTGAAGCCCGTCTTGAAGTCGTCGATGAACAACTTGGTGTATGGTGCGTAGTTGCCGTTATCGAGAGTTCCGCGAACAGGGTAGCGAGTTGGTTGGGTAGTTGGGATACTCACTGATTGTTCGACGTAACATTGCCACGGCTCCATGCCGTAGTGCTTGATACGGGCTACTATGTACTCATAATACATTTCGACCATATCCAACATCTTGTCGTCTACCTGGATGCGGTGACCATCGACTTCATGCAAGCTGTGAATCCGCACACCTGCGGCTTCTAGTTGCTTGTCGTCGATGATACCGAGATAGTGTTGCAGTTTGGCTGCTGCCACCGTATGCGCCACCGTGCCATATGCGGCGTCCCATCCGGCTGCGCAGCCTTCGAGTGCATTGTGCTTCCGTGCCAGGTTAATCCAGCCTGGGCAATTCCAGGTGCGTTTCATAACCGAGGCGCCGAGTGGAGAATGCTTAAGTTCAGGTTCAGGTTTCGTTAGTTCTAGCATTTGTGCTCCAGTCCATATAGAGGTGAGTTCGGCTTGACGCCGGTCAGGACGTAGACGCCCCGACCGCACGTCACGCACTGAGTTAGAAACCCAGCGCTTCGTCTGCTTCCCCCTGCTCTACTTCTTCCGCATCGGCTGCGAGCAGCGCATCCACGTCTTGCAGAAACGTTTCATACGCAGCTTCTTTCAGATTGTCGATTGAAGTAGCACCGTGCTTGGTGAGCAGCGTTTTGATTTCAGCTTTCGCTTCGTCGCTCGGTTCGCCGCCGCCAGACAGAGTCTTCACTACATTCCGTACAGCGGTGCGGATGTCCTCGACGCTCAACTTCTTTGCGGCTGTGGTCTTCTTCCCTCCCCCAGCAGGTTTGCCAGAGGTCGTCGTGGTCTTTGTAGAAGTCTGCGCGGTGGGTTGTTTTTCCGCAGCCGTCGCATTGCCATGACCGTTTTTTAGTGCAGCCGTATTCGCATTGAGAGCAGCGATGAGTTCATCGATTTTAGTTTCTATCATTTGTTCTCCTTTGTGTTTATTGAAAATATCGAATTTAGTTTTTTGGTTTCGGTTGTGATGGATAGTTTCATGCAGTGTGTTTACTGCAAGGAGTCTAGTAAAGTGGACGTTCCGCCATTGTCCTATTCTATGCAGCCGTCCCATTAACTGGTCATCGTCACCCCACGACCAATCCGGTTCCACAATTATTCCAGAGCGACACACAGATTGCAAGCCGTCTACTCCCGTACCTGCGGCTTTTATTTGCGCAATCAAAAATTTAATATTCGGCTCGGAGACGAACCTACTCTTGTTTACAACTTTCTGTTTTGCGCTAGTCGCACCATATATGGTGACGCTGGTATCAGGGAACGCTGCATGTAGTGCTTCGATGACATTGCGCGTCCAACAGAACACAGTGAACTTCTCTTCCGGCTCCTCCGCAGCCCGTTCTTTGAGATACTCGATGACATGCGGAATCATCAACTCACCAAGAAACTTGCGAATCGTCGCGAGTTCTTGCGTGGTCTGAATCAGGTCAATCTCCTCCTCGTGCCCCAGGTCAATGTAGTGCTCTGAGTGCGCCAGTTCCGGCAGGTCGTCGAACACATCTTCGAGCCTGACGTGGCTGATGAAGTCCTTGGTGCGTTCCTTAAACTCCTCCTCGTTTTTACTGTAGCGGAATAGCCAGCCACAGAAGCGCCGACCGTACTGCTCGTGTTTGAGATACTCGCCGAGCACTTCCGGCACTAGCGTTCGTATCGCAGGGTACAACTCAATTGGTCTGCGATTCGGAGCGATGGTACCTGACAGCAACCACTTGTACTTGCCTCGTGCAATAAGAGGCGGTCGCTTGGTTGCTTTGTTGTAGCCGAACACTAACTCCGTGATTTGCGCAGCAGGGTCTTTACACCGTTGCGCTTCATCGAGTGCAATGTACGTGTAGTTGCGCAGGTGAAGCTGGCTCAAGATGTGCGGGTAAAGCAGCAACTCGTAGTTGCATATGATGTGGTCAGCGTCACCAGGTATGGTGTCTGTCGACGACTCGACCACGTAGACTTTACCGAGAACACCCCAATCGCGCATCTGTTGCAGCCACTGGTATTTCACCAAACCGGCTGGTGTGATAACCAAGCCTGTGACGCCCATATACGTCTGCTGAAGCCGTTTGATTGCTTCGCATGCAATTATGGTCTTGCCCGTGCCTCTGCCCCAGGCAAGCAGCTTGTGGTGCTTGCCTGACGGCATCGGGGTGAGCAGGTGACGGACACCCGCGTGTTGGAATGGGTAGAGTGTCGGCATTATCGTTTAACGTCCACTTCTATGTCTAATGCGCAGCCCATAGCAATGGTGTAGCACCCCGCAAACGCCACTGCCGTAGCTCCGCAGTCCCACGTAGTTGCGTGGCGTTTGTTCTCCGACCAATGCACATTTATCTTGAAGTCGAATATGCTTGGTGAGTCTATCACCAGGTACTCCATTTTGCTGTCGTGCGCTCGCATACGTCGTTTAATTAAGTACCGCAACGCGCTCCTGTCTGTGGTTTCGTAGTGCTTCTTTGTCGCCATTTACAATCCCTCCGTGTATCTATCATTTCGCCATACTACTGCTTTCTTTCCGTTAACCCGGTCGCGATACCGATACCATCCTGCGCCCTCCATAGCGCGGCTCAGTCTGCGCGTCTCGAACATACCGAGGTTCGCGTGCCCTAAACCGAGTATGGTGGCAGCCACGTCGGCATTAGTCATCATCTCTGGCAGGTCATCTTTGTTTCGATCCATCCATGCCAACACAACATCTTCCCACGGTTCGCGCATGCAGCGAGCAGCTTGTTCTGCTTTTGCAAACTCGATGACCTCGGGGTCTGTGATGTGGTGTGGTTCTCGTCGTCTGAATCTCACCAACGCTTCCGCAAACAACTGGTCGCGGTCACGTTCGAGAGCTTCGAGGTTGATACCATACGTGACGGCAGGGTGGAATCTCCGGTTGCCCGTTGTGTCCACCAAGTACCCATTCACGTCGGGGTTCACTGTGCCCAGGAACACTGTCTTTCGTGGCAGCTTGACCGAGTTTCTGGCGTACGGCTTCCTGATTTTGTCTGTCACGAGCGTCAAGAAACGCTTGAGAGCAGACGCATCTTTGCCGCGCAAGAACTCCATCTCCGAGGCTTCGCATATCCAGGCATCCTCCATGTTCACGACCGTGTCTTTGGCGTGTGGGTCAATCAGAATATCCGCATACCACTTCCCACCAAGAATACGCGCAACGGTCGATTTGCCGCTACCTTGTGGTCCTTCGAGGACCAGCATGGTGTCGTGCTGGCATCCAGGCGTATAGACACGCGCCACGGCGCCTATCATGAAGCACTTACCAATCTCGCTTATGTACTTGGTGAGTGGCGAGCCACAGTATACGTGAAGCCAGGTATCAAGCCGTTCTACCCCATCCCACTCTATGCTTTCAAGCCACTCTTTTATTGGGTGAAAGCGTTGTCGTTTTGCCACCATCTGTATTGCTTCTTCAAGCATCGGTGTCGAGAAGTCCACACGATTCACTTTGTTCATGTAGTACTTCAGTTCGATTGTGTCGTAGTCAGTCCATTGTGGGTGGTCGTTGCGCCATGGTAGCGACTGCACTATTTCAATGTCGCTCGTGAACTCGTTGTACGCGAGTGCATTGTACAGTGGGTTTGGTCTACCGATAGCTGGTCGTGCAATCATGTACATGACAGCGTTTCGGAGATTTATTTTCGGCTCGTTTGCGTTGACACCACGGGTGATGCGCTCGATTAACACGCCGTCCTCAAAGTCGGCTTCGGCTGCGCCTATCACCGGGTCGCCAGCGATGTTGTTGTAATGGTTGTCGGGGTTCCGCACACCAGGTGCATTCTTGGCGTTGCGGTACACCGAATGCACCACCGATTCTAGTTCCAGTTCGGATAGCGGCGGTGCGCAGCGGTTGTTGTACTGGTGTATCAGTTCCATCAGTATCGGCTGCGGCAGCCCGTAGTCACGACCTTCGCAAGCAACTTCAAATATCGTGTCATTACGCCTGCCGAGTGCTGCGGCTGGCTTGTCGGTCATATAGCGTATGAAACGCCGCCTAGTGTCAGTGTCGTCGCTTTGTACTCCTCCTGGTAGTAAGGCGACAGTCGACTCAGGCTTCTCGACAAGTGCCAGTAAAGCGTCGGGCGCCTGTAGTATACGTTTCGGCGAACCACGCTTGACAGTATAGACACCGCGGGTGGTGCGGCTCCCTGCTGCCAGAATGTATCGCCCTTTAGACTTGCATTCAATCGCCGGGTAACCAGGTACTGTAGCATGCACCCGCTTAACTTCTTGCGGCGACACCGGACGCTTGAAATAGATGTGCAAACCACCTGATGGGGTGCCAACAATGTAGGTATCCAGCGGCTTGGGCAGTTGCAGTTTGTTCCACAGTTGTTCAAGTTGGTTTTCCCCCTCAGCGTACCTGCGTGGGTCCACGTCCAGTACGAGGTCGTCTGAGTTTAGGTTTACACCTACAGCCTGGGCGCCGTCAACATCGGCGCCAGGTGTAGTTAGTTGCCAACGCTTCGGAGGCGAACCCTTCTCGCCTCCGAGCATCTTGAACAGCGCAAATTCAGCGTCTTTATAGTCCTGCAAGGTAGGGGTCCACTTTCGGTTTGCTGTGAAGCAGTGTCTCACGCGCTACAGGCGCCTGCTTCGGTCTTATGCCGAGTGCCACCTGCAAGTCGTACAGGTTGAAGTAATACAGCCTGCCGAGCTTGTGACACGGCACAAGCGGTGCCGCAGGTCTGTTCTTGCGCTTGTCGTATCCTCGCGCCATCTCGCGCAGCCTGCCTGCCGTCAGTCCTACTTGCGGAGCGATTGCTTCGCAAGACGTGTACTCCTTATCATCTACAAATATAGTTTCTCTTGCCATCAGTCCTCCTGTTACGCCATTGCCGCTGCGGCTTCGCGTATCTTAGTCATTACGCCTCCTCAAATGTCAACCACGCTAATTTCCTTCCCCTGGTATCACGAATCCATATCGCGCCACCCGGTCCTACGTCGCGAGTAGGTTTGTCGTGTTCTATGATGTCTGCCGCTTCGCGCAGGCACCGCGCAATCTCGCTGCGTGGATGCTGCTCTAACGGCAGGTTGTTTTGATCGACTATGACTTTGCAATACACTTGCCGCCCCTCCTGTTTTATCTCTCGTGTCCAGCTAATCATCGAGCCTTCGGGAAAGTTGTACTCATCGATGTCGTCATCATGCGACAAGGTGAGATGCTCGCGCACCGGCTCTTCGCGCCTAAAGTTATTGATAATTTCCACGCCACTCTCCTGGTGCATAACTCATGTGCGAATCGTAGTAGTCACCGCGCTTACGCGCAGGCGATCGGAGCTTCGCCCGTGGGTCTTTGTACTTCTGCATTCGCGAAGAAGCCGCACCACGGGTGATGCCCATGTATTCAGCAAGTTGTCCTTCAGTCGGCACCTTGCCGAGGAGGCAGGCTAGATGCTGAATAGCATCTAGCGTGTCCTCTTTGATTTTAAGCGCTCGTTTGGTGGCAGCGCTCATTCTGTAATCTCCTCGATAATGCGCTTCTCAAGCCAAGCATCGATGTTCTCTTCGCCGATGTAGCTGGCAAGCGCATCGAAAAGTTTTTGCCGCCTGGTCTTGTGCTTCACGTCAGCCGGATTGATTAGTGGCTTCACTTGCACTTCACCACTTCGCTTTGTTCGCTTTCCTCGCGGTGCGCCAGCCCGAGCAGAAGGTTCGCGACCGTTCGCGCTGTTCCACCACCACGTCTGCAACGTGCCAAACGGGATGTTTGTGTTTGCGCTTACCAGGCGCATGGCTGCTTGCTTACCAGTGCCATCAGGCTTCAGATTCTCGCGAATAAGTTGCAGCGCGGTTTCACGCGCATCGCTGCCGTAGCTGCGTGGTCGCATGTCAGCCAGTTTTTTCAAGTCTTGTGGATTCTGCATTTAAAATTCCTCCCAGTTACATGTCTGTTCTATTACGTAGGCGAATAGGCAAGCCACTGCCATCGCCGATAGTACTACCGCCAAGAAGCCCATTAATCGCCCTCCCGTTGCGCCTTAATTCGTTTTCCGCAGCCGTCGCATGTGCCAGACTCAGCCCAGGTGATGACAGTGCCAGACTGTCCTGGGTAGTTCGTCTCACAAGTATCGCAAAGCCAGACCCTGCCGTCAAATGGTCCTAGGTCATAGCAGGTCAGCTTGTCGGTTTTTGGTTTCGGCGCCAGGAGTTTCACGCCATCGATGCTCACCAATTTGCCGTCTTTGGTCTGACCTGCCGCATACCAGCGGTGCGGTTTGGGGTAGTGCGGACCCTCCAGGTACACGCGCTGGCTGCCAATCTCGCCACCTAAGCCAGGGTTATAGACATAAATGTCTTTGCCCGCTTTGAAGTCCTCGACCAGAGCTTTCTTTGTTGGGTAGTTTTTAGTTGTGTATGCCATGTCGCTTCTCCTGTTAATCGCAAAGGAATATGCAGCCTGGGTTTTCCCAGTCCCAAAAGTAACCACGCTTTTCAGCGTAGTCTATGAGTTTCTGATTTATGTAGCCAACTGGTGAATTAGGTATTGCGGCGTAGTAATCTGCCGCATCGTCGTCGTGCTCTGCACTGACGCAGAATTGGTCATACTCGCCGATAGCGTCGCTGGTTTCACGCCGCACGAACGGATGAAAACCGAGCTTCCGAATGTCATTCAGAAACCGCAGCGCATGCGCTGGTTTGGTTGTGAATAGTTCTAGTTTTGCCATTTACGCCTCCACGTTGTACCAGCCACTGTTCGTGGCTTTATCGCCTATCTGACCAATCATTTCGTCGCCTTTGTTGCGCCACTCCCAGGCACCGATGGTGGTGCCTGTTAGCATGTCTGTAATTTCAAAGCGGTCATACTGCGGCAGTGATGATGCCTTGAGATGTGCGAGTAGCTTGCGCCAGTTCGGCATATGCAACGGCATGGTGTCGATAAGAATCGGCGCCGTTGCAGTCATTCTGCGCCCTTCGTAGCGCAGTTTCGGTTTGCGTTCGTATACTCCACTAGGCATGGAATGCGTCCTCCTCGTGCGTTAGTGCTTCATGAATTTGCTTGGCTGTTACTTTATCAAGCCAAGTTGGTCCGAATCGGTTGCGAACCTGCATTATCGCTGCACCGCCAAGCCCGGACTGCCATACTGTGCGTATGCGCTCCTTCCAATCGCTTGGGTGCGCTGCAATCACGTGCAGCAGTGCTTCTTTCTGAGCTTTCGTTAGTACTGGTATGTGTTTCAGTGCCATATGTCCTCCGGTTGTGCCCTAGTACCCTAGCCTGGCGTGGCGGGAGTTCCACGCCAGGGAAGGACACTAGAACGAGTAAAAGTCCTCGGGAACCGTCTCGATTGGTCGCCAGTCGACCGGGATAAACTCAGTCGGGAAGTTGTCAGCAGTGCCGACCTTCTTGTGGTAGTTGCCATGTGGCAAGCCATAATGCTTGGCGCAGACAGGACCGTACCCCCACAATTGCGAGTATCCCTTAGCATCAAAGAGACTTGCGTCACAGAAGCAGCAGCGACCGTGCGCCTTGGCAAATGCTCGGACCTCTTGCCAAGGGTCAATAGCGAATCTCACGATAGCAGCCTTGGCATCTTCAGGAACTTCAAACTTCACCGAGATGACGCCTTCTGGTGATATTTTGCCCATGTAGCCTCGGTTGGTGAGATACATGTACACGTAACCCCGGTTTGGGTGTGGCTTGCCGGTGAACTTGTCTTTGGCGTCGTCAGCGACCTTCGCGAAGGTGATGTACCCACCGGCAGCGTCTGTGAGAACACGAACACTCGGCTTCTTCAGCTTCGGACCAGTAGCAGCTTTGATAAACTCCAGTACCCGGTGTACTGCCTTCGGAGCAGTGCCGATGTCAGCCACGCTCTTGGCAGCTTCGGCTGCCTGGTTGCCTTCAGCGACCAGCTTGTGTACCCACTGCTTCTGTTTGTCTGTGTACCGTGGTTTGTGCGCCATGTCGTTGGTGAAGTCTGTTGCCTTGACGTGCCCAGCGCTAATCAGCGCCTGCAAAGCGTATTGTTCTGGCATGAGTTCTACTTTATTCATATATCCTCCCGGATTTGCGGCGGAACGCCCGTTCCGTGACTGTTCTGCAATCGTACCACGAACGTTCCGCAATTTGTGTGAGATGTTTTTAATGTGCCGGACCTGGCGCCAGTTCGGTGAAGCTGGTGTCAGCGATTGCTAGGTCGGTGATATCCACGTCGTTTAAAATAGCGTCCCATAGCACCCGCTCAGCGGCGGCGTAGGCGTCTGAAAGCGTGTCGAGGGTATAAATACCCGTCGCAAGCATGTGGTCGACTACAGAGTCCAGAAGCGGTGTGTTGGATGTGTGCATCGTAATTCTCCTTCGTGCAGTGCCTCGTGGCACCGTTGCCAAGCCCCTGCTATTGGCAGGAGCCTGGTAACGATGTCAAGTTAGCCGTGAATGTGAGTAAACGCTTCGGCAGGTGACATGCCATCGTAGTACAGGTCTTCAAGGTCGTGCCCTTGCACTACGTAACGCTTGGCTTTGCGCGAGTAGTACTTACGCAGTGCGAATAAATCTTGTTTCCAAGTCTGGTAGCTATCGCCACAGACTGGCATATCGCGGTTCCATTTGGCTACTGGTTTCTTGGCTCGTGGTTTGCGGTATTTAGGCTCCTGAGCTAGTGCCAGGTTTGCCACGTCGCCAACAGACTGGCGTGCCGCAGGCTTGGCACCAAGTTTGGTTGCCATGAGCTTCCACAATTTGCCGTGCCCAGCGCCAGGCGTCAGCGCATGCGCTACCTCGTGGGCGATGACGTCCTTGACCGTCGCCCACTTGCCATGTGTCAGCAGCGCTTCGGATATCCAGATACGCCTTAGTGCGTACGCGCAGCATCCCATGGCTGTGCTCTTCAGGCTACCCACGCCAGACTCGGCATGTGTTGAGATGTGCAAGTGCCATTCCGGCGCCAGGTTGTGCTGCTTGGCAAGTTGGTTGAAAAGTGCTTGGGTTGCGAATCTCGATGGCATGGTAATTTCTCCTTCGTGTCAGTGCTACCACGTGGTAGCGCCGTATTATGGGCTGCTGTGACGCAGCCCAACATGCGGCACTACACTACGCTTTAGGCAGGCATATCTTGCATGCCAAGCATGCAGCCGGTGTATCCTTGGTGAGCTTCTTGGGAACCGGGATTGAGCCGGTCACCGCTGGGCAATTGCGCAATTCTGTGTCAGTGGTGGTCAAGTGGCGTCCAAATGAGCCATGTGCAGGGAAGTTCAGGAACCGGGCTTTACCCATGGCACGTTGCAGCATGGTTGGGATGTCAGTATCGTCCTCGGTCTGCATGTGGGCAATGCCCGCATATTCGTGGTTGTCACGCGCTTCAGCGAGTGCGGCAATCCAGCAATCCACGTCACTTGACACCCAGATGGCTACATTCGGCTCAGCGGCTAGTTCTTTCAACCATGGGCTGAGTGTGGGAACACGCCACGAGCGGGTATAAGCCCAGAATTTCGTGTCAGGACACGCTCTGACCGTCTCAATCCACGCTTGGATGTACTGTGGGCTGAAGAAGTCGCCACTGTCGTGTATACGCACTGTGGACTGAGCACGGCATCTAGCTTGCAAAGCGAGGGAAGCCAAGTGTGTGCCATTCGGCATTGCCAAGAGTTTCACCAAAGCGTGCCATCTGGTGTAGTACGCGCCACCTTTACGCTGGTGCAATGCCATGCGCCCAACACTGGCGTAGCACAATGATTCGCAGGTCTTGGTACGCCCAGGGCATGTCACCACATTTGGTATCGACCATGCTGGACCTGTCTTCTTATTACCTAGTGCAAGTTTGACGTCTTGGAATAGGTCTAACACGCTTGTTTCGTACATGTGCATTACTCCCGTATGCTGTGCCCGGAAAAATCGGAATCGCTCAGTGGGCGGCTGTTTTGCGACCGTTCTGCAATCGTACCGCGATCGTTCCGCAATGTCAACCCGCTTGGCATGCAGAATATTTTCGACAACGCTGCAAACCCTTGCGGCGCAAGCGTTTCCGGCGAAAAAAGTTTTTCCTGCACGGTACGCTTACAGTACGGTGCGGTACGTGTGATTGCGGTACGTGCCCAGTATGTGGGCAAAGCTATGTGTCCTGATGGCGGGCGATTGCATGGTTTATTGCGGTACACTTGGGTGTGATATGGGGTATTGGAGATACAGCATAAATGCAGAATATATAATACTGTGTTTCCGCAAAGTGTTTACCCCCAAGTGTCCATTGCGGAACATCGGGTCAAACCCTTGGTGCGCAAGGGTTTTCGGCTGGACACTAGCTGCCCACCTGCGCGGTTTCGCGTACCGTAATCGTACTGCGTGCCGCCGTGTGCGCACACACGCGCGTAACGCGTAAACCCGCAAACGCCCATGTACCGTTATCGTACCGCATACGCATCGTACCGCGTACGTACCGTATGCGTACCGCGATAAATGTGCCACCGTGTGTGGTGGCACATTGGTGCGTGTCCGTGCCACCGTGTGTGGTGGCACGGACAAGCATGCTTATGTACAGGCACCCCCGAAACCCCCACAGGGGGCGGCGCTCGCTCCGCTCGCGGGGGAGGTGCCCAAACGAAAACGCCGAAAAATTCCACACGACAATGCAGAACGTTCGCAGTACGCAAACGAAGCCACCCGGAAATTCAGAAACTGATTACAGAACGATTGCGGAACGACAGCAGAACAATTCCAGAACCCAACCACTCGCTGTACTTCTACCACCGCGTGTGGTATGAAACTCATGTGTACACAACTCACTACTCATGAGGATTTAACTATGAAAAGACTGCTTCTCGCTTTGCTGGCGACCAGCCTACTTGCCACCCCGGCATTCGCCGTGGACACCCACAAAACCAAGTGGAATGAAGCCTTCCAAGAAAACGTCTCTGTAGCGGGCACTCTGGCGGTCACTGGTGCGCAGACCCTGACCGGCAACACAACCATGGCAGGCAACGCCACCGTGGGCGGCACCCTTGATGTGACTGGTGCTGCGACCTTCACGGTCCCGCTTGCTGGCGCTAACATCACCAACGCCGCCAAGCGGGTAGTCATACCCTTCAGTTTCAATGCTGGCGGTACTCTCGCTGACGGCACCACATACCGCGCCTACATCGCGCCTGGCAGAGCCTGTACGGTCACTAAAATCAACCTTATCGCTACCACGCCTACTGCCGGAGGCACAAACACTTTCAAGGTACAGAAGGGCACTGGCGGCAACACGCTTCTCAACGCAGCATCCTACGACCCCACTGGGCTGACTGCTAACCAGAACACCGCCATGACTCTTACCGGCACCGGCGCTGACCTCGGCATCACTGCCTCGGGCGCTGGTTCTGGT
>FRDC01001526.1_pt1 | contig 44390 bp, 44 predicted proteins | sample 1106171 | NCBI WGS metagenome assembly FRDC01 (sample SAMEA3930566, study PRJEB13176) | freshwater metagenome | biome: Drinking water system; feature: drinking water; material: water | place: Singapore | collected 2014-12-20 | reverse complement strand
TTGAGCCTGATGGTAGACGGCAAAGGCAACCGGCGCCCAGCCAGGGTAATGAGGCGGGCCAGGATGGATATTGTATGCGCCAAAGCCTAAGGCGTTCAGCAGTTTGGAAGAGACAATGTCAGGAAACAGAAAGGCGATCAGCCGCGATTGCCGGGCCTGATGATCATCCAGATGATCAAGTCCTGCGAGCGTCGCCATCACGCGCACGTCGAGGGCAGGGTTTGCTGCCATCAACGCCTCGCGCAAGACCGCGCCGTCATCGGCGTCGGCGAGCAGGAGAATCGTATCAAGAGATGGCGGGGTGCGGCGCATGCGCCACAGTCGGCTTGTATGGTTAAGCAAACGTGTACGGCCCGCCTCGTGGCACGCGCGGTGGTGATTGCGTCTTCTCCCCTTGGCCGACGATCAGGCGCCTGTTTTGTCGGTGCGCCGCCCTAAACGCGAAAGACGCAAGACGGGCTTGCAAAAAGATCAGGCAATGACAGTGGCGGGTTTGTCCGATTGCGGCGGATGTTCAACGCGCTGACGATCGACGCTTTCGGCGTAGGCGCGCGCTCTCAGCGCGTCCTCGGACGGGCTTTGAAAAACCACATCGCCTGAGGTCGTGCTCGTCACCTGATAGACGAGGCTTCTGGTTGCCTGGTCGACTGTGTAGGCGGTGGCAATGGGGCGCCTTGCTACGGGCGGCGCCGGCCGTGCTGCCGGGGGCTCGGGTGCGCGCGCGGCACGGGCGGGCACGGGGCGTTCCTCAGGGGCTGGCCGTCGGTCAAGCGGCGCATTGGGCGAAGCGAGCGCCGGAATGGCTGTGGTACTCATGACCCTTCTCCTCGATCATATGGACCTTCTGGTCCGAGCATGAACGATCCTGAGAAGAAATTTTGAAAATACTGTTGATCAAACTGATCGATTTTTCATAAATATCAATGATCTAGGAGCTTTTAGATTGACGGTTCCTTGTTCCGTTCGATGTCTCACAAAGAGCGGTTCAGCGAAATCGGCCGTCCCTTTTCTGGCGTCTTGACGGCGATGGTTGCGCCGCGCGCCGAATAGGCAGTCGGCGTGTCAGTGCGGGCAACGGCAGTGGCGATTTCCTGCACGAGGCTGTCTGACAGGGCCTGCGCTGTCGCGAGCACCGTCAAATTGTGCTGAAGCTGCATGTTGAACGTCTCCTGCCCCTTGCGGAAGGCGTCAAGGCGCTCGGGTGCCAGGTCGCGCAAGGTGGCGGCGTTGGCGCTCGCTGCCTGCAACATATGCATGTAGCGACGGGAGGCATCGTTCTTGCGTTGCGTGAGGGCCATGGCCTGCTTGAGCTTGCCGACACGAAGATGATCAGTTTCCTCATCAAGGACCGCGCCGAGGTCGCCCAGGCTCGCAATCAGGCCGTTGACGAGAAGCATCGCGTCGTCGCGATTTGCCAGCTGGCGGCGATGGGCAGGTGGGTTGGACATGGGGTCACTCCGCTCGCAGAATGGGGGGATCAGCCTGAAGGATCGTCGGGCGTCGTGTCATCTCAGCGCGCTTCCTGGGCGCGGAGCAGTTCGCGCGTGACGGCTGCGGCGATGCCGATGCCGCCGCGCGCGGCGATCGACTTGCCGACATGTTCGTTGAGAATCGAGCGCCATTGCTGTTCGGCGCCGCCGCCGTCAAAGCCGGTTTTTTCCGCCACACCTTGCGAAATCGTGTTCAGCACCTGGCCAAGGAAGATGGCCTCGAATTCCTGACCTTGCGCTTGCGCTGATTTGCCCTGGGCGGAACGTTGCTTGGGAAGAGCAGGGGCGGCGGACAGCGACGACGTGTCGGGGAGAGCGAAAGCAGCACTTGCCATTACAGCACCTCGATTTCGGCCTGGAGGGCGCCAGAGGCCTTGATGGCCTGGAGAATGGAGATGAGATCGCGCGGCGATACGCCGAGAGCGTTGAGGCCGTCGACCAGCTCCTGCAACGTCATGCCCTCGGACAGGACAGCCAGTTTGCGCTTGTCTTCCTGGACATTGATGTTGGTGCGCGGGACAACGACGGTCTCGCCATTCGACAAGGGGTCGGGCTGCGATACCTGGCGCGCTTCGGAAATAGTGACCGTCAGGTTGCCTTGCGCAATGGCAATCGTGGATACACGGACATCACGGCCCATGACGACGATGCCCGAGCGCTCGTCGATGACAACGCGCGCCACCAGATCAGGGTCAACGCGCAATTGCTCGATTTCCGAAAGGAGGGCGACAATATTGCCCTGGAATTTCTCCGGCACGTTGATGCGGACGGTTGAGGGGTCCGCCGTCTCTGCCGCAATCAGCCCAAGAAAATCATTGATGGCGGCAGCGATCCGCCGTGACGTTGTCAGATCGGGATTGCGGAGCGCCAGACGCAGGCTTGTGAGATTGGCAAGACGAAACTCGATTTCGCGCTCGACCAGCGCGCCATTGGCGATGCGCCCCGAGGTCGGAACACCGCGCGTGATCGAGCCGGCTTCTCCCTGGGCGGCAAAGCCCGAGATGGTGACCGGTCCCTGCGCCACTGAATAGACTTCGCCGTCAGCGCCCAGAAGCGGGGTGACGAGAAGCGTGCCGCCCTGCAGGCTCTTGGCATCGCCAAGCGCTGACACGGTGACGTCGATGCGGGTTCCCTGCGTGGCAAAAGCGGGCAGATTGGCAGTGACCATCACAGCCGCGACGTTGGCGGTGCGCATGTTGACACCACGCGTGTTGACGCCAAGGCGCTCCAGCATCGCGGTCAGGCTCTGGCGGGTGAACGGGGTGTTGTTGAGGCTGTCGCCGGTGCTGTTAAGGCCGACGACCAGGCCATAGCCGACGAGCTGATTGGTGCGCACGCCTTCGACATCGGCAAGGTCCTTGATGCGGGAGCTCGCCTCGGCGTGCGGGGCACACAGGGCGCTGACCAGCAGCAGGAGAGAGAACATAGCACAACGCATCAGGTGACCTCTTTCGCTTCGGATGTACACATGCGAAAACCATGCCGCTGACGTGAGATGTAAAAACCAGCGAAATTCAGCCAAAATGAGCGGTTTTTGCGTGGTTTTGTATGGCATTGTGCCTATGGCCAAGCGGAAATCTCTTCCGCCCGGCAAATCCTGCCGGGTCATTTACGAAGGATTAACCACAAACGAGCAGTGTTGAGCTGGTGGAGAATTCCCATGCGGATTGATGGCACAAGGCGATATGGTTCGGTTGGCTCAAAGGGCCGGGCGTCGACATCCGATGCGGGCGCGAGCTTCGATCTCGGGCTTGCGGGGCCAACGATCGAAACGCCTTCGACCAGCGCCGCGGCGCCAGCGGCCCATCTTGACAGCCTCATTTCCCTGCAATTGGTCGAAGACAGCATGCAACGGCGCAAGCGTGGTTTCACACGCGGGCGCTCGATGCTGGATGCGCTCGACAAGATCAAGGTGTCATTGCTCGGCGGGTCGATTGCTGCAGGTGATCTCAGCCGGCTGCTCAGCGCAGTCGGGGGCCGGGAACGGGACAGCGAGGATCCTCAGCTGGAAGGGTTGCTTGACGAGATTGAACTGCGGGCGCGCGTCGAGATGGCCAAGCTCAAACAGCATCATCGCTTCGTTTGAAGCCATTTTACCCGGAACCGACATTTCTCAGCATTATTCGCGCTGTTTGCTGCAACGCATAAAATTCTGTCGATAGTTAACGCAATATTTTAAGCGATTGCGTGGTTTTTGATTGAGTCGCAGCCGCAAGCTCCCTATAAGCACGCAACTTCGCATCCAGGGGGAATCAACCGCATGCCGGTCGCTGTCACGCTTGATCCGTCCTATCGGCCCTCCGACAAAGAGCCGTTCATGAATGAGCGGCAGCTTGCCTATTTCCGTCAAAAGCTTGAGGACTGGAAAGAAGAGCTGCTGCGTGAAAGTCGCGATACCTTGCAGAATCTGCAGGATGAAACCCTGAACCTCCCCGATCTTGCCGATCGGGCGTCATCAGAAACCGACCGCGCGATCGAGCTCAGGGCGCGTGATCGCCAGCGCAAGCTGATTGCCAAGATCGATTCGGCGATTGCCCGCATCATTGATGGTTCCTATGGTTATTGCGAGGAGACGGGTGAGCCGATTTCGCTGCGCCGTCTTGAAGCGCGCCCCATCGCGACACTGTCGATTGAAGCACAGGAGCGCCATGAGCGGCGCGAGCGCGTCTATCGCGACGAATAGGTTTCGCCTCATCGCCATAAATCAGCCCGGCAAATATAGATTTTGCCGGGCTTTTTGTGTCAGGCAGCCTTGAACAGGCCGGTCCGCGCCAGCAAGATACAAAGGATCGGCAGTCCAACGCCCCAGAGACCGTTGATGAAGGTGATCAACACCAGGCGCAGGACATTGAAGCCAAGAAAGATCGGCATGCCTTTGATTGTCGCAACAATCGTCCATCCAAACAGGGTTGGCAGCAGGATGGCGAACAGAAAGCCGGCGACCCAGGGGTGAACGGTCCTGGGGAAGCGTTCGACGATGAAGACATACAGAATGCCCCACAACCCGCCCCAGAACGACAGGCTTATCAGAAGCGGCACGCCAAGCGGTACGGTCGGGCGCATGTTGAAAAGGGTGAAGGTGCCCAACCCGGTCAAATTGACGAGCAGGAAGCCTATTTCGTGAAAGGTCAGGGTTGACAGAAAAGCCGCGCTGAAACCGATGAGCGCACGCGGTAGCGGTGCTTTCGGCAGAATGTCGCTGGGGTTCATGATGATTGCTCCTGACTGAATGGGTGCACGAATTATGTGCGGTTAGGAAAAGCGCGCGAGAGCCAATTGCAAAACACCGGGATGGACGCGCCCCAGATGCTGTTGGCGACGGTGGCGGCGGCGAGGCGTGCCGGATTAAGGCCTGCAAACAGAGGTTGCCCCTTCAAGGCGGCGATAACCGTCCATCCCGCCAGCGTCGGCAGCAGGATGCCAAACAAGGCGCCAACCAGCAGCGGATTGAGGGTTTTCGGCAAGCGGTCCGCGATAAAGACGTACACAATTCCCCAAACCCCCGCCCAGAAGGCGAGGCTGAGAAAGAGCGGCACACCAAAGGGCGCAGTCGGGCGTAAACTATAGGCGGGGAAAGCGTTGATGCCGATGAAGGGCAGGGCAGCGATCACCAATTGGTGGACGGTAACGGTGCCAAGAAAAGCTGCCAGAAAACCGATCAAGGCGCGCTTGGCGGTGAATTCTGATGACATGGTGGCGTTTTGCATCCGATGCGTTCCCTTGTTTTGCTTACGGGAATTTAAGCACGCTCTTCGCGTTCGCGATATCGCCCCGATGCTAAAATTTTGAGCGGAAAAGTGAGACCCCACCCTGGGGGGAGCGGGGTGGGGTCTCGGGGAGCTACCTACCGAGGGACGGTGGGCGCAAAAAGGAAATGAGAATTGGCGTGACCAGAACCGCAGGTTGTTGACAGCAGATCGGGTCGATCGACAAAATTTGGTCTCAAAATGTCGTATTTATCGCTGCTTTTGCCTTTTTCCTTGAATGGTCACGAAGGTAAAACGCCTAGAACGGCAAAACGATATCGAGGACCTGCTGGCCGTAACGCGGCTGCTGGACGTCGGTGATCTGGCCTCTGCCGCCATAGGCGATGCGGGCTTCGGCAATTTTCGAGGAATCGATGATGTTGGCTGTATCGATATCCTCAGGCCGGATGACGCCGGCGACGATCAGTTCGCGAATTTCAAAATTGACCCTGACCTCCTGCTTGCCTTCGATCACCATGTTGCCGTTGGGCAAAACCTGCGTGACGACAGCAGCGACGTTGGTGGTCAGCGTTTCGGCGCGCTGGACCGAACCCTGGCCCTGGCTGTTGGCGGTTGAATTGGTATTGACGAGGTTCGCCGGATCGATGCCAACCCCTGGCGCCAGGGTCTCCAGGCCAAAGAAGTTGGTGGCACCCGTCTGCTCGCTATTGGTGCGCTGGCGCCGCGTCTGGTTGGAGATATTGGCCCGATCGGTGACGTTCACCCGTACCGTCAGAATGTCTCCGACGCGGGAGGCGCGCTGATCCTTGAAGAAGGCCCGCGAGCCCGATCGCCAGAGCGAGTTCGAATTGGTTGAAATCGGTTCAGGCGGCGGCAGCGGCATGCGTACCGGGCGATAGCCGGGTTTGGTCTCGGGATTTTCGATAGAGGCAAGGGCAGGGGGGGCGCCGATCTGTGCCAGCCGGTCGACCGCCGCGCAGTTCGCCAGCATGAGAGCGATCGTCGATACGCTTGAGGCGAGCAGGAATTGTCTCAGGGGCATAGCTGATGTCCTCAAGGAGTGGTGAGTGGTTGAGGCACGGCGGCGGACGCCGTCTGACGTTGGTTGCTGAGGCGTGCGGTGACCTTGCCAGGGCCAAGGATGGTTGCCTGGACAACGCGCTTGGAGTTGATGTTCTGAACGTCGATGACGTCACCGACAGCCCCTCCGTCAACGGCGCGGCCACGCACCGAGAGAACCATATGCGGCGTCTCCAGCACGATGGTGACGGAATCGTTGCGGGTGATGACCCTCGGCTTTTCAAGATCGGCGCTGCGCACGAACAGGCCTTCGGCAATCGAGCGGCGGGAGGCAAGGCCCACGACCTCGCCAAGGGTTGCCGCCAGATCCGTGCTGGCCCGGTTGCGGGCGATACGCTCAACCGTTACGTCGCCGGGTGTGATGACTTCGCCACGGCCAATGGTGCGGCGCAGGCGCAGCGCGTCGATCAACTCGGTCAGCACGCCTGAAATGCGCACCTGACGGCTGCGCTTGCTGGCGCCGCGCACCGACAGCGAGGCTTCGAAACGACCGGTTGTCGGCTCATGCGTGAGATTTTCGATCAGGAGCGGCGCATCGAGGGGCGCGTCGAACTGGTAGGAGCCACTGCCTGCGTCGAGCTGTACGGCAACGCGGTTGCGGTCGGCGATGGCGGAGCGGGTCATGAACTCCTGCGCGAGCGCATCGGCGATCTCGCCCGATGACGCGGAGCGACCAGTGCGTTCGATGAGCACCGTTTGCAAATTGCGGACATCGATGTCCTGAACGCCGAGCGCGCGCGCCGCCTCAACGATCCGCCACGTCTGGATCGTTCCCTTGGTTCCGATGTCGGGGGCGTGAAACAGCGCCTCTGCCGCATTGACCCCGGCGTTCTCGATCAGATCGCCGAGGGTGACGTGCGAGCCGGTTACCACCAGGTTGCCTTTGAGGACCGGGCGGTCGGCGGCGCTGCACAGGGATGTGAGCGACAGGAAATACAAGACTGCTAATGACCGTTTCATCATCTATCTCCGATTATCGACCGAGCTGGGCGGTTGCCTGGAGGAGTTCATCGCCCGAGCGGATGACGCGGGCGTTCATTTCGTAAGCGCGCTGGGCGGCAATCAGGTCGGAAATCTCGGTGACGGCGTTGACGTTCGCCTCTTCGAGAAATTTCTGCTGCAGCGTACCATAGCCCTCGGCGCCGGGGTTGGCGGACTGGGCGGCGCCAGAAGCTGCGGTTTCGATGAAGAGATTGTCGCCTAGCGATTCAAGACCCGATTTGTTGATGAAGCGAGCGAGCTGGATTTGCCCGACATCTTGCGGCGCGGTCTGTCCGGGTACGGTTGCCTGGACAACGCCTGTGCCGGAAATGGTAATGGCGGTGGCGTTCTGCGGCACTGTGATCGCGGGATCGAGCACATAGCCGTCCTTGGTGACGATCTGGCCCTGCGCGTCGGTCTGGAATGAGCCGTCGCGCGAATAGGCGGTGCGCCCGTCTGGCAGGGTGATGCGGAAATAACCCTCGCCGCGCACGGCAATGTCAAAATCCTTGTCGGTTTGCTGTAACGAGCCCTGGGTATGGATGCGTGGTGTGGCCCCGGTGCGCACGCCGGTACCCAGTTCGATCGCCGAGGGCACGATCGTATTTGACTGCGAGGTGGACGTGCCGGCGCGGCGCAGATTGAGATAGAGGAGGTCCTGGAACTCGGCGCGCTGGCGCTTGAAACCGGTAGTGCGCAAGTTGGCGATGTTGTTGGAAATAACCGTGACGTTCAGTTCCTGAGCGGCCATTCCAGTGGCGGCTGTGCGAATTGCCTGCATGGCGTTGATCCCTTTACTGGATTAAGCGTTGGGGTTGCCAAGCTGTTGGATGGCGGTGCGGCGTAGTTCGGCGGCGCGATCGACGATCTGCGATATCGACACATAGCTGCGGGTGACTTCGATGAGGCGTCCGATTTCTATGACGGGGCGGACATTGGACCGCTCGATCGCGCCTTGAAGAACGCGGGTTGTGGTTGTTGCCTCTCCGCGTGTGCCATTGGGGGCAGAGAAAAGATTGTTGCCTTCCTTGGTCAGTGCGACGTTTTCGGCGAAGCGTTCGATGCGCAGACGCCCGCGCTGGCCAAGATTGGTCGAGATCGTTCCATCCGCGCCGATGCCAACCTGGGTTTCATTGGCAGCGAATGTGATCGGCCCGCCATCGCCCAGAATCTGCTCGCCATTGCTGGTGACGAGTTCACCCTGATTGTTCAGTTGGAAACTGCCGGCGCGTGTATAGCGCTCGCCGCGCGGTGTCTGGACAACGAAATAGCCCTCGCCCTGGAGCGCAACGTCCAGTTCGCGACCGGTACGGTCGAGTTCGCCCGCCGATTGATCGGTGACGGAGCGTGGGTCGATGACGAAATGCACCGGCTGATCGGGCTTGCGGAAGGCGTCGGCCTTCGTCACCGGATTGATGAAGTCCTTGAACAGCAGGCTGTCGCGCTTGAAGCCGGCCGTGTTCACGTTAGCGACGTTGTTGGCGATGATACCAAGCTCGCGCTCCAGCACGGCTTGTCGCGATATGCCAACGAGAATTGCGTTTTCCATCATCCACCTCCGGAATCGCACGCAAAGCACGTGCTTTCCTTGTCCCTCGGAACGAGATCAACTCAGGCTCCCCAGCCGATGTGATCCGTTTGCGACTGCCTTGCTCCCCAGCAGGCAGACGCAACGATCAGGGTCGCAAAGCTTGTGCCAATTGAAAAATATATATTTATCAATAGCTTGAGTTAATCATGGTTAAGTGACGTTAGGCATAATGCGCCAATAGCCCGGCAGTATTTGCCTAGCCGGCGGCGAAAAGTAACCAGCGATTAACCAATCCTCGCCAGTGTCACAGGCAACAGGACCCCACCAGCGCGACCGGGACGGACAGAATGGCCAAAAAGGCAAAGGACAAAGATGCGGAAAAGCCGGCTGACGGCGCGGCGGCTGCGGGCGGCAAGTTCGCCTTTCTGAAAAACAAGAAGCTGATGATCATGGCCGGTGGCGGCGGTGTACTGGCACTGGCGCTCATCGGAGGCGGCTTGTGGTTTTCTGGAATCATCGGCGGCAAGGCAGCACCCAAGGATGAGGATGCCGGTCAAGAAGTGGCGGCAGCCCCGGCGGCAGGCGGCCATGGCGCAAAGCCTGCGGCAGGCGGCCATGGGGCTCCGGCTCCGGCAGCGGCACCGGCGGGCGGTGGTCACGGTGCAAAGCCCGCTGCACCTGTGTCCAAGGACGGCGCCAGTTTCTTTGATCTGCCTGAACTCACCGTCAATCTGACAACGAGTGGCCAGCGCCCGCAATATCTGCGCCTCAAGCTCGCGCTTGAAATGGGAACTGGTCAGGCCAACGCCCAGCTGGAACCTCTGGTGCCGCGCGTGCTCGACAGTTTTCAGGTCTTCCTGCGCGATTTGCGACCAGCCGATCTTGAGGGTTCGGCTGCCGTCCACCGTCTCAAGGAAGAGCTGATGCGCCGGGTCAATCTGGCGGCTCAACCAGTGCGCATCGACGCGGTCCTGCTGCGCGAAATTCTGGTGCAGTGACATGGCTGTTCCGGACGATGATCTGGCGCTTGATGATGCAGCTCTTGGCGCCGAGTGGGGGGCTGCACTCGAGGAAGCCGGAAACGGCAATCAGGAAGATATTGCCGCGCAATGGGCGGCGATGGTCGACGAGACCGAGGACAAGGAGACTGGCGAGCGCAATTCGGGAGCGGAGCGCGTTCTCAGCCAGGACGAAATCGACAGCCTGCTCGGCTTCAATCTTGACGAAAACAAGCTGGGCGACAGCTCCGGCGTTCGCGCCATCATCAATTCGGCGTTCGTGTCCTATGAGCGTCTGCCGATGCTTGAAATCGTCTTTGACCGCCTGGTGCGGTTGATGACGACGTCGTTGCGCAATTTCACATCCGACAACGTCGAGGTGTCGTTTGACGGGCTGAAATCGGTGCGCTTTGGAGATTACATCAATTCCATTCCTCTGCCGGCTATCCTGTCGGTCTTCAAGGCGGAGGAATGGGATAATTTCGGCCTGGTCACGGTTGAATCAAGCCTCATCTATTCGATCATCGACGTCCTGCTTGGCGGGCGGCGCGGCACGCAGCCGATCCGCGTCGAGGGGCGACCCTACACAACGATTGAAACCAGCCTGGTGCGCCGCCTGATCGAAGTGGTGATGGCTGACGCCGAGCAAGCATTCCGTCCGGTCTCACCCGTTCATTTCACGCTTGAGCGCCTTGAGACCAATCCGCGCTTTGCCGCCATCTCGCGCCCCGCGAATGCGGCGATCGTCGTCCATATGCGCATTGATATGGAAGACCGCGGCGGCTCGGTTGAAATCGTCCTGCCCTATGCGACGATCGAGCCCATCCGCGACCTGCTGCTGCAGAATTTCATGGGCGATAAATTCGGCCGTGATGCCATCTGGGAAGGGCATCTGGCGACCGAAATCTGGTCCTCGTCGATTACGCTTGATGCCGTTCTCTACGAAAGTGACCTGTCGCTGCGCCGGCTGATGGACCTCAAGATCGGCGACACGCTGATGCTGGACAAAAATCCAGAGGACAGCGTGATGCTCAAAATCGGTGAAACGGTCCTCACAGAGGCGTTTATCGGTCGTGTCGAGGACAGCGTGGCGGTGCGCATTGCCAAACCATTCCGCAGTCCGCGCATGACGCTGCAAGCGTTTGAGACCGAGAATGGTCGCGGGAGGGAAGGCTGATGCTGGGGCTGCCGCTTGGTCAGATTATCGAGATCATGGTGGGAATTTTGCTCGCCATCACGATTGGTTATTGCGCTTTGCTGAATGAGCGCCTGAAGCGGCTGCGCCAGGACGAAGGCGCGCTCAAATCGCTGGTCGGGGAGCTGATCGGGGCCACCAAAGTGGCCGAGCGCGCGGTCGCCGCGCTTAAGGGAACAGTCCATGAGGCGGAGCGCTCGATGAGCAGCCAGCTGGAGGAAGCCGACAGGCTGTCAAACGAGCTCACCCGCCTTGTTGATGAAGGCAGGCGGCAGGCGCAGCGCCCGGTAACCCCGCTGCAGCGCCCGTCGAGCCTGGCTGCGACATCAGGCGATCAGGCGCCAGGACGCCATGTTGCGCCGCGGCCGGCCTTCTCCGGCCACTCGCGCGGATAATCGCTCATGGGCACGATTTCGCAGGTGAGGTTGCTGCCGATCGTGCTGTTTGCGGTTGCTGCGCTCTTGCTGCTTAAAATCATCGGCGCCTTGACCTCACAGACGATCATTTCTGCCGGACCGCCGGCGGCGCTGGCTGCAGGTGGAAAAGGCGCGCCACCGCCCGCCGCACCGCCACCCGCCGCCGCGCCACCAACGGAGCAAAGCGAGCCGCCCCTGCCGCAGCGCAGCTCGGAAGGAGCGATCAATGATCGCCTGGGCGATCGGCGCCGCCAGCTTGAGGAACGCGTGAAAGAACTCGACCAAAGGGAAGCATTGCTCAAAGCATCAGAAAAGAAGCTCGATGAACGGGTTGAGGAACTCAAGCGCATCGAGCAACGCATCGATAGCGCGGTTAGCGCCCGTCAGGACGAAAAGAGCGGCCAATACAAGAGCCTGGTGACGATGTATGAAAGCATGAAACCCAAGGACGCGGCGCGTATTCTGGACAAGCTTGATCTTGATGTCACGCTTGAGCTGGTCTCGCGCATGAATGCGCGCAAGACATCGGAGATTCTGGCGGAGATGACGGCAGAATCAGCCCAGCGGCTCACCGTCGCGCTGGCGCGTCGTGGTTCAGGACCAAGCGCGTCATCGTCTTCGCCGAGCGGCGATGCGGGTGCGCCGCAAGCCGTGCAGGAATTGCCGCGCGTTGAAAGCCGGCGAACCGGCGGCTGAGGCGACCTTCGGGCATCTTTGATCTGTAGCGGCCACGGCATTGGCAGGCGGATCCTCCTGTCCTGCGGGTGCATTTGTTTTGACAGGATAAACAGGGCGTTAACGCCTGCCGCTTAGGCTGATCTGGTGCGTCTCGTCGACCTGCGCGGAGATGGATTGGTATGGGTGCGGCAAGCATGAGCATTGGTCGCCTGCTGCGGTGCGCGACGCGCGCTGCCGTGGTGGCCTTTGCCTGCGCGCTGTTTACCGGCCCGCCGGTTGCCGCCCAGCCGGCGCCGGTCGAAACGGGCTCGCTTGACGTGCGCATCGACAACGGCTTTGCGCGGCTGGTGTTCACGTTCACCAATCGGCCGCGCCATACGGTGACATCCAATTCCGGTGTGCTGGTGCTGCGCTTTGATCGCCCCGTCGATGTGCCGTTGAGCGCGCTTGGCCAAAAGCTTCCGACCATCATACCGTCCTTCCGTACTGATTCAGACAAAAAGGCTATCCGCCTGGCGTTGAACCGGAAATTCCGCATCAATACGTCAGAGGCGGGAGAGCAGCTCTTCCTTGATCTGCTGCCTGAACCGTGGAAGGGCGCGCTGCCGGCGCTGCCGCCCGAAGTGCTGGCAGAATTGGCCCGTCAGGCGGAAGAGGCCGAGCGCCTCAAGCGCGAGGCAGCGGAGCGCGATCACCGGCAGGCAATAAAAGGGCCGGTGACAATCAATGAGAGCGAAGCGCCAACCTTCAGCCGGCTGGAATTTGTATGGCCCGTGAAACCGGCCGCCGTCATCAAGCGAAACGATAACGAGACGGAACTGGCGTTTGATGCCATCGGTATTTTTGAGGAAGGCAAGGTCAGGGCCCGCCTGCCGCGCTTTATCGATGATATCCAAACGTCGGAAGCTGATAATCGCAGCCTGGTGAAGCTCACGATAGATGCAAAACGCGATGTTCGCAGTTTCATCGAAGGTAACACCTTCGTCCTCGACGTCATCGGACCGGAGAAATCCGCCCTCCCTGATCAACTGGCGGGTATCGCAACGCCAGCGGCTGGCGGGGCGGCGGTCACGCGGCTGCAAGGCGTGCTTGCCGAGGAGCCGAGGGTGGAGGCGGTGCGCGCTGCTCCTGCCCTCGCCGCCGCGCCTGATACGGCTCCTGCCAGTCCGGCGCCGGCTGAAACCCCATCCGCCCAAGCGCTATCGGCGGCAAGTCGTGCTGGCGACAATGTCGATGCTGCTGTGGCCGCCCGCCCTGAGCCGGCGAAGGCGAAGGCCGGCGCCCCGTCACCCCGCTCATCTGTTTCGACACCCAGGCCGCGTCCGTTGGAAGCGCCTCGGCGCCCGCCTGCTGCGGTGCCGACGGAGACGGCGGCAAGTGTCGGTGTTGGAACCCCGGTTGGCCCAGCCGCGCTGCCTGCAGATGGCCTGCGTGCCGATGGCGCGCCGTCGCCGAAGGGCGAGCCGGTTACCTTGCAGCTTCCCGCCGAGCCTCAGGTCAAGACAGAAGGCAGCGGCGTTGTGATCACGTCGGAGTATCAAAACGGGCTGGCCAGGATCGAGTTTGTTTTTCCCAAGCCCGTCGCGGCCGCGGCCTTTTTCCGCGGCTCGACCCTGTGGCTGGTGTTTGACACGACGCTGGCCCTTGATGTCGAACCGGCGATCGCCAGTGCGCGCCGTGTCATCCGCGGGGTCGACGTCGAGGAGCGGGAGGGGCGGCAGATCATTCGGTTGCGCATCGACGATGCGAACCTGGTGTCGGCACAAGCGGACGGGACGGCGTGGCGTATTTTTGTTGGCGATGCGCCGCCGCACAGCGCTGTCGGACTAGACGTCAAGCCACGCTATACGGCTGATGGGCGCGCAGCCCTCCATGTCGAGGCAAAACATGCGCGCGCCTTCCTGCGTTTGGCTGACCCTGTGGTAGGCGACATCATCACCATTGTTCCCCTGCCAGGCCCGGCGGCTGAAATCGCCAAAACGCAGCATTTCGTCGACGCCGATATTCTTCGCACTGTCCATGGCGTGGCGATCAAGGAGAATGTTGATGATCTGACCGTGCGGGTGGAGGCCGAAGCCATCATCGTCGAGCGTGCAGCGGGGCTGGCGCTATCATCGCTCGCCAGTACGCGCGCCTATGCAAACGGGGCGAGCAACGTTCCCGAGCTGCGTCAGGGCTTTGTCGATTTCGCCGGCTGGAAGCTTGGCCCTGTCGACCGCTTTTCTGCCCTGCGACAACAATTGATCGGGCGCGCGGCATCCAGCGAGGGGGCGGAGCGCACATCGGCGCGGCTCGATCTGGCGCGCTTCTATCTTGCCCACATGCTGGCGCCCGAAGCACTCTCTTTGCTCGGCTATGCGGCGGCTGACGATGCGTTGATCGAGCGTGACAAAAGCTTCCGCATCCTGCGGGGCGTCAGCGCTGTGCTGGCAAGACGCTTCGATATTGCCGAGCGCGACCTCAACGAGCCCGAGTTCGACGACAATCCCGATGTCGCCTTGTGGCGCGGCCTGGCGGCGGCTGAAAACAGTGATCGGGGCAAGACCAGGCGCTTCATCCGCACGGCGCATCCGGTGCTCGACCAGTACCCACGCCCGCTGCAGAAGCGCGCCCTGCTGGCGCTGGCGGAGGCACAGATCGAGCTTGGGGATATCAGTGGATTTGAAGTTCTGCTCGACGAGATCGCCGGGCTTGATAAGTCAGCCGCCAGCGGGGCCCATCTGGCGCTGCTGCGCGGGCGCTATAGCGAAATGCTGGGGCGGGTCGATCAGGCGCTCGGCGAGTACCAGGAGGCGGCCCGGCAGGGGGCAACCCGGACCGAGGCCGAGGCGACGCTGCGCTACACGGAACTCGCCAGCAAGATTGATCGCATGCCACGAACGCAGGCGGTCGAAAACCTTGTGCGCGTCAATTTTTCGTGGCGAGGGGATGCGATTGAGCTCAAAGCGCGGCAATTGCTGGCGCGCTTTGCGATAGAACGCGGTGATTATCGCGATGCGTTCACGATCATGCGCGGAGCGTCCAGCGCAGCACCGGCGCACGCGATCACGCAAGCCATTCAGGATGAGGCCAAGGAGGCGTTCGCTGCCCTTTTTCTCGACGAGAAAGCGGCGCAAGTGTCAGCCGTCGAGCGCCTGGCCCTGTTTTATGATTTTCAGGACCTTGTTCCATCGGGGCGACGCGGGGATGAAATGATCCGCAAGCTGGCGGGGCGGCTGGTCGATGTCGATCTTCTCGATCAGTCGATCGATCTTCTGACCCACCAGGTGGACAAGCGACTGGTTGGCGCGGCGCGGGCCGAGGTTGCGGGCCAGCTTGCCTTCATCCATCTTTTGAATCGCGAGCCAGAAAAGGCCCTGGCTGTATTGCGGCGCACACGTCAGGCGCAATTGTCGAATGATCTTGAGCGCCAGCGCAATCTGATCGAGGCGCGGGCGCTTGCGGCAGTCGGGCGTGGCAAGCTTGCGGTTGAGTTGCTGAGTGGTGAGGACGTCAGCGAATTCAAACGGCTGAAGGCTGATCTCCTGTGGGAGAGCAAGGAATATGGCGAAGCGGGAGCGGCCATCGAGGACGCGCTCGGCAATGCGTGGACGGCTGGCGAAGCGCTCAGTGAATTGCAGCGCGCCGAAGTCTTGCGGGCAGCGGTTGCCCAGGCGCTGGCGGGCGATCAGGCATCGATTGACCGCTTGCGCCAGCGCTACAGCAAGCTGATGGCGGGGACGTCGGATGCGGTGACGTTCAACGTCCTGACTGGCCGCATCGAGAGCCAGGGCACCGAGTTCCGGCAGATCGCGCGCAACGTCGCATCGGTGAATACGCTGGAGAACTTCCTCAAGGAATATCGCGACCGCTACCGCCCGGGTGGGCGAGAAGGTGCAGCCGAACCGCGCGCCGACGCAACGCCAGAGCCGCCGCGTGGATAAGCGTTAGCGCTCCCTCACGACCCACCCTGCTAGGTGCCGGTGCCGAAGCTCTGCACGAGGCTGCCGGCAATCAGATTCCAGCCATCGACCAGCACGAAAAAGATGAGCTTGAACGGGAGCGAGATCGAGGCCGGCGGCAGCAATGTCATACCAAGCGCGGTCAATACGGATGCCACAACAAGGTCGATGACCATGAACGGCAGGAACAGCAGGAAACCGATTTCGAAGGCGCGGCGCAATTCCGAAATCATGAAGGACGGAGCGAGGACGCGCAGCGACACATCCTGCGGGGTCTGCGGCGTCGGCTCGCGCGACAATTCCAGAAAAAGCCTGAGGTCTTTCTCGCGTGTGTTGCGCATCATGAACTCATGAATCGGGCGCGATCCACGCTCGAACGCGACATCGGCAGTGATTTCATTGGCAAGGAATGGGCGGATGCCCGCGTCATAGGCCTGGGTCAGGGTGGGACCCATGACAAAGAGGCTGAGAAAGAGGGCAAGTGCGATCATCACGGCATTGGGTGGCGCGGTGCCGGCGCCGATGGCGGTGCGCAGCAATGACAGGACAACAACGATCCGCGTGAAGCTGGTCGTCATCAGCAAAATCGATGGCGCCAGCGACAAAACAGTCAGCAGTGCGACAAGCTGCAGCGCCCGCTCGGTAATGCCGGTGTCGGCGAAGGTCAGCGTGACATTCTGTGCCAGCGCCGGCGAGGCGAGGGTGAAAGCTGCAAGGGCTGGGCAAACGAGATAACGAAACGCTGGACGCTGGAACCGGCGGTTCATGTCCTCGGTGGCGCCGAAAGATGGCCGAGGATGGAGGCCATTTCCGCCTCAAGGTCGGCTGGTTCTCCAGCGGGTGCCGGTGGCTTTGGCGCTGCCTCCGGGGGCGCTGGAGCGGGCTGGATGGCCGGCGGTGTCGCAGCGGCATGCGCAACAGGCGCCGGGGCGATGATGGCAGGGCTCATCGCTGGCGCCGTCAGCGGGGGTGCCGTTGGTGGCTCAATTCGTGGCGATGCCATCATGGCTCCTGAGCCCGGCGCTGCCACTGCTGGCGTTTTATCGGGGCGCGCTGGTGGAGTGCTCGGCAAACTGGCGATTGGTGGCGTGCGCGGCGCGGGTGGCCTCACAGCGATTGGCGCGGCGCGGGCGGGTTCGGGCGTCGCCACGGTTGCACGCTTGGGCTCGGGCAGCCTGGTGTCGATGCGGGGAGCCGGCTTTGCCTGCGGCGCAGCCGGCAGATCGCGCAGGGCCGGAGTGAGCGCGGGGGCTGGCGCACTGTCGGCCTCATCGACCGGACCCAGCTGGGCGCTGCGCCCCTCGCGCAATTGTGCGGGGTTCTGCGCCCGGATGATATTGGATTCGATCACCACGTCGTTCGGGCCGCCGATCATCAGAAGATGCTCGACCGCATCGCGGCGTATGATCACCAGACGACGGCGCCCGTCGATGTTGGCGACATCGATCACGCCTAATCGCGGCTGGCGCGCCCGCCCGTTCGCCTTGGTGGCCGCCGCATCGCTGAAGCGGCGTATCAGGAAGAAAATCACCGCTACCAGCGCAAGCACAAACGCAAGCGCCAGCAGCACCTGCACGAGAAACGGCAACTGACCCCATAATTCCCGCACGGCATTCCTCTTCCTAGTGGCGTCCTGCAAAATGAGGACCATGTCTTGTTGCGACGATGCCGACGTAGCGCACTGTGCCAGCACGGCACAAGCAGTCCACGCATCGCAACGTTCAAAGCGATTCTTTAACAGAAAACCGTCGATTGGTTAACGGCTCGGCCTGATTTCCGTTCTTGGTAACGAAAAATTAACCATACACCCGGCAAAATTTGCCGGGTTGGACGTGGCTCGTTGCGAGGAGGACAGGATGGCCGTCAATGAAACGTCGCTGCTGTCGATGCTCAAGACCAAGATGCACTGGCATAATGAGCGCCAGAACATCCTGGCGGAGAACGTTGCCAATTCCGATACGCCCCGGTTCAAGGCGCGTGATCTCAAGACGCTGACCTTCGAAGTGCCGCAAGCGCTGGCACCGCAACGAACAAACGGCCAGCATCTGGCGAGTTTTGGACCCGGCGTCTCGGGGGGAGAAGCGACCAAAGCCTCCGTTTTCGAGACGCGGCCAAGCGGAAACGCCGTCGTGCTCGAAGATGAAATGCTGAAACTTGGTCAAAACCAGGCCGACTATCAGGCAGCCGCGACCCTGTATCAAAAGGGTATCGGCCTCCTGCGGACTGCCATTGGCCGCCGATAAGGCTGAAGGAGGATTAGATGGATCTGTCCCGTTCAATTGCTGCCGCCGCCTCCGGCCTCAAAGCCCAGGCTGGTCGCATGCGCGTTATTGCCGAAAACATCGCCAACGCCGATTCGACCGCGACCACTCCCGACAGCGATCCCTATCGCCGCCGCATCACCACCTTCCAATCCGCGCTTGATCGTGAAAGCGGAGGCAAGCTGGTGGCTCTTGGCCGGGTCGAAACCGACAAAACCGATTTCTCCGAGCGATTCCAACCGGGGCATCCGGCGGCGGATGCGCGCGGCTACGTCAAATATCCCAACGTCAACACGGCCATCGAAACGGTCGATCTGCGCGAGGCGCAGCGCTCCTACGAGGCCAACCTCAACGTCATCACCAACACGCGGCGCATGATCCAGCGCACGCTGGAAATCCTGCGCGGCTGAGGCCGTCATCCTGAAGGGGGGACATCGATATGGTTACAACTCCTGGCGCAGCAGCAAGTGCCTATCAGGCGCTCGCACGCCTCAATGACGGCGTTTCTGGTTCAAGCCCGATCGGTATTGGCAACAAGCCGGCGGGCGGTGATTTCGCCAGCCTGGTGCGCGACAGTATCGGCGCGGTGGCCCAGCAGGCGCATCAGGCCGAGACGCAGTCGCGCGCATTTGCCAATGGCAAGGCCGATCTGGTTAATGTGGTGACGGCAGTTGCCGAATCAGAGGTGGCGTTAGAGACTCTGGTTTCCGTGCGTGATCGCGTCATCAATGCCTATGAGGAAATCCTGCGCATGCCGATCTAGGCGGTGATACGCAGCAGAGAGGACACCATGACCGGACCGGAAGTGCTCGACATCGCCCGCGACTGCCTGCAGACGCTGGTGATCGTCTCCGCTCCACCGATGGCCATTGCGCTGATCGTCGGACTGGCGATTGGACTGCTGCAAGCCCTCACGCAGATCCAGGAGCAAACGCTTTCCTTTGTGCCAAAGACGCTGGCCATCTTTCTCACCCTGCTGATCGCCCTGCCATTCATGAGTTCAGCGATGGGCGGATTTATGAACCGCCTGGCCCAGAAGATCATCGCAGGCTGAGCGGTGACGCTGGCGCTTGAGCTGCTGCCGGCATTGGCTGCGGCCTTCATGCTCGCCTTCGCCCGTATCGGCTCGATGCTGATGCTGCTGCCGGGCTATGGGGAGCAGTTCTTTCCGGCCCGGCTGCGGCTGGCGCTGGCACTGGCAGTCACCCTGATCATGCTGCCGATCGTCCAGCCCCTGCTCGGGCCGACACCGGCCAATCTGCAATCCCTGCTGGCGGTTCTCATTCACGAAATCCTGGTGGGTCTTTTCATCGGCCTTGTCCTGCGCTTCATTTCCATGGCGATGTCAGCTGCCGGCACCATCATTGCCCAGCAGATCGGCCTGTCATTCATCACCCAGCTCGACCCCTCGCAAGGCGGGCAGAGTGCGTTGCTGGCAAATTTCATGACGCTTGTTGCCACCGCCTTTGTTTTTGCCACCGATCTCCACCATCTGGCGCTGGGGGCGATCCACGACAGCTACAAAGTGTTCCAGCCGACCCTTCATCTGCCTCGCGACGACTTCGTCAAGGCGGCGCTCACGGTGTTTGTCGGCAGCTTCAAGCTGGCGATCCAGTTGTCGGCACCTTTTATTGTTTCGGGGCTGGTTTTTCAGGTGGCGCTTGGCGTGCTGTCACGGCTGGTGCCGCAATTGCAGATTCTGTTCCTGCTCCTGCCGGCGCAAATCGTCGCCGGCTTTCTTCTGCTGATGGCAACGATGGCGACGATGCTCAGCTGGTATTCGATGCATGTCCAAGAAGCCTACCGCTACTTCCTCGAAAGGTAAGCCATGGCTGATGACGACGATGACAGTGAAAAGACAGAAGAACCATCGCAAAAAAAGCTCGATGACGCGCGAAAGCGTGGCGATGTAGCCAAAAGCCAGGAAATCCCGGTGTTCCTGGGGCTGTTTGGCGCGACCCTTCTGATCAGCGCTACCTTTCCCGGCATGCTGACGTCTTTAACGCAGCGCTTGTCGCCGATCCTGGCGAATGCCCATGCTATCCCCACTGATCCACAGCATTTGCACAAGTTCTTCGGTGATCTTCTGCTGGGAGTTTCAGGGGCCATCGCGCTGCCGCTGATAGCGCTTTTTGTTATCGGAATCGGTGCCAATCTCCTGCAGCATTCCTTTGTCTGGTCGTATGATCCGATCACTCCGAAATTTTCCAAAATCGACCCGTTCTCCGGCGCCAAGCGGCTGTTTTCGGTCGACAGCGTCGTCAATTTCTTCAAGGGACTCGTGAAGCTGATCGTCGTGGGGGTGGCAATCGGCTTTGCGCTGTGGCCGCAGCGCGACCGTCTGGAGACGCTGATCGGCTCGAACGCCATCGACTATCTCACGGCTTCGAGCGATCTGACGATATCGATGCTCTCCAGCGTGTTGTCGATCCTCTTCCTCATCGCTATCGGCGATTACGTTTATCAATACTTCAAATGGCGCAAGCGCCTGCGCATGACGCGCAAGGAATTGCGCGACGAGGTCAAGCAGCAGGAAGGGTCGCCTGAATTCAAGCAAAGGGTACGCCAGATCGGTCGACAGCGGGCGCGCCGGCGCATGATCGCCGAGGTGCCGAAGGCGACCGTCGTGATCACCAACCCGACCCATTTTGCGGTCGCTTTGAAATACGAGCAAGGAATGCAGGCGCCGATCTGCATCGCCAAAGGCGTTGATTCGCTTGCCCTCAAAATCAGGGAGGTGGCGAAGGCGGCAGGCGTGGCGGTTGTTGAAAATCCGCCACTGGCCCGCGTTCTCCACGCTTCAATCGACATCGACGAGGAAATCCCGGTCGAGCAGTACAAGGCGGTGGCGCAGGTCATCGGCTTTGTCATGTCGTTGAAAAACGCGCCGCGGCGCTGGCAGCAATAAGGCCGGCGCCGCCAAAGTCAGTGGTGCACCCGCCAAAAACGAACGGAGCCGAATCGGTGTTTGAGTGCCGAATCAGCTGATGTTAGCTTCGATGAAGCGGTGATTCGGGGACGGTTTTTGAGGGGAACAATGATTGGCGAGGCAGGGTATGCGCACGTGACGATCAACGATGAAGCCCCGGCCGCTGGCGGACATAAATGGCTGATGTCCTCGCGCTCCGATGAGGTTCGCTCCCTTATCGATCTTGTCGGGTCGTCGTCATTATGTGTTGATCGCCTGACGCGTGTTGCCCAGCGTGCACTTTCCGCCAGCGGTGTTTTCGTCAGCCTGATCGACGGACATTTTCAGACCATCATCAGCGCGTCGGGTCTGGTTGTCACCGATGAGCTGCGACGTACGCCGGTTGCGGAGGGTATCTGCCGCCATGTGGTCGAGAGCGTTCAGCCGGTGATGATCCACGATGCGTGCGCGCATCCGTTGAGCCGTGATCTCCCTGTCGTTCGCGAGGGAACGATCGCTGCCTATCTTGGCGTGCCGCTGACGCTTGAATCCGGGGTCACGGTCGGTGCTTTGTGCGCGATCGAGGAGACGCCGCGGATATGGCGGGCTGCAGATATCGACACTCTTCATGATGTCGCCGCGAGCCTTCTGAGCGAGTTGGAATTGATGGCCCAGAGGCGCACGAGCCTGTCATCGATGCCGGACAATATGCGCACGCATGTTTCCTTCGCCGGTCTTGGCCTTGGCGAGGCGATGTTCGAGCCTGCCGGTTTGCTGGTGCATGGCGATCTTGGCCCGGCCAGTATGTTGGGATCGGGCCGGCGTCACGTCCTGGTCGCTGATGTCGGCTCGGCGCTCAACAGTCAGTTCTGCAATCTGTTGAGTGCGCTTGATTGCCAGATCGACTGTGTGTCGGGGCAGGCGAGTGCGTTGCAGGCTATGGCGGATCGTGACTACGCCATGGTGTTCGTCGATATATGTGATGCCGGTTGTTGTGGGCTGAGTTCTGCCCTGGCCATCCGCCAACTGGATAGCCGCAAGGGTGAAGTGCCGATCGTTGCTCTCTCGATGGACAGTTCCCGTCACTCGATCGATGCGTGCAGCAAGAGCGGCATAGACGCGCTGCTCGTGGTGCCGATCACGCAGCATTCGCTGCAGGAGACGATGGACGCGCTGGCAGCGCGCTGACGGCGGGGCGGATCGCCGCTTCGCTGTTGGGCGGCGCATGGGCGCGATGAGCACTTGGGCGCGATGGTCTGACGATTGAATTTGGCGCGAACGCACCGCATTGTAGCGGAATTAGCGCGTTGATTCTTGCCCAGGTTGGCCGATGACTGATATTGATGCCCATGTGATGGCACCTGCACCCATAAGCGATGCTGGCGATCGTTCGACGCCGTTGTGGATCGCGGCTGTGATTGGTTGCGTGGTGCTGATATCGGCGCCTGCCTTCGTTTTCTTCCAGGGCGAGACGGCTGGTACGTTCGTATGGGCGTTGATGGCGGCGTTTGCCGTTGCCGGGCTGATGGCGCTGGTGGTGGTCGGCATCGGGCTTGTTGATTTGCGGCTGCGATCGCGGCGCGGCGATCTGGCGACGTCGCTGCTCACCAACATGCCCGACGGTGTCCTTTTGACTGACAGTACGGGCCGGATTGTTTTGCCGAACAAGGCCTATCTGGCAATGACGGACGCCGATAATGAGCGCGACGCGCGCCCCATTCATCTGGCGTTTGGTGGTGAACCGTTGATGGCGGAGGCCGTCTATCGCCTCAACATGGCGGTCAAGCAGGGGCGCAGCGCTGTCGAGGAGGTGAGGGTCACCAGCCGCGGCGGCAGCAAAACGGCGCCGACATGGCTCAGGATCAATGCCCAACCCTTTGCCGACGGCGCACGCAAACGCCTCACGCTGTGGACGATTTCCGATGTCACCCGACAAAGGGAGAAGCAGGAGAATATCGTCGAGGAATTGCAGCAGGCCATCGATTATCTCGATCACGCCCCGGCTGGTTTCCTGTCAATCGAGGGTGATGGCACGATCGGCTATATCAATGCGACACTCGCCAATCAGCTGGGGATTGATCTTGGCGAGGCGGCAGCTGGAACGTTGCGGGTATCTGACATTGTGTCCGACCCGCAGGCGAGCATGATGATCGCGCCGGCCGCGCGTCCGGGGGAAGTGCGCAGCGAAATTCTTGATATCGATTTTATCGGGCGTGACGGGCGCAGCCGCCCGTCGCGGGTCTATCATCACGTGTCCTATTCAGCTGATGGTACGCCCGGCGCATCACGCACGCTGGTCGTTGATCGCAGCGCCGGCTCGGTCGGTGATATCGACGAGGGGCTTCGTCTGGCTGAAATACGCTTCGCCCGCTTTTTCAATACGGCGCCGATGGCGATCGCCTCAATTGACGCGCAAGGGCGGGTGGTTCGTTTCAACGCGGCGTTCGGTCGCTTGCTTGACAACCGCGCGAGCAAAGGAAGCCGCCTTGTCGAGGCTGTGGGGGACGCCGACCGACCGGGATTTGACAACGCCCTGGGGCTTGCCAAGGCCGGCCAGGGGATCATCCCCCCCGTCGACCTCAAATTGGCAACGCGTGATGAGCGCTGGGTGCGTTTTTACATGGCGGCTGTCGATGAAGTGGACAAGGATGGAGAAACGGCACTCATTTTTGGCGTTGAAACGACTGAGCAGCGGAAGCTGCAGGCGCAATTCGCCCAAAGCGAGAAGATGAATGCGATCGGCAATCTCGCTGCCTCGATCGCCCATGATTTCAATAATCTGCTTACTGTCATCATTCTCAGCTGCGAAGAGGTGCTGAACGAGCATCTGGTGCCCAGCGATCCCGCCTTCCAGAACATCATCAAGATCAAGCAGAATGCCAACCGCGCGGCGGCGCTTGTCAGCCAGCTCCTGGCCTTCGCACGTCAGCAGGATCGTCAGCTGAAAATCCTTGATCTGCGCCAGACGCTTCCCGATGCGCGCGCTTTGCTGGGGCGCTCGCTTGGCGAGCAGGTATCGCTTGATGTCAACACCGCGCGCGGTCTTTGGTTCGTCAAGGCGGATCGCCAGCAATTCGACCAGATCGTCATGAACTTGTCAGTCAACGCGCGTGACGCCATGCCAGGCGGCGGCCGGCTGACGATCAGAGCCCTGAACGTGGAAGCCGCACAGGTTGAGTCCTACGGTTTTCCGGCGATGTCGATGCGAGATTATGTGCTCATCGAATTCGGCGATACAGGCGGCGGTATTCCACAGGAAATTGTCGACCGTATCTTCGAGCCTTTCTTCACGACCAAGGAAATGGGCAAGGGGACGGGCCTCGGGCTGTCGACCGTTTACGGCATTATCAAGCAGATGGACGGCTATGTCTTCGTGACGTCTGCGCCAGGCAAGGGCACCACGTTTCATATCTTTCTGCCGCGTTATGTGCCGAGCGAGAAGGAATTGTCGCCCAAAGCAGAGACCCGCGAGAAAAAGGTTCCCGATCTCACGGGCAATGGCACCATTCTCGTCGTCGAAGATGAGGAAGATGTGCGCAAGCATGTGGCGCATGCGCTGGGCAAACGCGGCTATTCCATCCTGCAGGCGGGAGATGGCGCGGCCGCACTTGATGTCATGCGCACACGCGGCGCGGACGTCCATCTCGTGCTGACTGACGTCAAAATGCCGGTCATGGATGGTCCCAGCATGGTTCATGAGCTGCGCCGGGACTGGCCGGATGTGAAGATCATTTTCATGTCCGGCTTTGCTGACGGCGCGTTTGAGCGCGAATTCAAGGATGACGCAGTCACCTTCCTGCCCAAACCGTTCGAGCTGAAAGCGCTGGCGCAGGCAGTCAAGGACAAGCTGGCGAGTTGAATTCGGCGGCGCTTGACATCTATTTGCCCATCAATCGTCTCTGGTTCCCTCAAAAGACGTGCGCTTCCCCGCCCACCACCAGGTGCAACACCCGCCCCACCTCCGGGGCGCCGAAGCTGGGGAGCTTCAGCGTCAGTTCCATGGCGGCATCGGCGATTGCAACGCCAACCGTGCAGTCCGGCCCCTCGAAGCGCACATTGGTGACGCTAGCCGCAATCGAGCGGGTATCGCGGCCAACCGGCGAGGTCGGTCGGGTGTGGACCAGCACCTGCTCGGGCCGCAACATGATGTCGACGGCGCCGGTTTTGCCGCGGGTTGAGGCTGGAATGCGCCCGAGCACGCAGTCGACATAGCCCGGCCCGGCTGTCGCCGTCAGCAGGATGGCCTTGCCGAGAAAAAGTGCCGTCTCAACGCTGCCCGGGCGCAGGTAAAGATCAAGCGGTGTGCCGGTCTGGGCAAAGATGCCGCCGCGCATGACGGCAACCTGGTCGGCGAAGGAAAGCGCCTCGACCTGGTCGTGGGTGACGAGGATGCTGGCGATGCCGGCGCTGTCGAGCGTATGACAGAGGCTGTCGCGCACGCTCTGGCGCAATCCTGAATCAAGGGCGGAAAACGGCTCATCAAGCAGCATGAGCTTCGGCTGGCGGGCCAGCGCCCGGGCAAGGGCTACCCGTTGCTGCTGTCCGCCCGAAAGCTCATCTGGGCGTCTGGTTGCAATCGTCGGGCTCAATTCGACCGCCGCGAGCAGGCGCTGGACATGGATATCTCCATCCGCCCGCCTGCCGAGGCCGAAGCGGATATTGGCTGCGACATCGAGATGGGGAAAGAGGGCGCCATCCTGCGCCACGATGCCGATTTCACGTTTATAGGCCGGCACGAAGCGCGATCCTTGCGAGAGACATGCCTCGCCGAAATGGATTTCACCTTCATCAGGCGCTTCAAATCCGGCGATCAGCCGCAACAAGGTGGTTTTTCCTGAGCCTGATGTGCCGACGATTGCCGTCCGACTACCGGCACGGACATCAAGGTCGACGCCACCCACGGCGACGACCGGGCCATAACGCTTGACCGCACCGCGAATGCGCAGATCGCTCATCGGCCCGATACCCGCATCGACTGGTTGCGCAGGATGATGGTGAGCGGCAGAGAGGCCAGTATCATCATTGCCGCGTAGGGCGCGGCGGCTGCATAATCGATCTCATTGGTGAGCGACCAGAAGCCGGTCGCCAGCGTGTTGACGCCATTGGGCGCGAGCATCAGGGTTGCTGTCAGTTCGGTCGACGCTCCAAGCCCGACGAGAGCGAGGCTTGCTGCCGCGCCCGGTGCGGCGATGCGCAGGGTGATGACAAAGAATGCCTGCCAATGCGTCCGCCCGAGCGCCATCGCCGCGCGCTCCAGCTCGATCGGGGCCTGCGCCAGGCTCGGGCGCAATCCGGCAAGCGCGCGCGGCAGGAACAGCAGCATGTAGGCGAGCAACAGCGTTAACATCGTCTGGTACAGCGGCAGGGCAACGCTGACCGTCACCGTCACGAGCGCCAGGCCGACGACGACGCCGGGCAGAGAACCGACATAGGAATGACAGGTTTCGAGCAGGCGCTGCAGCCGTCCCGGGGCGCGTACGGACAGCCAGGCGATGGGCGCGGCGGCGGCGGTGGTGAGGAGGGCCCCGGCAAGTGACAGGAGGATGGTTTGCGTGAAGGCGAGCGCGAGGGAGGGCGTCCACACGCTCCAGCCGCCAGCCGCCAGCCAGCGCAGGATGGTACCCCCGGGCACGGCAAGGCTCAGGACTGCCCATGACAGGAAAAAGACGAGCGCTGGCACGGTCAGGGGACCCAGATCACGACGAGGTGCGCGCCGCGCCGCGCCCGGGCCGAGGCGGGCGTAGCGCCCGGCGCCGCGAATGAGGGATTCGATGGCCATCAGGGCGAGGCAGCCGAGCACCAAGACCCCGCCCAGAAGATTGGCAAGGGGGGCACTGTGGGCCGATTGGAACTGATCCATGATGGCCGTCGTCAGCGTTTCGAAACGAATGAGCGCGAAAAGCCCGTATTCGGCGAGGAGATGCAAGGCAACAAGCATGCCGCCGGCGCAAAGCCCGAGGCGAAGCTGGGGCAGGATGACGCGACAGAATATAGCGAGCGGATCAAGGCCTAGCGAGGCTGCCGCGTCTTCAAGGGCAGGATCGAGCCGTCGCAGCTGGGCAGTGACGGGGAGATAGACAAAGGGTGTATAGGCCAGAACCGACACAAGGACGGCAGCCGGCAGCCCGTTCATGGAGGGGACGAGTGTTATCCACCCGTAGCTGTGAACAAAAGCCGGCACCGCCAAGGGGGCGATGGCAAGCCATGACAACAGCCGGGCCGCGGGGAGGGTGGTGCGCTCGGTCAACCAGGCGAAAGCGAGCGCCAGGGTGAGAGCTGCCGGCAGGGTGCACAGCTCAAGCAGCAACGTGTTCAGCAGCAGATGGCCGACACGCGGGCGCAGCAACAGCGCGCTTGCCGCGTCCCACCCTGCCTGCAGGGCGATCGTCACAATGAAGCCTATTGGCAGCAGGCAGAGCAGCGCGATGATGAGCGCGGCGCCGTAAACCGGCCCGCGCGTCGATGCAAAGCCGCGCCAGCCGCTCCAGGAGCGGTCGGGCACGGCCGGCCGGACAAAGGTCCAGGGTGTTCCTCTATCCGCAGAATTTCGGCTGTTCATCGTGCTGGCTGACCGCATTGATTATGTGCGGCCAGACGAGCGCAGGACGCTGATCTGGCTTACAGCAAGCCCGCCGCTATCATCAACTCCGAAACCTTGCGGCTGTCGAGTTTGGCGGGATCTATCTTGGGCGCCTGCAGGTCCACCATCGGCTTCAAACGTTCGTTTGCCGTGATGCCTTCGCCCACCGGATAGACGTAGGCGCTCCCGGTAAGCACAAAATCCTGACCCTTTCGGCCGGCGATCCACTTCACCAGAGCCTGGGCTGCGGCTGGCTGCTTGCTTGTCTTCAGCACGCCGGCGGTGGAAATTGACACGAAGGCGCCGGGATCCTGGTTGCCGAAATAGTGCACAGCGAGATTGCCGCTGTTCTCACCCGTCCTCGCCTGATCACCGATCCAGTAATAATGATAGATGATGGCGCCATCTGCTTCTCCGGCATTGACCGCCTTCATGGCGACGCTGTTGCCGCGATAGATGACGGCGTTCTGTTTCATGGCCTTCAGCCAGGTCAAAGTGGCGTCCTCGCCCTTCAGCTCCAGCATGGCACCAACGATGGCCTGAAAATCTCCGCCTGAGGGTGAGGCGGCCCACCGGCCTTTCCAGCCCGCACCTGCAAGATCCATCAGGGATTTCGGCAAGGCATCCTGGGTGAGCTTGCGCTTGTCATACACAAAGATCGTCGCCCGTGCCGCAACCCCGGTCCACCGCCCGTGGGAAGGGCGGAATTGTGGCTCGACGCCTGCCAGGGTTTCGGGCGATAGCGGGGCCAGCAAGCCGGCATTATCAACCAGCACCATCGACGGCGAGTTCTCGGTCAAAAAGACGTCGGCGGGCGTGCGTTCGCCTTCCTGGACGATCTGGTTACCCAGCTGGGTATCATTGCCATTGCGCAACGTCACCGCGATCCCGGTCTCTTTTGTAAACGCGTCGACCCATCCTTGCGTGAGGCTGGGATGCTGGGCGTTATAGACCACCAGGGTTGTTTGTTGTGCTGAGGCGGGCGCAGCCAGCATCTGACAAAGAACCAGGGCGCTGGCAATTGAAACAAAAAAATGGCGGCGGTTATGCATTCCATAACTCCTATATATAAAATGCTCATGATACATCTGTACTGTCATGCTTATCTTATGAATTGATTTCTAATCTCATGTCAAACAATATGACTTCAATTTAGAATAGTTCTGATAAATACATCTTTATTTAGAACGGCCATAAATACATATCGTCTTGCACGCGATTTGTATTTTTTAGATATTTCAGAAGCGCAGCGCTGGCATTTCGGTTGTGCTGACAGAAAAAACACATGATGAGCTGGAACAAAATATGTGAATTGTTGTTTGAGAAGGCTCAGCCCGCGGCCACCCGCAATTGATGGCGCGTTTGAGCGCGAATTCAAGGATGACGCTGTCACCTTGCTGCCCCAGCCGTTTGAACTGAAGGCCTGGCGCAGGCGCTCATTAGGTGAGCTTCACCTGCTGAAAAAGCCGGAGCGACAGGCTGTGGCGCTTCTGATTGGTATTTCAGGCCGGGCTCAGGACGTTGCATCTGGATGGTATCAAAACCGCGCTCCAACTCGTTATTTAGCATGTTTTGTGACGATTAAACGGCTTCCACGTCATCGCAAAATACGTCAGCTCACTGGATCAGGTGTGTTCAGGCACCGGCGACCAGGCGCTTTGGCTGCTGGGGCCGGGCGATGAGGTGGGACAGACCCACCATGACTGCCACCGTTCCGAGATAGGCGACGAGCTGGAGACCGGTCGGCTGGTCGACATAGCCGAGGAGTGCATGGAGGATGCGTCCCAGAAGAACGGAATCTGGCAGAATGGCTGACGTGTCCCACACGATGTCACCGAGCGCTGTCACGATCCCCGCCTGTGCCAGGTAGGTCACCGCCTGAGCTGCCATGCCGGCTGCAAGAAAGGTGATCAACCATCCGGTGACCGAAAAGAGATAGCGGGCGGGAATGGTGACCAGCCCCCAATAGGTGAGGGCGCTGAGGCTGGCGCCAAGCGCAAAACCAGTCAATCCACCGGCCAGCAATTCGGCTGCTGATGCTGTTTCAGAGACGGCGATACCGTACATGAACAGCACCACCTCGGAGCCTTCACGCAAGACAGCAATGGCAATGACAATCGCCAGCGCCCACAAGGAGCGTTTGCCGGTGACGACCTCGCTGCCAAGCTGGCGCATCTCGCAAGCCAGTTCGCGGCCATGCGATGCCATCCACACATTATGCCAGATGAGCATGCAGACGGCTGTTCCCAGCAGAAGTGAATTGAAAATTTCCTGGCCGGCGCCGGCGAGGGCTGCAGAAATGCCGCCGGCGAACGTCGCCACAACCAGACTGCCGGCCACGCCGATTGCCAACCCCGCCAGAACCATGGGCACGCGCCAGTGGACGCCGCGTGTTACCGCCAGCACAATGCCAATGATAATCCCGGCCTCGATGACTTCACGAAAGACGATGATGGCAGAAGACAGCATGTCACACCCTATTCAACGATCAGAACGCCCTGAGCGGTTGCCTCATGGAACTCGCCGTAGAACTTGTATCGGCCCGGTGTCAGCGGTCGCACATTGATACGCGCTTCGCTCTTTCCCGCGATCACTTTCTCGATCTTCAAAACCTTGCTCTCGAATTCCTCGGCCGACGCATCAAGGTTCTTGACGATCAAAACCAGCGGCTTTCCGGCAGGGACTTTGACTTCCGCTGGCTGGAAGCGATGGTTCGAGATGGAAATCTCCACTGTCTCCTGCGCCAGGGCAGGCTGGCTGACGAGCGAAAGGACCAATAGAGAAACCGCCAGAACGGCTGAATAAGTTGTCATCAAGCCGGCAGAGCGCAGACCGCGTCGAAATTGAGTCATTCGTTTCTCCAATCGATGGGGTTCAAGGCCCCATTATCAGATGCTGGCACACCAGCGTTCGTGCAGCCTTCATCGCGCCAGACGCAGGCGGTGGTCAACGCCTATCTTTTAGACTTATTACAAAGAAAGTGGATTTTTATCCTGGTGTTTGCCTGACATATTGGTGCCAGCTATTTGATAACGGGCGTGAATGGCCGCCGACGGCCTGCCCCGTGATGGCTGAAACGCGCGCTTCCACGCGAGGGTGCTGATGGAACGATGTGGGACGTTGCTGTGAAGACATGGATGATCCTTGCTGGCGTGGCGATGCTGATGGCGGGCCTTGCCCCGGCACGAGCCGAGTTGCCGGCCTTGAGCCGTGCGTGCGTGGCTCCGCAGCGCGATATCGCGACAGCAGCACCCCTGCCGACGCTTGGCGCGCGTATCGAGCGGCGCGAAAAGGTGACGATTCTGGCTATTGGCTCGTCATCGACATCGGGTGTCGGCGCCTCGTCGCCCGAGCATGCCTATCCCGCACAATTGCAGTCCATCCTCACAGCACAGCTCAAGCCGGTTGAGGTTGCAATCATTAATCGCGGCCTGTCGGGTGAACTGGCGACAAGCACGGCAGCGCGTTTGCGGGAGGAAATCCGGCATGAAAACCCTGACGTCGTCGTCTGGCAGGTGGGCACGAATGACGCGCTGTCGCGGGTCTCGGTCGCGCAATTTGAGCGCACGCTCAGCTCAACCATCGGCTGGCTCAGGCGTCGTCAGGTTGATGTTATCGTTGTCGGGGCGCAATATGCTCCCCAGGCAGCCGACCAGAGCCATTTCCTGGCTATCGCCAGGGCGCTCGAGCGGGTGACGGCAGCCCGCCATGTTGCCATTTCGCGGCGCTACGCCGCCATGCGGTTTATCGCCCGATCGGGCAAGCACATCCTGATTTCTGATGATGGTTTGCATCTCAACGATACCGGATATCGTTGCATGGCCGAACATGTGGCGCAGGCGTTGATCGCGAGCCTGGAGCGGGGCGGACGCGGTACAAAATAAAGAAAAATATATGATATCAATAATTTAATTGTATCAATCTTTCGTCGATCACATCATGTGGTCCTGCCCGTTCGCGCTCATAACCGGAGTAGCGGGACGTCGCTCGACAAAAATCTGCATTAACGAAAAAGAACAAATTGCGAACTAGAACAAAATGTGTACATTGTCGTTTGAAGGCGATCAGACCGCAGTCGGTCGCAGGTGACGGCAAGGTTTGACGAGGACACGTGTCGCAGATGGTTTTTAACAGCTAGATTGCAGGAGGATTCGCTATGGCTCAAAATTCGCTTCGGCTTGTCGAGGGGGACGGTATGGACAAAACCAAAGCGCTGGACGCCGCGCTGTCGCAGATTGAGCGTGCCTTCGGCAAGGGTTCGATCATGCGCTACGGCGCCAACCACAAGGCGGTCGAGATCGAGTCAGTGCCGACAGGATCGCTCGGCCTCGATATCGCGCTGGGGATCGGCGGCCTGCCGCGCGGGCGCGTGGTCGAGATTTACGGGCCTGAATCATCGGGCAAGACGACGCTGGCGCTGCACACGATTGCCGAAGCGCAGAAGCGGGGCGGGGTGTGCGCCTTTATCGATGCCGAGCATGCGCTGGATGTCATTTATGCGCGCAAACTGGGCGTGACCCTCGATGATCTGCTGATTTCGCAGCCGGATTCCGGCGAGCAGGCGCTCGAAATCTGCGACACGCTGGTGCGCTCCGGCGCGGTGGATGTGCTGGTGGTCGATTCTGTAGCGGCGCTGACGCCGCGCGCCGAGCTTGAAGGCGAGATGGGTGATAGTCAGCCGGGCATGCAGGCGCGCCTGATGAGCCAGGCGCTGCGCAAGCTGACCGCCTCGATCTCACGCTCCAAGACGATGGTCATCTTCATCAATCAGATCCGTATGAAGATCGGCGTCATGTATGGCTCGCCGGAAACCACTACCGGTGGCAACGCCCTTAAATTCTACGCGTCCGTCCGCCTCGATATCCGCCGCATCGGCGCGATCAAGGATCGCGAAGAGGTGGTTGGCAATCAGACACGCGTCAAAGTGGTGAAGAACAAGCTGGCGCCGCCCTTCAAGCAGGTCGAATTCGACATCATGTACGGAGAAGGTGTGTCCAAGATGGGCGAACTCATCGACCTTGGCGTCAAGGCCGGCGTCGTTGACAAGTCGGGGGCTTGGTTTTCCTTTGACAGCCAGCGCATTGGCCAGGGGCGTGAGAATGCCAAGAATTTCCTTAAACAACATGCGGAGATGGCCGAGCGCATCGAGGCGGCGATCCGGCAGAATGCGGGGTTGATCGCCGACAAGATCCTGCAGGGAACGCCGGAGGCTGACAGCGATGGCGAGGAGCCGGTCTGACGTCTGCTGGGGCAATGGCGGCATTGTCCGGCTGAAGCCTGCCGGACATGTGATCTGTGGATAGCGCGTGTCGGCGGTGCGAGGCTGATCTTGGTTGCCTCGCATCGTTTGCCGCTTCGCGCGCCCTATCTTGGCTCGGGCGATTTGTCGCCTCACGCCGGTTATTGTCGGCTATGGCGCACTCGCACTGCTGGACAAAGCCTGAGGCCGATGCCTAAAACGGCTGAGTGGCTTTGGGGTTTGACACAGCATGAGCGGCGTTAACGATATTCGTAGCGGATTTCTGGATTTCTTCCGGCGTGAGGGCCATGAAATCGTGGCCTCGAGCCCGTTGGTGCCGCGCAACGATCCGACGCTGATGTTTGCCAATTCCGGCATGGTTCAGTTCAAGAATCTGTTCACCGGCCAGCAGGTGGCGCCCTATCGCTGCGCGACGACGGCACAAAAATGCGTGCGGGCGGGCGGCAAGCATAATGATCTCGACAATGTGGGCTACACGGCTCGCCATCTCACTTTTTTCGAGATGCTGGGTAATTTTTCCTTCGGCGATTATTTCAAGGAACGTGCCATCGATATGGCGTGGCGGCTGGTCACGCGCGAGTTCGGGCTGGCGGCTGAGCGCCTCTATGTGACGGTCTATCATGATGACGAGGAGGCTGCGGGCTTCTGGCGCCGGATCGCCGGGCTGGGGGATGACCGTATCATCCGTATCGCCACCAATGATAATTTCTGGCGCATGGGTGATGTTGGTCCGTGTGGCCCGTGCTCGGAAATTTTCTTCGACCATGGGCCGAAGGTCGCCGGGGGCCCGCCGGGTTCGGCTGAAGCGGATGGCGACCGGTTTGTGGAGATATGGAACCTCGTTTTCATGCAGTTCGAGGAGTTGCCGGGCGGCGAGCGCGTGCCATTGCCGCGCCCCTCGATTGATACCGGCATGGGGCTTGAGCGCATGGCAACTGTGCTCCAGGGCGTGCATGATATCTACAACACCGATCTCATGCGTGCGCTTATCGCCGCCGTCGCTGAAGTGACGGGCGTTGACGCCGATGACAAGCGCGGTGTCTCACATCGCGTGATTGCCGATCATTTACGCTGCTCGGCCTTTCTGGTTGCCGATGGCGTGCTGCCGGGCAATGAAGGGCGCGGCTATGTCCTGCGCCGGATCATGCGTCGTGCCATGCGCCACGCCCAGTTGCTGGGTGCAAGCGAGCCGGTGATGTGGCGCCTCGTGCCCGCGCTCATCCGGGAGATGGGTCTTGCCTATCCGGAGCTCGTGCGCGCGTCCGCGCTCATCACCGAAACGCTGCGCCTTGAGGAGACGCGCTTTCTCAAGACGCTGAAGCGCGGCCTTGTGCTCCTTGATGAGGCGACCGCTGGTCTCACCGCCGGTCAGTCGCTGCCGGGCGATGTCGCCTTCAAGCTTTACGACACCTTTGGCTTCCCTCTCGATCTCACCGAGGACGCGCTGAAGAGCCGGTCGATTACGGTTGACCAGACAGGTTTCACCACCGCCATGGCGCGCCAGAAGGCGGAAGCGCGCGCCTCATGGGCGGGGTCGGGGGAAGCAACCACGGAGCGGGTGTGGTTCGAGCTGAGGGAGCGGGTCGGCGCCAGCGAGTTCCTGGGTTATGATACCGAAACGGCGGAAGGCGTGGTGAGCGCGCTGGTGGTTGACGGCAAGGAGGTTCACGCGCTCAACGCCGGCGAGAGCGGATTGGTGCTGTTCAATCAGACCCCGTTTTACGCCGAGTCGGGCGGGCAACTGGGTGATGAGGGCCGGCTGCAGGGCGCTGGCGTGAGGGCGCGCGTCAGCGGTACGGGCAAAATTCTCGGCGATCTCTTCGTTCACCGCGTGAGTGTCGATACGGGGACGCTTTCAGTCGGGGTGGCGCTCGAACTGCACGTTGATCACGCGCGCCGCGCGGCGATCCGTGCCCATCATTCATCGACCCATCTTCTTCACGAGGCGCTGCGCCTGGTGCTGGGCGATCACGTGGCGCAGAAGGGCTCGATGGTAGCGCCTGATCGCCTGCGCTTTGACTTCAGCCAGCACCAGCCGATCAGCGCTGACGAACTGCGCAAGGTCGAAGATCTTGCCAATGAGGTGGTGATTGCCAACACGCCGGTGACAACGCGTCTGATGGCGGTTGACGAGGCGATTGCCTCGGGTGCGCGCGCGCTGTTTGGCGAGAAGTACGGCGAGGAAGTGCGGGTGGTGTCGATGGGCCCGCACGTTCAGGGTAAGGCATGGTCGGTTGAACTTTGCGGCGGCACGCATGTCGAGCGCACGGGCGATATCGGCGTCATCGCGGTCATCGGCGAGCAGGCGGTGTCCTCGGGTGTGCGGCGCATCGAGGCGCTGAGCGGGGAGGCGGCGCGGCGCCATTTCAACGAGCAGGCGCAGATGGTGGCGCAGGCAGCCGAGCTGCTGAAGGTTACACCATCGGGCGTGGTGGAGCGGCTGGCGAAAATCATGGATGAGCGGCGCAGCCTGGAGCGCGAGCTTGGCGAAGCGCGGCGCAAGCTTGCGCTCGGTGGCAGCGCCGGCGGCGATCAGGATATGCGCGAGATTGCCGGCATCAGGTTTCTGGCGCGCCGCGTGGACGGCATCAAGGCCAATGATCTGAAGAGCCTTGCGGATGAAGGAAAGGCGCGCCTCGTCTCGGGCGTGGTGGCGTTGATCTCGGTCGGCGAGGACGGGAAGGGGAGCGTGGTTGTGGCGCTCACGCAGGATATGACCGCCCGTTTCGATGCCGTGCAGCTGGTCAAGCAGGCGGCGCAGGCCATGGGCGGCAAAGGCGGCGGCGGGCGGCGCGACATGGCACAGGCCGGAGGGCCGGACGGGGCGCAGGCTGAGGCAGCCATCGAGGCGGTGGCGGCACTGCTTGGCGCATCATGATGAATGGCTAGCGCCATCGCCGGGGAGCGCGCATGACACAGAGCTGGCGCCGGTGGATGTTTGCTATTCTCGACCAGCCGCATCACGGTACCGCCGCGTCCCGGTTCGTTCATCGCCTGCTGATTGCTGCGGTGCTGATCAACATTGCAGCGGCGGTTGGTGAATCGGTGCCGCGCTTTGGGGCGGCGCACCGGCTGCTGTTTGAGACGATCGAATACGTCACGGCGTTCGTTTTCTTTGCCGAATATGCCGTGCGGTTGTGGGTGGCGGTCGAGCATCCCTTGTTCAAGGATATGCCGCCAGCGCGCGCGCGGCTGACTTATGCGCTGCAACCGGCGGCGATCGTTGACCTCCTGGCCATCCTGCCGACTTTGGTCGCTCTGTTTTATCCGCTCAATCTGCGTGTCGCGCTGATTTTCCGGCTCGTGCGCTTCTTCAAGCTGGCGCGTTATTCTCCTGGCCTGTCGAGCCTTGCGGATGTGGTATGGTCGGAACGCCGCGCACTCCTTGCCTCGCTCATTATCCTGTTGGGTGCGGTGCTGATGGCGGCCTCACTTATGCACGCCATAGAGGGCGAGGAGCAGCCCGACAAATTCGGTTCCATTCCTGACGCCATGTACTGGGCGGTCATCACGCTGACGACGATCGGCTATGGCGATGTCTATCCGGTAACGGCGTTGGGCAAGTTCGTGACGTCCATCACCGCCATTATCGGTCTGGTGATGGTGGCCTTGCCGGTTGGTATCGTTGCCTCGGCCTTCGAGCGCGAGATCCATCGGCGCGAATTTATTGTCACGTGGTCGATGATCGCGCGGGTGCCGCTGTTTGCCGGCCTTGACGCGCCCGCAATCAGTGAAATCATCAGCGTGCTGCACGCGCAGACAGCCAATGCCGGGGATGCCATCGTGCGCATGGGAGAGCCTGCTCATTCCATGTATTTCATCGCCCAGGGCGAGGTCATCGTTGAATTGCCTCAGGGGCCGGTGGCGCTTGGTACGGGGCAGTTCTTCGGCGAGATGGCGCTGCTGATCCGCGCCAATCGCTCGGCAACCGTCAGGGCCCGCGAGCGCACCAGCCTGCTCGTTCTTGATGCGCATGATTTTCATCACATCATGTCGCAGCATCCCGATATTGCGCAAAAAATAAAAATTGTAGCTGAGGCACGCGGCATCACCGAGCGTCGCGGAGCGCCCGATGACAAAGCCGGTCAGGGATAGGCAAGAAAGACGTAATCCGCCGCATAGGCGACGCTGAGCAGGTCGCCTGCCCGCTGGCATGGTTGTGTGGGTTGACCGCCCCGGGTGGCAATTCGTTGAATGAATGTGGCGCTCGCCAGGGCGCCGGTCGTGCGTTCGGCTTTGGCTTCCAGCTTGACCAGCGGAATATCATGCGCATGCGGGGCCGGTTCTCGGGCAATAGCTTTACCGACCAGCAGGCTGCCATCGTCGAGTTCCCAGCGCGGCCCCCCATAATGGCGCCCGACCGTGTTGCCTGCTTCGTCAAAAAGCGCGGCAATCGGTTCGCGCAACACCCATTGCAGATTGCCGTTGGCGTCAGCGGCGCATTGGTAAATTTGTGCCCCTTGTGCGTGCAGACGCGCCAGCTGGGTGGCGCCGGCAACGGAGATCGTCTCGGGCAGATGGTCATCAGCGCCATTTTTGTCTGGCGCTGATGGAGACGCAGCTGGCGTGCAAAAGGCTTTGTCGCTCACTTGGGTCTCTGCTGCGACCAAGTCGCGTTGCTATGCCATCGCTGCCTTGAGGTTCTGGTCGATCTTGTCGAGGAAGCCGGTGGTCGACAGCCATTTCTGATCATCGCCAACGAGCAGCGCCAGGTCCTTCGTCATGAACCCTGCTTCCACAGTATCGACGCACACCTTTTCCAGCGTCAAAGCGAACTTGCTCAACTCGCCATTACCATCGAGCTTGGCGCGGTGTGACAGGCCGCGCGTCCAGGCAAAAATCGAGGCGATCGAATTCGTCGAGGTTTCCTTGCCCTTCTGATATTCGCGGAAATGGCGGGTGACGGTGCCATGGGCGGCCTCCGCCTCGACGATCCTGCCATCGGGCGTGGTCAGGACGGAGGTCATGAGGCCGAGCGAGCCAAACCCCTGGGCCACGATATCGGACTGCACGTCGCCATCATAATTCTTGCACGCCCAGACATAGCCGCCCGACCATTTGAGGGCGGATGCCACCATGTCGTCGATCAGGCGATGCTCATAGCTGATGCCAAGAGCCTTGAACTGGCTGGCGAACTCGGCGTCAAACACCTCCTGGAAAATATCCTTGAAGCGGCCGTCATAGGCTTTGAGGATCGTGTTCTTGGTCGACAGATAGACCGGATATTTGCGGGAAAGCCCGTAATTCAGCGAAGCGCGGGCAAAGTCGCGAATTGAATCATCAAGATTATACATCGACATGGCAACGCCAGCGCCGGGGAACTTGAACACTTCTTTCTCGATCACCTGACCATCCTCACCCTCGAACTTGATGGTGAGGCGCCCCTTGCCGGGCACCTTGAAGTCGGTGGCGCGGTACTGGTCGCCGTAGGCGTGACGGCCGACGACGATGGGCTGCGTCCAGCCGGGCACAAGGCGCGGCACGTTCTTGCAGATGATGGGCTCGCGGAAAATAACGCCGCCGAGGATGTTGCGGATGGTGCCGTTCGGCGACTTCCACATCTCATGGAGGTTGAATTCCTTCACCCGCGCTTCATCGGGCGTGATGGTGGCGCATTTGACGCCAGCGCCATGCTTCTTGATGGCGTTTGCCGCATCGATGGTGATCTGATCCTTGGTCTTGTCGCGCATCTCGACGCTCAAATCGTAATATTCGAGATTGATATCGAGGTAGGGATGGATCAGCTTATCCTTGATGTACTGCCAGATGATCCGGGTCATTTCATCGCCGTCGAGCTCGACGACCGGGTTTGCGACCTTGATCTTGTTCATCATTCAATCCCCATCCTTCTGTGCCCGGTGGCCTCTTGCCACGCCGCGCCATGACGCCGGTGGCTATAGCATTTGCCGAGCCGGTGACAAAGCCAAGCTTGGTTTGAATACTCAACCTTCCGCGAGGCCCTTTCATCTGGTGAGAAATTGGGGTCAAATAGGCGGATAAAACGATAATGGCCGCAAGCGGTCGGAGGAGGGCGCGATGAGCAAATTGACGACAAAGTCGACAAGATCGAATTCCAGCCGCGAGGGAGCGAATCGCCGTGGCTTCATCGCTGGCACGGTGGCGCTGGGTGCGCTGGGCGCAACGTCGGCCGTCCAGGCGCAGACAACGCCCGCCATCGTCAGTGAGGATCACTGGGCGCAGAAAGGCGAGAGCAAGCTTTATATCTACCGCAAGCGTCAGCAGCCGGCGGCGGCTCCCCAGCCCGTCGTCGTACTTGTTCATGGCTCGACGTTTTCGGGCCGTGGTGGGTTTGACCTGCAGGTGCCGGGGCTTGCCGATTATTCTTTGATGGATTTTCTGGCTAGCCGCGGTTTCGACGTGTGGGCGATGGACCATGAGGGGTATGGACGCTCGACACGCCCGCTCAAGTTTATCGGTATCGAGTCAGGGGCTGACGATCTGCTGATCGCATTTCGGATGATCGAACGACTGACTGGCGTAAAGTCACCCATGGTCTATGCCCAGTCATCGGGAGCGTTGCGGGCGGCCTTGTTTGCCTCCAGGCACCCCGACCGGGTCGACCGTGTCGTGCTTGACGCCTTCACCTATCACGGCAAGGAAGCGCCCGAGATCGCGAGGCGCCGGGGCCGCGCGGAAGAGCTGCGGGCAAATCCAGTCCGCAAGCTGTCGCTGGCCACCTTCCGGGGTATTTTCACCCGTGACGACCCCTCCACCTTTGTACCGGCGGTGGCTGATGCGCTGGCCGAGCATGAACTCAAGCTTGGCGACACGGCACCCAGCGGTATTTATCTCGACATGGCGCTCAATCTGCCGATGAACGAGCCCGAAACGGTCAAGTGCCCGGTGTGCATGACGCGTGCCGAACATGATGGAAATTCCACTGAAGCGGAACTTTATGAGTATTTTTCGAAGCTTCCCAGTTATGACAAACAATTCCACATGGTGCGCGGGCTGGCGCACGTGGCTTTGCTCGGGATCAATCGCCATCGCATCTTTCATGTCATCAACGAGTTCTTCACGCTGCCGCCGCTGCGTTCCGCCTGATCGCAGCAATGCTGGCTGGACGTTGTATGATCGGAACGCGGCGCGATGAGGACGGCGCCGTCTCCGGTCATTGTTCTGGTTGATCCCCAGCTTGGCGAGAATATCGGCATGGTCGCGCGCGCCATGGCCAATATGGGTTTGAGCGAGTTGCGATTGGTGCGCCCGCGCGATGGCTGGCCGAGTGAAAAGGCCGAGGCTGCCGCATCGGGTGCGCTTGATATCATCAACGGGGCGGTGGTCTTTGCCTCGCTCGCCGAGGCGATAGCGGACACGCATTTTGTCTACGCCACCAGCGCGCGCGAGCGGGCGCAGGCGAAGATTGTCGTTGGTCCACGCGCGGCCGCGCGCGCCCTGCGCGGGCGGATTGAGGGCGGCCAGCGGGCAGCGATTGTCTTCGGGCCGGAGCGGGCGGGCCTCTCCAGCGATGACGTGGCGCTGGCCGACGAAGTGCTGACGCTGCCGGTCAACCCGGCTTTTGCCTCGCTCAATCTGGCGCAGGCCGTGCTGCTGGTTGGCTATGAATGGTTCACCAGCCTTGCGGAGGGGGAGCAGCTGCCGTTTGCGACCGAGCTTGGCGCCGGGCCTGCGACCCGCGAGGCGATGGCGGGGCTTGTCGACCATCTGGAGCGTGAGCTGGATGAGGCTGGATTTTTCGGTACAGCGGAGAAAAAAATCGTCATGAGCCGCAATCTGCGCAACATCCTGCATCGGCGCGGGTTGACAGAACATGATGTGAGAACCTTGCGCGGGGTCATCAACATGCTGTCGCGCAAACGCCGCAAAGACGAGGCAGAAGGGGCAGCGTGAAACACGCATCCTCCAGCTTGTCGTCCCTGTCGCGCCGCTCAGCCCTGTCTGGCATGCTCGCCGCGCCGCTTGTTCTGCGACGAGCCCGCGCCGCGACGCCCCATGTGGTGATCATCGGGGCAGGTGCGGCGGGGCTGGCGGCGGCGAAGGCGCTGATGGAAGCTGGCATCAGTTTTGACGTGATTGAAGCGCGTGATCGTATCGGCGGGCGGGCCTTTACCGATGAGCTGCTAGGGGCACGTTTCGATGCGGGCGCCTTCTACATCCACTGGGCCGAGCGCAATCCATGGGCGGTGTTTGCGCGCGATCTGGCGGTTGAAACCATCGATGATAGGGCTGCCAATGGCGGTCTGCGGATTGCCGAAGACGGGCTTTTGCTGCCACGCGGCCAGGCAGCGCGGCGGCGGCTGGCATTTTCAACCTTTGCAGCAGCAGCTGACCAGCGGCCGGACGGAGCGCCTGACATCTCGCTTGCCGATATGGCGGCAAGCCTTGGCGGCGAAGAGGTCATTGCGGCGGCGCGGGCGATCGCTTCGGGCGCGCTTGGCGAGGAAGCGGAGCTTGTATCGCTCATCGACTATAATCGTCTCGATTCAGGCGGCGATCTCGTGGTGCCGAGCGGTTACGGGCGTTTGGTCCAGCGCTACGGCGCTGACGTGAAGGTCAGTCTGTCGACAGTGGCGCGACGCATCGACTGGAGCGGGCAGGGCGTGAAAGTGGTGTTGGACAAGGGGCAGATCAGCGCCGATGCCGCCATCGTCACCGTGCCGATCGGTGTCTTGCGGGCGGGGCGGCTTGCCTTTACGCCCGAACTTCCCGTGACGCACCGCCACGCGCTCGATGGGCTCGGCATGGGCGCCTATACCAAGATCGCGCTGCGCTTTGACAGCGAGGATGGCTTCGGCATGGGCCCCAACAGCACGCTGGTGTCGCGCCATGGTGGCGTCTTGGTCCTTTACGCCATGTGGCCGCATGGCGAGAAGGTGGTGGTTGCCCATCTGGGAGGCGACCGGGCCCGTGAGGTGGTTGCCCTCGGCGAAGCGGGCGCGGCTGCGCTGATGCTGGGTGAACTTGCCGAGGCGCTGGGCCCACAGGTGAGAGCGGCCTATCGCGGCGCGCGGCTGGCTGGCTGGTGGGCTGACCCGTTTGCTCTTGGCAGTTATTCAATCGCCCGGCCGGGGCATGCGGATGCCCGCGCGGCGCTGATGGAACCGGTGGGCGAGCGCATTTATTTCGCAGGTGAGGCGCTGGCCGGCAAGGCGGCGATGACGGTCGGGGGCGCGACCCTGAGCGGCATGGAGGTTGCCGAAAAAGTGGCGCGACGTCTTCTGCGACCTTAGGATTCACGCAGAAGATGTGCTGTAAACAAGGGAAGCCATGCGACAGCGCCCGGTCATCGTGATTTTCGATTCAGGATTTGGCGGTCTCAGCGTCCTCGGCGCGGTGCGCGCGGCGCGTCCGGATTGTGACTTCATCTATTGCGCCGATGATGCTGCCTTTCCCTATGGGCGCCTCAGCGAAGAGGCGATGACGGCGCGCGTTTTGACTGTCTTCGACCGGCTTGTCGCCGAATTTGCACCGGATCTGGCGGTCATTGCCTGTAACACTGCGTCGACGATCGCGCTTTCAGCGCTGCGCGCCAGTTTTGAACTGCCGTTTGTGGGAACCGTGCCGGCGGTGAAACCGGCGGCGGAAGCGAGCCAAAGCCGGGTGATTGCCGTGCTGGCGACCGCTGCCACGGTGAGGCGGGAATATACCAGAGCGCTGATCGAGCGCTTCGCCAGTCACTGCCATGTCGAGCTTGTGGGCTCTGTGCATCTTGCAGAACTGGCTGAAGCAAAGCTCAGAGGCGAGAGCGTGGCGGATGGTGCGATCCTCGCCGAGATTGCGCCGTGCTTCGTTGAGGTCGAGGGGCGGCGCACCGACCAGCTTGTTCTGGGGTGTACGCATTACCCGCTGCTGGCCGACCATATTGCGCGCCTCGCGCCCTGGCCGGTTGCGCTGGTTGATCCGGCGCCGGCGATAGCGCGCCGCGTTGATGCGCTGCTGGCGCGCGGCGGCAGCGCCGGGCCACCGGCAGTGCCACAACTCGATGGCATCGCCGTCTTTACCGGACGTGTGGCGGAGGGCGATGCGGAGAAGCTGGTGCTCAAGGCCTACGGCGTCGGCGGCTTCACGCTCATGCATCTGCCGCTATAGGCGGGCTTGCCTCAAGTGGGTTTTTTCAACTCGTTCACATAGGTGTTGAGGATGTCATCGGCGTCAAGCGCATTGGTGGCGGCTGGATCGTCGGCCTTGAACATCTTGATGACGATCTCGCCACCATAGGATGTAAACGCGCGGTCAACCCCGCCGATCACCGCGCTTGCCCCGCCGCCAAGCAGCGAGCCGATGCCCGGCACCACGACATTGCCGGCGGTGCCGGCGAATTCGCTTGTCTGCTGCAAGGTCTGGGTGAGGGGGCGGGCCTGCGTGCCGACCGCCGTCGAGGTCACGATGAAACGTTCAAAACCGCGCTGCACGGTAAGCTCAGCCGCGCGATAAAGGGCGGTCCGCTCGACGATTTCCTTCTCGAACTGGCCATCGCTTTTAACCGACAGGCGCCAGATATCCTTGCTCATGGGAAAGGAGGACGCGCTGATGCGCTCGATCGGCACCGGCCCGAGTTTCGGCACAGTGAAGCTGCGCTCGGTGGCGCTACAGCCTGCCAGCGCCAGAACCACAACAACAAGGGTCGGAAATCGAAGCATCGCGCATCCATCAAGAGGTGGCCGGCGATAGGCGGAAATGACGGCCAAAGCAAGGTCGTGTCGGGATCATCGCCGGCGCGCCGGCGAAATTTACAACCAGAACGCGATGATTGCTCTGCATGCGGTGCATCTGCTGCGGAAATGTGCTTGCACCGATGTTCATTCCTGATCGAATGAGTGCATTGGATCACCTTCAGTTCAACCGCTCCGTGTCGTTTCCATGAGCCATCGCCCGATCCCAGCCGCCTTCGGCCATAATGGCGGGCCGCCGCTTGAGGAGAACGACCACGTCCCGCCCTGGGGCAGAGGGGGATTTCGTACTTATTTCGGCTGGCGCGCGGCGCATCGCGCGGCATGGAAGCGCATTCCCTACGACACCGTTCTGCGCCGGCAGGCGCGGGCGGAAAAAGCCGGCGTCACCTATGAGGAATATACGCTCGAAATCCTCGAGCGCGGGGTTTATCTGCAGCCTGATGACAAGGAGCGCATCGAGGTGATCAGGAAAAACCGGCGCAAGCGGCGCGGGCGCACGCCGCTGTGAGGCGCAGAGCGACGCGAACCCTGCCGGGAAGAAGCGGACTGGCGTCACCCCCCGCTCGTTCCTTGTCCGGCTGGCTGGATCGACATTGATCTTGAGGGCGCGCCGTTTGGCATCAGCCCGCCGCAACCGATCACAACACGCTTTGAGCCGCAGGGTTTAAAGACCTGGGGTCAGGACCCGTTAATTTGGGCGAAACGGTGG
>FRDC01001351.1_pt1 | contig 44427 bp, 43 predicted proteins | sample 1106171 | NCBI WGS metagenome assembly FRDC01 (sample SAMEA3930566, study PRJEB13176) | freshwater metagenome | biome: Drinking water system; feature: drinking water; material: water | place: Singapore | collected 2014-12-20 | reverse complement strand
ATCACCTCGCCGGGCTGAGGATCCCTCCACCGCACCAGCCAACGATTGGCGAAGGGAATTTTGATACCCAGAGAAAGCTTGTTCACTAAAATGTGATCGTAGATCAACAGGTTCGGAATCATACTGCCCGAGGGAATGATAAAGGGCTCAAATAGAAAAAATCGAAAAGCCAGCAGCAGAGCCAAGGGGAACATAAAAGCCGCAATCGCGCGCGGCCAAGTCACTTTCAGGGAGCCCTTAGTTGACGACATGAAAGAATCGGGTCCATCGAATGGTCAGAGGATTGCAGAGGAAGCTCACCACGGGAAGCGTCTCTTCGCAAGACAACCACACGATGCTGGCTCGACCCAAAATGTAGTCTCGCGGAAGAAAATGCCATCTCTCGGGGGGCAGCCGATCGGTTTTCCAAAATCTGCTGTCGTTGGAATTGTCCCGGTTGTCACCCATCACAAAAAGAAACCCCTTCGGCACGGTCACGGGCCCAAAAGGTTTTCCTCCCAAATCTGATTTGCGCAGCAAAATGCTGTGCGGATGTTCGCCCAACATTTCGGTCATGTGCACATAGTCGTCCTTGGTCTCATAGCTTCGGTTCTCACGCTGAAAATCGACATCTCTCACCCAAGCAAAGTCCGAAGCGTCTTCAGGTGGCTTTTGAGCAATCGGTTGGTCGTTGACCGACAAAACTCCGTTTTCATACTGAATTTTATCTCCCTCGACGCCCACGACACGTTTGATAAAAAACGTGCTCATATCGAGCGGAAACTTGAAGACAACGACCTCACCTCGCTGAGGTTGCGAAAACTCCACAAGCCATTTCTCGCTGAAAGGGACGCGCAATCCATAAACAAATTTATTCACAAAAATGTGATCGTGAATGAGCAAACTGGGGAGCATGCTGCCCGACGGGATCACATAGGCTTCAAAAAAACCCCAGCGGATGAACAACGCAACGAACAAAGCCAGAAACAAAGAGCCCCAACCATCTGTCCAAAAATGTTTCGTTTTCCAAGCAGACAAAAGAGATCCTCCGAGATGTGATCACAATGTCTCGCGCACTCCAAAGGGCGTCAATCTTCAACTTTCAAAATTGCCAGGAAAGCCTCCTGGGGAACATCGACAGTTCCGATTTGCTTCATGCGCTTTTTACCTTCTTTTTGCTTTTCAAGCAGTTTGCGTTTGCGCGAAATATCTCCGCCATAGCACTTGGCTGTGACATCCTTACGCAAAGCGCCCAACGTCTCCCGTGCCACAATTTTCGAGCCAATCGCAGCCTGAATGGCCACCTGGTATTGCTGCCGGGGAATGAGCTCGCGCATTTTTTCCACCAACGAACGACCAATCCCCTGAGCTTTCGATCGATGCACGATCAGGGACAAAGCATCGACAGCGTCACCGTTGATCAGCACATCCAGCTTCACCAAATCTGACTCTACAAAGTCTTGCAGCTCATACTCCATGGAAGCATAGCCCTTCGAAATGGATTTCAGTCGATCATAAAAATCCATAACGATCTCATTCATCGGAATTTTGTAAACTATCATCACCTTTTTTTCAGTGACGTAGTCCATCTTGATCTGCTCGCCCCGTTTGTTTTCGCAAAGCTTCAGAATTGCTCCGATGAATTCCGTTGGAGTGTGAATCGTTACTTTCACGTAAGGCTCTTCAGAGCGTAAAATCTGGGTGGGGTCTGGCATGTTGGAGGGATTTTCGAGGCTGAGCTGAGTGCCGTCATGCAGTTGAATCTTGTACACCACCGTCGGAGCCGTGGTGATCAAGTTAAGACCAAACTCGCGCTCCAAGCGTTCCTGCACAATTTCCATGTGCAACAGTCCGAGGAAACCACAGCGAAAACCGAAACCGAGCGCAGCTGACTTCTCCACTTCGTAGACCAAAGAAGAATCATTCAAACACAATTTCTCGAGGGCTTCTTTTAGGTTTTCATACTCCGTTGCATCCACCGGAAAAAGCCCCGCAAAGACCATGGGCTTGATGCGCTGAAAACCAGGCAAGGGTTCAGTGGCGGGCTTGCGAGAATCCGTGACGGTGTCACCCACCTTCACGTCACGAATGTCCTTGATTCCACAAATGAGAAATCCAACTTCGCCGGCGTGTAGATCCTCCACATTAGTCGCAAAGGGAGCAAATTTTCCGAGTTTCAACACCTCGTATTTGCGCTCAGTGGCCATAAATTGGATGAACTCTCCCTTGCGAATCTTGCCATCGACGATTCGCACCAAGATCACCACCCCCTGGTAAACATCGAACCAGGAGTCAAAAATCAATCCGCGCAGCACTTTCGATGCGTCTGCCTGAGGAGGTGGGACTTTACGCACCACCGCTTCCAAAATATCGCGAATGCCTTTGCGCTCCTTAGCCGAAGCCAGCACGGCTTCGGAACAATCCAAACCAATGGTGTCTTCAATTTGTTTTTTCACCCCATCGGGATCAGCTTGAGGTAAATCCACTTTGTTCAGTACCGGTATGATCTCGAGATTATTTTCAATGGCCAGATAGACGTTGGCGAGAGTTTGGGCCTCCACGCCTTGAGCGGCATCAACCACCAAAATGGCACCTTCGCAGGCGGCCAAGGAGCGACTCACCTCATAACTGAAATCCACGTGCCCAGGGGTGTCGATCAGATTCAGCTGATACACTTCGCCGTCGAGTGCTTTGTAATTCAGACACACCGTTTGCGCTTTGATCGTGATGCCACGCTCGCGCTCCAGTTCCATGTTGTCGAGAAACTGCGCCTTTTCCTCACGGGGAGCAAGTGCTCCCGTCTCTGCCAAAAGCGCATCGGCCAACGTGGATTTTCCGTGGTCAATGTGGGCGATGATTGAAAAGTTGCGAATTCTCGAGGGGTCAATGCTCATTGAGTGAGAGGCTTATGCCAACCCCTTGAGCTGATCCACTTTGTCGAGCTTTTCCCAAGGGAAAAGATCTCGGCCAAAGTGACCATATGCCGCAGTTGCAGAGTAAATGGGTCGCAACAGGTCAAAGTCTTTAATGATTTTTGCTGGCTTCAAGCTCCAAGTTTGCTTCACCAATTGAGCCAACTTCTCAGGACCCAACTTGCTTGTGCCATAGTCATTCACTGACACGCTCACAGGTTCCGCCACGCCAATGGCATAAGCCACCTGCACCAAACACTTTTCTGCAAGACCAGCAGCGACCAAATTTTTTGCGATGTGACGAGCGGCATAAGCAGCCGAGCGATCCACCTTCGAAGGATCTTTTCCAGAAAAAGCTCCCCCTCCGTGAGCCCCGTGACCACCGTAAGTGTCGACGATGATTTTACGACCAGTCAGTCCAGCATCCCCCATCGGCCCCCCAGTCACAAAACGACCGGTTGGGTTGATGAAGTATTTGGTTTTGCTGTCCAACCATTGAGCCGGAATTTGCTTCTTGATCAAAGCGTCCATCACAAATTCCTTGATTTGGTTCTGGGTCGCATCCTCGGCGTGTTGGGTCGACACCACAATGGCATCGATGCGCTTCACGTGTCCGTTTTCGTACTCCACAGTCACTTGCGATTTGCTGTCGGGTCGCAACCAGTTCACCACTCGATCTTTGCGCAAGGCCGCTAGAGAATGCATGAGTTTGTGAGACAGAGAAATAGACAATGGCATGCCCTCAGGTGTTTCGTTGCAGGCATAGCCAAACATCAAACCCTGATCGCCGGCGCCCTGATCTTCAGACAAGGTTTCTTTCACGCCCATGGCAATGTCCGGGCTCTGTTGACCGACGCTCACAATCACGCCGCAGGTTTTATAATCAAAACCTTTGTCCGTGTCGTCATAACCGATTTTATCGATTGTTTTGCGCACGATCTCGGGAATGTTGATTTTGGCTTGAGTGGTGATCTCACCCGCAACCACAACCAATCCGGTGGTGAGCAAGGTTTCACAAGCCACACGACCACGAGAGTCCTGGGCCAAGATCGCGTCCAGAACAGCATCACTGATTTGATCTGCCATTTTATCTGGATGCCCCTCAGAAACAGACTCGCTCGTGAAAAGATAGTTGGACAATGCCCCTGAATTTCCCATGAACCACCTCAGTTTAAGACGTTGAAACACCTTCATCAGCTAACAAGGGCCGGAGTTGGGGTCAAGGGACGGCCCGATGTCTCCGATAAAACCATTGGGAGAATCCAGAAATGGTCCCTTTGTTCTTATCCATTCTGCTGGCGCAGAGAATGTCCTGCACATCGCCGGCCGAGGTTTACGACCAAACTTCGCCCTACCCCGCATGCCAATCGACCCCGACCGCACCCAACACCCCAGCCGCACAAGCCATGCAGAACTTTCGAGCGACCCACTTCAAGGCAGATCCGCTCAATGTGCCAGTGGGAATTGTTCAAGCCTACAATATGGTTCAGGATGTGAGGGAAGGGTTGTCCAATCACAAAAACAATTGGGACCAAGAAAAACAAAATTTTGCCAAAGCCTTTTTGGATGATTACCGGATTGAGCTTTCCCAGCTTCGCACCTCGCAAGCAGAGTTGCTGCGCTGCTCTCGCAGTCAGCAGGCGGAATGTGAGTTTCGCAGACAAATCGTCCAAGAATTTTATCCGCGCCTGTTATCCGATTCTCGCTATTATCTCGGAGCGTCCATTCATCCCAACCAGAAGGACAATCCGAACTCCCCCAAACTTCGTCGCGCCAATACAACATTGGACTCTTTCAATAGTGCACGCGGTACCCAATGGGCACCCCTAACTGCGGATGAAACTCAAGCCGTGACAGCCTCTTTTTCTCGCCACTCGGACAACGTGAAGCTCGCTCGAGTGAGATCCCAAACTCAATACGCACGCTACTTGGACATGCTGACGGCATTTCCAGCTCTGCACTATTTGCCGATGGCAAAACCAAAGTTGGAAGACGTGGAAAACGCTCTCCAAAAGACGGTTGCCGATTTGAACCAGGATCTTCAAATTGTCGAAGACCTTTCGACAAAGGTTAGCCCAGAGACGGCAAACAAGATTCATGCCACCTTGGAGTTATTTGGCCCAATGAATCGTTACCTCGCCCGCAATCCGAGCAAGTGCGGAATCGCCTCTCGCCTGTTTGCAGAAAACCAAGGAAAGCAAAATAAACTGCTCCTGCTTTCGATCGCTGGAACAGTGAGTTTGGGTTATTGGATGCCACCTTTGGCGACTTGGGTGGTATCGGGGAGCCTGGGCACCTTGTCCACGATTTCGATGTGGGAGGACCATGCTCGATTCGTACGAGAAGTTCAGCGAACAGCGGGCTCACAGTATGTGGCCGCGCGGATTGGCGATTCTGGTACGAGGAGGATGGAGAGCTACGAAGAGTTTTTTAAAACGGTGATGGATCCTCATATCAATCACGACGACCTCATCCGCTGGCACGACGAGGAAGATCAAACGGTCGGCCAAACAGGTTCGACGATCTTGAGTTATCTGATACTCGCCAACGGCGGAAGATTAATGAAACAGATTCCTAAACTCGGCAAGAACTCTCAGCGCTTGCCGGGCGCAGTCGGCGCAGCCGATGGGGGCGCCGGAGCCAAAGGCTCCCCTTCGCCGCCTTCCGCGTTCTGAAAACCAGATTCATGAGGATTGTTCTGATTGTTCTTTGAATGCATCAGATACAGCCCCGCAGCCGTCCCAGCACCGCCTAGGGCTCCAACTGCTGCACCGCCTTTTTGCTTTCGCCCCGCACCCTTCGCGGCAGCCGCAGCGGCACCTTTGAGGGTTGCGGTTTTCGCGGCTTCGATTTTTGCAAGTTCGGTCTCGACATACGTTTTGAAATTAAGCGCACGTTCGTATTTTGCTATGGCCTCGGCGTGTGAATTCGCGTGGGCGAGGGGAACAGCGCGACCGGCACTCAGCGCGGCTGCCCGTCCCCTTTCGTAGGTTTCGAGCATCACTTGTCCATGGGTTTTACTGGAATCGCTCACGCTGGGTCGTAACAGTTCGTCGAGTTCCCTTGTGTTTCCAAAGGCGCTCACACTGATCTTGTTGTCTCGCGCAATAGCCGAATAGGTGCCGGGCGGTGCCGGATCCGCACCTCGATAGTTGACGACTCCGTGAGAACTTCCTGTACCGAAACGATTTTGCGCCGAGGCCACGCTGCAGATCAAGACAGCGATACTAGCCAATCCCAAAAACTTTTTCACAAAATCCTCCTTGATCAGAAAAATGCTTTTTTTCGCTTCGATGACGGCAATATGCGCAGCATTTCGCGGTACTTGGCGACGGTCCGTCGAGCGATTTGAATTCCCTCTTTTTTCAGTGAATCGACCAGATCCTGATCCGAGAGAGGTCGTTTTGCGTCCTCTTTCTGAATCATTTCTTTGATCTTGAGTTTCACGGACTCGCTGGCCAAAGAGTCCCCGTCCGAGGTTGCAATCCCCGAGTTGAAAAAATACTTGAGCTCGTAAATCCCCTGTGGAGTGTGCACGTATTTGGCCGTGGTTACGCGACTCACGGTCGACTCATGCATGCCGATGTCGCCGGCAACATCGCGTAGAACCATGGGTTTGATAAAGCCCGCACCCTTGTCGAGAAACTCTTTCTGATGTTTCACAATGCTCTCGGTGACCTTGTAGATCGTGCGTTGACGCTGATGAATGGACTTGATCAACCACACAGCCGAGCGCAGTTTTTCTTGAATGTAGTCTTGAGTTTTGTCCTTCGAACCCGTTTTGAGCATGTTGCGATAAAAATTCGAGATCTTCAGTCGTGGCAGACCGTCTTCATTCAGCGAAACCATGTACTCATCACCGACTTTGTAAACGTAGACGTCGGGAGTCACGTAGTGGGTCTCCGGAACAGAATAGGCGCGACCTGGTTTGGGATTCAAAGAGTAAACCAATTTCGCCATATCCGCGATCACCTGCGGACTTCGCCCCATGCCTTTGCTGATCGCATCGAAATTCTTTTTTTCAAGATCCTTCAGGTGATTGCTCACGATCTGAACCATGTCGTCTGTGTCTTCTTCCAGCGAGCGAAGCTGAATCAGCAAACACTCCTTGAGATTGCGAGCCCCCACTCCTGGGGGATCGAGCTCTTGCAAGTAGGGGAGGATCTCTTCGAGATCTTGCTCGGGAATATTTTCGTGAGCCGCGATTTCGGCCAGTGGGGTCAGAATGTAGCCGTCCTCATCCACGTACTCAATGAGCACCTCGACCAATTTTCGCTCGTCTTCAGCAAAGCCCCACATACGGGCTTGCCAGGCGAGATAGTCGTGCAGGTTTTCAGGAACTGAAATCACATTTTCGTAGTTGCCGATCTCTTCATTGCCGATCCCCGTTTGCGGCGGCGGCTTAGATTGGGCTTCCATGTAGGAGTCCCACTCAAACTCATCCTGTTTTTTGGGATCTTGCGACTCGCCGATGACTTCGGCTTCGGCCTCTTTGGCAACCTGAATGTCTTCCTCTTTCACTTCGGTGGTTTCTTCGAGCATGGGATTTTCTTCGAGTTCTTTGCGAACTGCTGTTTCCATTTCAAGACGAGACAACTGCAGCATCTTGATTGCTTGCTGCAACTGCGGAGTGATCCGCAGGTTTTGAGAAAGATTCAGACTCTGCGTTAATCTTGCCATGCCTACAGTTTAAAATTTTCGCCCAAATAAAACTTTTTGGCTAGGTCGTTGTGGGCGATCTCAAGAGCTGTACCTTCGACCTGGATCTCTCCCTCTTTCAGGATGTACCCACGGTCGCAAATGCCCAGCGTCTCACGAACGTTGTGGTCAGTGATAAGGACTCCAATCCCCTGTGACTTCAATTCGCGAATGATATTTTGAATATCGTTCACAGCAATCGGATCAATACCGGCAAAAGGCTCGTCGAGCAGCAAATACCGGGGTGACCCTGCCATAGCACGTGCAATTTCAACGCGACGACGCTCTCCTCCAGAAAGAGAAAAGCCAAACGAGCTGCGAATGTGCTCGATGCGAAAATCCTTTAAAAGCTGCTCCAGACGCTCGGCACGCTGCGAACGGGATTCGACCAGGGATTCGAGGGCCACTTGAATGTTTTCCTGCACAGTGAGCTTGCGGAAGATGCTCGGCTCTTGGGCTAGGTAACTCAACCCGAGACGAGCTCGTTGATAGATCGCCAGTTGGCCAATCGACACTTCATCGAGAAAAATGTCTCCAGAATCTGGTTTAACCAGACCCACCACCATGTAAAAACTCGTGGTTTTGCCAGCACCGTTGGGTCCGAGCAAGCCCACAACCTGGCCGGGTTCAATGGTGAAAGACACATTTTTTACGACTTGTCGTTTTTTGAAAGCCTTCGATATTCCATTCACGCTGAGCAAATTCATGTTGCCTCAAACTCGAGATTCAATTTGGTGATTCGTCTTGCAACTTTTCAACGTGAGCACGGATCTTTTCCACCTTGATCTTTCTGCCGCCGTCCAAAAGCACGATCTCATCACCCAGGATCTCGTCCTGATCTTGAACCACCCGAGGTTTACCAAGCAAGGTGAATTGATTGCTGACGGGGTCAAAGATGAGTCTTTCGCTTTGTGCGTATTTTTCTGAATCCATGATCTTTACGCCTCCACGCAACAAAACCGACTGCAAAAGATCCGTGCCCGGCTTGACCTTCATCTCAAGCTCAGGTCCCTCGATCTTGAGATCTCCCTGGCGGACCACCACGTCACCCGAAAAACTTGCAGAGTGGTGAGTGGTGCTGAATTCCGCCCGACTGGAGGCGATCGAAAGGTCTGGGCTTTTGGGCATCTTGCGCCGGGCTTTGACTGCTTTCTGCAAGAGCATTTTTTTTTGATCCACCCAACTTTCCATGCCCACCGCATTCACATGCATGCGAATGCCTTCAGAGTCCTCAGGACTCTGCATTTGCACGGGATCGCTGGTGGAGAGCTTGCGTTGCGCAGCCGTGTACTGCACAGAACGACTTTGGTAGCGATAACCGTTAGAGGATGTGGTCACCACATTGCCACGAATGTCGATGTCTTTGGTCTGAGTGTTGACCTGCCCAGAGTCACCGACCACCGTGAATTGCAACTCGTTGTCGGAGAACAAAAGCACTTTCACCGTCTGCAATTTCCACAGAGATTGAGTTTCAAAGGACTCGGCCTGATCGGAGAAAAGCTCCCAATCCTTGCGGCCCTCTTGCGTTTCCACAACATGGACGCCCTCGAATTTTTTCTCTGCCTTATCTTTCTGCAATCCCTCAGTTGTGGATGGAATGGGCTCCGGTTTTTCCAAACTCGTCGGAAATCCAATTAGAATCTCGAAAAACAGCGCCACAAAAAGCAGCACCAAAAAAACCTGCGACCATCTCATGCCCCCAAGCTACCCTCCAAAAGGGTGCCTGGCACCTTTTTGGTGCAACAGCGCAGCACAAAGAACTTAGAACCGATCCGGAAACTGCTGTGCTGCCAGCGGCCGGCTGCAAAAGCGATGGAGCTTCGTTGTCAGTCGGCGCCGTAGCTTTTGGCTACGGCACTCATTCCACTTCGGCCCTCGGCGAGAACAGCAGTTTCCGGATGGGCTCTTATTTTTTGGTAACAGCGAAGTTGATTTCGCCAGCGCCTGCTTCGGTGACTGTGTACATGACTTTTTTCACAGACAAGAAATCGATGGCGCGGTCGGATTGAATCGTGACTTTGCTCCATGCTGGTACGTGCACTTTTTTGTCATCTGTTTGCATGCTCTTGCGAAGGCGGTTGCGCAACTCGCTCTCCTCCTTGACTCGAGCGGCCTGCAGCGCCAATTGCACCTTTTGGAAAACAGGTCGAATCAACCAATCGCTTTGCGATTTCACTGCGGGTAAAGCCACGATGGGTTGATTGTCCACCAACACATCCGTCTCTGAAATCGAAACCACAACGGCGGGCTGTAGCTCCTTCACCTTTTCAGCGGCTGGCAAATCCACTTTGTCCGATAGGTACAAAACCGCATTGGTTTGAGGGTCGTAGTTTTGTAAAAGAAAAATCACCAACACGGTGAACATGTCCACCATGGCGGTCAGGGACAAAATTGTGGCCACGGATCGTTTGCCATGCCCCTTACCCAAGATTCGATGATAACGAAATCGTTGTCCCGGAGGATGAATCGGCATCAGGGTCCTCCCGTCAGCACATCAATGGTCGGAAATCCAGCCTTGATGAGAGCGTCCATTCCGTCGATCAGGCGCTCATAAGGAAGCGCGTCCGCACAGGCAATGGCACCCGTTTGTTTGGTGGGGTTCTGAGATTTAAATTGCGCCAAATGCCCCGTGAGCGTTTCAGTGTCAAACACACCTTGGCGCAATGGTATCTGCACAATGCGAGTGCCTGTGGTCAGAGAATAGCCGTTGGCGCGGATTTCTAATTTCAGAACCACGTCGTTTTGAGGAGGACGATTTTCTGGGTTCTGAAAGGTGTCCTTGCCATACACCGAAGAACCGATCTGGATCAGCGAAACCTGAGTCCAAACGGCAGTCAAAAGCAGGAATGTGATCAACACACTCATCAAATCGATGAAAGGAACGAGGTTCAGTTCCAACGATTTCTTTCGACCACCCGAATCGGCTTCAATGTGGGCCATCGATCAATCCTTTATCTTTTCTCGATTTGCGACCACTAAGTTCAACAAGCTCATGCTGCTTTCGACCATCTCATTCTCCGCGCGCTGAATGAGATGCTGAAAATAACCGAAAGCCACGATTGAAATGATCGCGACGGTCAGTCCAAACGCCGTACAGTTCAAAGCGTGCGAAATCCCCTCAGAGAGTTTTTGCGCCTTGGTTGCGGGGTCTGCGGCCGACACGTTCAAAAACGACACGATCATCCCGATGATGGTTCCAAGCAGTCCAATCAAAACCGAGATGTTCCCGGTGACCGCCAAGAACGAGGACCAGCCCTCCAACTTCGGGGTCTCACGCAAAACAGCTGCGTCCATGGCCACCTGAACTTCTTCGTCTGGGCGTTTGTTCAAGGCCTGCACGAGACCCGCTTTCACAACCGCAGAGAGAGAGGTTGGACGAGTGTCGCAGTACGCGATCGCCTGACGCAAATCCCCTCTTAAAATCATGCCATATATCTGATCCATGAACTCTTTGCGATTGGTGCGCAAAGATTTGAGCGCCAACCACCTTTCAAAGATCAGAATCAAAGTGACGATGAAGATCCCTAGGATCACGATCATCACCGGACCTCCGGCCTTAAACGACCAGATTAAAAACGGTTCTTGTATTTCTCCCACGTTCTCCTCCTCGTTTACTTTTGCGCACTCAACACAAACGGATACTCAACCAACCCCACCACACCCGGAGGTGAAGGCGGAAAGCGCTTCACGCGGATGCGATTGGCAATGCAATCTCCCACTTCATCACTTCCCAAATTGCTTGAGCCCACCTTGGAAGCGATGACTTGTCCTTTGTCGTCGATCTCAAAGGTGATACTGACTCGACCCTCCATGCTGGAAGCCGAGCGCAAACCTGATTCGTAACAGGCCTTAATTTCTCCATACATGCTCAGGATGGTTCGACGAATTCCGGCTTTGTCCAAGCCACCGGTGAAGCCCGCGCCTTCACCACTTGAGACGATGCTCACGCTGCCTTTTCCGCCGCTCCCCAAATCTCCGTACTCGCCCTGGCCGGAACTTCGTCCCTTTGTGCCGATCCCACCGATTCCTTGAGTTGCCGTGCCCTTGCCGCCGGCCCCGGTGTCTTTAAATTTAGAACCAATGTCGCCACTGCCTCGGCTCTCTGCCTGACCTGCACTGCCCGAAGCTTTATCGGCCATACCTAACAAATCCCCAGAACCACTGTAGGCTTTGTCGAGCTGCTTGCGCACTCCCGCTCCACCGAAAGCACCCAGCAAGCCTTGCTTCGTGACGTCTTGCTGCGATTGAGCATTGGCCGCTTCCTTAGGGGCAAGCTTCACCGCACTTCCGGACTTCGATGAAGTGAACTGTTTCGGCTTATTGGGTTGAGTCGGTTTGGCGCGAACCTCTTGAGCTTTGGCCGCTTTTGCAGAATCTGCTTCGGCGGTGGTTTTTTGCTCGCTTTTAGGGGCATCCGGCTTTTCTTCTTTCACTTCCACTTTGACCGGGGCCTGTTGCTTGCCAAGCTCTTCTTTCGGATCACCCTGTTGAGTGATTTCAATTTTTTTCTTGTAAACAAATTGGGCCTGACGAATCGGTTCAAGTTCAGGTTCTTTGTCTTTCTCTTCGGGAGTGACCAAAGACATCGCAAACGCCAGAAGAACCACAACTCCCATGGTGAGAAGAAGTGTTGAGAGCTCTCCCGCACTGAACACCGGTGGGGGCACCGGAACGACGGGGGGTTGCGGAATGAAACGAATGTAGAGATTCCATCCAGCTTCTCCGAACCCGACGTGCACCATCTCGCCGCTTTTCAAAGCTACTTGCAAACCACCCGAAGGCGCCGTTGTCGCGCGTCCGGTGCGCAGCAGTTCATCCTGGGCCACCAATTTACCGGCACTTTGAATCACTTCGACCGACGCAAATGAGGGCACAAAAACTCGCGCCCCACCCTTGAACTCGATGAATCCAATTTGTGTCGGAATCAAGGACGTGGGCACAAAAATGTGCGAACCCGCGCTCGAGCCCAATGTGATGGTTCGCTCTTGGGTGAAATGCAAAGAGTTCAGAACCCGATCGCCCCAAGCAATCACGACCTCGAGCTGCACCCCTTGAGTGGGTTTCAAATATTGGCGCAAATCTGCTATCGCACTCCCGGGGGCATAGGTGCCGTGCGCGGCACGGCGCACTGGCTCTGGGCGCGGAGAAGGTCGCTCCATTTTTGGAGGAGGAGCCGCCGGTCTTTCCACCTTCGGTTTTTCAACGACAGGTGGCGGTGCCATTTTCTTCTCCGGGGCTGGCTTTTCAACGGGTCTCTCGACCGATTTCTCCGGTATTTTCTCTGCGGGTTTTTCAACAGGTTTTTCGACAACCGGAGCAACAGATGCGGACACATTTCCTGGTTTCGGGGCTCCCACGAAAAAGTGAATCTCGAAAACTCCAATGCCAATGCGTTGGCCTGAAGAAACCGCGGCATCCAGCACCGGCTGCCCCTGTAACAGAGTGCCTGCGGATGAACCCAAATCTCCGACAAAGTAACCCTGAGGCCGCAATTCGATCACGCAATGAAGTTCTGAAACGGATTCGTCCTGCAGGCGCAACTGTGCATCGGGACTAGATCCTACAATGACCTGATCCTGAGCGAATTGCTTCACTTCCGTCAGTTGTCCATTTTTGAAGACTCGTAAAATGATCGGCTGTTTCAACCTGGTCCCCGTCGTTGCAAATCCTCAGATGTCCGTCTCATTTCGGGTAAAAAATTTTCGCGCATGCGAATGAGTTTCTTGTAATTGAAGTTTTTTTTCTGAAACAAATAGAACAATTCGGGTTTTTGTGCGGAGCCTTCCACCAATTCATCCTCAAAGTTCACGCTCTGCCGTTGCACGGGGCGGCCCTTGGACTGTGCCAACACCACCTGAGGTAAAAAATGAAATGCCAGCAGCATCATGAGAAAGAATCTCATGTTTTCATTTTAACGATTTTAGTTTTTTTTCCAACTCATTCGTGGCTTCACGGAGTTCATTCGGGACTCCGTGGAACTTCAATTTCTGAAGCGCATCTCGACCTTCGACTGGTTTTCGCAAATGTTCGATGTAAAGAACGGCTAAATTGAACAAGGTCTCCTTCTGGGCGGAACTGATCTTGAGAGCCTCTTGATATTTTTTCTGAGCCTCTGGAAATTTCTTTTCCATGGCGAGAGCGGCTCCTTGATTGTTCAACATCTTGGCATCTCCCCGCATGCGACTCTCAGAAATTTCAAATGCAATGGCTGCTTTTGCCGAATCGCCCTCTTTCAGGTACATCGAGCCCAAATTGGCGGCGGTGAGCGGATCTTGCTGGGCCTGTAGGGACGAACGAAACGCTGCCAGAGCTTTTTTCCGATCCTTCATCTGGAGGTGCACCAGGCCGATGTTGTTTTGAATCTGCGCTTTCTCAGAGGCATTGGCGGACTTCATCGCTCGCGAAAAAAAATAAAGAGCGGCCTTCGGGCGGCTCTGACGAAAAGCGGCCAAACCCAACGCATTCAACGCCTTCACCTCTCGCGGGTTGCGCATCAAAACTTTTTGCGCTTGCCGCTCAAGACCCGACCAGTCGGACGCTCGAACCGCCTGGCTGAGCTTTTCCAAATCTGTGGGCTCAATGGGTTTGCTCACAACGGGCGGACGATCTTCGTCCCTTTCCTCCGGCAAAACGGCAACTGGCGCCACCTCGGGCATAGCTTCTGGCTGCGGCTCAGATTCGGTGTTGGTGGTGGGTGAGCTTGAGCAGGCCGCCAAGATCGACGTCATTACAAATAATGAGATTTTCTGTGACAAACTCATAATCCCATCCAATGCACGAAGTTGGTCTCGAATCCCACTTCGTAGGAACTGGCAGCCAATTCCGGTGAAATTTCTTTGGTTAAATTCTCCAATCGATGAAACTCGGATCCGTACACTTCGAGCTCTTTGGCCCGCTCAAGACCGACCTTCAAGCTGTCCTTGGCCTTTTGACGAAAAGGCTCGGCCACTTGTGCCACTCCACTTTTGTATGCTTGCAGGTTTTCACCGCTCAGACCAGGCGGCAAAGGTGCATGGATCAAGGCCTCATACATGTGATGATTGGCCGATGCGAGAATCAACAAAGCTCCTACGATCTCATCTGCCGAATCGTACTGAATCACTTCAGCAAGCTCGTCATTCAAGCGGTTCATTAAAGCGATCTTATTTTGCACCACTTTGGCTTGTTTGTTGGGATCCTTAGGAATGGTCAAATTGCGAAACTCCCGCTCTTTGCCGCGAATCTGTGCCAGACGAATTTGTGCGGCAAACTGAGCACCGACGCCTTTCTTGTTTGGAGCCGCTTCTTTCTGCCACTGCAAAGTTTGCTTACGAAAACGATCCGCATCGCTGGCACGATTTAACTTTTCACTCAACTCGGCGATGTGAAACGAGGTTTCAATTTTTCTGGCAGTGGCCACGCGAGGAAATCCCAGGTAACTTTTGTAGGCGTCGACGGCCCGCGAAAGTTGTCCCTGCTCTCGAGCAATCTCCGCCATTTGCCACAGGGCTTCGCTGCGCTCGGCAGACTTGGACTTTCTAAAAAAAGCCTCGTAGTTTTCGATGGCCTCTTTGGGGCGGTTCAAAGCTTCATACAAGAGAGCCGCGTTGTAGTGAAAATTGGCGGACTCCGCTGAACCCTCATCGTCCAATGCAGCCGCTCGGTAACTTGCAGCGGCTTCTTCCAGTTGTCCGGCGTCTTGATACAGCTGTGCGATGATTTTGCGTGAGCGTGACTTCAACGCCTTATCCCCAGGAGACTTCAACACCAAAGCATGCAGATCCAAAGCGCGATCGTGTCGCCCCGCCTTTTCGTATGTCAAAGCTGCGTTGAACAAAGCTGTGGTTCCATCTCCGGTGTTTAAATTTTTGCGGCCAAAATCTTCGTATTGCTGAGCCAGGGTTGCCGGATCTGTTCGCCCCTCTTGGTCTTGAATTTTCTTGAAGCGAGCCTTGGAAATGATGGACTCAATTTCACGAGATGCCTTGGTCCCCTGGAAAGCCGGAATCTGCAGAAGTTCACTGCCCACTTGTTCAAGGCCAGCGTAGTCTTTTTTCAGGTTAAAAATATCCAACAGCAAGTTGGCAGAAAATTCTGCAGGTTTGCTCTTCGGGTCACGCCGAACCACCTGTTGAAAATAAGGAATGGCTTGATCAAATTGGTTGTGTTGGTAGTGCAGACGACCCATGCGGAAAAGAATTTCTAGATTCTTAGGATGATTGGGAAACTTCTGTGCAAACCACTGGGCTGTGGCCACAAAATTTTGCGATTCCTTGGAAAAAGGTACGGCTTCCAGAGATTTACCCACGCGCTTGGCAATCTCCGCATCCTTGGGAAGAGTTTTCTCCATGGCAATCACCACGTTTTCGGCGGCCTTGGCTGCAAATCGATTCTGGGGCGCATTCTCCACCACCCAACGGTACTGGTTGGCGGCATCGTCGTAGCGACCCAAGTCGTACAACACCTCACCGTAGTAAAAATGCATGTCACCCAATTGAGGCGCATTGCGAAACTGGGACACGTAAAGCGAGTACCCTTCAGCAGCAAGCAGCTGAGCCGTGCGCGAGCGAGTTTTCTGAGCAGCTTGGTGTTGTTGCAAAATCCAGGTGCGCAAAGTGCTTTCGCGGGTGCGCTCCGCGTTTTCAATCACGTCTTTTTTACCCCGATTGGCTTCGTGCCAACGACTTCCATCAGAGTAATCCCGGATCCAGGACAAAAATTCTGTCTTGAACTCCTGAGTGTTCATCGAAGTCGAATAAGATCGCACGATCTGATACTTGTATTCAAAAGCCTTTTCAGCCGTGGGATCACGGTTGATCAAGTAGGTGAAAAGCTGGCGCGCACCCTCCCGATTGCCACGATCCGAATACAAATATGCGAGTCGCTCAATGGACCAATCTGCACGATCTCGAGTCCACTCACGCAAATATGAAATGGCCTGACTTGGACGTCCCACTTCGGCATAAACCAAAATCAGATCGCGCGCGGCTTCGTTTTCCACCTTGGTCTTATCGCCGCCGCCTCGAGCCTGCAGGATGACTTGCTCCAACTCCTTCAAAGCTCGTTGGTTTTGACCCGCGCGATACGAGCTCCAGCCCATCTTGTACAAAGAGAACAAGGCCAAACGGTGCCCCCGACTGGCGACCACTTTTTGGTAATTGTCGTGAGCCAATGTCCACTTTTCATTTTCAAAATAAAATTCTGCCAACGCAAAGTGGGATTCGGTCACAAAGGAACTGCGTGGATACTGACGCACCAACCGGGTGTAAAACTCTGTGCCTTTTTTGGTGTTGTTGAGCTCATAGTGGTTGTATCCCAAAAAGAAAAGGGCCTGATCCATTTTTGGGTCACGAGAGAAGTCTCGAGCAAACCATTCGTAGAGCTGAATGGCCCGACGATTGTATTCCAGCGAAGCTGCCAGGTTGAGTTTGGGTTTTTGCTTGCTGCGCTTGTCGATGAACTCCTTCACTCTCTGGTCGTAGTCTTCCTGAAGACGCATTTGGATGAGCGAAGCTTTCTCGACGTAGAGTTCGGCCAGTCGCAACCAAAGTTCTCCACGACGAGGGCTGTTCTTGAATCTCTGAGTGAGCTTGTAAAGTTCCTCGATCTGCTGATTGGTGGCTCTCTCCAATTCAGCTTTGTCGGAGTCACCTTTAAAAAATTCCTGCGAGCTAGGGGGTTTCACGCGCGACAGATCCACCTGCGACCGACTCACTACGGGTTGGGAAAACAGGCTCTGAGAAAAAGCCGGCAAAGCAGTCTGTGACTTTTGCAAAGCAGCCGTCGAAAGATTGACCACCTCTCCCACTGTTCGGGGGGCTGTGGCTTTGGGTGAGGCAGCTCGTTGTTGAGGAGCTTTTTTACGAGCGGCCTCGGCGATGGAGACGCTAAAGATCAAAATCGCAGCAACCGCGCTATTCACAACTGGACCTTCCGACATATTGATAAGTTCCCAGCTCATCGAGCCAGTACTCTCCAGTGAAGGGCCAATACTCGTAACCGTTTTGAATGTAGAACTTGCGCGACAAATTGGAGTCCACGGTGGCCACTTTTTGCCCAGCGATCTTCTTGCGCAGCTGTTCTTTTTTACCGCCAATCATTTCGTATTTTGCGAAGGCTGCTTGTTCGACCAAGTCATCCAATTCTGACAAAAGAGCTCGCAATCGAAATTGAATGAGTTCACCCAGAGCTTGTTTGGCGTTGCGAGCACGCTGATCCAAGGCCCGTTTTGCGTATCCGGCAAAAGCACCACCCAAAGTATCCACCCGACGCCGCTCGTCCAGCACTCGTTTCACATATTCCTGACTGCGACGAACATCTCCCTCTTTTTGCAAAGCTCGGACCACTTTCAGCGGAAGGGCTCGAGACTTCCCCTCACGTAGGAGTTCGTCCACGTAAACCGCTTGGTCTCTGTTTTGTTGGAGAAAGCGCGCCACTGCGTTGCGCACTGGGAAGTAGTCTTTTTCAAAAAGACCGAGAGTTTTTTCCATCTCGTCGAACTGACAAATGTACAAGTAAACCAAGCTCCTCAACAGCAACGATTCAGGTTGATAATTCTCTTCAAAAAAGCCGGAGTGCACGGACTGAAACTGGCTCAAGACGGAACGAAATTTGGCCGCACGAAAATAGGCCCAAGCCGACTCAAAAAGCGAATCCACCCAAACATCACTGTCACGGGGAACTTTACGATACACCTCGATGGCTTTGTTAAAGTCTTGCGCCTGGTACAAAGCACGGGCGAGACCCATTTGTGCCGACACTCTCTGTGGATCATTCACTTCAGCCTTGGCTCTCAAGGCCAAGAGATTTTGAAACACTGGAACAGCCTGCGCAGCCTGATTTGCTTCCAAAAAAGCCAGTCCGCGATTGAACTGAGATTGGAAGGAGTATTTTGAACTGGAGTCGACCCGCTGGAAGGTCTGTGCGGCTTGCGCAAATTGCCCCTGCCTCAGTTGGCTCTCCCCCAAGCGAAAAACCACAATGTCGCGATTGGTCTCAGGCAAATCCGAAACCAACACTTTTGAAAGCGCGTAATTTAACAAAGTGTCGTCCCCCAAACGATCCGCTGCCAACGACAAGCGATCGATGGCTGGCTTCAAAAAACGAGACCGCCCGGATCGTATGACCTCGACGAATTGTATGGCAGCCATCTGGTCCAAACGAAGTTCCGTCAAGGCAACACCCAGCCAATAGCGGGCTTCCAAGCGAGCTTCCTCAGAAGCGGATTGCTGGGCTCGCGGAAAAAGAAACGACACCGCCTGTTCGGCCTGCCCCTGACGAATCAAATTTTGTGCATGCGATCCCACCGATTGGGTCACGGGAGGAGCCGCGGGCCGAGGCTGTCGCCGCTGCTGAGCCGACACAGCAGAAGCCGTCAGCAAAGAGATCACGAGAAGGGTTTTCATCGCGAACTCACCTCCGGAATGTAATAGCTCACTCCCACATTCAACAGAACGTTATAAAAACGCCCCGAAGGAATACTAAAAGTGTTCACACTCAAATCCCAGCGCAGCCCCAAAGACTTGCTCAAAGAATAGATCTGTCCGAGGCCCACATGAATGGTCGCGGCCGAAGACACGGTATCCGAGGAGAGACCCGAATTTCCGCCGCCCGCAGTGAGATACATGTCGAAGGGAACTATCTTCTCATCCCACAAACTGAGTTTTCCGTAAAACGGTGTCCACATGATGTGTCCACCAAAATAGTTTTTAGTGGAAACCAGAGACGAGGTGTTCACCGCCAAAGAATTCGCCAAATCCCTCACAGAGTCTCGACTCCAGGTCGACAGAAGCATGGCCTCGACTTCCACGGCCCATGCCTCTGAAAAACCGTAGCCCAGTCTTCCTTGAAACCCCTGCCCGGAGAACCAAGGATCATTGGTCAAAACAGAAAGTCCCCCGTTGAGCTGCAGTCGACCAGTTTTCGGCATGAAGCGTTTTTGGATCACCGATACGTCCGAAGCCGGGGCCAACTTAGATAGGTCAATCACCGACTCAACGGCCACGTCCTTGCGCGGATTGGGTTCACTTTTGCGAATCTGCCCCTTTTTGATTTCCGCTTCGACCCGATCAATTTCTGCGTCGGAGGACTCGTCTTGTGCCAAGACCTGAAAAGGCAGTAGTAAAAAAAACAACCACATGGCTTTCATCAAAAGAACACGCTCACATTCAAATCAAAATGGGTTCCCAATCTCCACTTGTCCGTAAAATCCGAAGTTTCAACTGCGTTCACTGTAGCTGCCAATTTGTCTCCGGGTGAAAAAGGGTTCGGCGCTTGCGCCATCTGCAAATAAAAATCGGTGCGCAATGCGAGGTACTTGGTGAAATAAAACTTCCAACCAGCTCCCAAATTGGCTCCCAGATAGGATTTATGCGTGTACTTGGTCATGCCAGCGCCGAGCAGCGGATAAAAACTCATGTTCATGACCGAATTTTTTGTGAGACTGATCTTGCCGTAATAGGCACGCATCTCATAGTTCAAGAAAAGAGAACTCTCGATGTTCGGTATGCGATCCAATTTGAGGTTGATTCCGGGGCCTTCCAATTGTCCGGAGTACTGAGAATTGCGCCCCGAATTCCAGCGCGTGTACTGCACAGTCACACCCGAAAAATCGCTCCAACTGTATCCCACTCCGGCCACAATTTTACTGGGGTTGTAGATGGGTTCGTTGAAGTTGAAACCATATCCAGCCAAGATCTCGATGCGATTTGCCAGCGGCACAGTTTTGTAGCGCAACACTTGTTTACCTGGCACCTTGGGCAAGACGGTTTCTTGCCCCAGTTCTTCATCCTTAAACTGAATGACCTGAGTTTGAGCTTGCACCCTGCCCAAAACTCCAAGCAAAACCAGCAGAACGAGCGAAGTTGCTCTTGAAGGAGAAAGTTTCACTTTCCCATTTTTGATTTTTCAAGAACCCGGCACCAGCAGATTCCATGCAACCCAGACCTTGGTCCGAGGGGATGTGGAAAATATTCGAGACCTCGGGTCCGTGCCACGAACCGAGAGCGGGTTTAAGGAGTGGTGTGTCGTCTGCGAACGGCTGCACTTCTTTAACACGCTCTTATCTGGTTTTCCAATTTGACCAAGGAACTCCAAGTCCGCTAGCAGTTCTGCAAAAGGGGGTTCTCGTGATCACTCTGCTCTTCTCAGTAGCCATGGCTCAATACCACCCAGAAGTTCTGCCGCAAGATCGTGAGGTGGTGGCTACGGTTCGCTTCCGACCTGCGTTTTTTGAAAAATTAAAGGCGCACACTGAACAAACTCACATCCATGGCAAACCCTTCTACCCACCTGCTTGGATCGTATTTTGGAAGGGGCAATATTCTTGTGGAGGGACCATGAGAAAGGACTTCCTCCCCATTCCCAAGGGCAGAACAGCGGTGCGATTGTCGGTTTGGGAATTGGAAGATCCAGTGGATCACACTGAATTGCTCCGGCGAGAAAACTTCCCAGAAGACCAAGAGGTCGCCATCGTTGCTCGGCGTGGCACTTATGAGGGGATTCGAAGTCTCAGCTATCGGATCGATCATCCAAAGGTTGCTTTCGAACTGCTGCGAAAGTTCAAGGCTCAAAAGCCAGTTGCAAACGAACTCGTCGAGTCGGAGATGCGAATCGATTGTTCGTACAAGGGAATGCCCTGCTCTCTTGCTGAAATTTTAGAGCACTTAGGTGATAATGTTGAATTGGTCTCGCTCAAGCCTGAGTATCTCTTCAAAGGATACACCGAACCGGAAAGACGAGATGGTTTTGGTCGAGATCTGAAAGACGGATCAGGCAAGCTTTTTGGCCGCTAAAATCATCTCACAAACTTCACGAACACTCCCTTGACCCGCCGAGCGTTTGGTGACGTAGTCGACCACCTTGAACACTGCAGGCAAAGCCTCCGGAGCTGTTGCAGAAAATCCCACCTGTTTTAAGACCGGGATGTCAAAAAGATCGTCCCCCATGTAAGCGACTTGCTCGGCCCTCAACCCAGATTCGCGCAAAATGGACTGCAAGGCGCTCAATTTGTCGATGTTCCCGGGGTGGTAGTACTTCACTCCCAATATGCGCGCCCTTTCGTCGATGTCTCTGGCCTTGGATCCTGTCATAAGAGCCAGTTCAAGCCCCGCCTCTTTGAGACGAACCAGACCGTAGCCGTCCTGGATTGAAAAAGCCCGACGCCATTCTCCAGAGTCCGTCATCCAAACTCGATTGTCGGTCAAGGTTCCGTCCACATCGAGCGCCAGCAATTTGATGTTTTTGAGTTTTTTTGCGAATTTCATGATCCCTCGAATGCGCTTTCAGTTTGACTTGGTTCTTGCGTTTTCGCCACTGATTTCGTAGCTTGCCGTCTCTCTCGGAGGATTGGGGTGGCCGCTCTTGTTATTGTGAAACTTTTCGCTCTGGCTTTGGCGAGTCAGTTTACCAGTCATGCCCTCCACTGTTACGAAATGGAGGCTCCCTCTGTCATCGCAACCACGGACCACAACTATTATGGAGTGCTCTTTCAAAAACATGAGGAAGAGGGATGGATCCAGCGCATTCGAAATCAAAAGACCTGGTTCATTGTACCAATGTCCGCGAGTCAGGTGGGTGGACATCAAATTGCTGAAAAAATCACTCATCAGATGCGCCACCAGTTTCGCAGCGCCGGCTTCAGCGAATCTGTGCACCGGCTCAATAAACAAGGGCCCACTGGTATCGCAGAAGCGGGTGAGTTTTGGGCCTACCAAAAAGACAAAAGGCTTTATCTTGTGTTTGACACCTCAGCCGTGTCGCCTCGAATTGCCGGGATCACAACCCACTTTGCTGCAAAATCGGCCCACCTTCTCGGCGCCGAGATGTTGTTGATCTACGAGGACAACACCTTGCCCTGGAGACGAACTCAGTTTTCTTCTCCCGTTCGCCGAACACAGATTTACCAACTTCCTGAGATTTTCACTGCACCACCTCGATTGAATCCAGAACCGGAAGATGGAGACTTCCAAAATCCAGGGGTCGTAAACCAGCCAGGACTCGTTGAGTTCTATTCAATCATGGGTCGTTTTTCGACCGTAGTCGCCCTCACTCCGCGTATGAATTTTGCTTCCACCGGTCCGCGATCTTTGCGCTCATTTATGTCAGCCTTCGAGATCCAGGGTGCGCTTCACCGATCCATGCTGGCCGTTTTGAACGACGTGCGCAAAACCGGAACCCACGACTATGCGAATGTGGCGAAGCTCAAGCGGGAGTTTCAACTCCAGTTGCGCTACCATATTTTTTCAAAAATTCGCGCTGTTCTGGGCCCACATGCCAATCGCAAAGCTCATGAGCTGATGGATTTGAGTGATTCAATTCTGCAGGCCGACGCCGAAGTCGACAAGGCTTTGGCCGAAAAACTCCACCACCAAGGTCCCATCGCCGAAAGACAACGCAAACTGGCCGAGGCCCATGCCTTATTGACAGCAACCTTGGAAAACAAACACCAGGCCGAGGAGCTCGCGACGGCACGTAAACACGTTCTCGAGCACACTGGGATCGAGAATTTTGATTTGGAAGTTCGTCTTTTGGAATCCACCTTCGACCTGACCGTCGAACGCACAATGGGCTTTCAGCGAATGCGAATCGGAACGGCGAGTCCAGATTCGTCACTAGGAAACCGTGACCTTGAGACTTGGGTTCGCGATATTTTCGCGAGAACGGGTCTTGATTCTGGTCACTGACATTTTGTAACCTCTAAAAATGATTTCTAAACTAAAGACGTTTACACTCGTGGCCTGTGGGCTGGTCGGAACGTCTGTCTTGGTGAGCTGGGCCACAGATTTCTCTTTTGGTCCTTCAAGTCTTCGCTCAGTGGCGATGAACCCTCTCACCGCAGTTTGCTTTGTCCTTTGCGGATTGGCTGCTTTCTTTGCAGACCCAATTCGGAGAATTTTGGGTGGTGTTATTTTTGTTTTGGCGTTTCTCAAATTGATGTCATTTTTTGGATTCGATTTTCATGTGGATCAGGTCCTTTTTTCTCAAGCGCTGGAAGCTCGGGCTGACATTCCCAATCGCATGGCACCACTCACCACGATTAATTTTTTGTTGATGGGCTTGGTTTTTGTTTTTTTTGAGACTCGCTGGAAGGGGCCTTACCCCTTGAGCAACTTTCTTCTGATTCCCGTATTTTTTATTGCCGTGGTAGGGGCCATTGGCTACAGCATGGCGGCACTTGGATTGACCCAGCTGGGTTCATTTATCCCCATGGCTTTCAACACGACCCTTGTGTTTATTGGTCTCTGCTTTTGCATTTGGTTCATGTTTGGCGAGCAAGGCCTCCTCGGAGTGTTTCTCAAAAACACCCCGGCCTCACGAGTGGGTTTACGTCTGCTTCCGGCAGTGCTGTTGGCGCCAGTGGTCCTCGGATACTTAGGAACCCTTGGCCAGGACCACGAAGTGATCCGCGCGGAAAATGCTCTAGCCTTGATGGCTGTGAGTTGGACAGTGATCGGCTTTGTGATTCTGTGGCTCACGACCTCGGCAATTCATCGACTCGAAGAAAATCTCGAAACTACAAATCGGAAAGAGGCTGAATCCCGCATCGGTCGCCTGAAAAAGTTTTTTCCCCCAAGCATCGCTGAAATGATTGCCTCTGGAAAAATCGAAGACCCCTTCAAGTGGAGACGTGAAGACATCACCGTTATTTTCATCGATATTCGCGGCTTCACTCAGTTTTCCGAAAGTGAGGACCCTGACGAAGTGATGCAGATGCTGCAAACTTATTACACCACCGTAGCAAAGATCGCGCAAAAACACCAAGGTACCATTGGCCACCTGGCCGGCGACGGGGTGATGATTTTCTTCAATGCTCCGGTCGCAATAGAGAACCCCCAACTCAAAGCGGTGCGCATGGCTCTTGAGATGCGCGAAGAGTTGCAAAAAACTTGGCAAAAATTCCGCTACCACGAACAAAATTTGGATTTTGGAGCCGGTATTGCCTCGGGCTTCACCACCATTGGAGGAATCGGCGAAGAGGGTTTTTGGGACTACACGGTGATCGGATCCACTTCGAACGTAGCATCTCGTCTCTGCAACGCCGCTCACGACGGTCAAATCTTGGTGTCTCGACGTTTCTTAGCCAAATTAGGCGCACCCACCGAAGCCGAAGCTCTCGGCCCCTTGGAGCTCAAAGGCATCCCCAAGCCGGTGGATGCCTTCAACATCAAAAACGTTTTCTAGTTTTTGCAAATCACTTGAAGGCTACTGCAAGCAGTTTGCGAGCGGCTTCGAAGGATTTTTTATCGGCTGCTTCGTTGTAGGCGGCGCCTTTGGAATTGTCGTTCCCGGCAGCTTTTTCGGTGAAGCTGTGCACTGCTTTGGGGTACGAAACCAATTGGTACGAAACTTTGTTGCTCTTCATCTCCGCCTCAAAAGCAGCAAGGTCTTTCGCTGGAACAAAAGGGTCGTCAGCGCCATGCAGGGCAAGCACTTTGCCTTTGATGTTTTTGCCATCTGCGGGAGAGAGACTGTCCAAACCTCCATGAAACGAAATCACAGCTTTCACATCGGCTCCACTGCGCGCCAACTCCAGCGCACCTGTGCCACCAAAACAGTAACCAGCGACAGCCACCTTGGATTTGTCGACCTGTGGTTGTTGCAAGGCCGTTTGCAGACCCAAGTTCAAATTCTTGCGAAACAGAGCACGATCTCCCTTGTATTTTCCGGCCAAGGCCCCTGCCTCTTTGCTGTCCTTGGGGCGCACGCCTTTGCCAAAAATGTCGGCCGCAAAGACTTGATAACCAAGCTCTGCAAAACGCGCTGCCTGTGCCTTAGTTTCATCCGAAACCCCCATCCAGTTGTGCACCATGAGAATGAGAGGCGCCTCTTTTTTGAGGTTGGCCGGAGAAACCAAAACCCCCTCAAAAGTTTGATCACCACTTTTGTATTCAACCACCTTTATCGTCACGGCAGCCAGGGTTGCCTCCGCCGCCAACAGGACTCCGCAAAACAAAGAAAGAGATGTCATAAAAATGTCCTTTCGTGAAATTTTCTGACAATCACGCTAGTCCCCACGCTCGAAGTTTGCAATCCCGACAAAGGATCGATATGACTGCGGTTTCAAAAAACAAACTGTGGAGGTTGCTTTGCGAAATTCACTCTTGGCGCTGTCCCTCGTGCTGTCCGCTTGTTCTTTCAACTACTCGAGCTCAAAAGACACTTTCATCACCAACGCAGATCCCAGCCAAAACCCCCAGACCTTTCACAAATTTGACCTCACGGTGGAACATTTGGTGCCCCCGAATCGAGTGTACGTCCCCTTTCATCGACTTGCTTTTTTTGATCCCATCGCGTCCAGGGACGAGAACTTGCACATCTCAATTCTCGGCTACACCCTCGAAAAAGACATGTCTGATGAAATGAAAACTAAAGTCGCCACGGCATTTCGTGAGGTGGCCAAAAGCTTTCAAAAGGATCCAGTCACGCAAACCAACAAGATTTCGATCGATGACAAAGTATTGCGACAATTTGTCATTTGCTCCACCGAACAAATGGCTTGGATCGCACGCGAGAAACACAACGGAAAAGAAAGAACCTACTTGATCGGCGGAGACGGCAAACTCGAGTCGAGTTTCTGCATCTCAAAAATCCAGCTCAAAATGCCAAAAGGAACCGAGCTCCACCCGCTCTAAGTGCAAGATCACTTGACTGAAAGGTTTTGTCGAATCCTCTCCGAGTTGGCAGCGTTTTCAGAAGCTCGGTCGATTTTCCATGCGATGGAACTGGTGATCACTTGCGCGAGTTTCGCCTCAAGTTGTGAAGTTGACGGATACTCAACTCTGACATTCCGAGCATTCGAGGAAGGAAAAAAGAAACTCATCGGCAACTCTTCGCTCAAAGAAGTACCTCCGCGGTCCCCATAAATTCTTGACGGTCGAAACCGAGAGCTAGCCTTGCCCCTGAACTTAACCACGCACTGATTTCCGTCTTCATAGTAGGCAAAAGCCAGTTGCTCCAGACTCATGCCGTCGATAGCAATCTGTCGAGAGGCGAGTTGACTCACTCGACCCAAATCCACTTGCTTCAGGCCTTTCAACAAAATAAGGGATTTCTTCATACAATCGGCCCCCTTCTCTGTTCTCATCTGCCAAGGAAGCGCCAACGAGTTCTGCTCCAGAGTCTTCTGAAAGCGATGGGAAATTAGCCCCTCAGCCAGTTCCTCATAAAAATCCGAAACGTTCTGCAGAGATTTTCGCGCAAACTGCTTCGATTTTTGAGCATAGAATCCCGCCACACGAGAATCTTCGGGAATCCACAAATTCGTATTCTCTTCGCGCTGAGGCTCGTCTCCCCGGTACCGAAAGACATTCAGAAATACGATTTCGTCAACTGTTGCAGCCAAAGCATTTGAAGTTACCTACAAGATCAAAATAGAAAGAAGGCATTTCATAAAAACTCCCGTTTCCCCGTCTTCGAGTGCAATCTCTATGCCTGGCCGTGATGGGCCGATGCGACACCCAAAATGTCAAACTTTTGGGCAGCCGAGACCTCTTTCAAATCACCAAAATTTCACTGGCTTATTTTTGGTGATCACCAAAATTTAATTGCCTTATTTTTAGTGACATCTATAAAATAGAGACTATGCAGAGGACTCTGGCAGCTGATTTGAAGGAACTTTTGCAAGAAAAGATCGTCCTGCTGAGTGGACCACGTCAGGTTGGGAAAACCCATCTCTCGCAGCACCTCCTCCCCTCCTTCCAGTACTTCAATTTTGATGCACTTGAAAGCCGACGAGAAATGCTTCAAAAGACCTGGGTGCGGGATGGATCTCTTGTTGTCTTTGACGAGATCCATAAGATGAGGAAATGGAAGCAGTGGCTCAAGGGGATTTACGATCTCGAAAAAGGCCAAAATAAAATTTTGGTCACTGGCTCTGCCAAGATGGACTTTTTCAAACGGGCCGGCGATTCGCTTGCGGGGCGGCACCACACGGTCCGCCTGCTTCCGTTCTCTCTCCGAGAGGTGCGAGACACAAATCACCGCGAGGTATTCAAACAAATGCTCAAATTGGGCTCATTTCCCGAACCCTTTCTATCTGGATCGGAAAAAAAAGCAGCCCTTTGGCGCCGCTCTCACCTAGACGTGATACTTCGACAGGACGTGATCACAGTCGAAGCATTTAGGGACATCACGTCTTTAGAAACTTTGGTCGATCTTTTGAGTTTCAGAGTCGGGCAAGCCGTTTCATACAAAAACCTAGCAGATGAACTGTCGGTGAGCCCACAGACTGTTAAGAGATGGATTCAACTCCTTGAAACTTACTACATCGTCTTCACAATTTATCCACGCACAAAAAGTTTGGCTGAGTCTGTAAAGAAGGAACCCCACATCTACTTTTATGATGTGGGTAGGGTCATGTCCGACGAAGGGTTCAAGATCGAAAATCTAGTGGCCTTGCATCTGTTGAAACGAAATCTATTTCTTGAGGACACCCTAGGGGCCAGAACGCGACTGTGCTATCTACGAGACAAAAAGAAACGCAATGTGGATTTTGCCGTGGAACGCGACGGTCAACTCACTCATCTCATTGAAGTCAAAAAGTCCGACGATTCCTACAACTCAAGTCTAAACTACTTTTCCGAGCGCCTGAAGCCTCAGCAAAGCCTGCAACTTGTCTTGGATTTAAAAAAAGAAAAAGACTTCCCCACATACCTGGTGCGCGACCTGTCACAATTTCTCTACTCGCTCGAAACTTAGAGGCTCTCCGGAAACCCCCGAGCGGCTGGCCACAAAAGCGATGGGAGACTGCCGCCCATTTTGTTACGGTCTTTCAGCGTTTACGGCCGGACCGGGCTTCGCTCAGAAGATCCTGCACGTGGATCACCCCGATGGGTTTGCGCGGGTTTGGCGAACTGCGATCCAAAACAAAGAGCAGATTGATCTTAAATTGCTCCATTAAAAACAAAGCTTTTTCAGCCAACTCAGAGGCATCAATTGTGCGCGGGTTGCGGGTCATCAGACCTTGCGCCGTCTCGTTCAAAGGATTTTCTGCGGTCTCCAACTTGCGACGAATGTCTCCGTCGGTAATGATGCCGATCAAATTCCCCTCGGCATCGACCACTCCTGCAGACCCTCTCACTTCTCCCTGACTCATCACGGCCAGCACCTGTTTCATCGGTGTTTCGGGTCGCAAAAGCGGCATTGCGGCTCCCGTGTGCATCAAGTCTCCCAGACGGGAAAGCTTGAAGCCCAAAAAACCACCGGGATGATTTTCTGCAAAGTCCTCAGCGGTGAAACCCCTTCGATCCAACACCGTCATGGCCAGAGCATCTCCCATCGCCAAAGTGGCCGTGGAACTTGCTGTGGGTGCCAAACCCAAAGGGCAGGCTTCTCGAGAAACTTTCACATCCAAAACTGCTTTTGCCATGCGAGCCAGTTCGCTCTCTGGGTTGCCGGTGATGGCAATCACCGACACATTCCTGCGCGCAGCCACTCCCAAGATCGGAGCAAGTTCTGGAGTCTCGCCGCCGTACGAAATTGCAATGACCAGATCCTCTCCAGTGAGCACGCCCAAATCTCCGTGCCCACTTTCAGCCGGATGTAAAAACAAAGAAGGAGTTCCAGTTGAAGAAAAAGTGGACGCAATTTTTCGCGCGATCTGACCCGACTTACCGATGCCAGTGACCACGACTTTGCCCTTGGTTTGCAAAACCAATTCCACGGCTTTTTCAAATCCGTCACCCAAGCGCTCCTTGAGCGCCAAAATGGCTTGAGCTTCCACATCAAAAACTTTACGAGCGAGCAGAAACGGATTCATGCGCAACCTTATGCGAGGGTTTGACCAATTCGGCGTGCTTCATCGCTGCACGGATGAACTGCACGAACAAAGGATGAGGCGTTAACGGCTTACTTTGAAACTCGGGGTGAAACTGCACTCCGATAAACCAGGGGTGATCCACCAACTCGACAATCTCAACCAAATTTTTTTCTCGATTGATACCCACGCAGTTCATGCCCTTTTTTTCAAAGAGCGCCAGGTACTGAGAATTGAATTCATAGCGATGACGATGACGTTCTGAAATCTTTTTGGCTTTGTAGACTTGAAAGGCTTTTGAGTGAGCGGAAATCTCGCAAGAGTAAGCACCAAGGCGCATGTTGCCACCTTTGGATTTTAAATTCTTTTGATCTTCCATGACATCGATCACGTAGTTGCCCTTGGTGCGCTGTTCACCCTCGCTCCATTCGCGGCTGGTGGCATCTCGGATGCCGCACACATTGCGCGCAAACTCGATGGCCGCCAGCTGCATGCCATAGCAGATTCCCAAATAGGGAATTTGTTTTTCGCGCGCATGCTGAATGGCGAGAAGTTTGCCCTCCACACCGCGAGGTCCAAATCCTCCGGGCACCAAAATTCCAGCGCATTGACCCAAGGCTTGGCTCAGATTTTTTTCAGTCAGTTTTTCGGAATCGACGTAAAACAATTCCAGGGCCACATTGTTCGCGATGCCGGCGTGGACCAAAGCTTCGTTCAGAGATTTGTACGACTCTTTGAGATCCACATATTTCCCCACAATGGCGATGCGCACTTTTTTGTTTGCATAGCGCAGCACCTTCACCACATTTTCCCAACCCTTCAATTGGGGCTTGGTCGCCGGCAAATTCAGGCGTTTGACGACCAGGTCATCGAGTTGCTCTCGGTGCAGAGCCAGCGGAACCTCATAGATGAACTGAGAGTCTTGCGCCGCGATCACATTCTCCGGTAAAACCGAGCAAAACAATCCGATCTTCTTTTTGGTATTGGCATCGATGGGTTTTTCAGACCGACAAATCAAAAAATCCGGTTGCAAACCAATTTCGCGCAATTCCTTGACGGAGTGCTGGGTGGGTTTACTTTTCAGCTCGCCGGCTGCAGCGATGTAAGGCAAATAGGTGACGTGAATGAGAGTTGTGTTCTCGACTCCGACCTCTAAACGCATTTGGCGAATGGCTTCCATGAACGGCAAACTTTCGATGTCTCCAACGGTTCCACCAATTTCAACGATGGTGACCTCAGCCCCTTGCGCCACATGAAACATGCGAGCCTTAATTTCATCAGTGATGTGTGGGATCACCTGCACCGTGCCCCCCAGATAATCACCTCGTCTCTCTCGGGAAATCACTGTGTCGTAGATTTGCCCGGTGGTCACCGAATTGGCTCGATTCAATTTCAAACTTGTGAAGCGCTCATAGTGCCCCAAATCCAAATCGGTTTCGGCACCATCATCAGTCACGTAAACCTCGCCGTGCTGAAACGGCGACATGGTGCCCGGATCCACGTTGATGTAGGGGTCGCACTTCATCAATTGCACCCGCAAACCTCGTGCCTCCAAAAGAGACGCCAAAGAGGCTGCGGACAACCCCTTCCCGATCGAGGAAACAACTCCCCCGGTTACGAAGATGAATTTTTGAGTGAATTTTTTCTTGGTGCTTTCAGAGGTCTTCGGAAGAGATCGCTTGGACATGATCTTCCAGAGATCTCACATCAGGGCTTTCAACGCAATCGGAGCTGGGCCTCCACCTCGGAAACATCCTCCGGCCGATCGACCGCAATGAGCCGTCGTGGGGTCTGCGCCACCCCAATGGGAATGCCTTTCTGCAAGGCCCGCAATTGCTCCAAAGAATGGGCTTTTTCCCATTCACCTTGCGGCCAAGAGCAAAATTCCAAAAGAAATTCACGGTTGTAGCCATACAAGCCGATGTGGCGATGCACAGGGGGCGTGAGCGCAGCGCGAGAAAATTGGGTGGCAAATCCCTGAGCATCCACCTGCACTTTAACCACGTTCGGATTGCCCTGATCTCGAGGATCCAGCTGTGTGGCCAATGTGGCCATGGACAATCCCCCCTCGTTCAGCGCCAACAGGAGATCAACCTCCTGGCCCGAAATGAGGGGCTCGTCACCCTGTATGTTTAAAACGATGTCGGCCTTCTGGGTTTTTGCCACGGCGCAAACCCTGTCTGTCCCCGTGGGCAGTTCGGATGGGGTCATTTTGGCTTCAAAACCCAGCCTCTGCACCAGCTCGGCGATACGGGCGTCGTCGGTTGCGACCAGAACCTGGGCCAGTTTTTTGGATTGACTGACCCCTTCGAGCACCCACTGCAACATGGGTTTGCCGGCAATCAATGCCAAAGGCTTACCTGGAAATCGAGTGGACGCGTAACGAGCCGGAATGACGGCAATCGAACTCATTCAACCAATTCTAACAAGGGCATGCAGGCATTCAAGAACGCTTCAGCATGAACTTCAGGTGCTTGCGGAGCATCGAAAACTCTTGCCGTGTGCTCCAACAAAAACTGTTCATCGGCCTCGTCGTGCACAAACCACCTCAACTCGGGTGGGAAGGACTGAACCAATAGAACGTCGTCTTGGAACTTCGTCAAAAAGAGTTCCCGACTCGTCCCCTGGTCTCGAGATTGAGCAGCGTGGAGGATAAAATCTCTTCCCTCCAGACACTCGTTGGTTTCTCCGTCTTTGCTCAGCTGGGGTTTAGCCTGAACTTGGCTCGCCAAAAGCAACATGAGCCCCAACCCTACGAACACCCCACAAATCTTCCGCATTTTCGAACCTCCTGAATGTGGAGCCGTTGTTAATCGACAGAAGTCACAGAATCACGACGAAGTTTTTTATGGCTCTTATTGATAAAGGCAGCGCTCTTGAAATGGTCGGACAAGTTTCTGTTTTACGGATGAGTATCCGAGCGCAAGGTCGTTCTGTCGGACATGAAATCGATGAAACCGACCGAAATGCGAAACTGGTGACAAAATGGCCTGGCACGATCTTTGTAAGGGGAGTCTCCTGCGGCACAACGGGTGCCCACACAATCGCCCAACGACGGAGGCAAACTATGGAAGACGCAACGCCCAACATCCCCACACTCATTGATGCTCCTGTTTTACGCAGTCGCAATCGCATGCTCCGCGAACAGTACGCCAAGCTTCCACGAGCTTCCCGCTCGGACCTTCCAGTTCTCATTCTTGGCCCCTCCGGTTCCGGCAAGGAACGAGTGGCCCGAGCCATTCATGATCACTCGTTTCGCAACCAGGCACCCTTTGTGTCTCTCAATTGCAGCGCACTCGTCGAATCCCTCTCTGAAAGTGAACTCTTCGGTCATACCAAAGGCAGTTTCAGTGGGGCCATCGCCGACCGCAAAGGGGCCTTCGAAATCGCCCGTCGCGGCACTCTGTTTCTGGATGAAGTCGGGGACCTGCCGCTTTCTCTGCAAGCTAAGTTGTTGCGAGCCCTTGAAAACAAAGAAATCAGACCTGTGGGGTCCGATCGCACCGTGGAGACTGATGTGCGCATCGTGGCCGCCACCCATCAAAACTTGAACGAGAAGATCTTTCGCAACGAATTTCGAGCGGACCTGTTTTATCGACTCAACGTGATTCAATTCACCACATTGCCTTTGCGCGATCGACTGGAAGATTTCGAAGACATCGTCGCGGAACTGACCGCGAAGTTCAAAACTCTCCTCTCGCCGAGCACCATCCAAATTCTCAAAAATCACCCATTTCCGGGAAACATTCGGGAGCTGCAGAACATGGTTGCGCGCATTGCAGCCTTCTATCCCGGCGAGACCATCGAACCAGAGCAATTGCGTGTCGTCCTTGAACAGACCACCACCCCTCCCCCGACTCCCATCAACCGGATGATGACGCACGGTGAAGACAGCTATCCCAAATACCAGACCCGCGAGAAAGCGATGATTTTAGAATGTCTGCGTCTGCACTTCGGAAATCAACGGCAAGCGGCCGCCGACCTTGGAATGCCTAAGAGCACCTTTCACGACAAGGTGAAGTTTTATGGAATCGATGTGAATCAATTCAAACCACAAAAGTCATGGCTTCAAGATCAGGGTCTTTATGCGGACCGATTTCAACTTGCCTGAAATCAATTTCTTTGAAATCGAACGTGCCAGTGAATCCATCAACTCCCGCTTGCCCTCGGGAGAATCCAAGTCCTCAAAGTTGTAGGATTCCACCGTCCTTTGAATGTGATCGCGGATCATGGTTTCTCGTTCTTTGACTTCCAAAACGACTTCTGGCGACAGCCCTTCGAGAAACAGTTCGAAGGCCGCCATGGGGTTCGGAGATTCTGGTCCGGGCTTCAGATTTACGACCATTTTTTCTAGATAGATGAGGTTGGGCGCGGACCTGAGATTGTCGTAAAAAGGCTCGACTCCAACCTCCGAATCGTAGGTGATGACTTCACTGGCCACATCCGAAAAAGAGCGCAAATAAAGATCTATCTCTTTCTCAGGTTGATGGTCCTGACCCATCATTTGAAAAATCAACACAACGGTCGTGGCGAGCAAAGCCACGAACAAAATTGCCAACATTTTGACTTTTAAAGAGTGGGCCCAAAAACCCCTTATTGCCGTGAGCCCAGCCGTGAACGCCGCCTTAGCCTTTTCGATCAAAAAATGGCGGAACTTTTTTAGGTCCTCCTGAAGAAAGAGGGTCCACCGCGCTCGAAAGTTCTCTGACCACAACTTGAGCTTGACTCTCCCCTGCTGAGCCAGAGCCTTGCGCCGCAAAGACAGCTTGGGAATGTTGGGATAAACGGCGTACAAAATAAAACGCCAACCCTTGGCGTTTCGCCATAACAAAGTCTCTTGGTAAAGAGCCTCATCGAGTTTCGCAAGATCGATGTCTTCCAAAGTGAGTGAAGTGTCTTGCGCAATTCCCGAGACTTTTTTGAGAAAGGCTGGGTCCTCACTCGCAATCGCTTGATCCAATTCCTCGAGACTCAGCTCAGGAAGCTCGGCCAAGGCCTCTTCTTCGGGGTTGGATTCAGAAGGCGCCGGCCCAAACCCCATATGTCGTTTGGGCTTCTTATCGCCATCCTTGTCCTTGTCTCCAGCTTTTGGATCTGCCACCTCACCATCTTAAAAGCGTGCTTGTAAGATGGACAACCTCTATTTCTCTTGATAGGTGGGCCGAGGTGAGAACACTCGGGGTCGCGGCTTTTTTTCTCTTTTGTGGCGCCTTTTTGAATGCGTTCGCAGAGCAACAGGGCATTTTGCCGTTTCTCCCTTACAAACAAAGAATTCAATTCCAGAATGAGCGATGGGTTTCAGCTGAAATTGAGTTTCAGTGGCACACATCGGATCGTTTTGCAGAGAGCATGCTCAAAAAGAGAGCTGTGGAATTTTGTTTGCAAAAGAATTTGGGATGGAAAGTTCGCTTTCAGTATGTCTCCGTCTCTGAGCGCTTTCGATATTTTCTCTGGGTCTGTCCCGAACCGGAAGTCTGCGGCTGGAAAGAAGTGCACACAGACGTAGGATCGATCTGGCATCACCTGAAAGTGGCTCGAGGGCTTTTCATTTGCACAAATCCTCGACTTTGATCGAGCTTGCGTGGGCAACTTAAGTTTTTCTGAGAAAACTCCGAAGAAATGTCGAAGTTCTTTTCGGAGCCCCGGCTCTTAGGCAAGGATGCAAAATGAGAAGTTTGGGTCATCAAATCTTTTTTGTTCTTGTGTGTATGACGTTCTCTGCCTGCACGTCGTTTCCGCTTTCACGTTCGGAATCCAGCGGACACTCCGCTCGTCGCGTCGCCGCAGTTTCACCTGGGGGTAGCCTAAAATTTGAGGTGCAACGTTTGGAGCAGTCTCTCACCAATCGCAGAGACCTTGAGCAGTATTCGCGAGTGCTCCCTTGGTTTGAAGGCCTCGAAGAGCGTTATGAATTTTTATCCCTACCAGGTCTCGAAGCTCGCGCCGAATGGCTGCGCGATCGAAATTTTTTCGAAAGGCCTCTCCTGGTTGAAAAACAAATGCTGGATCTGATTCAAGCCCGCGACATCGCTGTCGGAATGCCCGAATCTTTGGTGAAAAAAAGCTGGGGCGAACCCGATGTGATCGAGGTTTCTGGTCATCCTTTGTTTAAAAATATGCGGTGGCGCTATCTGCAGCAAGAAGCCACCGAAGACGGCTTCGTTCAACAGAAGAAATCCGTCTACATCGAAGGTGGCAAAGTCACCGGCTGGGACTCCGACATTTAAAAGGCACTCGTTGGTTGATTTCCAGAGACGTAAAATCGACCGGCTCGGGGAACACCGTCTGCCACATCCGAAAACGCGGCAAATACAGGACTGGAGCCTTCTTTGTTCACAACAAAAAAGTGAAGATGCGGGAACAAAGTTTGCCCTGATAGTCCGCTCAAGGCGATGACTTGTCCTTTAGCCACTTCGTCTCCGACTCTCACCAAAGATTTTTGAATGTGTGCGTATCCCGATTTTTCGCCATCGACGTGTTCAATGACCACAACGTTGGAGTGCAACCCAATACTTGCAAAATCTTCAACGACTTTCACCACCCGTCCAGAACGCGCAGCTAAAACTTCGGTTCCCATCGACATCACAAAATCCCATGCTCCCTCATGCAAATCGCGATGGCTCAGGAAGCTTCGATTTCCCTGAGCAACAAAGTGCTTGTCGCCAAATCTCCAAGGCAAATGGTATTGAGCTTCGTTTCGGGTACGGTTGGGGCCCGTAAAATACAAAACAAAACCAGCATAAAGAACTAGCCAAACACCCGCAAATTTGAACAAAGTTTTTCGGAACGAAAACTTGAGGAAGATGCTCACGACACAAGTCAGAATCAAAATCAGGGTGAGCAACAAAACAATCGAAAGCGTCAAATATGTCATCGACTCGTCCCCCATTTTATGGAAGGCAGGACGCTCGAGGCGCCCCACCCGGCCGTCTCACCATTTATCTCGAACCGCGCTCAACACAACACGCTTGAGCCTCTTCGGACGTGATCACGACAGCTGCTGTGGCAGCGATTCCCAAAAACATCAGAAGAGCAAAGAAAAACTTTCTCATGGATCCTTCCTTTCGCACACCGTGCGGACGCCTGCGCTGCAATCCCAGGGCCGACTTGTAAAGCCCATAAATCACAATCCACACCCGAGAGGTGTCAATCCCCTTTGCAGCAGCCAATTTAGGTCGATCTTTGCCGTATCCGGTATGGCAGGANNGATGCGGTCGAACATCTTTGCCTTCATAAATACAAGGGCAAGTTCAAAACCATCGCCTTAGCTCCAGAAGGCAAAAAACCTGAGATTGGAAAAAGATAATTTTTTTCTCTCAATGCGAGGCTGCGGCCCACGTCGGGCCCTGCCCGATTTGCACACGCAGTGGGACCTTGAGTGGAAAAGCGGACTCCATCAGATGCACGATTTTTTTGCCGTGAGTTTCAAAATCTGCAGCGCTACCCTCAAAAATCAATTCGTCGTGCACTTGTAAAATCAATGGCACTGGCACTTGTTTGGCCACATCCACCATTGCCTTTTTCACAATGTCAGCGGCAGTTCCCTGAATCGGCGCATTGATTGCGGCCCTTTCGCCGAATTTTCGAATGGCTGGATTCTGCGAATTGAGTTCGTCTAAGTAGCGTCTGCGCCCAGCCAAGGTTTCCACGTACCCTTTTGCGGTTGCTGATTTCACCGTGTCTTCAATGTAGTTTTTAACTCCCGCAAAGCGCGTGAAATATCTCTGAATGATCCCCTGAGATTCGGTGCGCGAAATTCCCAAGGTTTCTGCCAGGCCAAACGCGCCTTGGCCGTAGGCGATCCCAAAATTCACCGCTTTCGCTACCCGTCTCTGGGCCGAGGTGACTTCATCCAATTTCACTCCAAACACTTCGCTCGCGGTGGCTGCGTGAATGTCCAAATCGTTTTCAAAGGCTTGAATCATGTTGGCGTCTTCACAGATGTGCGCAAGAACACGCAACTCGATTTGACTGTAATCCGCACTTAGAAAAACCTTACCCGGCGCAGCTACAAAAGCTTCACGCACTCGAGCGCCCCGAGTTGTGCGAATCGGAATGTTTTGCAGATTTGGGTCTGAGCTCGACAACCTACCGGTCGTGGTTAACGCTTGAAAAAATGTCGTGTGCAGCCGACCGTCTTTACCCAGCATCGATGGAAACGCATCCACGTAAGTGGACTTGAGTTTGGCCACTTCTCGATGTTCGAGAATCATCTCAATGATGGGATTTTGCCCCTTGAGTTTTTCTAGAACATCGCTATCGGTGGAGTACCCGGTCTTGGTTTTTTTCCCCGGAGGGAGGGCCAGGCGCTCGAACAACACCTGCGACAGCTGCTTCGGGCTTGCTACATTGAAGGGCATTTTTGAAATCTGAAAGATTTGCTCTTCGACTTTCGATAAAGATTCGCTCAGTTCTTTCGAAAATTCTTTTAGGAACTCCACATTGAGCCCCACACCCAATTTTTCCATTTGATAGAGCACTTCGCACACCGGTTGATCGAGATCTTGCAAAAGCTGAGTCCCATGCATCTCGACAATGCGAGACTCCAAAATCTTTTTGAGCTGCAGGTGAGCACCGAGCAACTGATTGGGATCACCCACAGTCTCGCCCAAATAGGTTTGTAAGACTCTCTGTTCTTCAAGAGATTTACCGGGTCCCAAAAGATAAGCTGCCAGCAGACCATCCCAAGCCACTCGCAAAGTTGACAACCCCAGATCGTGAGCCAATTTTTTCAAATCATACCCCAAGAGACGAATCTCCTGCCGCTCGAGCCAATCGACCAACTTGGCATTCTCGCCTTGCAAGATCATGTCTTCACTCCCAGCGCGCACCAACCAAGAACCCGAAGGGCCGTTGAGCAGCCAAATGCTTCCGCCTCTTTCCACTGTTTTCTCGAGCTCCGCCACACTCCCAGTTTTCAAGGCAGAGGCTGCCGGGACCTGTGTCTCAGCGGGCGTGGTGTCGCTCGGTGCTGCAGTGTTTGGAGTTTTGGCGGACCAATAAAAATCAGCGTCTGAGTATTTGAGCGCTTTGAAATCAAGTTCTTTCAGAAGACTATGAAATTGATCGCGATTCACCTCCCGCAAGCGGCAATCGTCCAACCCAAATTTCAACTCCACGTCCGTGCGAATGGTCACCAGTTGTTTGGAAAGATGAGCCTTCTCACGGTCCTTCTCCAATTTTTCACGAACAGACTTCGATGAGATTTTGTCAAGGTTTTGGTAAATTCCATCCAAGCTTTCCAACTGCTGCAACAACTGAGTTGCAGTTTTGGGACCAATTCCAGCAACCCCGGGAACGTGGTCTGAAGAATCTCCGACCAGGGCCAGATAATCGATGAACTGATTGGGTCTGATGCCGTACTTTTCGATCACCCCGCTCTCGTTCAAGCGCACACCCTTCATGGTGTCATCCATGTAAACGCCATCACGGATCAACTGGCAAAAATCTTTATCACCCGAAACAATGTGCACGTCCCATCCTGCCGCATGCGCATTTTCAGCAAGGGTACCGATCAAGTCATCCGCTTCGAAGCCCGCAATTTCAATTGAGGGAATCCCCAGAAGCTCTGCCAACTTTTTGATGTAGGGTATTTGCGGCGAAAGATCCTCAGGCATTTCAGAGCGATTGGCTTTGTAATCGGAATAAATTTCTTTGCGGAATGAAGGTTCTGGACGGTCATAGCAAAAAACCAAATGCGTTGGACGATCGGATTTGAGCAACTTCATGATCATCGACAAAAAACCAAAAATGGCATTGGTCGGAAGCCCCGAGGGCGATGTGAGAGGCCGAACGGCAAAAAAAGCTCGAAAAAACATCGAACTCACGTCCACCAAATAAATTTTTTGCTTCATTGAGGACACTTCCTAATGTTCGCGATCGTCAGAAGTGTAATTTTTCAAAGTGGCATGATCGATTTGGTCCTGAGCATTTTCCGACATCAATTTTTCGGCCAAAGATTCTTGAGCCAAAACCTCCGCCTGCTCATCAGCTTCCTTTTCAATGAACTCCAGCTGTTGAATGTGTTGCTGCAGGGGCAGCTCAACACCCTTTTCCCAGTTCTGAATGGAGAGCGATGGAACCACAAGCCGGCGAGCCAAATCGGCATGAGACCAGCCCAAACGCATGCGCAGATGTCGAATTTTGTCAGCAGACCAAGTCATAGGCCCCAGTTGTAAAACTCCTAGGGCAGAAGGTCAACGGGGGCTTATTTTGAGTTGGCGAGCAGCTGTTCACGAAGGGCTTGCGCCTCACTCCGGAGGTCGCGAATTGAGATGATTTGAAACTTGAGTTCCTCATCAGACATTCGCCGTACAAACTCCAAGTCCCTGCGAGACTCAAACGCAGCCATTCCCACTCCAGCCGAAACACTTGCTGCTCCCCAACCAAGACCGAGTTTCCTGGCTTTTTTGCCAACAAAACCCAGTGCTATGTTGGCGAACCCCACCGCTGTGGTGAGTCCATTAACGCCTTTGAGTTTCTCATAGACGTAGGCCGCTTCTGTCGCACTCCCCTGGTCCTGGGGACCGAGATGCCGCTCGAGCAGGTGGCGAAGCATGCCCCGCTCTTCTGCCACAATTAACATCGCTTTCATTGCCAGGTCGTACTTGGCAATGGCCTTTTTGAGCCTGTCAGCATGGTCTCGCTGACTCATTTCTTCTGATTGTTTTTCACGAACTGATTTTCTAGAGGTGTGCTGAGACGAATCTCCTTTTGCCGTCTCGGCGAAAGCCCCCTCAGCATGAACCAAGCTCAACGCCAAAGCTCCCAGGAGAATATGTCTCATGATCAACTCCCCTACTTTGCGGATTTACCTTGCAACTGAGCCAACCTGACGATGGCTTCTTGTCGTGCCGCAAGCGTCCGGCTGAGTTCCGCGACCAGCTCATCTGAAGTCATTCTCCGGTAGGGAGCGACATCATCAAATGCACTACGGGTCGCCAAACCACCAGCGCCAACCCACATGATGCTCGCCGCAACTTGCCCAGAAAAACTCTTTCTTAGGGTGGCCAGCAATGTCGTTGCCGTCGCGGTGGCCGCAAGCGATCCGATGATCGGATCTTTGAGCAATTTGTTCACCACATGCATGGTCATTCCGGTGTCTTGGGCTACGATCAGCATGGCTTCAATCTTGATTTCATCCCTCGCAATTTCATTCTCGAGAGCTTTGATCTCATCTTTCTTTCTCAACTCTTCAGCCTTCCGGTTGAACTCGGACTGGTTCTTGATCAAGTGCGAGCGGTCCGGCAGACCTTGCTCAGCAAAAACGGATTGAACAAAACCCAAAGCCAAAACTCCTGCGAACCGTTTCATGGAAAACCTCCGAACTTCTAAGGTGCAATGGTGATGCCAAACGCCCTTGTTGATTTTGTTGTTTCCAAACTCAAAAAAAGAAAAACGTTGAACAACCGGCTATTCGTTATTCACCCTACCTATGTCGATCGCACCGGAGGCGCTTGGGGATTATCTCAAGCCGGAGATCGTTTTCTGCGTCGAATTCGGTGTTGAGGTGCCAACTGAAGTCCAAGGCTCATCACAGTTGGGTTCAACATAAGTGATTGCTCGTTTCTGAAAGGACAAACGTATCAGCTCTTTCAGCCTCTCTGTTTCGCGAGGGCCGCGGTCGTCGCAGATAAGCAACTGCACTTTGTCTTGCACCAGTTTGGATGCCTTTTGAACTCGTTCTGAGTCGTGATTTCCCAATGCCTGTTGGTACATATCTAATCGCACAGGCAGATCGTCTATCGCAGACTCATCCAAGCGCATTGCTGCTTGGATGTCGGCTTCTTTTTGCCGATCAAATTTGGCAGAGGCCGGAGCCGTCACCGTGACAAGGGCCGCGAGACCCACTTTTTTGACCATCGGACTGACCTTCATCTCCAAAAACTTCATGGCCTTGGGAGCAAGTTTCGTAAGTCCCGCGCCAAAGACCCTTCGGATGGCGAGTGAAAACCCTGCCACAGAGCCCGTAGCCACACTCACACGCGCCGCTAAATCCACCGCTCTCAGTTCCAAAAGAAACATTTCTTTGTTGAGTTTGGAGTTTCCGAAACAACGCTCCAGGGCCGGGGCAAGTCCCGGTGACTTCAGAATGGCGTGCAACTGGTGGCTCAGGATTGGCTCCGAAAACTCTCTGTCTAGGGCGGAAGAGTTCATCGTCAACAAATGTATGTCGATCTGCAATGCCTCTTGAAGGCCATCCCAATAAGTCTCTCCGTAATAAGAACCAAAATTGAAGCGCAGGGCTTCGCGGCGGGCTCGGCCAATGTCGTCCCAAGTCTTGATCTCGGTGAAAGCTTTCTCACCGTTGGGAGCACACATATCCACCACTTTGTTGTAAATCGCCTGGTCGATCGCGCCCAGAGGCTTGGCAGCAGCAACTGTGGAACAAAGAAAAAGGATTAACCCCAGAGTCTTTTTCATAAGTTATGGAAGTACTTTATATCCCGAATTCGGAGCTCATTCTGGCGCCGTTTGTCGCGCAGATCCTCGAGCTTTCGGTGCAAAGCATCCCGCTCCCTTTCATTTTCCAGGTTCAATGAATCCAAACTGCCGTACTTTTTGATCACTCGATCTTCGATCTTGTTGCTGACACCTTTGGAGGCAATGCCTTTGTAGGTCATCAGACCCAACCCAGTTCCCGCAATCACTCGTCCCCAGGTCTTAGAAAAGTTGGAAATGATCCAACCGCTCACCATCATGGCCAGACCCGAGCCAGCGCCAATTTGATGAAACCGCATATCGCCATGCTTTTCGAGCGACACGTAGAGCCCCAAAGGAGTTCGCACAACCTGACCCTCTCGATCGACACCGAGTCGATTTTCGGCCAGGGCGAGATACACATCAAGGTCCCCATTTTCTCTCTCGAGTTGCGCGATTTCATCTTCCGCACTCATCTGCTGAACTTGTTCCTGCGAAGCACGGGCTTGCTCTTGGCGAGCTTCTGCTGAAGTAAAAATGGCTAAGATCAAAAGAATGGACGTCATTGCTCACCACCTGGCAAGTTTTTGAAACGTGCGACCATGAACTCTTGAATTCCTTGCTTCTTTGCAACATGCGAAGCCTGAGCACTCTGGGCCCGGGGCCGGGGTCGCGCCATTTCGTCGCCACCTATGGCCGGGATCGAGGTTGAGAGCACAAAAATCATTTCTAAAAATTGCATTGGGATCTCCCAACTGGAAAGAGAGGCAAGCCTCGTGCCAGGTAGGGAGGACTAGAACCGGTTTTTGTGGGAGGAAAGAACGAATTTGTCAGACACCTGTCGAAGTTGTGATCAGAACTCGGGGAAAACAAATACCAAGTCCGATTCCTCAGCCAAATCCAGCCGATCGACGGCCTGGCTTTCTAAAAACTGCGGATCTTTAGAAAGACGAATTTGCGCTTTGAGATCTTCGCTTTCCATTTGAAGGCTCTGCACCTGCCCCTGAATTTTGTCGCGAGTCTTGCTGAGTTTGTAGATATTCAAGAAGCTTCCGGAGAGAAGCAGGTAAGCCACCACACCCAATCCAGTGAGAAGAAAAACCCTGCGTGGTTGCATCAAAACCCTCATACTTGGATTGTGCCAGGCCCTGATTCCGGACGCAAAGCGTCCGGAATCAGGGCCTGGCACCTTAGTCGGGAATCGAGAGTTCTTCGGTGGAAGTGGCTCGGATGGTTTTCACAAAGGACGCGGGCTTCACTCCCCATAGATAAAGCGCGTCGAGTAGGCTCTGATTTTCTTCATCGGTCATCGTGCCGACAACTGCCCTAGGCCCATTGTTGGAATTCCAACTTGCGGTGGACAGGATTTGGCGCTGGTACTGATCCACCGCCGCACGCAAACCTTGTGTGTCCTTAATTTCTTTCTCGATTTGCGCTTTGAGGTTCACGTCTGAAGAACCTTTGGCGACTTTGTCGAGAAATTCGACCTGCCTTTTCAAGTCTCGCAGCAGCCCCCTGTGCTGCTGCGCAAACTCCGCGCGGTACTGCGCCATTAGCGGCAGCGTTTGCCCCAGAAACTCCTGATTCCCCACCTGGCGAGCGGCTTCAACTTCAGTTTGCAGAGCCGACAGACGCGTGTTGCTCCGATACATTTGCTCGGCGTGCACGGTGAGCAATTCTTCATGGGTGACTTTCAAGTGTTTCAAATGATCCGTGATCTGCCTCCGAAGCCCCTGAGCGCGAAGCCCCTGGCGATCCGCCTTATGCTGACTCGCCAATTGCCCAATCGATTGCAAATCCACCTGCGCACGATCCACCGCTGATCGTCGTCGCACACTTTTCACCACATCCGTGATTTCGTCAGTCCATTCTTTGGGGACGTAACCCACGCCGAATCCGATGACCATCGCAGAACTCACCATACCGACGGGCATCGCCGCCTTTGCGATGGGACTCGGCACGCAAGCGGCGATGGCCTGGGCAGTCGGTGCGATCGCCATCATCGCGGCCAGAGCCACGGCAAAATCCCCAGTCAACACCTTACTCCGAGCGAGATGAGACCAGAGTCGACCTCGTAATTCCTCGTCACCGAGAATCGCCAACATGTTTTCACTGACTGCTGTGAACAATTTCTCATCCTGTGAGGAACGACTCGATGATGAGAGAACTTTTCTCGCTTTTTCCTGATCTTCAGGATTGGGCAACATCGAGATCGCCGCATCCCACAGATCGGAACCATACTCAAACGCAGCTAGGGCTGCGAATGTCGCCGCGGCTCCCCCGACAAAACGTAAAATGCGCGAGCGCATTTCTGGATTTCCCAAAAGTTTTCGAAACATGGAACCCGCCTGGGAGGTTGCGAGGGCCGTCCCAAACATTGCGGTCATACCGGCAAAGGTGCTGGTGCCGTTGATCACGGCTTCAGCAGATTTAGCTGCTGCGGCCTGCACATCCTTGAGCGAGGGATCTTTTTGAATGCCATTGATGCGGACTTGCTCTTTAACCCCCTCGGCGGCCGTGAAAGCGGTCATGAGCAACAACATTTGCAAGGGATTCGCCACAGATCCAGCCACAGCTTGAGTCTTAGACTTTTTGGAAAACTTGGCAGTGAGATCACTCAAACTTTTTTGGGCTGATTCAGATTTCTGAAAATCCCGTACATACTTGCGCGCCGGCGAACCATCG
>FRDC01001501.1_pt1 | contig 44480 bp, 45 predicted proteins | sample 1106171 | NCBI WGS metagenome assembly FRDC01 (sample SAMEA3930566, study PRJEB13176) | freshwater metagenome | biome: Drinking water system; feature: drinking water; material: water | place: Singapore | collected 2014-12-20 | reverse complement strand
TAGCTAGTCTCTTCTCTGGACTCGAAATCTCGAAGTTCTTCAATTCTAAAACGAAGAAGGAAAAGGAATCGGCCCGGAAGTGCGTGTTCCTGCTTCATGAATATCAAGAAACGTTAGAGGCCGGACTTGTGCCTCGAAAAGAGCAGTGGGATGCACTGGCTAAAATCGGGGCTCCTTGGGGAGATCTTGCCCACGAAAGTATTTCAAAGCTGCGGGCGCAGGGTGGGGCCATTCTTCCTACGCTGAGAAGAATTCGAGCTCTGGCTGAAAATCATCTGACGCGAATTCAAGAATCGAAGGCCAAAGCCTCTCAGGCCTTTGCTCAAGCACTCATCTGTGCTGCGCTCGCCCCTCTTTTTGGAATTTTTCTTTACGGTTTGGTGCCGGGAATTGCAGAGCGAAGTCTGATTTGGTTTTTGGTTTGTTCACTGGCCACGCTTTGGACTTTGATCGGGACACTTTGGTTGATCTCCATTTCCGAAGACGCACGCTGGGGTGGGTTATCCGGAGATCAGCGAAATTGGATCTTGGGCGCTCAGTGTGCAGGAGAACGATTCTTGGCAGTCGTTCGCGCGGGGACCCCTCCGGACCTGGCTTGGGTGCAAGCCGGAGAATTCCTAAGATCTCACTGTCCGGATTTGCTGGAGCAATGGGGTTCGTCCATTTGGAAATCTGAAGAAGGGCAGCCGGTACAGAAAAATGCGCTGGCTCAAGTGATCGCTGAAACAGGAACACATCTTCGAAGGTGTATTCAATCCAGCGTGATGGACGGCAAGCCTTGCACGGAGCGAGTGGAGAATGCGCTTCAGGCTCTAAGAAGCGAAGTCCGTACCCGAATTGACCAGGAGCTTTCCATGCTCGCAACGCGGGCGTTGAAGCCACTCTTTCTTTGCGTGGCACCTCCGATTTTGGGATTGCTTGCTTCCGGACTGTTTTTAGGAGCAGCCGATGCGTTTCGTCTTTAAGTGGCTGATCTGGGGAATATTCTTTTCGGTGATTATTGGGGGGAAGGCTTGGGATTTTCCCGAGGGAGCTGCGAAGTTACTCGATCCCATACCGCCGTTTGAATTTAAACCAGCAGTGCAACGTAAGGATTCTTCTTCCGGTCGGCGAACTCGAGGGCAGCGGTCCCGGCACTCTTTAAAGTACACTCGAGCTTTCCGCGGCGATAAACGGTGATCGTGATGTCTGAAAGTTTTGAATGAGCGCAGTAGACCAGCGAACCATCCGTATCTTCGTAAGTGAGTCCCGCAAAATCTTTTAACTCGGACTTCGCACTCCCTTTGAAGAGGAGGTCATCCTTTTCGACTTGGAATTCCCACTCCGTGAGCGAAGACTTCGATCGGCTCTTGAAGTTGTCCCAGAGGGATTTAAATTTATACTCCTGATTTTGGTAAACGAAGTAGAGCGACGAAACTCGGGGACTGAGCAGAGGCCCAATCTTGCGCTTGCCTTCCCAACCCTCGAATACAAACGGCACCGGTTGGTTCTGTTCGTTGACGAACGTATTGCAATGAGCCCAGACCCAAGATTCGCCCGATCGCGTTCCAGCGGAATGGGTGAGAACACCGGGAACATCTTTCCATTCCTGTTTCTCTCCACCGATTTCAGAAGTCCCACTGAACTTCAAGGCTTCGTAAGATTTCAGGGTCGTGTGTTGAAAAAGCTTCGGATGATTTTGCAAAAGTTCTGGAACGGCATTGAAGCGAAATGCGCCGCTCTGGTCGATCTTCAAATCCCAACTCACACCCTGCCCCTTGGATTGAATTTTTCCACGAGTTTCGGTGGGCGATACAAAACTGTTTGCGATTTTAATAATCGCTCCGCCGTCGGTAGGCGTGGAACTGAACTCTCGGATGTCGAAAGTCTGTTTCACCGCCGACTTCACCATTTCTTTTTCTTTGGTGCGTTCGAAGTAAATGGCCCAGGTCTCAGCTATTTTTCGAAATCCGTTGTGACTGGAAAGAATTGAAAATCGGAGCGTGAGTGCGCGCAAACTCTTCGGGTCCATCATGGTGAGGTACCAAACCTCTTGGTAACCCTTGCCGGAATTGATGTTCTTGATCTGCGAGTCCCAGATAGAGGTGTCCACTAGGTGCTTCCCCCTCTTGCACGCAGTTTGGTCTGTGCGTGCCAGGCTGCAGTCATGAGCAAGTGTACGGTGAGAAAAATCGCGATCGCAGATTCGATGAGCGTGACGAGCAAGTAAGCGAGGTACTGCTTTTCGTCTAGATAGAGGTGTAAAAATCCAGCCACGACAATGATTTTAGCAAAGAGATGAATCAAGGTGTAGGTCGTATTTTTGGGTTGGGTGGCTGAGAGAAAACTCAGGCTCGCCAGAAGCATGGCTCCCGCAGCCGCAAAAATGGACCAAAATTTGTCAGCACCGCCGTCTGGCAGGGGAATGAAGCTCGGAAAGAATCGCACTCCGTAGCTCAGGGCAAAGCAAAGTTCATTGGGAAAGAAGAAGGCAAAGAGCGAAGCCACGATATAAAAGATGCCCAAGAACCAGAAAGCCATTTCCTAGCTTTATCAGTCTTGATGCCAGTTATGTATTATTTATCGGTCTGAGAAGGATGGTATCGCCTTCCCGCCCTTCCAGCTTCCAGATCTCCTCAATCGCCCGAACCCCTCCCGTTCTGCGGACTTGCACCAACCATTGAATGCCAACCGCCAGCAGCTCCCGGATGACCGACGGGGCAAGCTTTCCTTCCGAGGAAATCAGACAGAGGAGCTCGATTCGACGAAGGGCATCTCGAGGGGAATTGGCGTGCAGGGTGGCGAGCGCCCCTTGATGACCGGTGTTCAGAGCCTGCAGGAGGTCTAGAACTTCGCTACCTCGGCACTCTCCTAAGATGATGCGATCGGGTCGCATTCGGAGGGTTTGTCGAAGCAAGGTCCGCAAAGTCACTTCCCCGCACCCGTCGGCATTCGGGGGGCGGGATACCAGACTCAGAAAATGGGGATGGTGGGGCTGAAGTTCGGGTGTGTCTTCTAGGGCAATCATTCGCTCCTGAGGAGGGACGCAACTGAGAAGGTCCGAGGCCAAAGTCGTCTTTCCACTCCCGGTGGCGCCCGATATCAGGATGGATTCTCCCCGGCGAACAGCTTGAACTAGAAAATCAAACGAGGGAGACTGCCCCCAACGTTGTAGGGTGGGGCCGTTTTTCTGAGCCAGGCGGCGGAGTGAAATCAAAGTGCCGTGAGAAGCCAGTGGGGGAAAGCAGACGTGAAGTCGATGCCCCGATCTCAAACTCGCGTCTGCAAACGGGTTACGAGCGTCCCAAGATTTACCCGCTTCCGAAAGTGCCTCGACCACCCAGGTTTTGATTTCGTCCTCTTTCCATGGAGTCGGTCCCAAACCTTCCAAGCCTAGGCCTTGATCGACGAACACCTGGTTTTCCCCGTTGATGCAAATGTCGGTGATGGCTGAATCAGCCAAGAGATCTGAAAGCCAAGCCGGAGTGCGAATCATTCGAGTGCCGTCCAAGGAAAGCCCGGAGAGTTTCTGAGTTGGCGTTCCGCTGCGGGAGAAGTCCAATCGCGGGGAAGAGGAAGGGGGCCACGCGGAAGCGTCCACCGCGTGGTGGGGGGAGCTGCGTAGGGGAGTAGGATCGCGACGAGTTCCGATACGTTATTCAAATAATCTTCCGAGCCAAAGAGTAAACCCAGCACCGGAATTTGCCGGAGTAACGGAAGCCCTTTGGCTTGGTCGCGCATTCCCTGTTGCAAGAGCCCCGAGAGCAGAAGCGGCTTTCCAAACTTCGCATCCACTTGAGTGCGCATCCGATTCGCCTGCATCCCGGGAATATCGTCTTGAGAAAGAGAACTATCGAGTTGGCTCACTTCGGTGGAAATGTCTGCCCGAATTTTTTCACCAGCCACGTGAGTGATTTTTAGTTTCAATGAAACTCCGAACTGCTTCCAATTGACCTGGGACATGTAATGAGTCTTGGTGCGAATCGGAATTTCTCCACCCGCAAAAAGTTCTGCTTCACCGGGTGCGCGCACCGCGAGTTCCGGTCGCGAGAGAATTTTTGCGGCACCCTTTCCTTCTAATGCCTGCAAGGTGAGATCCAGTTGGAGGCTCGAAGCGACTGCAGAAGAGGTCACTCGAAAGGCCCCCTCTTGTTCGGCAGGCCAACGCACCCCGAGCGCACCGAATTCACTGCGCCGAAGCTCGAGAAGAAAAACCCGGAAGTAAATGGTTGGAGCATCGTCAGGAAGGGACTGAACGTCGCTCTCTACCAAGGGGAAGAGCGATTTCAATTTGGCCTCGAGACGCACTTGTTCTTGAGGGGAGGTCGCGCTGCCGCGGACCCAGATTCCAGTCTCTCGTTCTTCGAACCAGATTTTGTCCCGGTAAGAAGAGGTTTTTAACCAGGCTTCGATTCGCTCCCGGCCTTGGGCCAGCAAGGTGGCGGTGGGCAGGGTTTCATTTTTAACGAGAGCCCGGTACGCGTCGGCGAGGCGTCCGACCCGCTTGGCTTCTTCCCAGCTTCGAACCTCCCCCCGGAGGATCACTCCTGGACCCGAAGCGATGACTTCGACTTCTTGCAGAAGATCGAGCTCCCGTCGCAGCCCCCCGTCGGCCCCTTCCGGAGCCCATTTCTCAATTCGGACTGGCCGAAACTCTGTCGATCCATCGGTTTTCCAGACCCAAAGATCGGTTCGTCCGGGCTTCAAGCCCTTGACTAGGAGCGCCTCTTCAGCCGAAGGCACCGATTTTTTCAGGGGGTAGACTTTCAAAATCGGATCGCCTACGGAGTAGCGAAGAAGGCCTGGAATTTGGAGCAATCTCTGTTCCCCTTGGGCCAAAACCAGGGGAGGTTTTGGAACGAGTTCTGCTCCCTTTGTGCTGATTGTCATTAGAAACGGAAGAAACGAAGTGACCGCAAAAACGAAGTGGCATTGGAGTTTCATGGCTAGGAGAAGGGCAAGGATTAAGCCAAGTTAAGCCGCAGAACTCAGAAGTATGGAATTGACAAGGGTCCGTACCGAAGGCTAGATCTGGGAAAAAGAATTACCCTAGATCTGGAGGTTGGATCAACATGTCGTCACGTACCGGAAAAACTCGCAATGCCAGAAAAGTTCGCAAAGCCCGCAAAGGGAAAGCCCGCAAGCGCAAGCAACAAAACAAAGGCACGACTCCGAAGTTCGCCATCCACCAAGAATAAAAAGGTTAGGACCTCTATGAGCTCGAAGCGTAACTATCTTTTCACTTCTGAATCCGTCACCGAAGGCCATCCCGATAAGATTGCCGATCAGATTTCAGACGCCGTCCTGGACGCGATCTTGACTCAAGATCCGAAATCGCGCGTGGCTTGTGAGACGTTGGTGACCACCGGTTTGGTGGTGATTGCAGGGGAAGTGACCACAAACGCTCGAGTGGACTACTCTCATGTCGCTCGCGAGACGATTAAGAAGATTGGTTACGATTCGTCGGACAAAGGTTTCGATTACAAGACCTGCAGCGTGATGGTTACGTTGGATCGTCAGTCGCCAGACATTGCTCAAGGCGTGACCCAAGGTCAGGGCATGCACAATCAGCAAGAACAAGGTGCGGGCGATCAAGGCATCATGTTCGGCTATGCCGTGCGCGAGTCTGAAGAACTCATGCCGCTCACGATGGACCTTTCGCATAAACTCGCGCTGCGCCTGTCGCAGGTGCGAAAGAATGGCACCCTCGGTTGGTTGCGTCCGGATGGAAAGACTCAAGTCACTGTTGAGTATGAAGATGGAGTTCCGCGCCGCGTGGACGCTGTCGTCGTCAGCACTCAGCACGACGAAGCCATCAAGCACTCTCAGATCAAAGAAGCGATGATCGAGGAAGTCGTGAAGAAAGTCATTCCCGGCAAGTACCTCGATGCGAACACCAAGTTTTACATCAACCCAACCGGTCGTTTCGTGATCGGTGGCCCAATGGGCGATTGCGGTCTCACCGGCCGTAAAATTATTGTCGACACCTACGGCGGCCACGGCGCGCACGGCGGTGGGGCTTTCTCGGGCAAGGATCCTTCAAAGGTGGATCGTTCGGCTTGTTACATGGGCCGCTACGTTGCGAAGAACATCGTGGCTGCTGGCTTGGCAGATAAATGCTTGGTCCAGCTCGCTTATGCCATCGGTGTGGCTGAACCCGTCAGCGTGATGGTCAACGCTTTCGGCACTGAAAAAGTGGAACTCAAGAAACTCGAAGTCGCTGCGCGCGAGATTTTCCATCTCCGCCCAGCGGGCATCATTCAGTCGCTGGATCTGCTCCGCCCGATCTATCTGAAGACGGCCGCTTACGGTCACTTCGGTCGCGCTGAACCCGAGTTCACTTGGGAAAAAACAGATCAAGTGCAGGCGCTCAAGAGCCTGAAATAACGTGCTCTATAACCTTGTACGCTTCTTTCCCTACTGGGCAGTACCGCTGGCCATAGTTCTGGTGGATCTGGGTATTTATTTTCGACGTAAGAAAAAACCTTCCTATCGATGGGTTTTATTTCTGAGTGCCGTACTCGTTATTTTAAGTTTAGTTTGGGTTATCACCCGAGGTGATCGAAACGCTGACCGCTGGGTCGGTAAATTTCTAGGCGTAGGCCAGATTGGGAGACAGTGATGAAAAAGATTCTTTTCGTGGTGTTGGCGGGGTTGGTGGTTTCTCTTTCTGCTCGGGCGGAAAATACTCGGGTGACGAATCCGAATGCGATGAGTTTGGAAGTTATGGGGCATGCGGGGATCTGGTCTATAAATTACGACCGAGCCGTCGATGAGTCTCTTGTTGCTGGGATTGGTTTTGGTACTACAGTTTGGAATTCTTCTGCCTTTCCTGCCTATGTAAACTATTACTTTTTGAAAGAGCAGAGCTCTCTCTACCTTACGGCTGGGGTGACAATCTTCGGCTCGAGTACATTGAACACCATTTTTGGAGACCTTCGGACGTCTTCGTCAGTGGTAGGCAACGTTGGTTTGGGTTATGAAGTTCGAAGCGACGCAGGGTTCCTGGTTCGTTTGACCGCCTATGGTTTCTTTGGCGGAAATACCTTTCAGCCCTGGGGCGGCCTCTCCCTGGGCTGGTCTTTTTAAATAAAATAACGAAAAGGTAATAAATGGCCGAAGTGGCCATCTTTTCGGAATTCTTAGATAAATTGCCTCAGTTTAAGACGCACTGGTCAAAAGGTCGTTTAGCGCCAAAAAATCGTACAAAATTTTTTGACAGGTCGGCAATCTTTGCTTAGCCTTTTAGATGTGGGTTGCGGACATTACGTCCAATACCTGTAGGACTCAAGGACGGGTTTAAAAGGGGGGAGCATTGATGCTCACATTTCAGTCACCACTAGTGGGTGAAAGTTTAGCAATTCAGAATCTATTCAAAACAATCGAAAAACTGGCCCAGACAGACAGCACGGTATTGATTACAGGCGAAAGCGGCACCGGTAAGGAATTAGTAGCTCGCGCGATTCACGAGAATTCGAACAGAGCTTCTAAACCGATGGTGATCGTGAACTGTGGAGCAATACCCTCTGAACTTCTCGAAGCCGAACTTTTCGGACACATGAAGGGCGCATTTACCGGGGCGATGCAAAATCGCCAAGGTCGTTTCGAATCTGCCCAAGGTGGAACCATCTTCTTGGATGAAATTGGTGAGATGCCTCTTCATCTGCAAGTGAAACTTCTACGAGTACTTCAGACCAAGCAGTTTGAAGCGGTCGGTTCTTCTAAGACGATTGAAGTCGACGTTCGTATCGTCGCAGCTACCAATCGCAATTTAGAAGAAGCGGTTCAAAAGAAGGAATTTCGCGAAGATCTCTACTACCGCTTAAATGTGATTCCGCTGAAGATTCCGTCATTACGTGAAAGAAAGACGGATATTCCGCTACTCATTCAACATTTCGTAAAACAGTTTAACGAGCTGACCGGTCATTCCGTTGAAGCTCCATCGGGTCAGATTTTGGAAGCCCTGATGGCGTACGACTGGCCGGGAAACGTTCGTGAGCTTGAAAACCTCATGGAACGTATCGTGATTCTCAAGGGACAAGGCACGGTGGACTTAGGGGACCTCCCACACCGCATCTTCCAGAAATACGCTGAAGGTCGTCCGGCGGGCGCAGGTGCTCTGTCGGCTTCAGAATTTCCGAGAATGGTTCTTCCGAACTCGGGCGTGGATCTGAAGAACATCGTTGCTGCGTTTGAAAATCATTTGATCGATCAAGCTCTGGCTCGTACGGGCAACAACAAGAATCGCGCAAGCGAACTCTTGAAGATGAACCGCACGACCCTTGTTGAGAAGCTCCGTAAGCGCGGAATGATCATCCCGGTTTCAAAGGGTGGCGTCAGCGAAGAAGCTCTCGATACGATGGAAATCAACGCTCAGGCCATCGCTGCCATGAATTCGTCTTCGAATGGCAATGGCGGAGAAATTCTCGAGAACTAAGGTGGTCACCACCTTTTGGTAGCGGTGGTGCGTCAAGGTTGATGTAGATAGGAACCCCTGGAGTGGCTGGATGCTGCTTCGGGGGTTCTTTTTTTGGGAAGACGGTGCTGCCGGTTTCGATCGGTGACTGTAATTCATTGGTTGAAAGTAAATAGTACTAATACAGTACTATCACTCGCCCGGGGCGAGTGATCTCGTAGATTTAATTAAATAAATTCAGACACTTAATATACTGCATGTAAACAGTTTGTTATATGTCGCGTTGCGCTATATAAGGAGGGCATGAAGAAGCTTCCTTATATAATGATGGTTTGCGCAGGGTTCGGAATCGCCGGTTGCGGTGGCAAGGTCACCAAAGTCAAAGCAGTTCCGGGCGTGGTGGGTGAGGCGCAGGTGAAGATTTTAGCGCCGGAACTTTTGGCTCCTAAAACAGCCAAACTGGTTTGTCGGCAGACTTACAAAGTCGAGCGTTCGGACTTTCCTGTGGAAGCTTCTGCTCCCACGGAAGTAGTTTTTGAGTTTGGATCAGAATCCACCCCGAAGGAACTCGAGTTAGTGAGCACGGTGGGCGATTACCAAGCGAAGATGACTTTGGATATCTATCAAACCAAGCTTCGGGAGTTTTCAGAGGTGTCTTTGGATTTCTCCGCTTACACGGGCTACAACGATCGCCCTTTGGAAAGTGCGGGATCCGCGGGTTCGGTAACGATTGTAGAAGATACCCCTTGGGTGCTCGAAACCACTCCGACGACCATTTACTCTTATTCGGGAAATGCCAAGTTCACTCAGCGCGTGGAGTGTCGAATCAATCCGCGAGTGTCCTCACAGAATTAGCGTTCTTTTTTACCGCGACGAGCGTTTGCAGCGTCGGCTTCTTCGTTACTTTGAACGGTTTGGCGAACGAGGTTGCGAACAATGCGGTTGCGATTCGCGCCGCCAAAGAGGGCGCGCACATCATCATACAGACCCGGATCGTTGACCAACGCGCCGAGGGTGCCTTGGCCGCTGTTGACCTTGTCTAAGATGCCTTCTAAATGACCGATGCTCTTTTTAAAGTTATCGCTGGAAGCGCCCAAGTTTTTAGAGAGCACTGCCAGATTTTCAAATACGATTTCGTTGCGATTATTCTTCTGAAACGATTTCAAAATCGCGTCGACACTCTTGGCGATGCTATCGAGGGAAACTAGGAGCTGATCTCCTTTGGAGAGAAACTGAGAGATATCGCGAGTGGGCTTTGCGGGAATTTCCGCACCCTCGGCGAGCATGTCGGGCTCCGTGCTGTTGGTGGTGAGGGAAATGAATTTATCGCCCAAAACCCCTTGGGTGAGAATCTCGGCCATCGTGTCTTTTTTCAAAATAGCTTCGTAGCGCTTGAAGACTTTCAGTTTCACGACGACATTGCCCTGCTTCGAATCAAAACTAATTTCTTCAATCGTTCCGATTTGAATTCCGCCTAATACAATCTTGGCGCCGCTGACTAAGCCATCGACAGATTCAAAGTGGGTGTAGTAGCGGTTGTAACGCGAGAAGAAGCTATCCACCCCGCCTAAGAAAATGAGCGAGAGCATGGCTAGCGTAGTGCCCAGCGTGATGAAAATTCCAACTTTAACTTCGACGTCTAGCTTCTTCATTTAGTAACTGTCCTTACTCCAGCGCTCCCGAAATAAATGATTGTACGATCTCGTCCTTCGACTTCTTGATGTTCTCAATAGTATCCAGAGTATGGATTTTTCCATTGTAGAGAATGGCAATTCGGTCAGCAATTTCGAACGCCGTCGGAATATCGTGGGTGACGAAAATGCCGGTGATTCCTGTCGACTTCAATTTTTTGACATTGTCGATGAGGCGCTTCGTGTTCACGGGATCGAGACCCGCAGTGGGTTCATCAAAGAGAATGATTTTGGGCTCGAGAATGATCGCGCGAGCAAGCCCAGCGCGCTTTTGCATCCCTCCCGAAAGTTCGTTCGGAAGAAGTTGATTGCTGTTTTTCATGTCGATTAACTCGAGCATTTGGTTCACGCGTTCGTGAATTTGGTGCGCATTAAAATTCGTGTGAGCTTTGAGCGGGTAGGAAAGATTTTCCTCAACCGTCAAAGAATCGAATAACGCGCCGTTCTGAAAAACGTATCCGATGCGTGTTCGAACCTTCATGAGTTCGTCTTCAGTGAGATCAACGATGTTGAGATCTTCGAAAAGAATTTCACCTTGATCGGGGCGCTCCAGGCCAATGATGGATCGAAGGATCACGCTTTTTCCGCTACCAGAGCCGCCAAACAGGCCTAGTATTTCTCCGGCGCGCAAATCAAATGAAACGCCTTGGTGAACGCGTTTGTTCCCGAAAGTTTTATGAATGCCTCGCACGTTCAATACAACTTCATGGGAAGCTTTCGTTGCGGCCAAGTTCAGTACCTCGGATAAACAGTCAGGATGAAAATTTTTGTTAAAAAGAAATCGCTGATCATGATGAAGATACTCGATGTCACCACCACCCAAGTCGTGGCGTTGCCGACGCCTTGAGTTCCGCCTTCGGTATTCAATCCTTTCCAACAAGCGGTAATGGAAATAAACAGCGCAAAAACCACTGTTTTTAGCAGCCCTGTGAAGAGGTCGTACACTCGCAGAGTTTCCACCACTTTGGAAAGAAAAAACTCGACGGGGATTTTCATTTCGTGCAGAGAAATCAAAACGGCGCCCAAGATTCCGATGTAGTCCGCAAATAAAGTCAGAAGCGGAACTGCAATCAGACTGGCCATCACCTTGGGGATCACGATGCGTTTAATGGGGCTAGTGCCCAAGGCTCGAATGGCGTCGATCTGTTGGGTCACTTTCATCGAAGCGACTTCAGCAGCAATACCGGAACCAATTCTTCCGGCCAAAAGAAGGCTCGTAAACACGGGGCCCATTTCGCGAGCAATGGCGAGAGCAACGAGCTTCGGAACGTAAAGCGTGCCACCAAATTTTGCTAAACCATTTCCAAATTGCAGCGCCATCACCGAACCCGTAGCTATCGCGGTAACCGCGACCAGCATGAAGGACTGGATTCCGATGGTCATGATTTCCTGAACCACTAGACGGAAATGATAGGGGGGGCGAAAGAGCTCGCGAAGGATTTGGTAACTCAGATAACCGAAGCCGCCGGCAAACTGAACCAAGCGCACGGTGCGCTGGCCTAAAGCGTGAATGAAACTTTCTGCGAGAGGAATCTTGAACAAGAGATTCCGGACGGTTTCCATGGTGACTTCTATTTTACATCAATGTAGGCGGAGCGAACTGACAAATTGCGTAAAGGTCGGCAGCTCAGTGTTAAATTTTTCCGGGCGGGAGATATACATTAAATCGTAGACGCATTCCTGCTTTTTCAAAACGACTGTCCTAATCTTGACGGGTTCTCCGCTGAGCTTGCCGTGAATCGTGGTTTGAAGAGCGGTGATTTCAGAAATTTTGATGTTCTGTTCTTCACGCGAATTCACATGCGTGATTCCTAAGAGCAGTGCTTTTGTGAGTTCCTCGGTTTTGCGTCCATTATATTCCGTTGAGGGGCGGCAGGTGGAATTGATCGAAATCGTGTTGCCCGTCTTCTTGGATTGATAAGAGCGATCGGATCCGAGGTTGGTTTCCTTTTCTTCGCCCTCTTCTAACTTGGCGGAAGACGCAGAAGCCAAATGTTGCCAACCCATTCCCGTCAGGTCGAGCACGTCGTAGCTGTCCGCCTTCTTAGAGGTGGGTTGAATATTTCCGAAGAAAAGGCTGCAACCGGGAGCCAAAATCAGAATGAGGGTAACGAGGATCTGCTTTTGCATTTCGTGTAGTCCGTCCTACTAATCTAAACCGTCAAAGTCTCGGCGTAAACTGTTGTATTCCTGACGAATGGTCAAAATTCTCCGAGTTCGAACTTACCTCGAAGCAAAAACCTGCCGAGACTGATTTTCCTACGATGTCGGAAGCTTCTGCCTTTTGGAAGTCTTTTCCGGCAGATCTTTTTTACCTGGCACCATGTTTGCTACGTAGTCCCTGTTTCGTTCTAAGTCTTCATCAGGAGGATGGAGGGTTGGAGAGCAAGATGCTCAGTTTGAAAACTAGTTATGCCGTTCTGCCCCGTGCTGTAGCCATCTTGGCTGTGGCCGTGACGTCTATTATGACGCTTGCCAGCTCGCTGGCCTGGGGTGGTGACGCAATCCAACTTCACACCTTTAAAACCCACTCCCGACTCAGCTTCCGAATGGATACGGGCATTGAGCCCTCTTGGAAGGATACGGCGGATGGTTTTGAACTTTTCTTAAAAGGCATGATCCTAGCCGACCTGGGATGCCCCTTGGGCCAGGAGCAGGAATGGATTCAGGAGCGCCAAGCTCGTCTCAAAGATTCTCGAATTGCCTCCCTACAACTGAAGGAGTTCCCCAACGGCATTCGGGTGGTGGGGAAGTGGAAGTTTCCGGAAGGGAACCTGGCTTTAGCCAATCCGAGTATGGAGCATTTTGACTATACGGATAAGAACAACCCGAGCTTTGTCGTCGACTTCTGGGTGAAGAGCGGCCCGACCCTCGCTGAGGCGCGAACCATTGAGCGCCGTCGCCAAGAGAAGCAAGCCTACGAGAAGGCTGCGAACCACGCGAAGAAAATTGCCAATCGAAAGATTGCGAGTCAGAAAATCAAGGTCGCCATCGAAGACATCGGGGCTTTTTGTAAAGAACCTTTGAAGGATGATAAGGACATCTTTCTTCAGTTCAGTCCGGCTCGGCAGAAGTTCGTCCTTTCGAAGTATCTGCCTTCGACTACAGCGGACACGAACTACACTTATTTGAAGCCGACGTCTGAGACCGAAGAAGCGAAGTACATTCGCCTGGCTTTAGATCTCTATGCGCAAGGCAAAACTGCCTTGGTGAATCGCACGATTGACTTCTTCGAAGAGAAATTTCCGAAATCGGAGTTTCGTCATCAAATGCGATTCTTAAGAGCCAATGCCCTGATTAAACTGGGTTACCAGGAACAGGCGCATCAGATTCTGGCCCAGCTCATGGTGGACGTACGCGAGTCTGCAGTGGCGGTGCAATCGGCGATGTTCTTGGCCACGAAGGCGATGGAAAAGAACACGTATCTCCTGGCCCTCGAAAATTTTCTCTGGTTGACGAACTACCATCCCAAACATCAGCTGAGCTGGGTTTTTCACATGGGCGCTGCTGAAGCGCTCTATGCGATGAAGGAAACTGATCGAGCAGCAAAAGAATATCTCTGGGTTTCACTTGAGGCGCCCACCCGTCTGAATCAAGCAGAAGGGGCAATGCGGTTGGGCGACCTCTATTTAGATCGTAAGCAGTATGAAAGCGCCTTGGCTGCGTACTTCAAGGGAATGGACCGTTTTAAGAAGGAGTCGGAAGAGTTTCCGACTGTTTCATTGAATCGTGCGGAGGCGTTGTACTGGATTGGCGAATACGCCAAGGCTGAAGAAGGCTTCAAAGGTTTTCTAGAAAACTTTCCTTCGCATCCGAGTGGTTGGAGAGCCACCTTCCGTTTAGGCGAAATCTTCGCTCGTAGATCGGAACCCAAAGATGTCGAACAGTCGCGCAAATGGTTCTTTGATACGATCAATCGCTTTCCATTCAGTCCGGGAGCAACGTTGGCTCGTTTGAGATTGATGCCTTGCGGAGATCACGGTGGTTTTAACGTCGAATCGGCTCAGGCATTCCTGTCCAAAGAAGCGAAGCATTTTTCCGGCAACGGCGAAATTTCTTTGGAAAAGTACAACGAGTTTAGAACCCTTGCCGGAGTTCGAAGTCTCACTTCGTTTGGGAAGGAACAAGAAGCCATTCAGTATGTGAATTCTGAGTTCGATCAGCCCTTGGGTGTTCAGGGTCGTCAACTCTTGACGGAACTTTACAGCAAGCTCCTGCGCCGTTCAGTGTTGAAGCTTCTGGAGTCGGGTGATGAGTATCAAGCTCTGGTCTTCTACCAAGAGAAGTCAAAAATCTTGAAAAAGCAGCGCTACATTTTGGAAAAGAAATCGGGCTTTGTGAATTATATCGAAGAATCCGATTACCTTCTGAAGCTTTCGTTGGCGGCATCTCACTTAGGTTTGGGTAGCTTGGCTCGCGATCTCGACGCAGCTTACAAAGATGTTGAAAAGAATGTGGTAGCCCGCCGTTCTCCTGCTTCTACTTCGGAAGGAGAGCAGGACCCTGCGAAACTAGCTGAGAAGAGCTACGCTGAAGCCAAAGCCCTGTGGGTTCAAAAGGGCCCTTCGGCAGAAGGTGAAATCCAAGAGCTTTTGAGCAAGGTCAGTTCGGACTCCTCCTACGCGTACCAAAAAGAATTGATTCAAGCCTTGATTGACGACGCGAGCGATCGGCCTGCGTTGGCTTTAGCTCATGTCAGTCGTGCAGCGCTTTTGGTGCCGTTTGGAAATGCATCAGTTCAACAGAGTGAGCTCAGCCGTCTTCACTACTGGAGTGCGCGTCTCCAAGCAGAGCTGGGACAGTACGAAGCAGCTATTGGGTTCTATCGCGATCTCCAAACGGCGCCGGCCTTCAATAAATCGGTGGTGGGGCCTGCTGCAGCGCTGGGTGTGATGCCTCCTCCAGCGATGTCGAATCTGATCATGGCTGAAGCCGATCTTTTGGTGAAGTTAGAGAAGTGGGGCGATGCTGCCAAGGCTTATAATCGCGCGATCCAATCCGGTGAGAGCGGCAATAAGGCCTTGTTTGAATATGCGCGCGCCTTGAAGAAAACGGGTAGTCGCAAGGATTACGCGACTGCCGGTCAAACTTTGAAAAAGCTTGCAGAAAGCAAGGTCGATGATTTTTGGAAAAAGTTAGCGCTAGAAGCGCTAGCAAATCAGAAAGCCAGGGAGGGCTTAAAAAATGAGTGACATCATTACGTCAGATCGAAGGATGCTCGAGCTGATCCAACTCGCGAAGACGGTCGCACAAAGCAAGGCAACCGTGTTGATTCAAGGCGAGAGCGGAACGGGCAAGGAATTGATGGCTGGCCTAATTCATGAAGGCAGCACCCGTTCGCATAAACCGTTTGTAGCCATCAATTGTGCTGCAATTCCGGAAAACCTGCTTGAGTCCGAACTCTTCGGCTATGAGCGTGGGGCTTTCACCGGGGCAGTTTCCAGCAAAGCCGGAAAGTTTGAATTCGCTAACGGCGGTACTTTGCTTTTGGATGAGATTTCCGAAATGGACGTTCGCCTCCAAGCAAAACTTTTACGCGTGATCCAAGAAGGTGAAGTCGATCGCATTGGTGGTCGGAAGCCCCTTCCGGTGGATGTTCGTATCATTGCAACCACCAATAAGAACTTGGCAGACTGCGTGAAGGCTGGCGAATTCCGTGAAGACCTTTTCTATCGCTTGAACGTTGTGAATCTGACGATGCCTCCTCTGCGTGAACGTATGGGTGACATCAAGATTCTTGCTGCTCACTTCATCGAAACGTATTCGGGTCAGGCTCGTGGCATGAACTGCATCACTGATGAAGCAGTGGCTCTTTTGGATTCCCACAGCTGGCCAGGAAACGTTCGCGAACTCGAGAACGTGATGGAACGTGCTGTTCTGACGGCGAAGGACCAGAAGGTTGCTCCGAAAGATATTCACATTGAGAGAACTGGCGATGGCCCGAATCTCGAGATGGATAAGGCGGGCTGGATTCCGGGTCGCACTTTGGATGACATCGAAAGAAACGTCATTCTTGAGGCGCTCCAATATCACTTAGGCAATCGGACTCACACGGCGCGCGCGCTTGGAATTTCCATTCGCACGCTTCGTAACAAGCTTGCGGATTATCGCCGCTTGGGAATCCGAGTGTAAAGTCGCCTGCGTGGGCAAGATTTGCCGCCATGCATTGATGGCGGAAGTTTGAGTTATACTGACTCGAGGGGGAATTGTGGTGGACAGCGGTTTTGATCCTACTATTGGTGCGCTGAATACGTCGCTGAACTTGCGGCTCGTGAATCAGAACGTCATCAGCTCCAACATCTCTAACGCAGATACTCCTGGTTACAAAGCTAAGACCATGGAGTTTGAAACTGCGTTGCGAGATGCGCTCAACGTCGGCGATCGCCTGCAAGCCCAGGGCGCCGATCCGGATCACCTTGTTCGCACTCCGACTGAAGCTGTGAATCCAGAAATTTACGACGATCCCAACGGTGTGGAGTCGCTGGATGGAAACACAGTCGATCGGGCTGCGGAAATGGCAAAACTCGCGGAAAACCACGTCCTTTACGACAGCTCTGCAGAAATGCTCAAACGAAAACTGGCCATGTTGAAGTACGCCATCTCTGAAGGTGGCGGCGGAGGTAGATAACCATGGATTTCTTTTCATCGATGCGAGTGAGCGCAACCGGATTAGATGCGCAAACGAAACGCCTCAATACCATCTCGAGTAATATCGCGAATGCGGAGACGACTCGAAATGCGGACGGGACGGGACCGTATCGTCGAAAAGATCCCTTGTTAGCTGCACAAACGGACCGCGAGAGCTTTGGTGAAATTTTAACCAATCAGCTCGACGAGCAGATCCAAGGAGTTCAAGTCGAGGAGATTGTAGAAGACCAGCGTCCTCCCAGATTGGTCTACAATCCCAAGCACCCCGACGCGAATGCCGAAGGTTACGTCGCTATGCCGAATGTGAACCACGTTGAAGAAATGGCCAATATGATTGCCGCGCAACGCTCTTATGAAGCAAACGTCACCGCCATGAATGCCGCTAAGACAATGGCACAAAAGGCGTTGGAGATCGGGAGATAGTAGATGAATAACACGATCGAAACGATGGGCAGAATTGTTGAAAGTGGGAATGTGGACCAGTTCATGGGCCAAAGTCCTGCGGCTGCTGAACTTCGAGTCAATCATGTTGCTGAGAAAGAAGGGCTCACTCCGGCTACGGCGATGCCGAACGGAACGACCTTCTCCGATATCCTGCGGGACTCTGTTTCTAAAGTGAACGAACTCCAAACTCAGGCAGATACTGCAATCAAGGAAATGGTTGCGGGACGGAACAAAAATATTCACGAGACGATGCTGACAATTGAGCGAGCCGATTCTTCGCTCAAACTCATGATGCAAGTACGTAACAAGATTTTGGATGCGTACCGAGAAATCATGAGAATGCAGGTCTAGTGTGGGTGAGGGACTGAACTGTGCTTGAATATTTTAAGAAAGTTTACGGACATGTTTCCGACTTCATCAACGGCTTAACGCCTGCGAGGAAGATGGCCTTCCTGGTAATCGGATCGATCATCACGGTTGCGATGGCAGGGCTCTTCTTCTTAGCTGGGGGAAAGACCTATCAGCCGCTGCTGACGAACTTGAATCCGGAAGACTCCACCAACATCATTCGAATTCTTCGCGACGAGCGAATTCCGTTCACAGTGGACCCGACAGGAAAGAACATTGCCATCCCACCAGAGAGCGTTTACGACCTTCGGTTGAAGTTAGCAATGATGGGATTGCCACAAACGAGTGTTGTCGGTTACGAAGTTTTCGATAAGCAAAGCCTAGGGACCACCAGTTTCGTTCAGAAGATTAACGAAAAGCGCGCTAAGGAAGGCGAATTGATGCGAACCATCGGTTCCATCAAAGGCGTGAAGCGGTCGCGTGTTCATCTGGCCATTCCTCAGAAAACCGCTTTCGTGGAAGATCAGAAAAAGTCTTCTGCTTCAGTGGTTTTGGATTTGGAACCAGGAACAGTTCTCACCGAGAAACAAGTCTACGGGATTGGAAATTTAGTGGCCCGCGCTGTTGAGGGCATGGAAATCTCCGACGTCGTGATTGTGGATTCTTTCGGAAAAGTGCTTTCGAGCAACCCGCGTGATCCGTTTGCCGCAGAGACCGCCACTCAGCTGGAATACAAGCAGAAGGTGGAAAGCGATCTCGAAAAGCGAATCGAAGCGATGTTAGGTAAAGTCGTCGGCGATGGTCGCGTGGTGGCCCGAGTCAATGCGGATTTAGATTTCTCTCAGGTTCAAGAAACTCAAACGTCGTACGACGGAGATGCTGCTGCAACGGCATCGGTCGAGCGCGATGTGAAATCGATGGAAGGTTCGCGCCCTGGCCCATATGGGTTAGCAGGAGCGGCGTCGAACACTCCGGGGCAACCGCCAGCGCCGAACGCTCAAGTTCGAAACGATACGAAGACGAATCGCGAAATTATCAATTATCGAGTGCCGCAAGTGGTGAAGAGCACACGCAAATCTTTGGGTGAACCCAAGCGTCTTTCTGTAGCAGTCATGGTGGATGGTAAAACCGTGAAGGGCGCTGCTGGAAAAGATGGGACTCGCGCTCCGGCTTCTGTGGAGGCCTGGAGCCCTGAGAAGTTAAAAGAGTTTGAAGGCTTGGTGGCGAATGTTGTCGGTTTGGATCGCAAGCGCGGTGACACCATTGAAGTGAAGAGTATTGAGTTCAGCCGCGAAGACTTTGAAGAAGCAGATCGCATCCTGGCGGATAATGAGAAGAAGATCTACTTCCAGAAGATGCTCATGTACACGGTCATCGGAATCACCATTGCACTGTTCTTCTTGTTCGTGGTTCGTCCGTTCATTCGTTGGGTGACCGAGAACACGATCGACAGCGTGGAAACTTTCTTGCCACAAACGATCGAAGAGCTCGAGAAGATGCAGAAGAATTCTTCTCTCCCGAACTTGGAAGACAATATCCCTGTGATGCCTGAGAAGATCGACCCCGAAAAGGTCGAAGGCGAAATGATTAAAGAGAAGATTATCAGCTTGGTGGATGCGAATCCGCACAAAGCCGCTCTGATCTTGAAGGAATGGGTCATCCGCGAATCGAATAAGAAGAAGGCAGAAGCGGCTGGTTCAGCACCCGGTAAAGGTAAGAGCGCATAAAGAGGATACTCGGCCATGACCTACGAAAACTTTGACGAAATGTCGGGAATAGAGAAGTCGGCTCTTCTACTGAACGTCCTGGGAAACCAAGTGACGGCTCAGATCTTTAAGAAGATGAAGGACAACGACGTGAAACGTCTGGTGAGCGCCATGGGGCAGGTCACGAAGGCGCCGATTCCGGTGGTGAAAAACGTTCTCGAAGCTTTCTATTCGGAAATCGCGGAAGAAGAAAATCTGATCTTTGGTCACGCGATGGGACGCGACTTCGTTCTGGCTACTTTGGGCGAAGAGCGCGCTAAAACGGTTTTGGGTCAACTCTCGGTCGTGGAAGGCAGCCGTACCCTCGAAGCTCTTGAGCTGGTCGACTCCCGTACGTTGGCCAACTTCTTGGTCAACGAGCATCCGCAAACCATCGCCCTCATCTTGGCTCACCTGGATCCTGCCAAGAAGTGCGAAGTTCTCAAGCGCTTGCCCGAAGCCATTCAGACCGAAGTCGTGCTTCGTATCTCGAACCTCGACTTTATTTCGCCGAACCTCATCGCTCAAGTCGACGAGGTTCTCAAGCAGGAATTGGCGACTTTGGGCTCCATCGACACCCAGCAACTCGGCGGCGTCCAACCTATCGCCGAAATGCTCAACGTCATGGACAAGACGAGCGAGCAAAACATCATGGCGCGTGTCGAAGAAAAAGACCCGCAATTGGCGGAAGAAATTCGCAAACTCATGTTCGTGTTCGAAGACATTATCTTCATCGACGATCGTGGAATGCAAATGCTGCTCAAGGAAGTGGCCAACGACAAACTGGTCGTGGCACTCAAAACAGCGCCGGAAGAGATTCGAGACAAGATTTTCCGCAACATCTCGAAGCGTGCGGCCGAGCTCCTCAAGGAAGACTTGGAAGCCATGGGACCGGTTCGTCTTTCCGATGTGGAAACCGCTCAGCAAGAAATCGTCAACGTGGCGAAGCGGCTTGAAGCGGAAGGCAAGATTATCATCAGCAGAGGCGGCGAAGCGGACGCTCTCGTATAAAAGGGAACGAGTAGATGGCTACCAAGGCTACCGACAAGTTCAAAATGAATGGCTTCGATGTTGCGAAGGAACAGAGCGAGGACAACAAAGGCCCTCAGATCCTTCAGCTCGACAAAGAAGTCACATCCAAAGTCATCGACTATCAGCCGCAGAAGCTGATGGAATCCGGTCAAGGCGAATACAAAAGTGTAAAAGCCCGCTTCGGCCCACTCGCAGCGACCGATCCCGATCGTTCAGCAAAAACTCGCAAAGCTTCTCGATTCAGCGTCAACTCCTTGCTTCGGGACCCGCTTGCCATTGAGGTGGAAGAACGTCGAGTCATTGAAGAGAAGGTGCGCTCACGTATTTCCGCTGTATTTGACGAAACCAAAGAGAAAGCCCTGAAAGAGGGTTTCGAAGCTGGTCGACAGGAAGGGCATGAGAAGGCTCATAAAGAGTTTCAGGCTGAAGGAAAGAATCGTCTCGAACAGTTTGATGCGTTCTTGGCTGCTAGTGAAGCCGCGAAGAAAGAAATTTTCAGAGAGAACGAAAAGTTTCTCATCGATTTAATTTTCAGAATTGGCCGAATGGTTCTTTTAAAAGAGTTACAGACGGACAAGGACTACCTTCTTCGCTTAGCCACCGATCTGATTGAGCGCGTCGGTGTGCGCGACAATATTAAAATTCGCCTCAATCCTTCGGACATCGAAACGGCCGCGAGCTTGCGCGAGGGCTTGGAAAAGAAGCTTGGCAATCTTCAGAACCTCCACATTGAACCTTCCGAAGAAGTGAAGGGCGGCGGTTGCACGATTGAAACCGATTGGAACTTCATCGACGCCAGCATCGATCAGCAGCTGAAGGGGATTTACGAGGCTGCTTCTCAGTCAGGAGCCGCGCGTGTCGTGGAAGATTGATCCTGAAGTCTACAAAAAGCGGTTGAATCAAGGCTTGGTCTATCACGAGGCCGGAAAAATCACGAAATCACTCGGGTTGATTTACGAAGCTCAGCTCTCCGGCGCGTCTGTCGGTAGTATTTGTGAAATTGAAAATGGTGCGGAAGCCGAAGTCATCGGTTTCAAAGACAAGCGCGTGGTGCTGATGCCGTTTGAAGATCTTCCGGGAATTAGCAATCAGTGCCTGGTGTCTTTAAAGAAAAAGGCATCCACCGTGAAGGTGGGCCATGAGCTTCTGGGGCGAGTTCTCGATGCGAGAGGAAATCCCATTGATGGCAAAGGTCCCCTGGATTCACTTAAGAATCGTTTAGAAGAACGCAGTCTCTACCAGTCACCGACGCATCCGTTGCAACGAGAAATGATTTCAAAGCCGCTCGATCTGGGCATTCGTGCCATTAATGGTCTTCTGACCTGTGGCAAGGGCCAAAGAGTGGGCATTCTGGCGGGATCAGGCGTGGGAAAATCCGTTTTGCTGGGCATGATGGCTCGCTACACCGCTGCGGATGTCAACGTCATTGCGTTGATCGGAGAGCGCGGAAGAGAAGTGCGCGAATTCATCGAGCGCGATCTGGGTCCGGAGGGCTTGGCTCGCTCGGTGGTGATTGTTGCGACGTCCGATCAATCGCCGCTTTTAAGAATGCGCGGAGCCTTCGTGGCTTCGACGATTGCGGAATATTTTCGCGATCAAGGTAAAGACGTTCTGATGCTGATGGATTCGGTCACGCGTTTTTGTATGGCCCAAAGAGAAATCGGTCTTTCGATGGGTGAGCCGCCTGCTTCCAAGGGGTACACGCCGAGTGTGTTCTCTCAGCTTCCCAAACTGCTCGAGCGCGCAGGTACGGGTGAAAAAGCGGGAAGCATCACCGGGCTCTTCACAGTTCTGGTGGAAGGCGATGATTTAGATGATCCGATCGCTGATGCGTCTCGTGCAATTTTGGATGGTCACATCGTGCTTTCCAGAAAAATTGCTCAACGAAATCTCTTTCCTGCGATTGATGTTTTACAAAGCGCAAGCCGCGTTATGCGCGCCGTGACGGACGCACCTCATCAAGAATGGGCGGGAAAGATTCGAGAATGGTTGGCCACCTACAATCAGGTGGAGGACATGATCAACATCGGTGCCTATGCTCGAGGCACGAGCCCCCGCATTGATCAAGCCGTCTATGCCATCGATCGGATTCGAAATTTCTTAGCGCAGTCGATTGAAGAGCGAGCGACTTACGCCGAAACCGAAGCACAAATGCATTCGATTGTGCGTGCTGCAGAAGCTTTTAGCGCACCCCCGCCTGCACCAACAGGACCAGCTCCTCAGAAGGTCGCTTTCCGCTGACTTTGATTCTCTAGACATTTCAGACCCGCCCCCTTAGAAATGATGGCCAATTCAAAAAAGGAATCGGGACGATTCTTTTGGGGGAAATTCATCATGATCCAGCTCAGCTCATTCGTGCTGTTATTTGCAGCATGGTCTGGCGTTGCTCACGCCACGCAGATTCAATCCAAAGATTATCCGTTTCCTTACAACGAACCGCTTTTACCGAGTGTGACCTTTGCGCTCATTCGACCTGCGGTGGATTCGCTGCAAGTGCGAACCCTTTCTTTGAAACCGGAGCGGAAGAAAATTGCCGTTCTGGGTGAGTTTGCAGACTTTCGCTACGGCGTCTACGTTCAGAAGGGCAAGGATGTTCGAAACGCTCCGGTGATTTTGTATCTCTCCGGAATCGGCGGCACTTTCCAAGGTGGCGGCAATAAATTTATTACTCAGTCGCTTTACGAATCGGGGTTCAACGTCATTTCGATCGATTCGAATTTCTTTTTTACCCGAATCCTCAGTTTGAGTCGGGACGGTTATCCCGGCTACCTTCCGGATGATGCGGAAGATCTCTATCCGATCTTGCATCAGATTTTGGAAGACTTCCGAAAGACTTACCAGACTGGATTTGGCGACGTGCACATCATGGGCTTGTCGATGGGTGCTCTCGAGTCTGCGCATATTTCTAGAATGGATCGAGAGAAGAAGCTCTTAGGAATTAAAAAGACCGTCATGCTGAATCCGCCCGCGAGTCTTCGTTACGCTTTGAAAGTGCTCGATGCTTTTTATGCGGTAGGGGATAATTGGTCTTATGAATACAAGCAGCGCGTGATGGGCTACGTGATTGATACCGCCCTGAATAATATCGACAACCCGAACGCCATCATGAGTTTGAATAAAATTCTGAAATTGAGCGAACCACAAGTCCAGTACTTGATTGGTAAAAGCTTTCGAGAAACGTTACGAGACGCGATTATCACCTCTCAGCAGATCGACGATCGTGGAATTCTGAAAGGTCCCTACACGGAACTTTTAAGAAATGAACGGACCGAAGAAGCTAATGCGTTTAGCTTTGCCCAGTATGTAGAAGAGTTTTTATATCCCATCGTTCTGAAACGTCATTCTGCCGAGACTTCGCAGCTTCAATCCTCTCGCGATCTATTCGCTCGTGCGGATATGACAGACCTCGAGCCCTACATGCGCGAAAATCCGAATCTCTACGTCATTACGAATGCCGACGACATGGTTCTCCGTTCGACCGATCCCGCCTATTTAGAGGACATCTTAAAAGAACGTCTGATTCTCTTTCCGTTAGGGGGACATTGCGGAAACGTTTGGCATCCGCTCAATCAAGCCCAGCTCATCAAAGTGCTTAAGAATTAGGGCTGCCTCCAAAACAGCTGAATAGCCGCTGCCGGCGGCAAACTCTGCCCATTTGCTGCGGCGAGGCGGGGATTTATCATTAAAAGTTATGGGAAGAGGTACGACCTTCACCTGCTTTTTCAGCATTCTTATCTTGATCGGTACCTTGGCAACATCCGTGCGTGCTGAGAATACCTTTGTCGCTATCGGGGGTTCAGGCGATGCGCCAGACCTCGAGAAAACGATTTTCGACGAAACGTTTAAAAGTATGGGTCAGTCCATGAAGACTTTGGGTTGGAAGGGAGATCTCTATTTTAATGGAGGTCATCCCAAAAGCGAGGAGGACGTCTACAAGTATTTTGATTCAGGAGTGCGAAGTAAATTCAATCCCGAAACTTACAAGAGCGGTATCAAAAAAGCTGAAGAGAGGATCGATGCAGCGGAGGCTGGGGATCAGGTGTTGTTTTGGGTGGATTCGCACGGAAGACCCGCCGACAAAGATTTCCATGACGTGGAGTGTGGGGACAGCTTGTGCAGCTTGGAGAAGTTCAATTTTGCGTTGTCTCAGTCCATTGCCCAGAAGCTTCGAGGTCCCCCGAAGATCGCCGTAGTGGACAATAGCTGCTATTCCGGGAGCAGCATTAAGTTTGCTCAAGAGGCGGTTTGTGCTGTGTCTGCCGCGGGCGATTCTGTTTCTAGTTCTGATTTTGGAATACAGCTGACCCAATCTATGCGCAAAGGATTCAATTTAGAAGAAGCCTTTCTCAGGGCCAGGTTGAACTCGAAAGGATACGGAACACCTCAGATTTCCACTCCTGCCGGTCTCATTGTTCAAGAGAGAATGCGGAAACTTTTGGCAAACGTCGATTATCTAGGCTTTCGAAAAGAGCTACCGGAAGACTGTTGCACGGTGAATGTGGCTGGAGAAATCAAGGAGATCGTAAAAGCATTGGGGTCTTTGAATGAACAGCTGAAATCTTGGTTAGAAGAGAGTCAGGAATTTAAAAACCTTATTGCAGCTCTAAGGGACTACAAGAAGCTGTTTGATGAAGCACGAAAAAAGGCAGATGAGCTGAACAGATTGGGAACGGAGAAAAGAACTGTACCCATTAAGGGCGAGAAGGGTGGCAATGTCTGGGTGACTTGGAATGCTGTTGCCGATGACTTGGAGAATCAGCACACTGAAAAACAGATCAAAGATTTAGAAAATAGTTTGGAAGGACTCAAAGATCCGAAGAACCCAAATCACGCCTACTACGGCAGTACAATAAAAGGCATTCAATCCTTAGAGAGGGAGGTTGTCGCCCGAGATATAGTGGGAAAAAACCCCGAGTTTCAAGACTTTCTAAACAAGAGGACAGCTTATCTGGCTCTTGTTGGGGCAAAGAAGACGGCCCTGACAGCCCCTCTTTCTTTAGCGGCGAAGAGGGTCTGGGAGCTGGAAAGAACCGTTTACGAACAGATGTATCGAGCTTATCAAACGCAGGAGCCCAACCCATGCAACTCATTCAAATTTTAGTTCTTCTGCTAAGCGTTGGAACCTCTAATTCTCAGGCTGGGTCTCTAGACCGATTTAAAGGCTGTGGAAACTATCGAGTTCAAGGCACCGTGATTCAGAAGCAGAAAGATTTTTACATCTCCATTTTTTCGGGCAGTCGTGAAGAGACTCAGTTGAAAGTGCTTCCAGAGAATCAGAAGTCTGTTCGAGAGTTTTTAGATCAAACGGTGGACGTAGACGCCCATATTCCGAAGCTGATTAAGAAGTATCGAGGAGTGATTCAGGTTTCACAGATTCGTTTTGGAGTTCCCAATCCTGCCGACCCAGCTCGTGGTGATGGATTTTGGCTAGAGAAACGAACCAGGTGCGGATCCTAATATGTGGGGAACGTAGAAAGAGATTCTAGAAATAAAAAAAGGTGCTGGCTCGAGAGAGAGTCCAGCACCTTTTTTCTTTGGGTCCCCGACCCTCTCTGCCCCGTGTTTGTAGATCCCCCTAATAATTAGATCCGCAAACAATAACCATGAACTAACTACTTACCGGTGCAGAGAGAGTCGATAAATCTGGCCGAGCCCCCTGCAGGGCGGCTCGGCCATCAAGTCAGAAGCTTAGTTTTTGCAAGCTTCGATCTTGTAGGTCTTGCTGAATGCAGCCGGGCCAGCACCGTGTGCATAGCTAGCAGCATCGTACACATTCACAGTGTACTCGAGAGCAGCAGTGACCTTCTCAGATGCATACTGAGAACAGCCAGCGCGGGTCTGAGCCACACACTTGGTGACGGTGCGAGCGAGAGGCGAGAAGGTGCTTGCCGAAACCGACGATGCACATTCACCGCGTACGCCAGTAGCCATACACTTCGAAACGGTAGCATGGAGCATATCGCCGACCACGCAAACTTCATTGACGTTCACGAAGCTGTTGCCGATTTGAACTTGCGGATAAGCAGCAACCAAGCCAGCCGATTCGATTTCAGCCCAGCTGGATGCGCTGTTGATTTGAGCAGCAGAAGCAGAGGTAGCCAGAGCGATGAAAGCTCCAACAACCAAGAACATTTCCTTTTTCATTTTTAGGTCCTTTCCCCAATAGGGTTATTGTTTACGGACCGGACAACTATGGGACTGCTGTCAAAATTGCAACTGCGATCTTTGTTTTTTCTTGCAATTCATTAAGTTTGTGTAACGCGGAGCGGGAATATGTATCGTGGTGTGAGAATAATTTCACAGCATGCGTCAGACCTTTTTTGCCTAGCGTTTTTAGCGCATTTCACGAGGTAAACGCTGCCCTGCGGAAAATCATTCAGTCTAGGCGGTTAGCCCTCAAAATCAGACAATCTCAGGAGCATGCGAAAGTTCCATTTTGAACTCGAAGCAGTCGAACGTGTTCGGAAAGCGAAAGAAGAGGAAGCGTTGCGCTCCCTCGGTGTCGCTCAACGTGCATTGGTTCGTGAAAGAGAAAGGCGTGATTCGCTTTTCAAAGACCTCGCAAATTCTTTGAATCGACGCGAGCAACTCGGAGCGAGTGGAGAAATCAGTTCAACAGCAATTCAGATGGAAACAGATTTTGTGGAAGGGACGAAGAAACGAATTATACAAGCAGAACACACCTGCATGCGTGCGCAGAAGGCGGTCGACAAAGCGATGCGTGGATATCTGCAAGCGCGACGACAAACCCGAATGATTGAAGTTCTGCGAGAGCGAGCTTTTGAGAGCTACAAAAAAGCAGCTGCAAAGCGCGAACAAAAAGACATGGATGATTTGAACATCATGAGAGCGCGCATTCTGAAAGAAGGCCGAGCATGAAGGGCATGGCAAAAAATCTTTTAATCACGACTGCAGGACTCCTCGCGATCACGGGTATTTGGATTCATTGGGCTGTGGGCGAGTCGAGTGAAAAGCCAGCTACTCACGCTGCGGAACCAGCAGCGCCAGCTGCCCAGGAACCTGTAAAAGAAACGGCACCTGTTTCGACCGTGTTGAAGGACAAAGATAAGCAAGCTTGTTTGACCGACCCTGCTGCTATTGAAGATCTCAGAAAGAAAAAAGAAGAAATCGAAGCGCGCGCGAAGGTGCTCGATGCCAAAGAAGAAGAGTTGAAGACCAAGGGCATCGCGCTTGAAGAAGAAATTAAGAGCCTTCAAAATCTGCGCGATGAAATTGCCAAGATTAATGAATTACAAAAAGCGGATCGCCAAGAAAAAGTAGCGAAGATTGTGGAAACAATCGAAGCGATGAGCCCGAAGGCTTCGGCAAAACTCTTGTCGTCGATCGACGACGCGCTCGCTGTGGCAGCGATGTCTGCACTGAATACGCAAAAATTAGCAAAGATTGTGAACTTGATGGAGCCGGACGATTCGTCGCGGCTTACGGAATTAATGGCTGGAGTGGCCCGAGCCAAAAAACAAGCGTCGCGTGACGCTTCAGAGGCCGCAAAGAAAAGAAAAGGAGGTGAAAAAATAAATGATACCAACAATCAGACAAAGTCAGAATCTGATCATCAGCCCGCAGACCCAAAGCAGCTCAGTCAATCTGGACAAAAGCAGCCCAGCCAACCTGAATCTAAGCCAGGCCAATCCAGCCAATCAGGACAGCCAGGTCAGTCTCTCCAGTCCGGACAGCAGCAAGCAGCCGCTTCAGGTCAACTCTCCGGTCAGCCCAGTTCAGCCGAATCGTCGGCGGAATAAAGCTGAAGAGGGTGGGGAAGCTGAACTCGGTTTTTCAGCAGCATTAGCGCAGTCCATGGTGCAGGCAACTGCTCCGGAGGCGAATAAAGCTGTGGTGAAACCTGTGCAAAGCGATCTTCTTGCGGATGAGAAGTCAGGACAGGAACCCCTTCAGGCAGTGAAGGCTCAATTGAATCCGGTAGCGGATGCAATGAATTTGAAAGCTGGAAATTCGGTTTCCAAATTCACGAGCGATGCAGCCCGAGGTGGAGATGAAAGAACTCTGCTCAAATCATTAAAGACGACCGCCAGTTCGAATACTGCAGGAGCAATGGCTGGACTCAAGCCGTGGAATAAGGATTGGGTTTTTGGAGGACAGGATCAGCAAGCTGAATCCGAGAATCCCTTAAACCAAATCCCGCTTTCCGTTTTGTTGGGAATGAAACCAAAAGCCGCACAGGCCGAAGGCGCTCAACCCGTGATTTCAAAAGAATCACAAGGGTTGCAGGCTCAGTCCCTGATGCAAGCGACGCAAGCACAAGCTGCGGGTGAACTCATTCCTTTCCAAGCGAATGGTGAAAGAAGCACGAATGCGACGAGAGGTCATGCAACGGAAGTGGCCGATCTCAATGATTTACAGGGTGTCGCAGAGTTTGAAGTGGTGAAATCCAATCCCGTTCCGAAAAAGCCCGTGGCATCTCACGCGACTTTAAGCGGCAGCGCATTTATGGATACGTTGATGGGAGTGCAAGGTGCTCAAAAGGGCCAAGCACTCACTCAGCCATCTGCTGCCCCGATAGTCGCGGGCCAGGCTATGGCTCAATCGGATATTCGGGCGGATCTCCAGGAATCTTCAGCGTCGAACAAGCTTTTAAAGAAAGTCGACAAGAAGGTCTTGGCTGAGGATTTGACCGTGGGATCCAAACTCGGAACTGCTGTGCTGGGAACGACAAATTCTCAGCAGTCATCGGATCTTTCGGGTCCGGCCATGGCACCAGAAGTAACGGGAATGGTGACCAAGGGAGCGATGGCTAAGAATCGACTCAGCACGGATTCATTGGGTGGAGTGAGCGCGCAAATTCGAAATATCTCTGCAAATGGCGGAGGCGAAATGCGCATTCGACTCAAGCCGGATAATCTTGGGGAGTTGAGACTTCGCGTAGTTTCCGACGGACACCAAGTGGGTCTTCAGATTCACGCTTCAGACGAAAGTGCAAAGCAGATCATTCAGGAGAGTATGAATCACCTGAAGGAATCTCTGGCTGGGCACAGACTAAATCTCAGTAGCTTTGATGTTTCAGTAGGCATGCCGCCCGTTGGCTTAGCGAATAATGATGCTGCTCAAAACAGCTTCAATGATTCGTCGAGACAGCAGCAAGCATTTGCCAATCTGAATCAGCAGAGCCCTGAACAAAATGGGCAGTACTCAGGTCGAGAAGCTTGGTCGGGACAAGATTTGGACTCATTAGGGAGTTCAAGTGCGTCTCGCACTCGCAGCGCACCGGGAATGATGGCGGACGGTTCAACAGGAATGTTGAAACGTCCAACACCCCAACTCGGACGCATTGATTTGAGAGCTTAGAGGTAAGGAATGGTTGAAGGACTGAAAAGTCCGGGGAATGCGCCGTCCGCCCAGCAAGTGGGGGACGGCGGTTACTCCACCGGATCACTACAAAAAGACGCGCAGGAAGCTTCGACGTCGACGAAGTTCGGAGACGTTTGGAATCAAATCCAATCGAAGTACGGGAAGAAGCCTGAGAAGGCGCGCGAGATTAAGAAAACCTTGGATAAAGACGATTTCATGCGCATCATGATTTCGCAGATGAAGAACCAAGATCCGACTCAGCCGTTCAAGGCCGAGCAGATGGCGCAGGAATTGGCGCAGTTCACGACGGTTGAGCAATTGCATAATATGAGCACCACGCTCAATAAAATGACCACTCAGAACCAACCGCTCGAGCGTTTGGCGATGACGAATTTGATTGGAAAGACCATCACGGTCGACAAAGATCGCTTCCCGCACACGGAAGGTTCCAACGAATACCTTTCTTTCAATATGCCGAAAGAAGCAGGAACAGTGAGCTTGAGCATTGTTTCTGAGACCGGTGAAGTGGTCTTCCAAAAAGACATGGGCCCAATGAAAGCTGGCCCGCAAAGTTATACTTGGGATGGCAAGAAGGCCACGACCTTGCCCGCGAAAGCCGGCAATTACATCATGAGAATTGATGCGAAGGACCCGATGGGTTCTGCCATTGAAGTGAGTTCTCAAGCGAAGGCACGAGTTGTCGGTGTTTCGTTTGATAGCAGCGAGCCAGTGTTGTTGATTGGCAATATTGCGAACCCCGAAAAAGTGACGATGAAGAACATTGTTCGCATCGACGCAGAAGGAATGGGGGCAGCTCCTCCAGAGGCTCCAAAAATTCCTGGCGCTCAATCTTTAGAGCAGGTGGCGGCTCAGCAATTGAAGCAACTCAAGCCCGAACAGCTTCAGCAACTTCAACAAGAGTTAGCAGGAGCCGGTGGTGGGGCAGCGGCAGCTCCTGAAGCTCCCGGCGGAAATGCCGGGATCGAACATTTACAAGCTCCGGGTTCGGGCCCCAGCAAACCCAATTTCTTTAGTTTTGAAAAAGGCGTGGGCTCCGCTAACCTAGATCTATCGGGAGTTTCAAACAAGGCCGCAAGCGAAGCTATCGCGAAGTATGAGGCTGAGCAAAAAGCCCGAGCAGCAGCTCCCGTGGTCGCCGAAGGATTCCCAAACGGAATTCACGATGGCGATGAAGAAGTGGTGAAGGAAGCAGATCGCGCAACGATCGGCAATCGCGCTGCAGGAACAGGAATGGGCAGTGGGTCTCAACAAAGAATAGAGACCGCGCCGATGCCAAAAGGTTTGCCTGAAGGTTACGGAGGTTCCGCACCCGCGAAGCCCCGCCCGCCAGGTGAAGTGTTAGTCAACGCTTCGAGACCGCCGGATTCATTCCAGCGGTTGGCGAAGTAACTTTTAACCGAGAAAGGAGGAAAAAAACGTGAGCAATGGACCTTTTCTCTATCCAAATGTGACATCCCTTCCGGGACAGTCTGGTGTTCAGCCTGGTGCTGATCGCGAGATTAAAAAGAAGGACGGGGTTCCCAGTGAGTTTGACAAGGTTTTCGATCGCACGCTCGACAAAGTCGGCGATGCGGGAGTGGACCTGAATCAAATTAAGGATCCTCTGAAGTTTTCTGCCCATGCCCATCAACGGCTACAAGACAGAAAAATTAAGATCGATCCAGCAATGATGACGAAGATCAATGATGCTGTCGATAAGGCAGCAGCAAAGGGAGTGGAAGATACATTAGTAATTACTCCGGATGCTGCACTGATTGTCAGTGTGAAAAATCGAACCGTCATTACGGCGATGGATAAGGGCGCATTGAATGGCAATGTGTTCACGAACATCGACGGCGCAGTGATCATATAAACGAAGTCGTTCTCGGCCTGGACCCTTTTGGGAAGGCCAACCGGTTCCGATTGATTGACGAACCGGCTCAATAACTTTGGGTTGGCCGGAGGCCAACTCATGAAAAGACGCAAGGAGGCGTCCCAAAATGGGTATCTTATCATCCCTCTATACCGGTATTACCGGTCTACAAGGCCAAGGCGAAGCGTTGGCCATCTACGGCGACAACATCGCCAACGCCAGCACGATCGGCTTTAAGGTCAGCCGTCCTGAGTTTCAGGACGTGATCGCGAAGTCATTGAAAGGTCTGTTGGGCGGTAACCAAATCGGTCGTGGTACGCGGCTCGCAGCTGTGAACCCGATCTTCCAACAAGGATCGATTCAACAAACCGAGTCGAGCACAGACTTAGCCATCACCGGAGACGGGTTCTACACTCTTCGCGGCATCGACGGCCAAAGCTTTACTCGTAACGGTGCTTTCCACTTCGATAAAGACGGTAAGCTCATCAATGCGGACGGTTATCAGGTCCAAGGCTTCCAAGCGGACGAAAAAGGAAAAATCACTTCTCGTATGGGTGATATTTCTGTCGACCGTACGGTGGTGGATGCTCGTAAAACCAGCAAAGTGGATCTGTTCATGAACTTGGATCTTCGCGCTGACAAGTCGTTGGTCTTTGATCCTGAGAAACCAGAATCGACTTCTCACTTTGCTACCGGTGTGACGGTGTATGACACCGCTGGTACTCCGCACGTCGTGACTTTGTACTTCAATAAGATCGATGACGGCGTGTGGCAGTGGAGAGCGATGGCCAAAGGTGAAGAAATCAACGGCGGCACGAAAGGCACTCAGATCGAGCAAGCCAGCGGCCGCTTGATGTATGACACTGACGGTCGTTTGCGTGAACAAGTTACCGATAAATCTGCTTTTAACTTCGCCAAAGGCGCCCTTCCGGATCAGAAGATTTCGTTTAACTTCGGTTCCGACAAGAAGAGCGGCGGAACGGGCGTGGAAGTCAGCCAGTACGGTACCAGCTCTGAAACGTATAAGACGCTTCAGGATGGTTACACCGCAGGTACTTTGGCCGGCTTGACGTTCAATGAAGACGGAATTTTGGCGGCCATCTACACCAACGGTGAAACCATGAACTTGGCTCAGATCGCTTTGGCCAAGTTTGAAAATCCGGAAGGATTATTCAAAATGGGTCAAAACCGTTTCCGTGAGAGCCGTTTGTCGGGTCAAGCGACCATTGGTGCTCCGCAAGCCGGGGGCCGAGGCCGTGTGAGCTCGAAGACCATTGAGGCTTCGACCACGGACATCGCAAACGAGTTCATCAATTTGATGACGGCTCAGCGTAACTTCCAAGCAAACTCCCGAGTCATCACGACTTCGGACGAAATGCTCGGCGAAGTTCTGAATCTGAAGAAATAAGTTGAACTGAGTAGTTAGTAGGATCGAGGGAGAGTCATTTTAATGACTCTCCCTCATGGTCCCACGTGTAACAGGCGAGCAGGATGCGAAGCCGTTGTTATACGTTTACAAAGACGGAAATCTTTGCCGACCTCTCATTTATATCTGAGCGGTGCACTTGCGCCTTCTGTAACGCCATAGCAAAATAGATAGGAGTATGGCTGCAGAAGAAAAAGCATCAGCACCCGCGCCCGCAAGTCCCGCTCCCTCTGGTGGAGGAGGTGGCAACAAAGTTGTCTTGTTGCTCACTCTCGTCAACGTCGTGGTAACGGCCGCGATCGGCGGTTTGGTTTTTGTTTCCTTCAAAAAAGAAAAAAATCAATCGACGATCAGCGACATTGCTCCGGATGAGCATGCTCCCAAGGAAGAAGCCGCAGCAGAAGGTGGCCATGGCGGCGGCGGCGGACATGGTGGAGCCAAAGAAGGCGCGAAAAAGAAAACTGGCGACTTCGGAAAGATTGTCACTCTCGATCAGTTCACGGTGAACCTTTCTACTCCAGGCAGTGCGACTCCGAAGTACGCACGCGTAAACATCTCGATTGAAGTTCCCAACGAAGATTCTGAAATCGAAGTGAATCAAAAAATGCCGCAGGTCAGAAACGTCGTGATCGACCTCTTTAACAGCAAACGCCCCTCGGATTTGGCAAGCGCTGAAGGCAGAGATTATTTGAAAGAAGAAATCCGAAACGCCGTGAACGAATTTATGGTGAAGGGAAAGATTAAGGGAGTCTTCTTTACGAATTTTGCAGTCGCTGGGTAGCTCCAGGGGTACTCAAGACGAGTGCCGGTAATTAGCTAGGATGGCTGAACTATGAATCAGGTTTTAACACAATCAGAAGTCGATGCTCTGTTAAGCGCCGTCTCTGAGGGCAGCGTCGATACCAACGCACCTGCGGGTGGCGGTGGTGCTCAAGCTGCTGATGCCGGCGCCGGTGCTTTTACTCCCAGTGGAACTGGCCCTGACGTCGAAGTCGTTCCCTACGACCTGACCAATCAAGACCGCGTGATTCGCGGTCGAATGCCCACTCTCGATATTATTTACGAGCGGTTCATTCGTCTTTATCGTATGTCGCTCTCCAATTCGTTGCGTAAAATCGCATCGATCTCCATTATTTCTACCGACCTTTTAAAGTTCGGCGAGTTCGTCAACACGCTCCCCATTCCGAGCTGCATGTGCATTATGCGCTTTGAGAGCTTGCGCGGTCCCGCGCTTCTCGTGTTTGAATCCAAACTTTCTTACGCTCTTGTGGACAGTTACTTTGGCGGTACCGATCGTCCGTACACCAAGATTGAAGGAAAAGAATTTACGCGCATCGAGCTCTCGATCATGAAGAAGGTCATGGACCTCGCGATCAAAGATCTCGAAGAAGCGTGGAGCCCTGTTCATAAGACGGATATCAGCTTCATTCGTACGGAAGTGAACCCGCAATTCGTCGGCGTGGTTCCGCCTTCAGACGTGATTATTTCTACGACTTTCGAAGTCGAGCTTGAAAACGCCAGCGGCACGATTGCACTCGTGATTCCGTATGCGACCATCGAGCCCATTAAGAACAAACTCAATGCCAGTTTCCAAACCGAATCCGATCGCGGGGACAAAGAGTGGACCGCCAAGATGGAAGAGCATCTGCGAAATGCAGAGGCCAACATCGTGGTCAATCTCGGTGCTGCTTCGATTACGGTGGGGGATCTAGTGAATTTGAATATCGGCGACATCATTCCGCTCACGCAGGATGCCGACGCCGAGCTTGAAATGTTGGTTGAAGGAGTAGGGAAGTATCACTGCTTCTTTGGAGTATCGAGAGGTTGTAGGGCGGTGCAAGTCACAAGACCGTCAGATCAAGATTGAGGAGTAATAGCTAGGCGGCGTAGCCGCTAGCGAATGCGCCGCTTCCCCCCGAGGCCAGGGATGGCCGAGACAGGGAAGCGGGTATTAAAGGAGAAGAATATGGCAGACGCAGCAGCATCCCCATTGGGTTCAGGAGATATCGGAGCAGCCTTCGCAGCTGCAGGTGGAGCCGGCGCAGCGCAAGCTGGCGGCGGAGCACCGGCTCCCGGTGGAGCGCCTCGACCAGGTGGTTCTCCGGCAGCTCCCGTTCAATCTCTCGACTTTATTTTAGATATTCCTCTGAAAGTCACAGTGGAACTCGGACGCGCCAAGATGGCTATTCGAGACATCCTCCAGCTTTCACAAGGGTCGGTGATCGAGCTTTCGAAGTTTGCGGGTGAGCCGCTCGAAGTTCTGGTCAACGATAAGCTGATCGCCCGCGGTGAAGTCGTGGTGGTCAACGAGAAGTTTGGTATTCGCTTAACGGATATTATTTCGCCGATCGAACGTATTGAGCAGCTGAAGTAGTTAATTTTGGGCTGATCGGAACAGGATGTTCCGAGAAGGGGTAGAAGCATGAAGCTTCTCAAAGTGGGCACAGTATTCTTCTTTTTTGGGCTTTTGGGGACGCAGCCGGCGTTTGCTGTTTCAACGCTCAAGAAAGTAGATATCTCCGGTGGAGACGAAGTTCGACTTCAGTTCGACACCAAAATCAAACAAAGCCAGATTCGCACGGAGTACGTGAACGACATCATTCAAGTCAGTGTGAATGACGCTTCTGTTTATCCTGCGAAGATTACTCCGATTACCGGCGGAAGTTTTACCAAGCTCTTTGCATACCAATACGGTCCCAAAGTGATTCGATGTCGTCTCTCCGTAAAAGGCAAGGCCGAGGCATTTAAGAACAAGTTCTACCTCGAAAATGACGGCAAAACTTTGATTCTGAAAATGGCCTCTGCTTCGCCAAAACCGGTCGAGCCCAAAAAAGGCGAAGAACCCAAGAGCCTTCCTTCTGAAGAGGAAGCAGTTCTCTTGGAGCGCGTTCTGAAATCAACGTCTGCAAAGCCAGCGGCGCCCGTGGAAACCCCAGTTTCCGTTTCTCAAAGCTCGGCTCGTTACGGCACGAATGCAACACCCCTTCCCAGTCCGATGCGCACTTTGGGTGCGTTAGGCGTGGTGCTGATGTTGTTCTGCGGCTCGGCTCTCCTCTTCAAACGTTTCAAGGGTCGATCCGTCAACCGTCGCATTGAAAAGAATTCTGCTCGCAGCTTGGGCATCAAAATGCCGAGCATGAGCATGTTCAGCCGCTTAGGCTTTGGTAACAAAGAAAAGCTGATCGACGTCGTGGCCACCCATCATCTCGGACCCAAGAAGAGCATTGCCGTGGTGAAGATCGCGGGGCGTATGATGGTGATTGGAATTTCTAACGAGTCCATCAATCTCATCTCTCAGCTTCCGAATAAAGAAATCGGCTCCGTAGATCCAACGGCGCTGCAATCGACTTTGGAAGAAGAAATCTTTGAACAAGAGGGGATGGAGTCGGGATTTCTCGCCGATGCTATTGCTGCACCCGCTTCGAAAGAAATGCCGGCGGGAGCATTCTCGGAAGTGTTTACTGCTGAAAAAACGAAACCCAGCATTCGAGCCAAGATCAAAAGTCAGCTGGAGGGTTTAAAACCTCTATGATCTTAAAAGGGGCACAGAATCGCAGATCGTTGATTGCAGCGCTGGGGTTCTTGTGTTTCCTCGTCTTTGGTTTGGGCTGTCTCGTTTTTTCGTCTCAAGCCCTCGCGGCGAGTCAGTTGAATCCTGGTTCTTCTGGGTTAACCCTTCCTTCTTTAAGCCTTTCGTTTGCTCAGTCTCAAAAGCCCAGTGACCTGGTTTCTGTTCTTAGAATAGTCTTAATGCTGACGGTGTTGACGTTGGCACCGGCCATCCTCATCATGATGACTTCGTTTACTCGAATCGTCGTGGTGCTGAGTTTCTTGAGACAAGCGTTGGGCACGCAACAGTTGCCACCGAACCAACTCATTATTGGTCTCTCTCTTTTCCTTTCATTCTTTGTGATGGCTCCGACTTGGAATGCCATCAGCACTAATGCGGTGAAGCCGTACCTCGATGAAAAGATCAATCAGGAGATGGCTTATGAAAGAGCAGAAGCCCCGCTCCGCGAGTTCATGTTCAAGCAAGTGCGCGAAAAGGATTTAGAGTTGTTCCTCTCGCTTTCAAAAGAAGCGAAACCCAAGAACAAAGACGAAGTCCCTACGTACATTTTGGTTCCAGCCTTCGTGATCAGCGAACTCAAAACCGCATTTCAAATCGGCTTCATGCTCTATCTGCCCTTTCTGGTTCTCGACATGGTCGTGGCCAGCGTTCTGATGGCGATGGGGATGATGATGTTACCGCCCATCGTTATATCTCTGCCGTTTAAGCTCTTGCTCTTTGTGTTGGTTGACGGCTGGCAACTTGTGGTGGGCAGCTTAGTAAGGAGTTTCGGATGACCGAAGATATGGTGATGTCGATTGGCGCAGAAGCCATCAAGACCACGATCTACTTAGCAGGCCCGCTGTTATTTGCAGCAATGGCCGTCGGTATCGTGGTGAGCGTGCTTCAAGCTGTGACCCAAATTAACGAAGCCACCCTGACCTTCATCCCGAAGATGATTGCCATCATTATAGTGCTGGCCATCATGGCTCCATGGATGCTCGAGGTGATGAAACATTACGCTGCTTCAGTGATGACGCAAGCTGGGGAGTTTGTGAAATAGAATGCATCTCTTTCAATTCACACCAGAAGAGTTGATGACGTTCTTTGCAGTTCTGGTGCGATTCTCCGTTCTGATTGCGATCTTGCCGTTTTTTGGCAATCACTCGATCCCAGCAACTTTGAAAGTTCTCTTTTCTCTCGTCGTGACGATCGCGCTGTTTCCAGCCCTGACGAAATCAGGTCATGTGAAAATCGTGGATACCTACGCTTGGTCGAAGACCGCCTCGAGCATGGTGGGCACCATTGCGTTGGAGGCCCTCTTTGGATTGGCTCTCGGTTTTGTCGCAAAACTGGTTTTTGATGCCATTCACTTTGGTGCGAACCTTTCCGGAACTTATATGGGTTTCGCGGCTGCCAATACTTACGACCCCCATCAAGAAGCGCACACTCAAGTTGTTGCTGAGGTTCAGACTGCTTTGGCAATGCTGATCTTCCTCGTACTTGAAGGGCATCATTACATGCTTCGCGCTGCGCTCGATAGTTACGCAATCGTGGGTGTGGGTAAGGCCGGCTTTGCTTCGATGTTCAGTCAGAGCTTGATTGAGTTCACTTCGAAAGTATTGCTCTTTGCCGTGCAGATTTCAGCACCGGTCTGTCTCGCCATTTTTGGTGTGAACATTGTGTTCGGCATCATGGCGAAGGCCATGCCCCAAATCAATATTCTGGTTCTCTCCTTCGGCGTCACCGTGCTGATCGGCCTGGGAGTGATTTACATTGGCGTTCCTGAGTTTCAAACCGCGGCAGGCAGCGTTCTGGGTCGAATGGAAGACTGGTTGCAAGTCGCTAAAATCGCGATCGCGCGAGATGGCAGCTAAGGAAAGGTAGCTAGGTGGCAGAGAATAACGAAGACAGATCGACAGAAGACTTAACCGAAGAGGCGTCGCCCTATCGGTTAGAAGAATTCCGTCGGAAGGGGATGGTGGCTCAAAGCCGCGAAATCTCGGGTCTCGTTGCGCTCTTAGCCGCAGGTCTGGCTACGTATTTAATGATGCCGGACATTGGAAATAAAACCGCAGAATTCATGAAAGAGATCTTTCGAACGGATCTCACCTCCCGAATGGATCTGACGGATATGAAAATTCTCAGTGCGCCGTTGGTGAAGGCTCTAAAGATTGCCGCATGGGTTTGTCTGCCGATTTGTGGCTTTGGTTTCATTATGGGGGCGTTGGGAAGTTTTGCTCAGGTCGGAAGCATTTTTTCGACCGATCCGATTACTCCCGATTTTTCAAAGATTGACCCCATCAAGGGCTTTAAAAAGCTTTTTTCGATGAAGCAAGCGCTGGATGCGCTTCGAATCTTTTTTAAGGTCGCTGTGCTTTTTGGCGTGGCTTACTTGATTTTGAAGTCCGAAATTATTCGGGCTCCGCTCTTACAATTTGGAGAGCCCGGCGTCTTCGTACTTCTTCTCGGTCAGATGAGTAAAATTCTTTTCCTCTCCTTGATTATGGTGTTGGCAGTATTTGCCGGCTTTGACTTCTGGATGCAGCGACAAGAGTTCATGAAGAACGTTCGCCTTACGAAGCAAGAAGCCAAGGAAGAATATAAAGAGCGCGAAGGGGATCCTGCCATCAAGGCACGCATTCGCGCTGTGCAAAGAGAAGTGGCTCGTCGCCGTATGATGCAGGCCGTGAAAAAGGCTGACGTCATTGTGACCAACCCGACTCACATCGCAGTAGCTCTAGTTTACGCCAAAGATTCCATGAGCGCGCCCAAGGTTGTGGCAAAGGGTGCGGACTTCTTGGCTCAGAAAATTAAGAAGGTGGCTGCCGATGCCGGTGTGCCGCTGGTTGAAAACGTACCGCTCGCACGAACGCTTTATAAAACCGTCAAGGTGGGACACGCCATTCCGAGAGCACTGTATCAAGCAGTGGCTGAGGTCCTGGCTTACGTCTACCGCCTGAAGGCCAAAAAACTGTGATGAGAACCTATGAATAACCTCTTAGAACGTTTGACCAGAAATTCGGATTTGGCTCTGGCAGTAGGATTGGTCGCAATCCTCGGAGTCATGGTGATTCCGATGCCGCGATTCCTCTTGGATGTCTTACTTTCCATGGGGATTGCGACTTCCATCGTTCTGCTTCTGACCTCGGTTTACGCAGTGCGAGCCTTAGATTTTAGTATTTTTCCGTCGTTGCTCTTGATCACGACTCTGTTCCGCTTGTCATTGAACGTGGCCACTACGCGCGTGATTTTGCTTCACGGCGCGGAGGAAGGGACCTCTGCAGCCGGTGAAGTGATTAAGTCCTTCGGAGAATTCGTCGTCGGAGGAAACTACGCCGTCGGCATTGTCATCTTCATCATTCTGGTCATTATTAACTTCATTGTTATTACCAAAGGCGCAGGCCGCGTCGCTGAAGTCGCAGCACGCTTCACCTTGGATGCCATGCCCGGGAAGCAGATGGCGATCGACGCCGATTTAAACACCGGCCTAATCAACGAAGAAGAAGCGCGCCGACGCCGCTCAGAAATATCTCGCGAAGCAGATTTCTACGGGGCCATGGACGGCGCGAGCAAGTTCGTGCGCGGGGATGCTATTGCGGGCATCTTGATTGTGTTGGTGAACATTATCGGCGGCATCATCATCGGAACATTACAAAAGGGAATGGATGTCGGTGTTGCCGCCCAGACCTTCACGCTCCTCACCATTGGGGATGGCTTGGTCACTCAGATTCCCGCCCTCATTATTTCCACGGCTGCAGGTATTATCGTTACCCGTACTGCCGGCGGTGCAAATTTCAGCAAAGAATTTTCGAAGCAATTGCTCATGCAGCCGAAGGCTCTTATGGCGGCTTCGGGCATCATGCTCGTCATGGCGATCATTCCAGGTCTTCCGACGATTCCATTTCTGATCTTAGGTGCAATCCTGGGCGCTCTTTACTATCAGATTGATAAGAACGAGAAGGAGCAAGAGGCGGCTCGCGTTCGTAAAGCGGAGATCGAAAAGAACAAACCCAATTCCGAAAAACTCGAGGCTCTGTTGCCTGTGGATCTTTTGGAACTCGAAGTGGGTTACGGGTTGATCAACATCGTGGACTCCGAACAGAACGGCGATTTGCTGGAGCGTATTTCGAATATCCGGAAGCAGTTTGCTCTTGATCTAGGCGTGATTGTTCCGCCGCTTCGAATCCGCGACAATTTGGAATTAAAGCCTGGCGATTACCAAGTGCTGCTCAAGGGTATTCAGGTGGGTTCCGGGTCTTTGATGGTTGGGCACTTAATGGCCATGGATCCGGGAAATGTTTCTGAACCTGTCGCAGGCGTTCCCACGAAGGAACCGGCTTTCGGTTTAGATGCGATTTGGATTACGCCCCGTCAGAAGGAAGATGCGACTTACGCGGGTTATACGGTCGTGGATCTCTCTACGATTATTGCCACGCATCTCACTGAAATCGTTCGCCAGCATTCCTCGGAACTCTTGGGTCGCCAAGAGCTTCAGACGTTGATCGACACCTTCAAGCAAACGGCTCCAAAAGTGGTTGAAGATCTGATTCCGAATCTCCTCAGCTTAGGGGTCATTCTGAAAGTGATGAAGAATTTGCTCAAAGAAAACGTTTCCATTCGTGATCTGCGCACCATCCTGGAAGCGCTGGCCGACATGGCGCCTTATCAGAAAGACCCTGCCATTCTGACGGAACACGTGCGGGCTTCCTTGGCTCGTTCGATTACGAAGAAGCTCGTGGGCCAAGATGGAAACCTTCCGCTGATTACGCTGGATCGCGTGATCGAAGAAACCATTGCCGCTGGAATTATTCAGTCCGATCAAGGCCAGCAACTTTCAGTGGATCCCGAGTTTGTTCGGGCTTTCATCGCCCAGCTGAATCAGCAAGCGATTGAAATGGCTCAGCAGGCGAATCAGACCATCATTCTTTGTTCACCGTTGATTCGTCCGCATCTCAAGTCTTTGGTCGATCGGTTTATTCCGAACGTCGTCGTTCTTTCGCACAATGAAATCACTTCTAATGTCAACGTCCGTTCTGTCGGAACTGTGAGGTTAGCGCATGCAAGTTAAGAAATTTGAAGCCCCCACGATTCAAGAGGCACTCGATACTATTAAGAGGGAGCTGGGTCCTGAGGCGATCATCTTGCAAACCAAGAAGCATCGTCGCGGATTTGGTCTGCTTTCGAAATCTTCCTTCGAAGTGACTGCGGCTGTTTCGGAACGTGCACTGACTAAGAAGAATACGGTCGAGCGCAAGATTCCCGAAGGCACGCGTGAACAAGTGAAGAAGCTTCCAGCTACTCGCCAAGTGGAAATGTACGAGAAGTATCTCGACGGGAAGGGCGTGAGAGATGAAAATGTGGAAGCTCGTTTGGATGCGGTCGTGAGTAAAACTAAAGACCAAGTTCAGATCAGTAATCGTCGAGCCGCTGCCGCTGCACAGTTGGCTGCCGCTGCAGCTCAAGTCTCTGCAGCAGTGAGTGAGAGGACCGTTGTTCAGCGTCAACTTTCCCCTAAGGCCGCCCAACAGGGTATGAGTGCTGCTGAAGCGACGAAGAAGATTACTCAAACTCGCTACATCGATATTCCGGATGCAGGCGCTTCTGCTAACGTTCAAGCGGCTCCAGCGAATACCCATTTAGAGCGCGAAATTCAGCAGCTCAAGAAGATCGTCAGTGATTTGAAGGTCGACAAGGCGGATGCCAAATCGGCAGCTAACGGCATGACCACCGCCTTGCAAGATGCTTACGACCTCATGGTCTTTAACGGCATTGAAAAGCGCTACGGTGTTGAGCTCATCAAGCGCGTGCAGTTTGAATTAGGCGAAAAGCGTTCGGGCGATATGGAAGAAGTTTTCGATCAGCTCGCTACCGAACTCATGATGGATACGCAAACCACCTACGCGTTGGATGGCATTATGGCGAAAGACCCGCAGAGCGCCCAGGCCATCGATCCCGTGATTCTGGCCCTCATGGGTCCGACCGGAGTGGGGAAGACTACGACGCTAGCCAAGATTGCAGGTCGGGCCATCACCTCGAAGGGTTTAAAGGTGGGTTTGATCAATTTGGATACTCAACGTGCTGGTTCATTCGACCAGCTCGCCACTTTTGCCAAGATTCTAAACGTGCCCTTCCGTGCAGCGTCATCTCCAGAGGATTTATTGTCTGCTGTATCGGATCTGAAGGGCGTGGACCTCATTCTGATCGACACGGTGGGAAGTTCGCAACGCAATCCCGAGTCTTTGAAGAAGATGGAACAGATGCTTCAAGTCGTTCCGCAGATTCAAACTCAGCTCGTGCTTTCGGCCATTACGCGCGATTCCGAACTCTACGATCAGGCCAATCGTTTCTCGATCTTCAGACCCCAGGGTTTGATTTTCTCGAAGCTAGATGAAGCCACCATGTACGGTTCGATTTACAACCTTCAGCAGAAGACAAAACTTCCGCTGTTCTGGTTCACCACCGGCCAGAAGGTTCCGGAAGATTTAGAAGCAGCAAGTAAGGAACGCGTCGTGGCGTTGGTGATGGACCTATAGTCAAAAGGGTGACACTGAAGATTTTTCCGTGGGGCCAAGGGAGGCTCCTGTGGTTTTGAAAATGTCTGCTACACTATTCCTAGGGATTGGGGAGCGCAAATGAGTCTGAATCAGGGCATACATAAATATCGCGAAAGTGCTCGAGTGAGCACATCAAAAAAGCAAGCCAGCGCGAAAGAGAAAGAAAAAGAATCCGAGAAAAAGGAAAAGAAAACCGCTGCGGCTGCTCCTGCAAAAGCCGCTACTAAGGCCCCAAAGTCCAAAGAACCTAAAGAAGTTCAGAAGGCCGTTGAAGCGGTTGTTGCTGCTGAAAAGTCGACTCAAGAAGAAGAAACCCTTCAAAAGGAACTCGAGCAAGAGCTCGTCGCTGATGCGGCTCAAACCAATCTTTTGGTGAAAGAAGATTTCTCGCCGGTGAATTCCACGCGCGATAAGCTGATCGTGGAATACGCTCCGCTCATTAAATACATTGCTCAGAAAATCGCGGCCCGTTTGCCTGCCAACATCGAACTCGACGACTTGATTTCTTCAGGCGTGATCGGGTTGATGGACGCGATCGAAAAATACGATTCTTCTCGCGACAACAAATTTAAAACCTACGCCGAATTCCGTATTCGCGGCGCGATCCTCGACGAGCTTCGTGCGCAAGACTGGGTTCCCCGTTCGGTTCGTGAAAAAGCGAAGCAGTTGGAACGCGCTTTCTCAAAGATCGAGCAAAGCAAAGGCCGCCAAGCTACGGATGAAGAAGTGTGTGAAGAGCTGGGTCTTTCGCAAGAAGACTATCATGACATGCTCAATCAAGTTCGAAGCGTGTCGTTGCTCAGTTACGACGAAATCTTAAGCTTCTCTCGTTCTGATCGCCGTACTTTGCATGGCATTGGAGAGTCAGGCAGCAAGGCTCCCACTCCATTTAACGAAGTGAATATCGCCGGCATCAAGCGCATTATTGCTGAAGCCATTCAGGATCTCCCTGAAAAACAACGCCTCGTGCTTTCTTTGTATTATTACGAAGACCTGAACCTGAAAGAAATCGGCAAGGTCTTAGACGTGACCGAATCGCGCGTCAGCCAATTGCACACCCAAGCCATTCTGCGCTTGAAAGCCAAGCTCAGAAATCATTGGGATGAGTTTGTTACCTTGTTTGGGTAATTCCTAAATACCTAATTCTTCTGCGTGCATCGAGGATTACTCGCGCCGGCGCGAGTTGCTTCGGGCGGGGTTTCTATCTGTGAGGGTACGAATATCGCCTTTCTGCCTGCCGCCCATCCCTGGTTGGCCCTCGGCGGCATCGCCTTGAGAAGCCTCCTGCTTCTCACAGCCCATTTAGGGCTGCCGGCCGACTCAGGCATCAAGCCCTCGTCGCGCTTCCAGCTCACCTGAACGCCGCCGAGGCTTTCCAGAAAAAAGAGAATTAAAAATTTAAACTGCTTCTCCTAGAAGGCCATCGAGGCGGTCCTGCGCAGCAGGC
>FRDC01002761.1_pt1 | contig 44519 bp, 91 predicted proteins | sample 1106171 | NCBI WGS metagenome assembly FRDC01 (sample SAMEA3930566, study PRJEB13176) | freshwater metagenome | biome: Drinking water system; feature: drinking water; material: water | place: Singapore | collected 2014-12-20 | reverse complement strand
TAGTAGCTGTTATAATTAGCATTATAGTGCAAATTTGTTACTATTTTACTCTTTTTAGCTATTATTCTATGCAAAAATGCTAAATTTACCAGTAGAAACGGTAGGATACGAAAAATGTGGTTAGACTGTACAACAAAAAAAGCTACTATGAAAGTGATAATTATGTTAATGATTACAACAATTTATGTATTAGTTACCATACATGCCACACAGCTTATCAGCTCTAATGTATTATATGTAGATTACGCATTTATTAATAAGGTTATATACATAACGTGTACGACCTTATCTATGGACCACTATCATTCTTATATAGGCACAAAAAATATAAGGGGGTATAAAGTAAAGGGGGAGTCCTTTTTATGAAACTCTGTAAAATTAATTGTGGTAGGTATGCGACTATAGGCGAATACTGCGTAAAATGTTATAAACTCAATAAGAAACTTAAAATTGAAAAACAGATAAACGATAAAATTAGTCAAAGATTGATTGAAACTAAGACTAGGCTCAGAGAAGAAATAAAAGAACTAGAAAATAAACTAGACAAGCTTCAAAAAGCTATAAAAGACTATAATGAATTTATTAGGGAAGATGGTTCATATAATTGGTATATGAAGTGTCGAAATAAGGATTGTGGCGGCGAATTTTTATACAATCCTGGAAAAACTGTCTTTTTGTGCGATGCTTGTAGACGAAATGCCTACTCTAGGTATTTTGAAAGACTAAGCGTTCTAAGCGACGATACCAAGCCAGTCCTAAGTACTAAATCAATAGCTGGTAGGTACGGCCAGGCTAAGACTCATGCCGAAAGTAAAGGCTGCAAATGGGATTTAACCTTAGACCAATATGAAGTTCTTGTGGGACCTGATAAATGCTATTACTGTGAAAGAATTGGGTATTTACCAAAAGCTTCAATAGCTCTAGACAGAAAAGACAGTGCCATAAAAGAGTACACAGTTGATAATTGTGTACCTTGTTGCAATAGATGTAACACCTTAAAAACTAGCATGGCCTTTGAAGGTCATAAAGAGTATATACAACACAGGCTATTAACAGGCACTTATCATCATCTAAGTCTTTCCAAAAAACAAGCCTTGGCAGTGACCACTACTAATTTGATAGCAGAATTTTACGGCCATGAGCCTATAACGTATTCCAAAAAACTCGTAGAATACGTTCGGGACAAGCTTTCAAAGACATTTGGCAGCGTAAGCAGTGGAATAGACCAAATATGTGATTTAACTAAGAAAAATGTGAAAAATACATTAAAAGTTTTCTTGTATCCTCATAAAAATAAAAAATACGTTCCATCCGAAATTCACATAAGAATGGTATTAGAAACTGTACAACTGGCTATAAGTTTAAAGGATAGTCACAAAAATGGTAGCTGTTAAGTTAGTTATAACATAAAACTTATTATATTAAGTTTAACAGCTACGGCTGGCACGAGATTTGCTAGAAATATACCTTATAAGGGATAATTATGGAATATCTGATAACTGACTACAATTTATACGAAGGTATGATTCTTAGACAAAAGTCTAAAGCGTCTCTTATTGGTAAAGTGACAAAAATTGGCAATAATCCATTTGGTGAGACTCGATTGTATGAAGTGACTATAATTGAGACTGGTCGTAAAATACTCTATAATATCAATGAATTAGCTAACGAGTATCAATATGATCGAGCATTGCAGGTATTATATGCAAACTCATAAATACAAGCCAGGTGACTATATTGTGGTCACTGGCAAAGCATCGCCTAAACTAATAGGTAAAACTGTTAGAATACACGCTATATATGGTGAGCATTATATGATTGATCTAATGTTAGACATTCTAACTGCTTATCCTGTTTGGTGCCAAAAGCAATGCGAGGCCAATTCTCATCTTGACACAACTATGGTGATTTTATATGCACAATCCTAATGGTTATAAACTAGGCGACTGGATAGAAGATATACAGACTGGCGATATATATGAAATTCTTGAACTAATTGATGGTCAAGCTGGTGATTGGGTAAAAATTGGTAAAAAAATTGACGGTAGAACTAAATCTCATTATGGAGCAATCTTTAATACTTCTTTTAATATCAGTATCTTACGACCAGACTTTCGTTTAGCTAATGTGGCACGTCTCTTGTATAGTAAATAGGGTATAAGGAGTTATACATGAACACGATTCAAAACATTCAAAACTATACTGGTAACAATCGCTTTATGTTGAGCCTTCAAAGTCAACTAATCTCTAAAGGACGTTTGTCTGATAGGCAATTGGCGGCGGCTGATAACTTCTTTGGCAACAACGGCGCTGGGCCAGTTGTTCAAGCGTTCACTTATAAGACAGGTGACGAAATTACTATCAGAAAATGGTTTGCTCAAGGAAAGATGAAAGAGCTAAACCTGCAATTCTTTTTCAGAAATTTGATTGTTGACGAAGTTTTGGCCGAAACTGCAAAAGCTGTACAGGTTAAGGTTCGTTTCAATAGCCGTATCACTACATGCTGTCACATTTGCGGATTAGGATTAGATAATGAGATTTCAAAGGCTTGCGGCATTGGTCCTATGTGGCTACCTAAAAGCCAGATCGTCTCAAAAGCAGAACAAGTACTTTTTGAAAAGGAGTAAATACAATGGGCACTAGAAATCTAACAATCGTAAAAGTCGGTGGACAAGTTAAGGTAGCTCAATACTGTCAGTGGGACGGCTACCCTACGGGCCAAGGCCAAACTATCTCAGATTTTTTGCGTAAAAGCCTTAAGATTCGAGACTTTAAGAAACGTGTTAACTCTTTGGCTTTCTGTACAGACGAATACGTTGATGAAGTTTATAACGACTGTAAAAAATCTAAAAAAGATTTTAAAGTTGAATATCCTGAGTTTCATCGTGATACAGGTGCAGATATTCTCGAACTGATACAGAAAGGCGGTATTGTTTATCTATCTAATTCTATTGATTTTCTTAAAGATGGTCTGTTTTGCGAATATGCGTATGAATTAGATTTAGACAATAAGACTGTAGCTGTATACACTGGCGGCACTAAGCCGTATAAAGTTTATACATTTAAAGAGTTTGCGAAGAAAAACGCAATGAAACAGTTAGAAGAAGAATTGCGTGGTGACGACTAATGGAGACCTATCTAACTTTAGGCTGTGGCGTATACATAGGATTGGCCGTTATACGCTATAAAAGCTTCACAGTTGAACGCTGGCCGTCTATTGCACTCGGACTATTAGGTTGTATTTTTGCGTGGCCTATTATGCTGTATCTAGCTGATAAGGAGTAAGTGTGTATAAAGTAGGTATGTGGCTAAAATGTAGACGAACTGGACAACTAACGGTTATCCTTAAAGAAGTTTGGTATAACCGCAACACTTTACAAGCTTTCGTGCTTAAAAGTTGTACACGTCCCAACGCTACTATGGAGCTATATCCTAATGAAATTACTGCAAACTTTGAATTTAGCCCTACGGCACAGGTCTTGTATAGTAATTAAGTAACAAGGCGGTGAGATATGAGACAGATGGTCAATGAATACGGTTCTAAAATCAATGTAGTTGAACATATCATTTTGAGAAATGGTTGGGAATACTACGTTACTGATAATAAGTTTGATACTGACATCACTCAATGTCTCGTTATGGGATTTGAAACAGAATTAGGTGACGTATATATGCCTGAGATTAGTCCTTATATCATCTCTAAAACTAATAAACTTGGTGATGTTATGCCAGCGCCAGGTTGGAAGTGGGCAAAATGAAAGAGTTTTGGCGTGTAGAACATGCAGACGGCGAGCAAATGTTTTGTCACAATTTCATGGACAAAGGCAATGCTCATGCGTTCATGCTCGGCGTATTGGAAAGCTACAAAAGAGAGGGACACAATATGCAACAAAACAATAAGTTTTTCTTTACGTCTTTGAATAGTGATGTGTTCGTGCGGTTGTGTCGTGAAATTTTTGCAGACTTCAAAGAAAAGAAACAATCGCCTAAGAAAAAGGCAGTTGTCAAAGAAGAAAAGGACAATGTAGCATACGTTGATTTTAAATCTGGCACTAAGTTTGCAGATAAAGCAAGCTGGGAAGCTTGGAAGAAATTGGGTTAGTGATGCTTAATTGGACAGTTGTACAAACAGCAAACGATAGAATTATGTTTCGTGCCCACATGATAACGGCTAAACCGTGGACACTTATCATCAAAGAGTACGACTTACTAAAGCCTTATTTTGACTTAACTAATCCAATGGTTATGTCTAGAGTTTTAGAGCATCTAATACTAGGTGGAATGAGTACAATGCCTATACTGTATTGGTGGGACGCTAAGACTGGTTTGCACAGGCTACACTATACGACTGAGCGCAATTCAGAAGTAGTAAAGAGTTATCACTATGTAAAGATTGCAGACACATTAGAGACGTTTGAGGTATTGTATGGATAATTTAAAGCGTGGCCAGTACTTGAGAGACAAGGACAGCGGCACCTTATACGTAGTAGAAAAACGGTTTCGTAAAAATAATAGACGATGTGGTTGGTATATGTACAAACTAGTAAAGGTTGGCACTAATCTTTTTACGTTCGGTAAACCACGAGATATTAAAAAGTATTATAAGCTAGATAATACAGCGCAGGTGCTATATGGATAGGTTTAAGGACGCTATTGTACTGACTACTAAAGACGGCACCAAGTTTTTAGTACCTAAGTCCATGATTATTAACGTGATAGAAGGCAAAGAGACCGACTATACTACCAAAGAACAGAAGCCTAAGCCAGCTATTATTATGTCGTTTGATAACTATAAACTGTTAGGTTTGATGACAGTTGGCAGATATGTAAACGTATCTCCTGACTCAAATGTAGTTATTGACATCTCAGAGGACTTTAAGCTGGTATCAGAATTGCTAAAGAATAGTGTAGCGTTTCAAGTTTTGCATGGAGAGAAGTAAATGCAATGGGACGGTTTAGCTCATTATAAAGTGATTGGCGGCGCTCTAACTGTAGGGTTTAAGCGTCTAGGCAATCGCATATTGCTGTCAGAAGTTAAGACAGACGGCACTAGCTTAACCAATTGTATTGAGAATGTAGTAGAGCAAACTATTAGAGCTACAGAAGTTTTACATGGTAACGAATTGGAGTTTTACCAATGGTGTCCAGGTGAGGGACTATTTCGTTTACACTTGGATAAGAAAGTTACACGAGACATGCCACCGTTCACTATTCGCTGGGAATATATGAGCGCAGACATGAAAGCGTTTGAAGTCTTATATGGGAGCATGAAATGAAACATATTAACAATGAAATTGAACGCTTGAAAATACAATTGGCAGAGGCAGAAGAACTGAAAAATAGAATCGAGGCGCTACCTTTTACTATTGGTGACGCAGTTGTATATAACGGACATCCTGCATTGGTACACGGTTTGCAGCATGATGGAGCTAGTGGCAAACTTGAGGCAGCTATCCTATATGTGACTGACGAGGACTACAGCGGACCAATGATGAAAAAGTTTGTCAACTGTAAAGTTTCTGTAGACAAGTTGGCACCATATACAGATAACGCTAAAATGTTGTTTGGAAAGGTTTGAAATGCAAACATATAAACAAGGCGACTTCGTGGATACTACAAAAGGTTTATTGATTGTACAGTGCCCAATAACTTTTAAAAAGAATAATAACCCAAAGTACAACAAACTAGGGGGGAGGACTTTATACTGGCTACAGAATGAACAGTGTGAGGATGTATTTTTTTGGGACAAAGAATTAGAAAAGATTTTAACCGATAACGAAAAAATGTATAATGAAAAAGAAGGAGAATTTTATGAAGACTAAATTTGTTATGCTCATGCTCGCAGTAGTTACATTGGCTGGATGTGATAACGGCGCTCGCTTTGTGGATTGTCTTGACGGTTGTTCTGTAACTGATCGGGATACAGAAGTTGTTGTTGTTACCGAACCAGCGCCGCCAGTTGATCCCACTCTTGAAGAAGAAATTGCAGCTATTCTTTCAGAAGAAAATGATTATAGACTTGGCCTCGGTCAAACGATGCTTAGTAATGGTTTGTCGTGTACACTTTCGACCATCACTGGCGGTAGTCGTATTCAATCGTCAATCGCAGGACATAACACTTTGACAGGCATTAGCAATGTGGCTACATTCCTGTACAAAGGTTTGTTTAATCAACCTGATACTTCTATTAGTGTTGGTATGAATGTGTTGCCCGAAGCATTGCGATCTATTTACAAAAATATGTATCTGCTACGCTGTCAAGGTTTCATCGTGGTGACTGAGAGCGGTTACTACAGCTTTGAATTGACTAGTGATGATGCTAGTTTGCTGTATGTGGCTGGTGCTAAAGTTATTGACAACGATAATAACCACGGCTCTGTGACTGTTACTGGTCAAAAGTATTTGCGTAAAGGTGTCCATGCCTTCCGTCTTGACTACGCTCAAGCTGGTGGCGGCAATCAATCGCTTATTTTGACCAGTGGTGGCGAGAGTATTAACCCAGCGTTTTACGCTCACTAATTAGGTGAGTAAAGGAGTCCTGCATGGAAACAATTTTAGTAGCTCTCATAATTAAAATGTGTGAAGGCGATAAGAATATGTACTACGTGCAGGACGAACCGCAAGACTGTCACCACTACTATATCAATTGTGCGGTAGGTAAAGGTGGCGAAGTAACTGAGCAAACTTTAGACAGGTGTGAAAATGGAAAACAAAAAGCTAAAGTCACTAATAAGTAGCTTGTCGTCTCGTAAAAAGACAGGTCCAGAGTACACGCCTAAGTTTGTCAAGAACGATATAGCTATTTTAAAATTCAAAGAACAGATGTTATAGTTCGTATTCTTGAATTGATTAGAGATGAGAATGATTTAGCGTGTCTCAATGCACATTATCAGTTACAAACTCTATTTAACAATGGTGTAAAGAAAAAACTATACAAACGTATATCTCGTGTACAGGCGATTGACGCCTACTACAAATTAATTAAACCTGAGACGGCACGAGTCTTGTATGGAGTAGAGGTAGAGGACAAACAAAAGAGAGGCAAAGATGACCACTGGAACGAATATGAACCCGAATAATCCTATTATCAATACCGACAAGCTGATTAATCTCAACGAGAAGTTTGTTGTTACTAAGAAGTATAACGGTAAGACGTATTATTTTGGTAGCATCGAGCCTGATACCTATTACACTCGTCCAGGTAAATATGCGACTGGCTCACGTTATAAAAATGCCAAGTATGCTATTCTATTTAAGTCTCAAGAAGAAGCGCAAAAGAAAGCAGACGAATTGAATACCAATCGTCAAAAGATTAAATTTAAAATTGAACCTGCAAGTTATCATTTTGTATCTAATTTTTCGATATATTTCGAGCGTTGGAATAATAAACTAAGTGTTAGCAATCGTCCTATTAGTATCCAAGACTATGCAGGTAAAGAAGGTATTAAAGCTAATACACGTTTAGATGATGAGAGCGTTAAAAATTGTCTCGCTGATATTAATATCAAACGTGATGAATGTAAAAAGTATATACAAGGCTTTGATGCTTCATTACAAAATAAGCTTAACGATATTAAACGTAGATTTGAGCAAGAAGCAGCAAACTTGACTATGAGTATGAATAAAGATTTAGAGACGCAAAAAACGTCACTATCTAACTTTGATGAGGCTGAAAAATTTGTTAACGAACAACTTAAGGGCGGCACTCTTATTGAGCCGCTTAGAACCCCGAATGATGATAAGTTTGACATTCTTTACGGAAAGGCAAAGTAATGGCTACTCTTAGAACACCTGTAAAATATCTTGACGCTATTATGGATAAGATTTCAAAGCAGGTCTTTATTGTATTGCATGAAGAACTGCATCAAGTGTGGGTTATTAAAGACGGTGGCGGTGAGGCTCCGTTTGAAATGGCTAAATCTAAGATCAACCTAGCGTTTACTAAGGTTGACCCAAAGGTGGTACGAGTTTTGTATGGTAAAGATGATAGTGATACTGCTAATGCTGGTGACGCTTCAAGCGCAAGCGGAGAATAACTATAACGAGGCGACTCGTAAAGCATTAGAGGCAGCTTATATACAGACTGGCGTTAAAGATAACGTGGACCAATATGCACGAGGTCTAGAACGCCGATACGTGCCTGTGTTTGTAAAGCAACATGGTGGCTGGGTTATGTTTCTAATCCAGACGTTTCGAGATGATAAAGTTTGGGTAGTTTATAAATGGGAGTTTTGATTGTGTACCAACTAGGCAATTGTTTAAAAGATAGACACAATGGACAACCATATAGAATTATTGAAATTAAGAATAAATCTAACCATAAAGCTGTATGGAAGTTGTACACTGTTCAACACGTCTTTAAAAAGACTGTACATACGCTAAGAGTGCGAGAACTAAAGAGATTATTTAAAACAGATGATACGGCACAGATTTTGTATGGTATAGGTATAAGAGAGGCTAAGGTTTTATATGCAGAAGTACAAAAACAAACAAAATCGTTACGCAAGTTACTTGCTATTGGTTCTTTGTACGGCGCTTGCTCTGGACGTTGGAGCACAGCAATTAAACAAGAAGACCTCTACGGCAAATTTGACTTCATTTTTAACAATAAAAATAGCAGTAATTGATACAGGTTATGATTTTAAATCTCTTTGGGGTTGGAAAGCTGGGCACCAATTTCCTAAAGGTTTAGCTATGCCTAAAATTTGTCCAGGTAGACACGCTGACTTTACTCGTGAAGAAACTGATAAGGAATATCTCAAAGATAACCACGGTCACGGTACACATATTGCTGGTATTATAGCTGCTGGAGCACAAGACGTTGATTATTGTCTAGTGATTCTAAAGTTTTATGATCCTAAAGCACCAGGACAAAATAATCTAGCTAATACTATTAAAGCTTTTAATCATGCGATAGATGAAGGTGTTGATATTATTAACTATTCGGCTGGTGGCACAGAATATAGTGCTATTGAAAAAACTGTTATTATGAGAGCTATAAATAAAGGTATTAAGGTTGTGGTGGCGGCTGGCAATGAACGGTCGGACATTGATAAGCACCCTTATTATCCTGCCTCGTATAGCGCACTAATAGAAGCTGTAGGCAACGTGGATACCGAAGGTAAGATTGTGCCTAGTTCTAACTATGGACGCAGTATAGCCTCGTATAGAATGGGTAATAACGTGCTATCATTATTACCCGACAACACCTATGGTTATATGACTGGTACTTCTCAAGCGGCGGCAGTTAGAACTGGAGAACTTGTCAAAGAAGTATACAGATTCAAAAACTTCGACAGTTTCAATCCTCGTAAGTATTTGAAATCATATAAATTAGAATTGGCATCGTAACTGCATAGTAATTAGGTATAGGAGATAAACAAATGGGTATCAAAGAATTGATTGCTAAACGAGAAGAGATTTGTATGGCGATGATCGAAGCAGGACATCGTGAATACAATAAACTTGAGCGCCAACTTCAAGAGATTGAATTGGAGCTAGAAGAGTTGGGCGTTGATGTTGAAACCATTCAATTTGATGAACAAAGCGAAGGAGCATAAGATGAAAAAAGGTAAAGCAAAGTTTAAAGTTGGCGACAAATTCTTTCACAGTGAACAAGGTTTGTTCGTAGTGATTGATGAGGTCGGTTTTTATCAAGGTGAAGGCAAAGGCTGGCTCTACACGCTTAAGTGTTTCAAACACGAAAAGGACGAAGCAAAGCCTTGGAAACGCTACTATGAACACAGAGTCTTGAGTGAACTAGTACCGCTCAAGGTAAACGCTGCAATGAATGTACTGTATGGAAATTAAAGCTGGAGCCGTATTATTGTCCGTTAACGAAAAGCAATACGCTGACATATTTTATGATGTTGTTAGTGTAGACAAAGATGGTTCAGGAAGTGTGTGGTTAAATTTGAAGGGAAAGTTGTTTAACAAAACAGACAAAATTCCCTTGCTATTTGTAGACAAACATTTTATATTAGTACCTGAATCGACAGTTAACGTACTTTTTGGAGGCAAAAATGGAAACGAAAAAGAACAAAGGGCCAAAGACGGTAGCGAGCCGTTACGTGGTCAAGGTTAACGAACAACCTGTTCAAACTTTCGACAGCCTAAAAGATGCCAGGGCCTACATCGGTTCTATGGTTGTCAATGAAGGTGTCGAAGGTGTGAGTATTGTTCGTGAAACTGTAACCGAAACTCTTATTAACAGCTTTACCCCTAAGACTACTACCATCTTGACGGCAGATAGCTTGGGCTTTGATGATGAAGGAGACTTTGCAAATGAAAACTGAGCCTAATTTTCTCTATCGTGACCAGTTGGCTAAAATGTCAATCCAAGAGCGTAAGCTTAAGGCTGGCAATACAGCGTTCTACATCGTAGATACTGAAGGTTATATCAGCGGTATCTATTTTGACAAAGAGAAGGCTAAACGTGGGCTTAAGCGCATTGCGTCTCATCTCACGTACAAAAAGAATATCGGTAAAGTAAAACGTCTTAAATAATATCCCCTACGGCGGCCAGACTCCCCCTATCTGAGCCGCCTTTCTTTTTTACTTGAAGCAATCCGGATTTATTGTCTATACATTTTTCACCTGTCTAACAAATTACATACAGTCCAGTTTCTCGGACTAGTAATATCAATAGCTTAGGACTGGCACACGCCATGCAATACTAAGCTGTATGATGGCTAATTGGTTTAAGAAGTTTAAATATAAGTTTGCGAAAGAACTAGTATTTGACGATCCTATCACTAAGATATTGGATACTAAACTGATTATGGAACGAGACGCCTGTGTTATGTTGGTAGGCGAAAGAGAAGTTAACGGTGTAAAACTTTTAAAGATTATTGTAAGAAATTCTAAACAAGAATTGGACTGTTAATATGATTAGTAAAAACGAACTAGATTTATTTGAAATAGGCTATAAACTTTCTGAAAACAGAATTGTTAATGACAAAGTTGAAGTTCGCCTATATACTAGTAATAGAAAAAAAGATATTATATGTATATATAATGATAATAGTAAATCTAGTGTATTACTATATAATAGTACTATTAAAGAAGTAATTAAGATATGTTCTAGTTTGATTCAAAAAAGAAAAACTGGTACAAAAAGAAAAAAGTAAAGATTGACGAAGTGTTCTAAAGGTGTTAGATTAACCAAAAACCCAATTATGGGAAGGAGACAGTAATGAATATCGGTACACTTAAAGAGGCGCTGCCTTATCTGTTTAAGGCGAATATCGCAACGATGATCGTGGGGCACCACGGAGTCGGTAAGTCACAGGCAGTTTCTCAATATGCTGCCGAAAACCAACTGCAATTCGTGGACTTGCGTCTTGGTACGCAGGACGTGGGAGACCTTCTTGGTCTTGCGGACTTTCAAGTAGACGAAAAGACTGGTCAAAAGATTGCGACCAAGTTTATGCGTCCTACATGGTTTCCTGTTGACCCCAACTCTAAAGGCATCATTTTCTTGGACGAAGTTAACCGTGGCCGCCGTGACGTTCTACAAGCGGTTTTCCAACTCGTTCTTGATAAGCGCCTACACGAATATAAACTGCCTGTAGGCTGGCACGTTATCGCTGCCATGAACCCCAACACTGGCGACTACCAAGTTACTGACGTGTCGGATAAAGCGTTTATGGACCGATTCTGCCACATCAAACTGGCTCCATCTCGTCAAGAGTTTTTCAAGTACGCTCGTGATCGTAAATTCGACGACCGTATGATTCAATTCTTGAGTGACCAACCTGATATGCTCCAAGGCGAATTGGAAGCGTTTGACTTGAGTGAAGTTAAGCCTTCTCGTCGTAGCTGGGAAGCAGTTGATCGTCTGATTAAAGCGCAGACACCTGTTAACGTACTGACTGAATTGACCTATGGTCTGGTCGGCGTTGCGGCTGGTACCGCTTTGATGAAAGCTATGTCTGAAACAGACAAGCCGATCAATGCAAAAGATGTTGTGGATAACTACAGCAAATTCCAAAAGAAAATCAAAGATTACTCTGACGCCAAGACTGGCGGTCGTTTGGATATGTTGAAGTTTACTTGCGATTCTATCCTTGAGTGGGTACAATCTGATAAGAAAGCTTTGACCAAAGATCAGTCTAAAAACCTTGGCGACTTCTTGTGGGACATTCCTCGTGACCTGTCTTATAGCTTGGCACGAGAATTGTACATGGAAGAACGTACTAGAGCGGTTATTGATGAACACTCTGACTTGCTCAAAGACATTGCCAATAAACGTGGCATGAAAGTTAAAGGAGTAAACTCTAATGAGTAACGATTCTTCTACCCAACAACCGCAAGCTGTTCAAGAACAGGCCGCTCCGAAAGGGGCGGCTCCCCAACCCCTCCCCCCTATTCCTGCAAAGGTTCTGGAAGAGGCAGCGGAAAACCTTGAAAAGACTCTTATGATGATTATTCACGAAGGCCGATTCTTTTCGTCTCTCCTTCTGAATTTTCGTCGAGAGTTTACTAACCGCTTGCCGACTCTTGGTGTCAACGTCACTGACGAAGTAAACTTGTATATCAATCCTTACTTCTTCAATGCACTTGGCGCACAGGATAGGGTAGAAGTCCTCAAACACGAATGTTATCATGTGATTAATAATCACTTTGCTCGCTTTCGTGACCTTGAGCCTCAAATTTACGAGAATCCTGAAAACCGTTCTATGTGGGACCGAGTAGAGGATATGCAAAATGCCTCTACTCTTAACCAGGCAGCGGATTATGCGATCAATGAATACTTGCCAGGTCTCCCTAAAGACGTAAAAATGTTTGCACCAGACGGCACTCTTATGGTACAGCCTGACGTTATGCCAGACGGTTCTAAAAATGCTGACGCTGGTAAACCTATTGAAGGTCGTTTGTTATTTGTTAGTGACTTGCAAAAGAAAATTTCGCACGTCCAACATCAACAAAACCTTGAATACTATTATGAATTTTTGAAACAACAACAAGAAAAAGATAAGAAAAACGGTAAAGGCCAAGGTCAAGGTGGTCAAGGCATGGTTCTTGACGATCACTCGATCTGGCATGAAGGCGATGCTACTCAAGATCAAATCACTGAAAAGGTGAAACAGGTCGTAAACAAAGCAGTTGAAAACTGCGATCAACGTGAAATGGGTAACTTGCCGTTTGAAGTCCGCCAAGCTATTGAACAATTGAACCACGTACCTAAAGACTGGCGTCAAGACGTTCAACGCTTTGTGGCTCGTACCGCTGAGATTATCATTGAATCGTCACGTAAAAAACGTAACCGCCGTTATGGTATCATTTATCCAGGCATTATCACGTACTCTAAACTGCATCTTGCAATTGGTATTGATGATTCTGGTTCGGTACACGACGACGAGTTAGCTCAGTTTTTTACTGAAATGGTTCGTATTTATAACATGAACATTACATTGACTGTTATTGAGTGTGACACTAAAGTAAACGCTGTATATAACTTTGACCCTAAAAAACCTTTTGAGACGCATGGACGAGGGGGCACCTCTTTCAAGCCTGTCTTTGAAAAGTGCGATGAGTTAGAAGTTGACGGTCTGATTTACTTTACTGACGGCGAGTGCTACGACGAAGGAGTTAAAAAACCTAAATATCCTACACTGTGGGCTATTGTCGGCGGCAAACATCGTCAACCCCCTTATAAATGGGGTGGCCGTACTCATATCGAAGTCCGTAAAAAGGTGAAAGTGTGAGTGAACAAAAGCATAGGGGCGTAGCTGCGGCTCCACCAGATTCGCAAGACGCCCTTAGATATGTAACATCATCAGGACGACAAATGGGTAAAATGAAAGCAATGATGGACGAATTTGAAAAGTTGAGAGCCGAGAAGGAGTTTATGAAAATGGCTAAACAGTATCCAGGCCCAGCCGTAGAAAGAGAGCTAGGTCCTCAAGATTCTAGAGGCTTCCGTTCGACTCCAGTTATTCAGGACTACTCAGAACTAGGGGAAATGAGTCGTCAATTGCAAGAAACAATTGAAAACAATATGCGAACCTTAAGTAAAATTAAGGATTTGCAAACTGAAATTGATAAATTAACTTTTAGAATTGGTGACGCTGCTTTTATGCCAGACCACGGTAATGTTATTATTAAAGGTATCTCTGTAGACCCTGAGAACCTTGAGACAGCTTATATCGTAGTTGGACGTAAAGGTGAGTTTCGTACCAAAGAGCTATTGCCTATTAATGAGGCGACTAGCGTTTTGTATGGACAAAAATAATGAGAAAAAAACTAAATGTTTTGTCTGAAAAGGAAACTACCTATAACGGACAAAAAGTAAAAGTTAAGCAGTTAAAGCCAAAAGAAAAGAAGAGGGATTTTTATGTTGCTCGTGATAATTCTACTACTTGTCCTAATTGCATCTCAATAATGCGATTAAATTCGGCAGGTAAATGGGAATGTACTGGTGACAAACTTAAGCTATGGGAGTCGGACTTTGTTAGGTACCGAAAAATGTCCAAAGAAGAAAGGCTTAAGTATCTCACAGACATCAGTAATTATAGCCGATTTTTAGACTTGTACCAAAGATGGGAATATGCGCTGAATAGTGAAGGAGAGGAAGCATTTGACTGTGGTTACAGTAACATTCTTTTTCCCCTTCACGGCTCAGTACAGGTTAAAATACCAGACCCATTGTTTACAAAGATTATTGAACAAAAACTAGGCCGTCCTCTTACTGAGGAAGAAATATACGGCGAAAATGAACTGTATTTTTATCAAGGCAGAGTATTGACTGAGTGGAGAAACAACGCTAAACTCATTCGTATACCCTTTGTAATTTTACCGTCAGAGGACACTGTTTATGAGCCAATTAAATCAACTGAATCTGAAAAGAAATAACAAATTTTCAGGATAAAAGATGAGACTACTGGTCTCTACTATTCAAACTACATCTACGTAGGTATGGGTAAAGGTAACTTTGGTCCTAATAAACAGTATCAAATTTCTTATGATGAAGTTGGTCGATTTTATAATAGCGAGCGTGGCGCTAAACAGACTATCAGTATGATTACTGGTAAGTCTTATACTGAATTTACACGTATGTCTGAGGCTGAAAAGATTCTAATGGGAGCCGTTGAACATGGCAATTTTAGAGTAGTTCGATGCTCCTTATCTATAAGGGACCTTAAGACGTGAATATATTTGTGACTTCTGACAATCCTTTTACTGCGGCAAAAGCACTCGATGATAAACGAGTTATTAAAATGATTGTAGAGTCTACACAGTTACTTTGTACGGCTATAAATATACATGGGGGTAAGGCTCCATATAAAACAAGCCATGCAAACCATCCTTCAGCTATTTGGGCAAGAGCCACTATGGATAACTGGACGTGGTTACATTCTCATGCCGTATTTCTTTGTGATGAATATGAACGTAGGTACTCGAAAACACACAATTGTTTGGCTATACTTGACAAATTGCCTAGTTTAGCGTTAGAGTATGTACCAGAAGGACCGCAAACTGCCTTTGCTAATTGCGCTGCACACGCTGGCAAAGGCATTAGCTATAAGCACGTAACAGACGTTACAGAAGCTTATCAGCGGTACTTAGTTGATAGGTGGAATAATGACGTTCGTCGTCCTACTTGGTATAGAGGACAACAAGAATTTCATATTCCTGAATGGGTATTCTTTAATAACGGTAAACTCGTTTATAAAGGAGCCGCCTATCAAACATTATATAGAGGTTCAAATGAGAGTTCTTCTAATAGCGTTAGCCTTGTGTGCGCTGCCGAAGACCACTATGGCAGATAGTTTTTGTGAGCGACATCCGATTTATTGTCAGATAGTTCGTAATAAGCCTGAAATAGAAAAAAACTATGCTATGGAATTGTCTAACATTATTCATAAATTAGCCCAGGCTTATGATATTAAACCTTACAGGTTAGCAGCAATCTTAGCTCAAGAAAGCGGCTATAAATTAGACGCCGTTAATAAAAAATCTCTTGATTACGGCATTTCTCAAATTAATCATAAGACCATGAAAGCTTATGGCTTTGATAAGGAAAAGCTATTGACAGACTTAGAATACTCTGTTAAAGCTGGAGCTATTGTGTTATCAGATTTTAAAAGAATGTACAAACATGAAGATGATTATTGGTGTCGTTATAACGTAGGTACTGCACCTAAATCTGAGATTCAAATTGGATGCGAAAACTATAAACAATTAGTAGCGAGGTATTTATGAGCATTATAGCATTAATTATTTTTCTATTCACTATTGGGGTGGGAGGGCTTATTCTTACGGTAGCTTATAAGAACCTTCGCCGATCTAGCTTGAAAAGCAAACTTTCTGATCTAGAATTGCTTGACGAACAGCATCAAGTAGTGGTAGAAGCAAGTAATCGGTTTACAAAAGTTAAAGAAAAGCGTGAAGAAATTAAAAAGTTTAACGATCAATAAATGTTATTCTAAACAAAAGGAGAATATAACATGAGTCCTCGTAATATCGGTATTATTGCGGTTACAGCGGTGGCCCTTATCACCCTGCTTTCAACGGTCGGCCAAATCGTTGAAACGAACGATGAAGGTTATTATCAGGTAAAGCAAGCTGCTGTAAGCGGTGAGATGTCTGTTCGTAACCAAGCTGGTACTTACTCTCAATGGTTTGGAAATATCACTACATATCAAGTTTCAGATATGTACTATTTCTCAAAACATGAAGGTGATGGAGAAGGTAAAGGCGCAGACCCTATCACAGTTCGATTTAATGATGGTGGTCAAGCATTTATTTCAGGAGCCATTAAGTTTCGCCTCTCAACTAAAGAGGCCGATCAACTTCTTCTACACAAAGATTTTAAAGTGTATGAAGCAGTAAAGAACGATCTTATTCGTCAAGTGGTACAGGAAGCCTTGAACAAGACCGCTGCAACAATGAAAGCAGAAGAGTCATATTCGAGCCGTCTAGCAGAGTTTACTACCTTGGCAGAAGAACAGATCAAAGTAGGTATTTACGAGACACTCTCTGAGCAAGTTAGAGAAAAAGATTCTGATGGTAATGAATTAGCAGAAACCCAAGTCCGTATTAAAACAGATAAAGATGGACGCAAACTCGTGAGTAAACCCTCTCCGCTTAATCGGTACAACGTAGAAGTTATTAACTTTGTGATTAAAGACTTCGATTTTGACGAAAAAACTCAAGCGATTATTGTCAAGAAAAAAGAAGCTGAACAAGAAAAGGTTGTTGCTCGTGCCAAAGCTGAAAGAGCCAAGCAGGAAGCAATTACAGCGGCAGAAGAAGGAAAAGCGAAAGTAGCCCTTGCTGAAGCCGCCGCACTTGTTGAAAAGAAAACTGCGGTTATTAACGCAGAACGTGAAAAAGAAGTCGCTGTACAAGAAAAGCTTAAGGCTCGTGAAGAATCTGAAGCAGCATTGACTCGTGGTCGTGCTGAAGCAGAGGCTAACCGACTAAAAGTTAGTGCAGGTCTTACGCCTCAAGAACGTGCGGAGTATAAGATGAAAACTGCTATCGGTGTAGCTGAGAAGTTGTCAGCGGTTAAGTTTCCTGGTATGATGATTATTGGTGGCGATGGTGGAAAAGGTGGACAAGCCTTGAACCCCTTCGATGCGGTAGGTCTAGAAAGTTTTATGCGTATTAACGATAAGATGACCAATACCAAAGACGAGTAGTAGAAGGTTTTATAACCATTCACTATTGCCAGGGGGCCTCTTCGGAGGCCCTTTTTTCTTTTGACACGAAGTCAACTTTATGCTAGAGTAAATTATGACTTTTGAAGATAAACTAATCAGACTTAAGATATTAAAATACCTATTGGTAGAGTTTACTTCTAAAGATATTTGGGAATGGCATTTTATTAAAGCAGAACACGCTGAAACTTATATGTCAGGTCCTCCTATGTGGGTTAGGAAGCGTCAAATGGCTTTTTACATTTACGATTGTAAAAACCAAGTGTGGACAAAACAATATAGTCCATTAGATGCTATGCCATTAACAGAAGCGGAAAGAGTGTTGTATGCAAATCACTCCAGATGATATGAAACAAATTCACTATACCGATCATTATGCTCAAAAAGAGCACAGTTTTGTAGTGTTTCAACATAGAGGCACTAGGACTTTAGTTCTTCAAGAATGGTCCTTTGGTAGCCTTGACCCAATTAATTTACCGCTCGCTATTCAACAGTTATATCGAGAAATGCGTTGGATTGCAGAGGATGTCGTTATTCTTTTACACGCAGAAGACTTGGGTTACTATCGTCTCACCTATAAAATTGAAAAGGGTAAAGGAATGATGCCAGCTTCGTCACGATACTATACGTATGATGTGACGGATATTAAAACAGAATTTTACGCCAAAGACTTATCGTCTCACGAGGTTTTATATGGCTCAAAAGAGTAGTTATACAGAAGAAGACTACAAAAAGCATGAAGCCTATCTGACACGTTACCCTAATGCGGCTTATTGGGTAACTCTAGAAGGCCGCATTATACCTATAGTTTTAATTAAAGAGGACCATTTAAAAAATATCATTACACACATAAATGATAGTATGGTATTCTTTCATCAAAATTCTAAGAAAAGACAATCTAGACTTAAGATGCTAGACAAAATGAAAAAAGAATTAAAGAAAAGACTTGTTAAAAAAGGTGCTGGTGGGAAGGTGCTCTTTGGAGATTAAGCCAGGGCAAGTATGGATAAATACAGGCTTTGAAGCTGCCTATAAGAGTAAATTCTATCATTCAGTGGTACGTGTTCTAAAAGTTACGGGAGATCAAATTTTGGTAAGATCGCTTTCAGATACCAAGTTTGGAGAGTTTGCCTACGGTGGTCCAATGGGAGAACCTTTTGAACTGGATAGACAAAAGAATTTTGTATCAGGACATTTTAGACCGTACAAAAAAGGAGACCTACAAAAGCTTATAAAGGCTCGTATAGCCAATAGGGTTTTGTATGGGGATTAGTCACAAATTTAAGCATGGAGACCTTGTGGTACGCTGTACAGAGCCTACCGCAGTAGGTAAAGTTATGACTCCCGATAGAATGATTAGTGTTGAAGCTAGAAACTATTGGAGACGAAATAGCCCTGATATAATCAGTCTTAAAGAGACTTGGGTTATTGTGAAATGGGAAAAAGAAATAGAAGTTATGGAAGAACAGTTACTTAAACCTGTACCTGATGCTGTAAGAGTTTTATATGGCAAAATTTAAAGTAAATGATATTATTCGACTTTTGGATGAAAAGGATATGGGTTATAGAGCCTGTAATCTACAAACAGTCGTTAATGTTACTGAAACTGGATATGATCTTTATTCTCATAAGTTTGGTAAGATTCGTAAAGAATCAGAACTACTTGAGACTATACAAAACTATTTAAAAAATCCTGATGAATGTGAAACTGTTCAACAATTTTATGACACCTATTATCGTTTAGCTACAATTAGTGAGATTACAATACATGGACGAAAAGAAGTTTAAAAAGGATAATAGACCTGCTGCCTGTACTTTACCGCCTTGGGCTGGGCTTATACCCTCTGATCGGCGTGATGAGGTTCTTAGGCAGATTAAACACGAGACTGTAATGGCTTATGGTTATTCAATGGACGAGTGTCCTAAGCGTATGGTCTGTTTCTCTAAGAAGTGCATTGGTCGCCCGTTACCTTGGAAGTCGGCTACAGCTAAACCGTATCTCGATGAATTGGTAAAAAGACATAATATACAGAACGATGAAATGTTTCTAACCAATTGTGATCTGTGCCCTATTGCAAATATCTGCAAGTCTCCCTGCGCTCAAGTTAACGATTTTCTTCAACGAGACAAATCAAAAGAACCGCAGCTAGAATATAGAGATAATTTAGAGAATATAGAAGTAATTCCAGAACGTATTGTTTCTGTAGAGAATTTGATTGGTAAAGGTCTAAAGATTCCTTGGGATGTATTGACTACGAAAAGGAAGGAAACTGTACAAAAATATCTTTATCAACAAAAGGATTTCCTTACTATTGCCAAAGAGTTAGGCTATCACGACCAGTCTAGAGCACGATATGAGTATTATGCTGCCTTGACAACTCTATCGGAATACGCTACGATGAGAAGGTTCTTAGAAGAAAAAGGTGCTGAATTGCCTAAACATATTAAAGATACGTTAGAAGCTGTCTATAAAGATAATCTCGATATTACTGAGGTTGCCCAACAGCGTTCAGTATCTAAACAGGCTATCCAGCAGCGTGTGGCTAGAACCATTAAACGCTATAAGATTACTTGGAATACCTTTGTACGAAAAGAAGGTAACAAAGTGATCTTTAATAAATCTGAGGTGGCTCGATGATAAACAAGCCTGTATTAAAAAATCCTCACCTAATCTTAATGGGGAGTCCTAAAACAATTTCCATTAAAAAGCCTACCATTGCGGCACCTTTCGAGTACAATTCTGTATTAGAGTTTTTAAAATCTTCAGTACCTACTGAGGATAACTACTATGAGTTGCAAGAAGAACAACGAGATATTATCAAGCAACTATTCGCTAAAATGGATAAGATACAAGCCACAAAATATGTGGCTGAAAAGATTCAAACATCTAGATTTAAAAGCTTTAGAATGGCTATGACTCATTTTAAGCGTATTTGTAATTCTCACTTTGAGGGTAATTTATCTAGAGGCGATTTGGATACTTATATTGAAAACATTCCTTCTACTGCTGGCGAACATTGGTACGAAGAGTTTAACGATGTTAGGCGGTATTTCTTTCAAGGTATTACGTCGAACGGTATGCCCAATGGACACTGTTTCGGGCAAGCCCTAGACATCCTTATCAATGCTGAAAGTTTTAAAAATGATCCTGAGTTTCCTAATGGAGGATTTCATCAGGACGTTGAAATGGTAAAAATAGCCAATAGATATATTATTGACTTAGCTGAAATTGTATGGCCCAATGAAGCTAAATCTTTAAAACTATTGTTTGGGAAATAATATGCAAGAGAAATTTGTAGAAATACATAGTTATCAACTGGTTGAGTACTTGAATAAAGGTTATGAGATTGTAACTTCTCATCAAGAGACTTATACTAGTTCTAGAAACATTCACGGACATTTTATGAATAATCCTATTTCATTAAATGACGTGCCTGTAGTAGAAACACAAACAAAATATGTAATGAAACGTGGCCCTAGTGCCGAGGTCTTATATGGAAGTTCAAACAATAATCAAAGCTAAGATGAAAGAGCATCAAACTATTGTTACGCAAATTACTGCGGACATGGATGAGGTTAAAAAGCGTCTAGCTAAACTTAAAGACCTAGCTGACGGCAAAAAAGACCTTATGGTAGAAACTGTGAAACTGATGGCATTGAAAGATCGTATGATGTTTCATAAAGCCGCAGTATTAGTATTGCAAGATTTAGAACAGGAGTTAAAGAATGTCGGACGAAAGCAAGAAGACCCAACAGGAAACAATTCCTGATAATGTAATAAGTATTGACACCGCTCGTATTAAACGCATGAAAGAGCGTGGTCACGTAATGAGTATGTTAGAAGAGTTTGAAATTCTTCGATTAAAGTTATTGTACGATCAGGTAATGGACCGTAAAGAAGCCCAGAGACTAGTTGTACTGACAAAATACTTCATTGAATATGGACCTACAGAACCCTTTCGACTTAGCTGTAAATTGATGTACGAAAAATATATGAAACCATTTAACTTATAACGGAGAATAAAAATGGAAAATGCAATTAAAAATCTTATTGAGAACGATGTGAACAAACAACTAAAGTTTCACAATGGTTCTTGCAGTCTTGTTGAAGTAAAAGACGATGTAGCTTATATTAAGCTTGAAGGAAACTGTACTGGTTGTCCTGGTCGTCGTCACACGTTCCTTAACGGGATCAAACCCTACCTTCTAGAAAACGTAGAAGGATTAAAAGGGGTGGAGCTAGTAAAGTGAAGATCGTAGGTATCTCAGATACACATAATCGTCACAAACAGATTAAAGCGTTTCAAGACGTTGATAGTCTGGGCCAAGAAAAAGAACCTCTTGGTGGTGACATTATTTTACACGCTGGAGATGCTACAGGTCGTGGAGAATCTGGAGAGATAAAAGCGTTCTTAAAATGGTACGGTAGTTTGGATTTCAGATACCGTATCTTTACTCCTGGTAATCACGACTTTGGTTTTGAACGAGCCGATTATCGGTTTAGGAAAATGTGTGAACAATATGGAGTAACTCTCCTTATTGACGAATCTATTGTAGTTGACGGAGTTAAAATCCACGGTAGCCCTGTAACCCCTTGGTTTCACAATTGGGCTTATAATAAAGCTAGGGATTTAAACGAAGCTATGTTCAGGCAAATACCTGAAATTAAACCACATTGGGACAAAATACCTGATGATGTGAATATCTTATTGACACATGGGCCTCCTTATGGCATATTGGATGAATTAGTGTTTATAGATGGGACTCCAAAAGGTCAATTTGTTGGTTGCGTAGAATTATTGAATAGAATCAATCAATTAAAAGATTTGGATTTACACTTATTTGGGCATATTCATTGTGGGCACGGTCAGAAACATATTAACGGCAAATCATTTTACAATGTAAGTATTTGTGATGAAATGTATAGTCCATCAAATCCAGTAACTATTATCGACTACGAAAAGGAATAGAATGGGGATTAAAACTAGTTATAGCCAAAATAACACGTATATTGCGTGTCCTAAACATTGGCACCTTCTATATAAAGAAGGCTTAGAGGGCACCACTGAAGGAGCTAGTACGTATTTCGGTTCAGCTATCGACGCAGGAGTGTCGGCTATGCTTGAAGGGAATCCAGACTGGCTTAAAGTATTTTATGATCGTTGGAATAAGTCTTGGAACTTTGGTAAGTCTACGGTTATTTTTGATAACCCAGAAATTATCTACGGTTACAAAGACTTTGATGGTGACATTCTTGAGGACAAAGACTTTAACGATATTCTAGCTTGGGCCATCCAACTTAATATCGGCGGTAAAGCTGTTCTATTCGGCAATACTAATACAGTTCCAAAACAAGAATTGATCGAACTGTACAAAGGTATTGCGGATAAGAAAAAGAATCCATATAAAAGTCCTACGCCTGACGAGCTAACATTCTTCAATAGATGTTCGTGGCTTTCAATGAAGCGTAAAGGTAAACTTTTACTTAACGCTTTTCATACACAATTCTTTCCAAAGATTAAGCGTGTAATTGCCACACAACAAAAGGCTCAAATTCAAGACCCTAGTACTGGCGATACCATTACAGGTTTCATCGACATGGTATTAGAGATTGATGGATATGATAAGCCTATTATCTTTGACTTGAAGACAGCCGCTTGGCCGTACAAACAAGAAGATATTGATTTGACTCAACAATTAACGCTCTACTCTGCAATGAAGTCTGGTGAATATAATACCGACCTAGTAGGTTATGTAGTGTTATGTAAAAACATTCCAAAAACAACTACTAGTACTTGTAAAGTTTGTGGTAATGTTAAGACTGGACGACACGCTACTTGCGAAGCTATTAATGCTCAAGGAGCACGTTGTAACGGTGAATGGGATACCAAAATGGTACCTAAACCCGAAGTTCAAGTACTTGTAGAGAAGAAAGAAATTCCACAAATCGAAGACCTATTAATTGATTATGGAAACATTATCCTTGCCATGAAGCAGGAGATCGTGTATAAAAATACGAGCAAATGTACGAATTGGTATGGTGGGATTTGTCCTTATTACAACTTATGTCATAAGGGCGATAGAACTGGTTTAGTGAGTAAGAAGCAAAAATATAACGGAGGAAATTCTAATGGCGGACAATCGGGCCAAACTGTTTAAGAAAGTACTAACTGTTCTTAATTCAGTAGAGGCTGTTAAGAAGAGTGGATATAACAGCCATCAAAAGTATCATTATTCCACAGAAAACGATCTTCTGGATGCTGTTAGAGACAGCCTAGTTACGAACGGTGTGATGGTGTTCACTTCTTCTGAATATAAAGGAGTTGAACGCTTATCAAAGAAGGACAAAAATGGTGACGATAAAGTTAGTTTAGTAACTATTATCGAAACTACTCATACATTTGCTGATACTGAAACTGGGGAGATTTTCTCGGTTAAATCAGTAGGTACTGGTTGGGACGATACTGATAAAGGAGCGTTCAAAGCCATCACTGGAGCAATGAAGTACTTCGTAAGTAAAAACTTTATGGTGGCGACTGAGGATGATCCTGAAAGTGATGGAGTAACTACTCCCAAAAACAATAGCCCTGTAAAGACGTTCAATAAACCTGCCATTAAAACAGTACAGGTTTCTGGACCAAACGAGCAAGGACAGATGACAACTACTGAAGTTAAGACAGATCAAGTCGTGGACACTTCACAAGTTGAAGAAAAACGTGCTGAACCTGCTCCTGTTAAATCGACACCTATTAAATTTGCAAAACGAACGCCTACAAACGGTGCAGCTAAAACTGAACCTAATTTTTAAGGAGAAAAAATGACTTCACAAGAAAATACTGAAGCATCAAATCTGCTGGAAGGTTCTGACAATGTTCAGGACGCTCAGATTAAAGCTGCTACAGAATTGCGAACAGAAGTAACTTCTATCGCACAAGAAGAGAAACGTACTGGACAAAAGATCGAGATGCCTTCGCAAGAAGAACTCGTCGCACGAGCCAGTTCAAGTTTGATCGTTAACCAGCAACGATTGAACATGATTATTAGTCAGACCAACGGCGGTAGCAAAAAGACTATTAGCCGTAAAGGTATGAATCGAGTTTTAAACTCTATTTTTAGCTTGCCTCAAGAAGGACAACGTGTTCTACTTCAAGGCGATGCTGAGAAAGCTGCGTTTGCCATCGGTCAAAACATTATCCGAGATATGTTTATCATCATGGCTAACCATGCGTTTGAACAAGCTAAATTAGCAAAGCAAGAAGAAGCCTTGCAAAATACTGAAACTAGTGATAGTGTTGAATCTAAACCTAATGAAGGAGGACAGGAAAATGTCTAACGGTAACAATCAAAAACGTGTATATCACACTTTCGCCGCAGGTTGGTTGAAAGACGGTAAAAATGGTCAGTACATTAGCGCAACAGCTAACGGTACAAAAGCCAAAGTAAAACTCTACGCAGAAATGGAAGACGGTACAAAAGTTCCGTTGAACAGCTTTGCAGTGTTTTTTGCCACTGAAAAAGATAACGAAAAGGCTCCTGACGCACGTTTCGTATTCTCACAAGAATAATTCCTTTGGAGGCACACACAATGGAAAAATACATTCTTGTTAAACATGGTTTGAAAGATCGGGGTCATCTCATTCTTATGGATGACTTCGATAACTTCAGTTCTAGGTATCAAGTATTGTTCGGTAAGGACAAAAACGATACAGACTGGTATTCCTCACTCTATTGGTATCCAAAAGAAGCCAAAGAGTACTTTACTTCTAACGGCAATAGTATTGCAGGTTACGAAGGTAAAGCTATTTCCAACAAATTGTTTTTTGACCTCGATAGCAAACAAGACGTAAATAAAGCTAAAGAGGATGCAAAAGAACTCTTGCATAGACTTCAAACTGCTGGATTAAAAGTAGAAGATCACGTTCGAGTGTACTTCTCTGGCAATAAAGGCTTTCATATTGAAGTGCCAGTAGCCAAAGACTTTACTCCAGATGAGTTAAAAGCTCTATGCTCAAACATTGCGGCTGGACTAGATTCGTTTGACGATGTTATTTATAACACATCTAGAACTATTCGTATTTTAAATACCAAACATCAAGTGTCTGGATTATATAAGATCGAATTAGAGCCGTATGACCTTATTGAATTGACTCTTGAACAAATCAAGAAAAAAGCTGAGATTAAGTCTCAGAAGTACGAAGTTAAAGTCGTAGAAGACGTTAGCTTTCTTGATAAATTTAAAAAACCCACGTTCCAACTTAAACCAGCTTCTATAGCAGTTAATGTTTCAGATACGGATGGTATTCGTGGTCTTGATGGTATTGATTTTACTCAATGTCCAAAGACTAAACCTCGTTGTATCTTTGCATTAGAGCATGGAGTTATGGTACCTGGAGTCGGAGAGCGCAGCGAACTATACCTTAGATTGGCTTCGTTTTACCGTAACCAAGGCTTTGCCAAAGATGTAGCGTACAACGCCCTCAAAGGTGTAGCTCGACTTAATTCAAATCTGTATCCTGAATCGGAGCCTTTTTCTAAGGACGAATTATGGAATACAGCGATTAATTCGGCATATTCTAAAGCGTGGAAACAAATCCCTGGTGCCTTTGGTTCTGACCCAAATAATGACACCATTAAAAAGTATTGTGATGCGGTAGGTAAGTTTACGAGCAAACCTTGCTGCGTACATAATGCAGTTCAGACTCACCGATCAGTTGTGTTGATTGATGAAGTTTCAGATGACTTTGACCGCTTTGCTATGAACTTTGACAAGAACGTAGTAAAGACTGGTATTGAATTTATTGACCGCAATATGCAAATTACTACTGGTACGACTAACCTTTTGGTTGGCGCTGCTGGTTCAGGTAAAACTACTGCGGCTCTTAATGTGTTGGAGAGTTCTAATATCAACAAACAGAACTCTGTGTTCTTTAGTATGGATATGAATAAGAATCTGGTTTACTTGAAGTTGGCTATGAAGCATACCAACTATACCAAAGATCAAATCTTTAAATTCCACAAAGAACGTAATGTTCAAAAGATTGGTGAGATTAAAGAAATTATCTCACAACATTACAAACGAACGCATTACGATTTTAGTACAACTCTTTCACTGGAGCAAATGCGTGATAAAATCTTCGATATTGAACAGCGTGTTGGAGACAAAGTTAAGTTTGTCCTCATCGACTATGCTGGTCGTATTACAGGTCCTCATTCTGACAGGTACGCTAATTCTACTTTCAATGCCTTGAAATCTGTAGAGATAGCAAACGTAACTGATACAGCAATGATTATCCTATCTCAAATCTCTAGACAAACTGGTGACGGTGCTACTCCGATCAGGACTAAGCGAGCCGCAAAAGAATCTGGAGACTGGGAAGAATCGGCAACAAACGTAATTACTATGTGGCGTCCATACATGGGCGATGCGGAGCGTGATGATGTTGCTCGAATGTTCTTAGCTAAAAACCGTATGGGTTCTGAACTAGAACAAATCTTGTATTGGGACGGCTCAAAGTCGCTCCTTCGAGATATGAGTCCAGATGAACTCGTAGATTATAATGCTAATAGAGGCGATAAAGCTGAGAAAGAATATCTCAAAGCTAGAATGAATAAAGATTAGTAACAAACGAAGCTGGCGAACTTATAGACAGCCTAGTTTGGGAAGACCCTCTTCAGCAGTGTGCCGCTCTAGAGGGTTTTCTTTTTTATTGACTGTTAGAACAAAAAGTAGTAACTTAGACTTATGGTGCAATTTTTATTAGACAACAGCATTTTTATTATAGCTGGACTGTTTGTTCTACATAACATTATTGCCTTCAAGATGGAATACTTTCCACGTAAACCACGCTATTATGAAGGCTTAATGGATGCGTATTTACAATATCAATTATATTTGAGGTACGAACGTGACACTCGTAGACATCTTCCAGAAAATAAACTCTACAAATTCCGTAGTTGAAAAAGAAGCTATCCTTAGAACACATAAGGATAACAAACAACTGCAAGCTTTGTTAGAGTTAGCTTTGAACCCGTACAAACTGTACCAGTTCAATGTAATGCCTTGTGAATTTGAAAAAGAACACGAAGTCGGACAAGATCAAAAATGGAAATTTGACTTCTTAGTAGGACTTTTAAATGATCTAGCTGGTAGATATGTAACTGGAAACCAAGCTAAAGAGACTGTATCAGCAGTCTTTAAACTATTCGATAAAGAACATTTTGAACTATACTCTAAAGTACTTTTAAAAGAAGCTATTGGAGTAGGAGCTAAAACAGTCAATAAGGTATGGCCTAAGCTTATACCTGAATTTGGTCTTATGTTAGCCCCTAATGAATTACCTGTAATTACTCAAGTCACCTACCCTATTTATGTTCAACCTAAGCTGGACGGCTATCGTTGTATTTATAATAGCGGCTATATGTGGAGTAGGGCTGGTAAACCTTTTGGTAATAAGCATTTGGCGGCTTATTTTGGCAAGCTATTTAATATGCAAGATTATGTGCTGGACGGCGAGCTATTTGTGCCAGGTCTCAATTTTAATAAATTGCAAACAATTCTCAATACTTACGAAGCACCCCTCCCAAAGGGCCTTAAATTCGTTGTATACGATTGTGTGCCAGTTAAGGACTGGACAGCCCAGAACTGTAAAAAACCTTACAGTGACCGTTTAAAGCAGCTTAGAAAGGTGTTAAATGACGTGGTGGCAGACTATAATACAGTCATTGACATTCCTAATGATCTAGCTGAAACGTCCAAAGAGGCTATCGACCTTTATAAGACCTACTTGAAAAAAGGTTATGAAGGTGTTATGTTAAAGTCTCCAGAAGGATTTTACAAATGGAAACGTACTACAATTCGATCAGGAGAGATGTTAAAACTAAAACCGTTTAAAACGGTAGACTTGGTAATTGAGAGTATCTATGATGGAGAAGGTAAGTTTGAGGGTATGGCAGGTGGTGTGGTTGTTAATTTTGACAATCATTCCGTTCGTGTTGGTTCTGGCTTTGATGTTAGCACTAGAAAAAAGATGGCCAAATCACCCTCTGACTTTATCGGGAAGACAATTGAAATCCAGTATTTTGAAGTTACTGAAGAAGGTTCACTTAGGTTCCCGACATTCAAACGATTTAGAGAAGAAAAAGACTAATGGAACAAAAGAAGCGTGAACCTTATCAAGTAGAAATTAAAAGTGCGGAAGCTGTGGGTATTTCTATCAATGAGTATTGCAAACTCAACTTCTTTATTGATTGGTCAACTAACGATGTAGTCGTAGAGATAACTAACACATTTCCTTTAGACAATAATCTATTAGTTCGAGATGACAAAAGGCAAATTTGTTTGAGATTGTCTACGTTTCAAAAGATTGCAGAAGAAGTAGAAGCACGTAAAGACATAGTAAAACTACTTTTTGGGAAAACAGATGCCAAAAAAACTTCCTAATAATTTAGCAGCTAAAAATAGAATCTTTCAAAAATACAAAGAAAGAGCTAAAAAATCTGAAATTATTTTTAGATTAAGTAAAAAAAATTTTATAAACATTACACAGGAAAATTGTTACTATTGTGGAATTGCTCCTTCTAATGTATTGGAACACAGAGATTATTACCATTGTAAAGGTGGCAAGCGAACATATAAGTATGGCACACCATTTTATTATAATGGTATAGATCGAAAAGATAATAATAAAGGATATATACTGAGTAACATAGTGGCTTGCTGCGCTATATGTAATAGAGCTAAATATAAACTCAGTATTCCTCAATTTAAAACTTGGCTAAAAAGAATAAAGGAATACAATGGTTAAAAAATACGCTTTCTGTGGATCACATGGGACTGGAAAATCTTCTGCCACGTCTTATTTAGCTTCTATTTTAAAACAACATAATCGTACCAAATCGGTAAAAGTCATTGAAGAAAACATTAGAGAAGTTTCAAAGTTATTTGGAAATAAACTTAATTCACCAGATTTTCAACGTCTTGCTATGATAGACCACCTGCATAAAGAATTGACAGCCGAACAAATCTACGACATTATTGTTTGCGATAGATCAGCTATTGATACTTTGGTGTATGGTTTGGTATATCATATTGAATTACCTTCAGAATACTTTAGTTTAGCTATGAATCATCTAAGTACGTTTGACCATATCTTTTTTGTCAGGCCCGATTCTCTTGATGCTCATATCGCTGACGATGGTTATAGGGATACAAATATCGACATCAGAAATGAAGTTGACAAACAGTTTGAAAGAATGTTAAAGTTGTGGGGTGGTAAATACACTGAGGTCAGAACTGCTGACATTTTTACTTTCCCTTATCTGGAGGCACTTAAAAAGTGAGACTTAAGAAGACGTTCTTCACTTCAGACTGGCATATCGGACATCATAATGTGATTAAGTTCGATAATCGTCCTTTTCAGGACGTAGATCATATGCACCGAGTTCTTATTAACAACTACAACGCATCAGTCGATTATGATGATGTTGTATATTTTCTTGGTGATATTGGTATGACAAACTCAGGTATGGTTAAGTCTGTAATCAAGCAGCTTAACGGTACCAAAATTCTTATTCTTGGTAATCACGATAAAGGTACTAATGCTATGTACGATGCTGGTTTTGCCGCCGTACTAAATGCGGCTACTCTTTATATTGCGAATGAACGTGTTACTCTGAGCCATTGTCCGCTTCCTGGACTTTGGCGTGAGGATGCGAGAAATATGAGAGGCGCTGTAGAGAAAGAAAACTGGCATGGTGAGTTTCGTCACGATAAGTACGTAGTGCCTAATGAAGGTCAATTTCATCTTCATGGACATATTCATTCGCCCAATGGTGGAAAATCAACTAAGATTCTAGATAAACAATATGACGTGGGTGTTGTAGCAAACAACTACCGTCCAGTTAGTATCTCTCAAATTGAAAGCTGGATTAGTCTTTATAAGCGAGGGCAAAATGCGGAAGAGATTTGATCCAGAACTATATAAACAAAACGACGAATTAGCCAAGCAGAATTTATTTAAGCTGCTTGAACCTAGAGACGATATTCACGCAGGAGTAAATCCTAAGAAGCGTGGAGTAGATGTTATCGTATCGAATCCTGATACCAATGAGACTTTGTTCTATATTGAGTGTGAGATTAAACGAGTCTGGAATACGGACAAGTTTCCTTATGATTCGGTACAATTCCCAGAACGCAAAGCTAAGTACGCTAAACTAGATAAGCCTACGTTATTTGTGATGTTTAATCACGATCAATCGAAGTATTTGGTTGTAAAGAGTACAGACCTTTTAGCTAGTCCGTTGCTGGAAGTCCCTAACAAATATATGTTCAAGGGAGAATTATTTTTTCAAGTACCACTTGACAAAGTGAAGTTTAATGATATAAATTCGGCTATTAAGGAGTTACAAGATGAATAACCAAAGACCTACCTTTGGAGTAACCCAGACAGCAAAACCTTCAGAGCCTATGCGTCCTGAAGTTGGCGCTATTTGGCAACAAATCTCTAAAGCAAATAAACCCTACTTCAACATTAAGTTAAATATCTCCAAATCCAAGTTACAAGAACTTATTGCGGCAGCTAACGGTGAAGAGATCAATTTTAATTTGATCGCATTTCCAAACGATAGAAAAGAAAATGGAGATAACAGACCAGCTTTTCGCATCTATGAAGAGATTAAGCGATAAGCCCTGTATTGGGTATGAAACATAAGTTTTTTGATCTTGCTAAAAAACTATCTAAAAAATCACAACATCATTCCCATAAAATGGGTTGTGTTATTGTTAATAAAAACAAGGTAGTTAGTTTAGGTATTAATAAGATCAAAACACATACAAAATCTCCACACAGTTTTAAGATGCTCCATGCTGAGATAGATGCTGTGTTGGGAATAAATTACGAAGAACTTAAAGGCTGTACCGCTTATGTCTATCGAGGCACTAAAGACGGTAAGCCAGCGATGTCAAAGCCCTGTCCAGCTTGTCAAGCAATTCTAAAGGAAGCAGGGATAAAACAAGTGTATTATACAGTTGACAACGAGACTGGTTTCGATTACATTAATCTAAAAGGAGAATAAAATGACTAGAGACCATTATTACATCTACCCCACTGATAAGAACGGCAACAAGACAGGCCACACAATCTGCGTCTTAATGAAAGACGGTAAGATTTTTCATGGCACTTCTCTTTGTTCTCCGAACGATCAATTTGAATACGCTCGTGGTCGTGAGCTATCAATGGACCGAGCACTTGAAGCATACGAACGGCACCTTGCTCGTCTAGAACAGCAGGAGTTGGACCGTGAAGTACGTTAGTCTTGATTTAGAGACAACTGGTATTGAAGATAAGTCTCCTAAGAACATTTTAATGGTATCTTTAGTCGTTGAGGACCCACGTAATATGGTTCCTCTTGATATGCTTCCACACTTCACTTGCTTTGTAAGGTATCCTACTATTAGTGGAGAACCTTATGCACTGGCGATGAATGGTTGGATTCTTGATATTATTTCTGGAAGAAAAGATAATAAAACTGGCTACCCAATCTATAACCAAGGTGAATGGATTGCAGAAGCCAATAAATTTTTATCTCATCATTTTGGTGATATTGAAGGTAAGATTCCTGTAGCAGGAAAGAACGTAGGTACGTTTGATCTTAAGTTTATGCCTGAAGCTTTACAAAGACGTTTCAGTTATAAAGTAATTGATCCTGCTATGAAATTCACAGACCTTCTAAATGATGATAAAGTAGCAGGTTTGGAAACCTGTAAAAAGAGAGCAGGTCTAGAGCCAGTGGTATCTCACGATGCCAGGGAAGACGCTCTAGATGTTATCAGCGTACTGAGAACCACTTATGGCAAGAATTAATAGGGACGATGTAGATAAACTTTACGATTACGATTTATACATTCCTAGTAGAACAATCTATATGGGAAGTGTAGAGTCTAGTATTGACGGCGGCGAAAGCGGCGTTGAAGCTGTTATGGCCGAACGAGTCATTAAAGCTTTGCATCTTTTAGATCAAAAAGACGAACCAATCACTATCATTATGAATAATCCTGGTGGTGACTGGTATCATGGTATGGCTATCTATGATGCGATTAAAGCTTGTCAGAGCCATGTTACAGTCAAAGTAATGGGTATGGCGATGAGTATGGGCGGCGTTATCCTTCAAGCAGCGGACGCACGTATCATGTCGCCCAATTCTCGTTTTATGATGCACTACGGTTATATGGGCTGGGAAGGACATTCTAAGACTTTTGACAAATGGGGAGATGAGAATAAACGAATTAATAAAGAAATGGAAGATATTTTTTTGGATAAGATTCGTAAAAAACATCCAGCTTACACAAGAGAAGACTTGGAAAAAGCTCTTAACCATGATACGATTTTAAGCTCCCACGAAGCAGTAGCTCTTGGGTTAGCAGATAAGGTAGAATAATGGAAAATCATTTCGTTGTATGTTCCTGTAATAGTTCTGAACACACGATTAGATTCGTGTACGATAAAGAGCACGACGAAATGTATACAGAAGTGCAATTGATTCATTATACGTCTTTTTTTAAGAGAGTCGTTACGGCTATTAAATATATCTTCGGGCATACAAGTCGTTACGGAGTTTGGGACTGCACTTTAATTGATAAGAAAGAAGCTATAAAGCTTAAACATTTTATCAATCGGTATGCTCAGGAGAAAAAACATGGAAATCCCAAAGTTTAAAGAACCTATCGTCTATTTTGACGTTGATGATACCTTGGTGTCATGGGAACATTACGGCACCTTTAAAGAAGGTATGTTAGAATTTACTGCTCCTGAATCGGGCCATCCAATGTGGTTAGAAGTTATTCACGAGCATATCCAAGCTATGAAAAATCATAAACTGCGAGGACATACTGTTATTGTATGGTCTCAAGGCGGCGCAGATTGGGCCGAAGAAGTTGTTAATAAACTTGGATTGCGTCCTTATGTGGACGCTGTTATGAGTAAGCCTAATTGGTTCTATGACGATATTAAAGCTGAAGAATTTATGCAAGAGCATAATAGAAAGCATTATATCCTAAAAGGCAAAAAGCAGGACGACGATGAGTAAACCACAATTTGACACATTTATAGTTGATACTTGGGATTTATTTCAAAGGTTAGTATCTTACGCCACGGCAGTCGGTAAAGACTTCGTGGCTTTTGACGTTGAGACCAATGGCGGTTCTGAAAAACATACAAAGCTTTGGGGTAAAGGTTTAGCTTTCACTTCTAAGAAAGCTTTCTATATTCCTTGGAGACGCCCAAACGGTGATAAAGTTTGGTCCGAAGTAGAAGAGACTAAAATTCGTGATTGGTTATATGAGACTTTAGCTCAACGAAAAGTTATCGGCCACAACATTATTTACGATGCTTTGGTTGTAGAGAATAATCTTAATTTTAAAATTGATGATTTTATTTATGCCGACACAATCCTGATGCGCCACTGCCTTAATGAAGAAGGGCCATTCGCATTGAAAGAGATTGCTGTTGAAATACTTGGTCCTTGGGCAGATTTAGCTCAAGAGAAACTGAAAGAGGAAGTTTTAGCGGCTGGTGGACGTTGGACAAAAGATCATAAAGATATGTACCTAGCATCCACGCAGACCCTTGGAGAGTACTGCTGCTGGGATGTTATCTTGACTATGATGCTATTTGAAGAGATGAATCAAAAGATTATTTCTGAAGGTCTTGAAAAACTCTTCTATGAAGAAGAGGTTATGCCTTTGTACAAAGAAGTTACACTCAATATGAAGCGTAACGGCTTTCCTATTAGCATCCCTTATTATGAAAAACTAAGACAAGATATTACTACTGAAATTGATACCATTGAAGCTGATATTCAAAAAATGGTAAAGAAAGACGTAGGCTTTTTCCAGACAGATTTACTGGAGAAAGAATTTCCCGTAAACAATAAAGGTAAGTTTCCTCAAGCTCTGGCAGAAGTATTAGGGGTACCCCTTCCAGTTAACAAAAAGACTGGTAAGGTAACTCTATCACGAGCCGCTATTGTAAAACAAATGGAAGCAATTAAACCTGCTGCGGCAATTCTTTATTCAGAGGACCTTTATCGCTTTATTACGGGTGAAGCTGGAGATATTAAAATTCCACCACAACTTATCAAAAAAGCTCAAGAGAAAATGTTCTTTGATAAGTACCCAGATAAAAAGTACGTGTTTAACCTTAAAAGTAACGATCACTTAATTGCTTTAATCTGCAATTCTTGGGGCTATAAAACAAAAGATACAACTGAGACTGGTAAGCCTAAGATTGATGATGACTTTTTAGAGTCTATTAAGACGGCTAGACCTGAAATTGAAAAGCTTTTAGACTACAAAAAATTGAACAAACTTCTATCCACTTATGTAGAAGGTATCTTAGAGCGTCAAATTGACAGCTATATCTATACTTCTATGTTACAATTTGGAACTACATCAGGTCGGTTTAGCAGTAGAGACCCTAATCTACAAAACCAACCACGAGTAAAAGATGATGATTCTGGTCTATCTCCATTGGTACTTCAATATGTAAACGCAATCCGCAAAGGGTTCATTGTTCCTACTGGATATAAAGTAGTTAATGCGGACTATAGCTCTCTAGAGCCAGTGTGTTTTGCTCACGTTTCAGGTGATGAGAAGCTTCGAGACGTTTTCCGTAACGGAGAAGACTTGTATTCGAGGGTAGCAATTGAGACGTTCAATGTTACAGGAGTTAGTGCAAAGAAATCCGACTCTAATTATTTAAAGCTAGTTCATCCTGAAATGAGGCAAACAGCTAAGGTTATTGCCCTAGCTATTCCGTATGGCGCTGAAGCTGCACGTATCTCTCAGATTCTTGGGATTGGTTATAACGAAGCTAACGATATTATTGATAGTTACTTGTCAGGATTTCCTGATCTACGTAAATACATGAATCGTTGTAATTATTTAGCTAAATCTAACGGTATTGTTAAAACCGAATTTGGTCGTATTCGCCATTTGAAAGAAGCTCGATCTATCTACACGTTATACGGAGATAGTATTCTTGATTATAAGTGGGCAAAGAGACAAGGATTAGAAGATATTCGATACAAGTTTAAGAACGCCTTGAACAACTCGAAAAACTTTCCTATCCAAGGATTAGCTGCACACATCGTAAATAGAGCTATGATCGCACTATCAAGATTGTTTAAACAGCATAACATTGATGGTTGGATTGCTCTACAAGTACACGATGAGATTACAGCTATTGTAAAAGAAGAACACGCAGAACTAGCTGCGAAGCTTATGAAAGATGCTATGGAAAATACTACTAAAATTAGTGTTCCACTAGTAGCTGAACCTTTAATTGCTGATAATTGGGGAGAAGCTAAGTAATGAACAAATTCTGGACAAGACTCCTATTAAGAGCAGTCGTTTATAGTTATGTGATGTTATTTAGTGTAGTTATTGGTCCAGACGTTTATATGGGCTTAGGTAAAAGGTTTTACTTTGTAGACAGTTATGTAGCTGAAGTCAATATGCCTACTTATGGGAATGAAGAGACTTTGGCTATGTTTAGAAAATTCGATCAATCTGTTGGTGGCGGTGTTATCGCCTTTAAACCTAGTGACGGTTTTAGTCGGGCCGTCCGTATTCGAGAAGCCGAACAGATTCCTGGCAAAGAAAGCGTAATAGGACAAGCCTTGCCTTTGTGGACCGAATGTGATAAAGTAATTGAAAAAGGACTTGACTATGAGACCTATTATCATACATTATTACATGAGTACTTACACTGTTTAGGATACTTGCATACAAATGATCCTAGTGATCTAATGTATCCTTCGGTGTCAGAAACTCCAGAAAGTAACTTGCTGAAATATGCAAATGAAATTAAGGAACGAAGAAAATGGAAGAATTTAAAGAACTAGAATATAAGTATGACGCTACAGGCATCAGCTTGTCTAGCTTCTTAACTTGTATTACAAAGCTGAACCCTAAAGTACGTAAGGATGTAAGCAGTTGGGATTACTACTATACTCCAACTGGAGTGCAGAACTCAGAAGAGTTTATGCGGTTTAGAGAGTCTCAGCATCCAGAACTCACTATTAAGCGTAAAACAAAGCAGAGTAACAACTGGGAACGAGTTGAGGTCGATCTACCCCTAGATAATGATCGCCTTAAGAAGGTCCAGGTAGACGCTTTTAGTGGCCTTTTAAACTACAGTGAGAACTTCAGAATCTATAAAACCTGCTTTATCTTCTGGTTTGAGAACGTAAACATTGTATATTACATTGTCTACGATAAAGATATGAAGGAAAAAGGTCGTTTTATTGAAGTAGAAGTTAATAAAGAAAAAGTATCACAATTAGCTGATACAAATAGTGAACTTAAAACTTATGAGAATGTGTTACAAGAATTAGGTATTAAAGCTAGTAACAGATTAAAAAGGTCCTTGTACGAGATATTTGTGAAATGAATTACAGAACAAAGAATAAATTAATCCAAGCTATCTGTAAAGGTCAAACCCTTTATATTCGAGATACTGGCATTGCTGTCAGAGTGGATTACTTTGGTTCTGATCTAAGAGAAGACTTTAGAGGTAGAAACCGTAGAATTGAGCACCCTTGTAATATAGAGTTCTTGACTCCACCTACAACTAAAGCTTTGAAATTATTTAATAAATGGCACATTAAGAGAAATAGTCATTCAGGTAAGATGGAATTAGATGGTACTATTAATTTAGAACATTTAAGCCTTAAACCTTTTGAAACAAAAGCTGCGAAAGTTCTATATGACAAAGTTAAAGACTAAAAAGGTCTATGTCTGCGGAGTTGACTGGCAACACGAGCTTGGCGAAGTTAGCGATTATACTAAAGTTTATAGTACGGTCGAAGATTTAAAACGTCAAAGATCATGCTGGGAAGAGTGCGGAATAGTAGAACTGGAAGTTAAAATGACTAAGTGGATGGAACCTCAAAATCTTTTTAAAAATATCAAAAAATAAGTTTGACACTTGGCACGATTCTTGCTATAAATAATCTATTGAGGAGGTAATATGCGTAAATTTCAACGATTTTTTAACAATATCGCTAACGTAAGAGCCAATCTACGTGGCGAAGCTACTAAAGTAGCAAAGTACAGTATCGGCGATTCTACTAACAACAATCGTACTCTTACAGTAAAACAAACTATTCGGTACCTCGATGAAGTTGGTAATGATGAATTAGCTACTGCGCTTGATAATGTTTCTCGTATCTTGGAAAATGAAGTTCTAGCACAACGCCGTGAAGTCGGTAGCCGTAGAACTGATGCAATTGACATTGGAGAGTTAGTATCTGTTTATCGTCAAGAAGTGATGAACAAGCGCCGTTTGCGTAGAGAGATTGGTAATACTCTTCGCACAGTTAACGTGGGGTAATATGGCAAAGAAACAAGCAGCGTTTAATTTAGACGAATATCTAAAAGCGCAACAAAGCGCAAATCCTCTGGTTAAGTTTAAAGAACCAGATTATTTGCAGCTACACCCTGAAATCCAAAAGGCTCTTAGCCTTCCTGGATTCCCTTTAGGGCACATGAGTATGTTGTACGGACTTTCAGATTCAGGTAAAACTGGTGTTCTGTTGAAGTCTGTTAAAGCGGCTCAACAACAAGGTAAGCTTCCTGTTCTTATCGTAACAGAGAACAAACTTACAAAAGAGCGTATCATTGCAGAAGGCATTGATTTGAACAAATTGATTCTAGTAGAAGACCTTAAGTTTCTTGAATCAGTTTATGATTACATTTCAATGAAGACTCAAGAAGTGCTTGATGGCGACCTTCCTATGGACGTAGTTATCTTTTGGGACTCCGTAGCTGGTTGTCCTTCTAAAGATTCATACACCATCAAAAAGGATGGTAAGATTGAAAAAGAATTTGACAATCGTAAGAACGCCAACGTAATCGGTTTCTATAACAACATTATTGCAAGCCGTATCGCTGATACTCGTAAAGAAGGTGTCAATGGTTCAGTAACAGTCGTGTTCGTTACACAAGCCTATGTAGGTGAGAAGCCTAAGTTTCCTCCAGGTTTGCCTGCTCCAATCGTACCTAACGGTGGAGAAAAAATCTGGTTTCCTCTCAGCCTAGCTATCGAAGTTAGAGAGAGTACGAGACTTCAAGCTGACCACAAAGGCGCTAAAGTAAACTTCGGCCTCGTAAGCCAATTGACTGTAAGAAAGTGTCACATCAGCGAACTTAGCAGCAGCGGTTATATCGTTTTAGCTGGTCCAGAAGTTTTGGCAAATGATAAAGACTCTATTGACGAGTTTAAACAAACTCGTAAAGATGAGTGGACAGCGATCTTAGACGCCGCACTACAAGGAAGCGAAGATGGGGAAGATTAAAAATTTTATAGCGAACATTCCAATTTACATCGGATTGTATGTTCGTATGTTCAGTGATTTTATGATGACTATTGGTTTCAGATTACATATTAGTCTGGGCACCGAAGCTGGAGCTAAACTTAAACAGGTAGAAGCTGCTATGAAACAATTAGCAGAACAGTACCATAAGTTGAATCCTCAAGCTCAAGGACAAAAAGCCCCAGAAAGATTTAGTAAATTGGCCGATATTATCAAAGGAAATCCCGATGGATCAAACTCAGGTAATAATCAAGTTTAAAAGACTTGTCGCACACGCACAAGAGGAGCAGGATTTGGTTCCTGCTACTCCTGGCTCGGCAGGTATTGATTTAGTCGCAACAGATCATTGTTTCGATGAAGATAGAAAATATCACGAATATGGAACAGGAATTGCTGTAGAAATTCCTCCAGGTTATGAGCTACAAATTCGACCTCGTTCTAGTATCAGAAAAACAAGCCTAGTTCTTATAAATAGCCCAGGAACGATTGATTCCGACTATAGAGGAGAACTGATTGTTTCGTTCAAAGAAGTAGACGACAGAGGAGAGATTTATTCTGTAGGAGACCGTATTGCTCAAGCAGTACTGGTACCTCTACCTTCTGTAAAATACGTTGAAGTCTTGGAACTAACTGACACTAAGAGAGGAGATGGGGGCTTCGGTAGCACAGGCTCCTAGCCGACATGAAGAATAATAAAAGACGCCGTTCTTATGAAGAGAAAACTAAGAAAAAGGAAGAAGACCTTAGAGGCGAACTTAGAAAGCTTAGAAAAGAAGTACTACAACTACGAAAAGAAAACGCTAGGCTTCGAGGACGAGATGATACTCTACAGGATTTAATTGAAGAGTTTGAAGAACACGCTAGGGAAGTAGAAGTAATTGAAACAAAACCTCAGTGTCCTAAATGTGGCAGTTATAATGTCAGAATTTCAGAGAAACTAAGAGGCGATACAGATTACTACTTCTGTGAGAATCCTGGATGTGGAGCAAGAGGACCTAAGAATGGGAAGAATAAATAAACTAGTAAATTGGTTTTATACAACCTGGGTAGGTAATCTTTACTTTGAATTTCTACTATGGAGAGATAGACAAAACGATAGAGCTAGTCTTAGATACTTAACCCCTAAAGAAATCCAACAGATTGTTAGACAATATAGCATCTTAGGAGAAGGGGTAAAAGAAGTTAAAGGTAAAGTAAATAAGCTAGTCGAAAGTAGAACTAAAGATGAATATGATAAGGTTCTACGAGAAATTGAAGATATGGTCTCATTAGCCGAAAGAGATACAAACGACCCTAAAGCTCAGTTCACAACTTTCTTAAGATCAAAAATGGATTTAACTCCAACTGACATTAAGAACGTAACTGACAGAGCTAAGATGGTTGACCGACGTATAAAAGATATGAAGGAACTGCAAGAACATAAAGTAAAAAGAGATAAGCTTCGATTGGCTAGAAAATTCAGAAAAGAAGGAAAATTGGAAGAAGCCGCTGAAGTTGAAAAGGAATTTAAAAATGTTAAAAATTGATGCAGCATGGACAGCAGGCTTTTTTGATGGCGAAGGTTCTATATATGTGAACAAATCTAAAGACTATTATCAATTGCAAGTTAAGATTGCTCAAATTGATAAGAAGCCTTTAGTTAAAGTTAAAAACTTGTTTGGTGGAAATGTTTGTAAAACAAAAAGAGGAGTTTATTACTGGTCTTTAGGTAATGAAAAAGCTATAGAATTTCTAAAGCAGATAACCAAGTTTCTTGTTAGTAAAAATGATGAAGCTAAAATTGCTGTAGGATATGAAAAGCTTTTAAAAAGAAAAGGTCAGTATAAGCTTACTAGTAACCAAATTAAGAATAGAGAAGAAATATATCAAACATTAAAATTAATGAAAAAGAGAAAATATGGCAGAAGTTAACGATATTGAACAACTAAAAAAAGAGCTAGATGAGAAAGGTGCGAAGGTAGGAGCAGTCAATGTATTGTTCTTGGACCTTAGTTCTTCTTGTACTGGTTACTCTTTAGTTCAGGTGGACTTTGAAGGAAAGAAGGCACGTTTCATTAACTCTGGAGCTATCTGGTTTGATGATAGCTGGACCAACCAGGAAAAATACCATTATATCTTTTCTGCTGTTACAAACTACTTCAATATCGTAGGTCAGATTGACTTATGTGTTGCAGAAGCTTATATGATTAATAGCAAGAAACTTATGGGTAGCCAGGTCGGGCCAGAACTTCACGGCGCACTACAAGTAGCTCTAGCAGAGATTGGCGTTAAGTACTTCACTATCCTGCCTCAATCGTGGCGTTCAGCACTAGGGATTAAACCCAATGTGTCCGTCAATAGTAAAGGCAAAAAAGAAAAAGATTTCAAAACTCCCACCAAAGATTTTGTTAACAATCTAGTGGCCATCCCACCACAGATTGAGTCGAACGTCACACAAAACCAAAGAACTACTCCAAACGATGTTTATGACGCCATCGCAGTAGGGCTAGGTTTCTTGGCGAAAATGGGTATTAAGAATTGGGACTTGAAAGATATGCAAGTTCAAAGCCCGATTGATATGAGTTAAGGAGAACAAATGGAAAAGCTAAAAGCTTTAGCAAAAGGTTTGCAAGAGAAGGGTATTCCCCTAATCTATTTGCGAGACCCTAAAACACAAGAACCCTCTGTAACTTTTTCGATGATGGTAGTGAGCTTTGTATTATGCACAGGTGCCGTTATTGCGAAAGTAGCAGAGTCTAAACTATTAGGAGGTTTGAACTTCGAGTATTGTTTACAACTGCTAATGGCTACAGGTGCAGGATACCTTGGCCGTAAATTTATGTCTGGTGATAAGACTATTGAATAAAGGAAAGAAAATGAAGATTATTAGTTTGATTGTAGGAGTAGCGTTGAGTTTGGTAACTGCGGTTTCATTCGCAGCAGAAGCTCCTGTAAAAGTCACATTAACTAAAGACAACACTTTAGTAATGAATGACTATTTTTATGGATCGTCAGTAGCGAACGTATCGCAACAAGCACGACTCCTAGATTCTAAATTACCGTCAAAAGAACCACTATTCTTAGTGATTAACTCTGGCGGAGGCTCTATTGAAGCTGGTATCGAATTGATCGAGAATTTAAACCGATTGAATCGTCCAGTTCACACAATTACTCTTTTTGCCGCTTCGATGGGATTTCAAACTGTCAATGGCGTAAAAGGTGTACGATTGGTACAACGTGAAGGTACTTTAATGAGCCATAAAGCTCGTGGATGGTTTGGTGGAGAATTTCCAGGTCAACTGGACTCTCGATATACACACTATCTTAAACGAGTTCAAAACTTGGACAAGCAAGTAGTAAATCGTACCAAAGGTAAACACACTCTTCAAAGCTATGCGGCCTTGATCGAGAATGAATACTGGTGCGATGGCGAAGATTGTATCAAGCAAGGTTTTGCTGATAAGATTACAAGCGCCTCTTGTGATAACTCGCTGAACGGAACTAAAGAAGTTCTTTGGGACCGTTTCATCTATATGGGACACGTAATCGAAATCGTAGACCTGTATGCAGAATGTCCATTGATTACCTCAGAACTTTCTTATCAAATCTATATTGACGGTGAGCCTCTATTCGAGTCTTACAAAAATAAAGATGCTAAGAACGACAAAGAAGACCGATACTATCGCACTCGTCAAAATGCTTTAGATGACGTTTCTTTGGAAACTGCTGAGAACATCAAAAAGATGGTAGCAGAAAAACTTGCTACTCGTGTTGCACCTAGCGTAGCTAGACGTGAAGTGAAGAAGTACTAATATGAAAAAGTTACTGTGTTTAATACTAGCCATTCTTGTCCCTCTCCAAGGATATGCAAGTTGTCCGAACCCAGTAACTTCCCTCGAACAGGGGGCGCAAGCCCCTTGTCGTGGGTTCCTTTTTTCTCCTGAAAAAGAGAAAGAGGTTCGGTTACTAAAAGAGGACTTCAAGTTGTTGGAACAAGAAGTAGAAATTAAGAATAAGAAAATTAACATCATGCTTAAAGACCTAACCCTATCAGATTCTATTATTGAAAAAGAACGTGAAAAAGGTGAGCTATGGCGTATTACTGCGGAGAAGTCTACTTTAGAACTTGTTAAGGTAAACGAGAACCAAGGTAATCGAGACTTACTTATGATCCTTCTTGGAGTAGTAGTTACAGTTGGTGCAGGTTATGCAGTAGGACAGGCGGCGAAATAATGGAGATACTGATTGGTGTTTTAGGACTTGCAGCTTTGATACTTGGCTTTCTAGCATATAAAAGTCACGACACTATTGTATCGACAAGGGTAAGTAATGAGCAGTTAAAAGGTGAACTAGCAGAAATGCAACGTAATCTATTATCTACTCAAGAAGACTTAGGTCAAGAACGAGAAAAGAATAGAACTCTTTTGTCACAGAAGAAGAGTAGTGAAACTCGGCTGGGACAGATCAGTGAGCATCTAGTTCCGTTCTTGGAGAACTGTCAACATGATCCTAAGAATATGCACTTCTTAGGGAACCCTATCGACTACGTAGTATTTGACTTTGACCAAGGTGCGATTACATTTCTAGAAGTTAAATCTGGAAATAGTAAACCGACCAAACGTCAAAAGACAGTCAAGAATATAATCAAAACTGGAAGAGTCTTTTATGAAGAGATTCGTATTAATGAAAAAGGTATTAGAAATAGAGTTATCGGATTAGAAGGTGCCATGATTCCTAATGTAAAAGATTTGGGTACCGTACAATTCACTGATGACGATGGAGACGATGATGAACAAACTTAAAGAGGGTTTGGCGAGCGTCTGGGGTTATATTGTTTTAATTGGAGGGGCTGTTGTTGGTATCCTCCTTTATGTCCTCAATCTCCGTAATAAGGAGTTAGAGGCGGCTAAAGCAAAGATTGCCCTAGCAAAGACGCAGAAAGAAGCTGACGCATTGGAGTCCGAAATCCAAGCCAAGCTCAAAGAGAAAGAACTTAATAAGAAGGAAGTTGAAGGTCTAAACAAAGCTCTTGACTTAATCGCTGAAAAGCGGCAGAATCTTAAGAACGAAGGCGACCTAACTGACTCTCAAGTTGAGGACTATTGGAACAAAAAATGAAACTAGAAGTCTACGCAGCACGAATTTTTACTGAGTACTGTCGCAGACAGGGGCTAGATGGTCAATGGGACTATCTGGCTCCCAAACGTAAGATAGTATGGATTGAAGAAGCAAGGTTTCTTTTAAAATCTGCTATCGAAGAATTTCGCAAAGAGTTAAAACCGCCTACTAAGAATCTTGGACAAGCGTCTTATGAGATTGGTTATAATTCTGGTATGAACGCCGAAAAACTGGCAGCACAAGATCAAGTGAACCAAATGCTAGATGATATAGAAGATCAGTATTTGGAACTAAAAGAACTGTACAACAAATAAATAACATGAGAGGCGGCATGAACAATTCCAACAAATTGTTGTCGGATATTACTGCTTTTAGAACTTACGC
>FRDC01003800.1_pt1 | contig 44569 bp, 30 predicted proteins | sample 1106171 | NCBI WGS metagenome assembly FRDC01 (sample SAMEA3930566, study PRJEB13176) | freshwater metagenome | biome: Drinking water system; feature: drinking water; material: water | place: Singapore | collected 2014-12-20 | reverse complement strand
CCTCGCGCGCCAGGCGGCGGCCGGCGTCGCGCGCGCGGCGACAGGCGGTGAGCAGCCGGTCGGTCTCGCCGGGTGCGGGGACGGCGAAGAATGCCTCCTCGAACGTTCCCGCCTCGATACTGCCGCGGCGCACGGGCGCGCCGGTGCGGTGCAGCCCACCCGATCGCGTCGGCCGTGCGCCGGCTGCGCGCGCGAGTACGCGCGCACTCGCCGCGTTGAGGGCAAATGCCGTCATCTTCCTTCCCCCTTGGGGGCCGGGACCGGGGACGAAAAAGACCGTGGCGCGAAACGCGCATCCTTGCACCCGATGGGGTGGGACGGTAGGAAGAGCCCGTGAAGTGGTGATGCTTTCACGTGGAGTGACGTTTGGCGACGCCGCTCTTCAATACCCCCTTTGGGATGCCCGGCCTTCGTGCCGGGCTTTCCTTTATGTGGTCACGGCCGCTTCCTGCTTTCCGCTGCGTCGACATGACGCGCATCGCCGATCTTGTTGCAGCAATGATCCAACAACGGAAGCGACCAAGATTCGTGCTTTCGAGTATTTAAACCAGAAAAAGTTCGTGCTTTCGGATAGGAATTGCCGCTCCATTCGTGCTTTCGAGTAGAATAAGTGCGGCTCGACTTCGTGCTATCAAGTAACAATTGGCGTTGATCGCGCGGATCGGTGTGCCGTCATGCCCCGATCGGGCGCGCGTGATTCGGCCAGTGATTCGCGCAAAGACGCGAAGAAGGGGTTCACGCGGAGACGCGGAGACGCGGAGGGGTAGCGCGCGCGGCAGCGCATCCCTTCCTCCCGGCCATGATAGACAGGCCGCGGCCGCGGCAGGCGCAACACCTCTGCGCCCTCCGCGCCTCCGCGTGAAAACACCCTTCTTCGCAAACCCTTCGATGCCGACCCGCCTCACCCTTCGCGCGGGCCGTCCGCGGTCAGCGCAGGCCCGCGCGGGGTGATGACGACACGGGCCTGGGGTGCACGCCGGCCGCGGCGCGGGGGCGCGTCGCCGGCGGGGGGCGCGGCCTCGGTCTCCTCGACCAGCTCGAGGTGGTAATCGGGGATGCCGTCGGTCGCGACGATCTGCTTCAGCGCCGCCTTGAAGTTCGACAGCGGGTTCTGATAGCCGATCTGGAGCCGGAAGGTGGCAAGATCGATGTCAAGCACATTCCCCTCCTCACAGGTCGAGCGCGCGACTTCATAGATACGTCGTTCGATCGGCCCCAGTTGAAAATAGGCTGCGGCATAGTCGAGTACATGGCGATCGAGCAGGATCGCGCGATACAGCCAGTCACACAGTCGCACCTTGACGGCTTTTAGGCGCCGTTCGCCGCTCTTCGTCTTGCTATAATGCAACTTTGCTTCGGACAGCCATGAGAAGAACCCCTCCTCGCCCTCGCCGCCCGCTTCGATATTGGTCTTGATCTGGGTACCCTGCAGCCGCTCCAAAGCCTCGGACAGCCGGCCATAGCTGCGCGCCGAATGGTTCGAGCCGGTCGCCGAGAACAGGTCGTGCGCGGTGAAGACGAAATCCTGCTCGACCCGATCGCCCGCCTCCAGCTTCGCCGCCATCAGACTGGCGATGTAGAGCACGATTTCCTTGTCGTAGATCGTCGCGACGCCGCTCGCCGAAGGGCGCACCTCGATCGATACGGTCGCGTGATCGTAGGTAAGCGGCTTCATCCAGGCGTTTTTCGACAATGCGAAAAACGGAAACGCCATCAGCGAGCGTTCGCCGCGGATCTCGCCATGCAGCGGGCTATCGAGCGCGAACAGATCGCGCTGGGGGATGCCGTCAGCACCATGGGCAGGACGATTCGAAGCAGGGGTACGGGCCATGGCCATTTCCTACTCGAAAGCACGAAGATTTGGACCCCCATGCCGTTTTCACGAGGGGAAATGGGGGCAAGCCTCCAACAGTTCGTGCTTTCGAGTAGGAAATGGGGACCCGTGCGGGTCGATCCCTTCCCCCTCGCGACATGTCGGCGTGTCGACATGTCAGCAGATCGCCTGCAGACATGGCCTCGCGACGCACCCTACGTCTCGCCCCTACCCTTCCCGTTCGATCTCGCAAGAGCGGGGCCCGCCCTCTGACACACGATCAATGGGGCGGGGCACATCAGCACAATCCCGGGATCACGCATCGAAGGGCAACGCCACGCGCCCTTGACCCCTCCCCTGCCCCGGCCGATACCCGCCGCCATCGACACGGGAGAGATCGGGCACGCCCGGCGCCGAAGGAGCAACCGCCCCGGAAACTCTCAGGCAGAAGGACCATGGCGATGCGAGGATATCTGGAGAGAGGCGCGGGGGATGCTCCCCTACGTCCGCCGACGGGATAGCGATCTCAGGCACAAGCGACAGATGGGGCATGCGCACGGCCGGCATCAGAGCCGGCGATGAGGACATGCATGCACGTCGACACGTCTACACCTCTACCGCTCGACCGCGGACTGCATCGGCCGATCAGCGTCGCCGAACTGTTCACGATCGGCATCGGGCCGTCGAGTTCGCACACCGTCGGGCCGATGCGTGCCGCGTTCGATTTCGCGCAGCGGGCGGTGGGGCAGGGGGCGGCACCGACCCGCGTCACCTGCGACCTCTTTGGCAGCCTCGCGCTGACCGGGCGCGGCCATGCGACCGATACCGCGACGATCCTGGGGCTGGCCGGCTGGGAGCCCGAACGGCTCGATCCCGATGCGGCGCACGACATCCTGGCGAGGATCGGCGCGGAGGGGCGGCTGCCGCTCGCCGGCACACACGGACTCGCCTTCGCCGCCAGCGACATCGTCTTCCACCCGCGCGAATTTCTGCCTGAGCACCCCAATGGCATGACCTTCACCGCGCAGCGCGCCGACGGCACCGCCTACACCGAAACCTATTTCTCGATCGGCGGAGGCGCGATCTTGCGCAAAGGCGCGCCGGCGTCGGCGAGCAACGTCGCGGTGCGCCACCCGTTCAGCTCGGGCGCCGAGTTGCTCGAGCTGGGCGAGGCGACCGGCCTCACCATCGCCGAGATCGTCCGCGCCAACGAAACCGCGTGGCGCGAGGCGGCCGAGACCGACACCTTCCTCGACGCGGTGCGCGCCGCCATGCATGCCTGCATCGACCGCGGCATCGCGCAGGAGGGAATGCTGCCCGGCGGCCTGAAGGTCCGACGCCGCGCGCGTGCGATCGAGCAGGGGCTGACCGGCTGCGTCCCCGGCAGCAATCCCGCCGAAGTATTCGAATGGGTCAGCCTGTGGGCGCTCGCGGTCAATGAGGAGAATGCCGCGGGCGGCCGCGTCGTCACCGCGCCGACCAACGGTGCCGCGGGCGTGCTGCCTGCCGTCCTGCGCTTCTACGAGACTTTGGTCGCGCGCGACGACGCCACGCGGCGCGAGGGCGCGCGCACTTTCCTGCTCACCGCCGCGGCGATCGGCATGCTGTACAAGAAGCGCGCCTCGATCTCGGCCGCCGAGATGGGCTGCCAGGGGGAGGTCGGCGTCGCCTGCTCGATGGCGGCCGGCGCGCTCGCCGCGGTGCTGGGCGGCAGCAACGCGCAGATCGAAAATGCCGCCGAGATCGGCATGGAGCACAACCTCGGCCTCACCTGCGACCCGATCGGCGGCCTCGTCCAGATCCCCTGCATCGAGCGCAACACGATGGGCGCGGTGAAGGCGATCAACGCCGCCTACCTCGCGCTACGCGGCGACGGCAGCCACGTCGTCAGCCTGGATGCTGTGATCGAGACGATGCGCCAGACCGGCGAGGACATGCGCTCGCAATATAAGGAAACCAGCCTCGGCGGGCTGGCGGTCAACGTGGTGGAGTGTTGACGTGTCGAGATGTCGGCGTGTCTACACATAGACAGTGATGTGAATTGAGCAGACCTGCCCCAATGTCCAGCCATACCAGTCCTGGTGCCGATGGGGCATGATCTCGCGCCCCACTGGGGGCATCGCAGAATGTCTTCACGAGCGTACGTTAAGGCCGGATGGCTGATCCCGTGGTCCGCAGCGGCCTGAACCGCTCGCGGGGTTTGTCGATCTCGCTCCACAGATAGGGGGTGTCACATAGAACGGGCACAGATATACGCTAACGGCTGAGTAGGCTTGAGCCGTCGCGTCCGCTGTACTGCCGCCACAATCATCTGCAAACTCGGGCGGGATTTATCACCGACGGGAGCGGGTATGCGGCGGTTCAATACCTTTTGGATAACGCTAGCCCTAGCTCTTCTGCCGTCCAACGTCGCCGCTCAGTCTGCGAAGCACCCGATCACGATCGATGACGTGCTTGCCACTGAGCGCGTTGACAGCGCGACACTCGCGCCTGACGGTGAATGGGCCGCCGTGGTCGTGCGCCGCGCCGTGAGCGCTGGCGAGGTTTACGACCGCACCGCCTACGAGACCGATCCGGGGCGTAGCGACGTCTGGCTCGTTTCGGCCAAAACAGGCGAGCGCCGGCGCGTCACCGACGGGAAGTCGACAGCGGCAGGCTATTGGTGCGCAACCTGGTCGCCCGATGGTCGCCGGCTCGCGATGCTCTCGACCCAGCCCGAAGGCGGAGAGCCGCGCGGCGGCGACAACGTCCGCCTTTACGTCTGGGAACGCGCGAGCGGGCGCCTGATGCGGCAGGGTAGCGCCGCCCTCATGACGCAGACGCGCTACGGCAGCCCGCTCACCATGCCCGACCTGCGCGGCGGTGCCGATCGGGGGACGCTGCCGCACGCGTGCAGTCGCGAGGAGAATGCCCCCTTTCTGTGGCTCGACAACGATCGCATCCTCGCGGCGACGCTGCCTGAGGGAGGTGTCTCCGGATTGATCGACCAGTACGGCCGCTTACATCGCGATGCGGCGCGAAATGCGGCACGACTACGCTCCGGTTTCCAGCCGACCGATGTCGCCTTCGGCAGCGGCGCGGCTCAGGTGCCGGGCGACCCGGCCGAGCGCACGATCCTGCGCATCGTCGACCTTGCATCGGGCACGACACGGGACGTCGCCAGCGTGCCCGTCTTCCCCCTGACGGGGGCGACGAGCGTCGCGGTGTCGCCTGACGGCCGGCGGCTTGCAGTGCTGGCGACGACTGCGGCGCTCCAGCCGACCGCAGGCAAGCGACGACCGTTCTCCTATGACGATCTGTGGACGGTCGAGCGGCGGCTCGGCTTCATCGATCTCGCGAACGATGCCGGGCTGCGCTGGGCCGCGCTCCCGACCGAGGCGCGCTATCCGCTGGAGCTGTACGATTGGTCGCCTGACAGTCGACAGGTCGTGCTGCGCGCACGCGCCGACCCCTTCGATGATCGGACGGACCTATACCTTGTCCCGGCAGCCGACCGAAACGCGCGTCGGATCAAAACCGGGCGAGTTGCCGTCGACACCGTGCGGACGTCGCCCCGCGACGAAAGCCCGGTCTTATGGCTCGACGCGCGTCGGCTCCTCGCGCGGGTGCGAGAGGACAATGGCGGCACCGCATGGCGGCTGATCGGGCCGAAGGGCGAGGTGCGCATCGCCCATGGTAAGGGCCCTGCCCCCGAGGCGTTGCGGCGCGACGGCACCGGCGCCTTCGTCGCCGTGCAGCAGGGCGGGCTGGTGCGGCTTGATCCGGGGCGTGCGGCGTTCGTGCCGGTTGCCCGCTTGGCGGACGATGCGGTGATGGTCTGGCCGCGCGATCCGGCGACGCGCTCGTCGAAGCTACTCGTCAACGTGCGTGATGGGACCATCGGCGGTCTGCGGATCATCGACGCTGCCTCCGGAGCTGCCAGTACACCGTCTCGCTCAGTGATCGGCGACCTCCACGATGTGGCGTTCGTCGACAACCGCCTGCTGATGGAGGAACGTGGGCGCGACGGCCTCGTGCTGCGCGGGGTCGACCTTGCTGCGGGGATGCAGCTTGATGTCATGACCCTCGATCCGCACCTCAAGTCCATCGATTGGGGCACGACGCGGCTGATCGAGTACAAGGACACTGACGGCACACCACTCAAGGCGAGCGTGATCCTGCCGCCCGGCTACGATCCGGCGAAGCGCTACCCGACCCTGCTATGGGTGTACCAGGGCTATCAGGTGCCGTCGCTTGAGGGTGATTATTTCCTCGATCCGTACATGCCCGGGCTCTACAACCTGCGGCTCTATGCTGCGCACGGCTACGTCGTCGTCGTGCCCTCGATGCCGCTGCCGCCTTCGCCCGCGCGCGACAACCCCTATGCACTGGTTGCCGGATCGATCCTGCCAGCGGTGGATCGGCTAGTCGAGCTCGGCATCGCCGATCCCAACCGGCTTGGCGTGTTCGGCCAGAGCCGCGGCGGCTACACCGTGTTCGCGCTGCTAACGCAGACGAACCGCTTCAAGGCGGGCGTGGCACTCGCCGGAATCAGCGACCTCGCAACTTCATATCGCGGGTTCGATGCAGCAAGTTATGGCTGGCCGGGGATCGGCCACCAGAAGAGCAGTAACTGGGCGATTTCTGAGCAATTTGGGCGCTTCGCACCACCATCAGAGGACGCTGCGGGCTATACGCGCAACTCGCCGCTAACCTTCGCCAAGCAGGTCACGACGCCGCTCCTTATTGTCCACGGCGAGGCTGATGTGCGCGGTAATCAGGCTCAGGCCGAGCAATTCTTCAGCGCGCTCTACGAGCAGGGCAAGACCGCTCAATATGTTCGCTATGGCGGAGAGAGCCACAGCCTTGCGCAATCTCCCGCCAACGTACGCGACATCTTTGCGCGGACGCTCGCTTGGTTCGATCGCTTCGTAAAGGGCGAAGGAGCGGCGAGCGCGAGCCCAAGCCCAGCGGCCAAGTAAACGCCGCTGGTGATTGCCCGACAGGTTGGGCAGCAGCGTCACTCCGGCTGTCGCCAAACACATGATTTCCGCCTGACGGGCTGTGCCCGATCGAAACCGAACGACGCACAGCGCAAAATACGCACGACAAACCCTGTCGCCTTGTTCTACTATGCGGAAACCAAGCTGGAAGGGTTTGTCGCACATGCTGGTGGGTTACATGCGGGTGTCGTCGGCCGATGACCGGCAATCGGTTGATCTGCAACGCGACGCGCTGATCGCGGCCGGCGTGGATGAACGGCACATCCATGCCGACAAGGCGTCGGGCGCCCGCGACGATCGTCCCGGCCTCAAGGCCTGCCTCGCCTGGCTAAAGGAAGGCGACACGCTGGTGGTCTGGAAGCTCGACCGGCTCGGGCGCTCGCTGCCGCACCTCCTGACGATCATCACCGATTTTCGCGAGCGCGGCATTGCCTTCCGCTCGCTAACCGAAGCGATGGACACGACCACGCCACATGGCGAGCTGCTGTTCTCGATGTTCGGCGCACTGGCGCAGTACGAACGGGCGCTGACCCGCGAGCGGGTCATGGCAGGACTTGCCTCGGCGAAGCGCCGGGGGCGGCAGGGTGGCAGACCTCCGATGATCGACGCGGAGAAGATCGAGGCAATCACCGCCGCGCTCGACGGAGGCGCGAGCAAGGCGGCGGTTTGCCGCAACTTCGGCGTCGCCCGCTCGACGCTGATCGACACGCTGGCGCGGATCGGGTGGACCGCCCCCGCCAGGGCCTGATCCCAATTGCCACGCCGCTCCGTCCTGACCGAGGCGCAGCGCGCCGACCTCCTCGCCTTGCCGGAGGACGAAGCCACGCTGGTCCGGCACTGGACGCTGAGCGCCGAGGATCTACGCATCGTCGTCAGCCGCAGGCGCCCGCACAACCGGCTCGGCTTTGCGATCCAGCTATGCGGGTTGCGTTATCCAGGGCGGTTGCTCCGGCCGGGCGAGGTCATCCGCCACGCCTCGCTCGCCTTCGTCGGCGAGCAGCTCGGCATCGCGCCGGAAGCATTGGCCGACTATGCGGCGCGTGGTCCGACCCGCTACGAGCAGCTCGATACGCTGCGCGATGTGTTCGGCTTCCAGCCCTTTTCCCGGCCGGTCCGGACCGAGCTTCAAGCGTGGCTCCTGCCGCCCGCGCTGACGACGACCAATGGCGCGGCGTTGGCGAGGCTGCTGCTCGATGAATTGCGTCGGCGCCGGATCATCGTACCCGGCATCACGCCTGTTGAACGGATGGTCGGCAAGGCGCTGCTCGATGCCGAGCGCCATGTCGGCGACCTGCTTACCCGAAACCTCACCGTCGCGCAGCGCGATCGGCTCGATGCGCTGCTGGACCGGCATGACCGCGAATCCATCAGCGTGCTGGCCTGGGTACGCCAACCGCCCGGCAAGCCGGGACGCCGCGCCTTTGCCGCGATCCTCGACCGTCTGGCGGTCCTGCGCGCCATCGACCTCGATCCGGGCCTCGTCTCGGCGATCCACCCCGAGCGGCTGCGTCGCATGTCGCAGGAAGGTGCCCGGCTCACCGCCCAGCATCTCGCCACGCTCAACCCCGTACGCCGGCGCGCGGTGCTGGTTGCCACCGCGATCGAGACGCAGGTGACGCTGACCGACGATGCCGTGCTGATGTTCGAGCGTCTGTTCGGACAGCTGTTCCGGCGTGCGGAACGTCGCGAAGAGGCTGCGCTGAAGCGCGACCGTCGCACCATCAACACCAAGATACGCCTGCTTGCCCGGCTCGGCGAGGCGGTCATGACGGCCCGCGACGGGGGAACCGACCCGCTCGCGGCCATCGAGAGCGTCATCGGTTGGGATGCACTGGCGACGGAGGTCGAGGAGGCACGTAGTCTCGTCCGCCCGGACCCGCTCGATCCGGTCGAGCTTGCCCGCTCGAACGCGCCGATCCTCCGCCAGATCGGGCCGGCGTTCATCGCCACATTCACCTTCGGGGCGCTGCCGGCCTGCGCTCCGCTCGCGCAGGCGCTCGCCGTCATGCGCGACCTCGGCAGCGGTCGCCTGCGCAAGCTGCCGCCCGACGTGTCGCTCGGTTTCGTTCGCACCACCTGGCGACGACGCATCGACCGCGCCGCCCTCGATCGGCGGACGTTCGAGTTCTGTGTTCTGGCCGAGTTGCGCGATCGACTGCGCGCCGGCGACATGTGGGTCGAGGGCAGCCGACGCTATCGCGCCGTTGAACAGCAACTCATCCCTGCACCAGTGTTCGCCGCGATGTGCGACGCAGGGCCGTTGCCCGTGCCCGTCGCCGACACGGCAAAAGGTTGGCTTGCCGAACGCAAAGCATTGCTGGCGCGTCGATTGGTGGAGGTTGAGGCGAAAATCGCAGCCGATGCGCTGGAGGACGTACAGCTCGCGAACGGTCGTCTGCGTATCTCACCCCTGCGGGCGATCACGCCTGACGAAGCGGAAGGCGTGCTTGCCCCGCTCTACGCTCACCTGCCGTCGATCCGGATCACCGACCTACTCGCCGACGTGGATCGCTGGACCGGCCTCACCGGCTGCTTCACCCATCTGACGACGGGACGGGCGCATGACGATCCGCGCGCGATCCTCACCACCGTTCTCGCCGATGCGACCAATCTCGGTCACGCCCGCATGGCCGAAGCCTGCGGGCTGGTGACGCAGCGCCAGCTCGGATGGCTGTCGGCCTGGCACCTGCGCGAGGACAGTTACGGCGCGGCGCTGGCGAGGCTGGCCGAGGCGCAGCACCGGATGCCGCTCGCCGCGATGTTCGGTAGCGGCACCGCGTCCAGCTCGGACGGGCAGAACTTCCCGCTCGACCGGCGGGCGCAGGCAACCGGCGCGATCAACCCGCACAAGGGTAGCGATCCCGCCGTCTCCTTCTACACCCATGTCTCCGACCGTTACGCGCCGTTCCATTCCAGGGTCATCTCCGCCGGCAACGGCGAAGCGGCGCATGTTCTCGACGGCTTGCTCCATCACGGTGCCGACCTCGCGATCGAGCGCCACCATACCGATGGGGGCGGCGTCTCCGATCATGTCTTCGCGCTGTGCCACCTGCTCGGCTTCCGCTTCGCACCACGCATCCCCAATATCGCCGCCCGGCGTCTGCACCTATTCGCCGACATGCGGCCCGGACCGGACATCGCTCCGCTTGCGGCGCAGCCGATCGACGAGGCGCTGATCGCCGATCACTGGACTGACGTGATCCGGCTCGCGACCTCGATCCGCACCGGCGTCACCAGCGCATCGGTGATGCTGGAACGGCTCGGCTCCTACCCGCGCGCGAACGGTCTGGCGCTGGCGCTGCGTGAGATAGGGCGGGTCGAGCGCACGCTGTTCACGCTCGACTGGATCGAACGGCCCGAGGAGCGCCGCCAAGCCACGCGCGAGCTGAACAAGGGCGAGGCGCAGAACGCACTCAAGCGCGCGATCTTTTTCCATCGCACCGGTCGCATCCGCGATCACGGCCTGCAAGCCCAGGGACACCGCGCCAGCGCGCTCAATCTGGTCGCCGGCGCGATCGTGCTGTGGAACACCACCTACCTCGAAGCCGCCATGCGTCACCTCGATCGGCAGGGTCGCCCGGTGCCGCCCGACCTGCTCCAGCACCTCTCCCCGCTCGGATGGCAGCACATCAATCTGACTGGCGACTATCTTTGGTCCGGCCCTGGCGCATCGGACGACAAGCTTCGTCCGCTGCGTCAGACCACCCGGCTGCCGGCATGATTGCCGCTACCGTATATCTGTGCCCCTTCTATGTGACGACCCCAGATAGTCGCCGGTGAGGCTGATATGCTCCCAGCCCAGCGGGGCGACATGGGCGAGCAGGGTGTCGGGGACGTCGATGCCACGCTCACGCAGATGGCGGGCGGCCCGGTCGAGATAGACGGTGTTCCACAGGATGATGGCCGACACGATGAGGTTGAGACCGGAGGCGCGGTGCCGCTGGTTCTCGAAGGTGCGGTCGCGCAGCTCGCCAAGCCGGTTGAAGAAGACGGCGCGGGCGAGCGCGTTGCGGGCTTCGCCCTTGTTGAGGTTGGCGTTGGTGCGGCGACGCAGATCGGCATCGTCTAGCCAGTCGAGCATGAACAAGGTGCGTTCGACCCGCCCGATCTCGCGCAAGGCGCGTGCGACCGGGTTCTGGCGCGGATAGCCGGCAAGCTTGCGCAGCATCACCGATGCGCGGACGGTGCCGGCACGGATCGAGGCGGCAAGCCGCAGCGTCTCGTCCCAGTCCTCCTCGATGGCGCGGATGTTTACCGGACCGGCCACGAGCGGACGCAGCGTCGGCCAGGGTGCCAGGTCGCTCATGGCGTAGAGGCGGCGTTCGCCGAGGTCGCGGATACGTGGCGCGAAGCGGAAGCCGAGCAGCTGGCACAAGCCGAAGACGTGATCGACGGCGCCGGCGGTATCGGTCGCATGTTCGCGGATCGCGATGCCGCTCTCGTGATCCAGCAAGCCGTCGATGACGTGCGGGGCCTCGCCGGCATTGGCGGCGATGACCTTGCTGTGGAAGGGCGCGAAGCGGTCGGAGATGTGGGTGTAGAACAGCACGCCCGGCTCGCTGCCATAGCGGGCGTTGTGATCGGCGCGCGCCTCGCCGCGCCCGCCAGCACGAAAGAACTGCCCGTCCGACGACGAGGTGTCGCCCGGTCCCCAAAGTGTGCTGAGCGGATGGGCGTGGTGGTGGTCGACGATCGCAGCGAGCGCGCCGGCATAGGTTTCGTCGCGGATATGCCATTCGGCGGTCCACAGCAGCCGGGCATGGGTCAGCCCGCGCAAGCTTTCCGCCATGCGCGCCAGACCGAGATTGGTGCCATCGGCCAGGATCGCGCCCATCAGCGCGGGCTGGTCGCTCGCGGGTGACCCGGTGCGGGCATGGACGAAACGGTCGGCAAAGCCGGTCCATGCCGAGACTTCGGCCAAAAGGTCGGTGATCCGGATTCGCGGTAGCAGGCCATAGAGGCGAGCCTTGAGTTCCTCGGCCTCGTCGGGTGTCGAGCGCCGCAACGGCGAGATCGTCAGGCGGCCGTCCTCGATCGTGGCATCGGGCAGCGTTCCTTCGGCCGCGGCGCGCTCCACCTCGTCCATGCGCTCGCGCAGCCGGTCCCGGTGAGTGGCGATCCAGTCGGCCGCATTGCCGCTCACCGCGAGGCCGAGCTGCCCTTCGTCTCGCATGGTCGCGAAGGCCGTGGTCGGCAGGAGATAGTCGTCGAGCCTGCGATAGGCGCGGCTGCCGTCCACCCAGATCGCCCCCGAGGCGAGCCGGTCGCGCAGATGGACCAGCACCGCGATCTCCCAGGCGCGTCGGTTGAACACACCATCGGTCGGCATGACGATGCGGCGCCATTTGGGCTTGAGGAACGACACGGGTGCCTTGCGCGGCAGGATCGTGCGGCCGTCCGCGTAGAAGGTGCGGAGCAGTTCGATCGCGCCGAGCAGCGGATCGCCGGCACGGGCGGTTCGGAAGCGGAACGCGGCGAGGAAGGTCGGCAGGAAGCGGCGAACCGCCGGATAGCGTTCCACCACCTCGTCGAGGCCGTCCTCGCCGGGGCGGGTCAGCTCCTCGGCCGCGCGCAGGCTCTGTTCGAGCGCCGCCCATCCGATCCTTTCGTCGACGAGCGCCAGCGCGTTCCGGCCGGTGCTGCGCGCGTCGAGCAACGTTCGCCCGAGGCGGATATGCAGGCGCGCGGTGTCGCGGAACAGCCGCGCTTGGTCGATCAGCCGTTCCGACCGGGTGCGATCGGCGCGCCGGAACATCGCGCCCACCATCTTCTCGACCATCAGGATGGCGGCGTCTGTCAGCGCCACCTCCATCTCGATCGCGAAGGCGACCAGCGTGGCGAGGCGACGCCGGCCTTCGAGCCGGGTCAGGTGCTGCGCGGTCATGATCGCCGCCTCGCGCGCGATCACCGCATAGCGACTGGCATGGATGCGCCGCGCCCGTCCGGCCTCGATTCCCAGGCCACGGACATGATCGAGCCGTTCGACGATCGCCTTGAGGTTGCCGGCACCGGGTGCTTCGGGCCAGTCGCGTATCCACGCCAGGGGCGAACGGGTGGGTGTTCCCCCGATCCGCAGCAGGGCATCGAGCCGCTCCACCTGGTCCAGCGTCAGGTCGCGGCCGAGCCGGGCGAACGCCTGCCGTCTGGCTTCCGCGCGAGCGACCAGCGCGATCCGTTCGAGAACGGCCGGCAGCGGCAGCACAACACTCGCCCCGCGCAATCGCTCGACCATAGCCGCGACGATGGCATCGCAGCGGTCGGTGGATGCGGCCACCTCGCTGGCGGTCACGAAGACCATTGCGCGGTCGGCGCGCTCGAAGGTGCGGAGGCCGAGCCTGCGTTCGATCGCAGCACGATGCTCGCGCAGCGTCGTGTCACGCGCGGCATAGTCGGCGAAGGCGTCGGGCGCGCAGCCGATCTGGGCAGCCAGCACGGTGAGCATCGCCGCAGGCGGCACCTCACCGGGTTCAATCGCCCGACCGGGATGGCGGAGATAACCGAGCTGCACCGCATAACCGATCCGGTTGGCGGCGCGCCTGCGCCGGAACACCTCGACCAGATCGTCGGGGCCGAGCGTGTACAGTCGCTCGATCGCGGCGAGGTCCGATGGTGGATCGAACAGCGCGGCGCGCTGCGCCGGCGACAGGATGTGCGCGACCATCTTGACCCTGTTCCCCCTGCTGTCACACAATCATGCCGTGATGACGTTGATGCGACATAGCCGGAGTGACTGGTTAAGTGACAGGAAGGCGCCGCTCTGCGGCGCTGCCGTCATCTGTCACGTGGACGCTCGTTAAAGTGACGGCGCTGATCGGCTATGCGCGGGTGTCGAAGGCGGATGGCAGCCAGGTCATCGATCTTCAGCGTGACGCGCTGACGCAGGCCGGCGTCGATCTGGAACATCACCTTTATACCGACGCCGCGTCGGGCAAGCGTGACGACCGGCCGGGACTGGATGCATGCATCAAGGCGCTGCGCCACGGCGACACGCTGGTGGTGTGGAAGCTTGACCGGCTGGGGCGCGACCTGCGCCACCTCGTCAACCTGGTCGGTGACCTGACGAAGCGCGGCATCGGGCTGAAGGTGCTCGCAGGCGAGGGCGCGTCGATCGATACCACCACCGCCAATGGCCGGCTCGTCTTCGCAATCTTCGCAGGACTCGCCGAGTTCGAGCGCGAGTTGATCGTCGAGCGGACCAAGGCGGGCCTCGCCGCGGCGCGTGCCCGCGGGCGAAGCGGCGGTCGCCCGTTCAAGATGACGCCAGCCAAGCTGCGTCTCGCCCAGGCAGCAATAGGCAAGCCCGAAACCAAGGTCGCCGAGCTGTGCGCCGAACTCGGGATCACCCGTCAGACGCTTTATCGCCATGTGACCCCGAAAGGTGAGATCAGGCCGGATGGCGAGAAGCTGCTGGCACGGCGTAGCCGGCAGTAATTGGCATCAAACTTTTTCTACAGGCCAACATTTCATGAATGGACCTCCACGCCAGTTCCGTACATTTGAGAGGCGTCAGCTTCTATGGTTGCTGCCGTTGATGCTCGGTATATGGACCGGCCTCGCCCACGCTGGGATAGCCGTTGATGTAGCTTTTCTTGCGGCTATGTCTGCCGTGCCAATCATCGTTACCGCGTTTTCGTACCGTGATGCCGCAGATGATCTACGATATTGGATAACGATCGCGGGATACTGCGCCCTTCATGGATTGGCCTTACACTTCATAGGCGGAGACTGGATACCGTCACCGGCTGTAGCCCTCACTCCGCTCTTCCTGCTCGACTATCTGCTTTTGGCATACCTGTTCCCGAAGCTGAGCGGCCTCAGGTTCGACTGATTGCAAAATTCCTTAGCGTACGCTCGCGAAGAGCTTCTGCGATGACCCCCCACTGTGAGAGCTGATCATGTGGTTGCCGGCGGTTGCCGTGAATGTTGGTTGTCCACATCGGCACGTCCCGTCATATCCCGCGACGGCGGCAAGTTCGCCGCCCTCTAAGAAACAGGCAGATGACGTTTGCACACATCTGCCTGTTTCTTGGCGTGCTGTTCGCCTTTGCGACCTTGATTCTCAAGGTCGTCGAGGTGGCTCGCTCCAAGTAGGGCACGGGCGGGGGTCGGGCTGGCACCCGTCCCCCAAACGATTGACCCCCAGCCACTGGCATGGCCGGGGGTCCGATCTCACAAGGTGTTAGCCTCATGACGTTTGCATACGGATATATACAACCGTCCGGGACAAGATTCAACTAACGCCGGGCTGCCCCGCCACCCGCATCACACCCGGTGCAGCCCAGGCTTGCCGCGTTCCGACACGAAGCTCGCATAGGTCGACAGGCGGCCGTCGGGCACCGCGACGGTGTCGAGGATCTTGAGGTCGCCCCGGAAGGTATCGCGGCCGACGTCGCACAGCACGTAGCCGCGACGATCGGTCATCGCCATCAGTTCGGGCGTGTGCACCTTGGCCGAGCGGGTGAAGTCGTCGTCGTCGCCGACACCGTCCGCACCCGAAGTGATCGAGGTGGCGAGAAACTCGCTGGAGACGATTGTGCCGCGCTGGTCGTGGACGAGATCGCCGGCATAATGGCGATGCGCGTCGCCGCTGACCGTCATGACATTGCCCGGGCAGTGATCGGCGATATGGCTGAGCAGGCGGCGCTGGCTGTACATATAGCCCGACCATTGGTCCATCGAGGCGATGGGCACGTCCTTGCCAGGCTTGGTATAGTGCATGTTCATCAGCCGCACCTGCTGCGCGACGAGGTTCCAGCGCGCGGTCGATCGGGTCAGGCCGTCAAACAGCCAGCGCTCCTGCGCATCGCCCATCATCGTGCGGTCGGGAGAGTAAACGTCCGGCCCCTGCACGACATCGTCGTCGCCATAGGCCTGATCCGAACGATACTGGCGGGTGTCGAGGAAGAAGCCCTGCATCAGGTCGCCGAAGCGCGCGTCGCGATACATGCGCATCTGTGCGCCGACCGGCATCGAGCGCCGGCGCAGCGGCATATGTTCGTAATAGGCCTGCATCGCCATCGCACGGCGCATCAGGAACAGTTCGGGCGGCGTGCCGTCCTGGTCGTGGTCGCCCGCCCAATTGTTGTCGACCTCGTGATCGTCGAAGCTGACGAACCAGGGCGCGGCGGCATGCGCGGCCTGCAGATCGGCGTCCGACTTGTACAGGCCGTAGCGCAGGCGATAGTCGGTGATCGACTGGATCTCGCCATGCGTGTGGCGGCGGATCGGCGTCACCACCCGGCCGGCGACGCGGCGCGGTGCCGGGCCGCGGTCGGCGCCCTCGTAGATGTAATCGCCGTAGTGGAAGACGAAATCGACCGGCTCCTCGGCGATCTTCCGCCACGCGGTGTACAGGCCTTCCTCGGAATTCTGGCAGCCGGCGACCGCGAAGCGCAGCCGGTCGAGCCGCGCCTGGGGCAGGGGGAGCGTCGCCCCGCGCCCGACCGGGCTGCGATGGCCGCCGCAGGTGAAGCGATACCAATAGGGCCTCGCCGGCTCGAGCCCCGTCACCTCGACATGCACCGCATGCGCGAGCTCGGGGTGGGCGATCGCCTCGCCATGGCGGACGATCTGGCGGAAGTCGGGGTCGCGCGCCACTTCCCAGCCGACGCGGACGGGCGCCGCCACCATGCCGCCATCGGGCTGCGCGGGTTCGGGGACGATCCGCGTCCAGGCGACGAAGCCGTCCGCATCGGGATCGCCCGCCGCGACGCCGAGCGCGAACGGCGCCGTCAGGAACCCCGGCGCGTCGATCAGGTTGCGCGGGTTCGTCGGCAGCGCACCGGCGCGCGCCGCCATCCACAGCATCGGAAAGGCGGCAAGCAGGTGGCGGCGATCGATCATGGTCAGGTCCCTTGCCGGTCAGTTCAGCACGATGTGGAAGTAGGCGGCGCGCCCATAATCGTCGATTTCGTTGACATATTGGAGACGGTTGCCGGCCAGGAATTTGGGCTGGTCGTCGAACAGGTTGTTGATCTCGTACTTGAAGGTCACGTGCGGCAGCACGCGGTGCCACAGCGTCGCGTTGACGACCGTCAGGGGCGCGCGGCCGGTATCGTCCTTGGGCGTGACCCCCAGCGCGGTCAGCGACGCCGAACGATGGCTGACGGTGCCACGGATCGCGCCCGCGATCTCGGGCAGGCGCACCGTCGCGCCGGCACCGAGCGTGACGCGCGGCTGGTACATCAGCCGGTCGATCGTCCGCGTGCCCGTCTCCTCGCCCGTCACGTGCATCTGCCCGTCGAGCAAGGTCACGTTGAAGAAGGGATCGACCTTGCGGCCCAGCACGTCGACATTGTGCTCGGCGACCTGGAACTCGATGCCATACAGGCGCGACCGCTCCGCATTGGTCGGCTCGCGCACCGCATAGGTGGTGCCGTCGACCTCCTGCAGCGAGCGCAGGACGTAGATGTCGTCCTTGATCCATTTGGCGAAGGCGGCGACGGCGATCACGCCGTGCGTGCCGAAATAATATTCGGCGCCGACATCCAGATTGTCGGCGCGGCGCGGCCGCAGGTTGGGATTGCCGCGGCGGATCGAGCAATCGGGGCCGCCCGCCTCTTCGTCCTCGACGCCGCAGCTGATCGTTTCAGGCTGGGCGATGTCGCCCGGCGTCGGTCGGCCGAGCGTGCGGCTGTAGGCGAAGCGCAGCTTGGTGCCGTCGCCCAGGTCATGATCCGCCGCGAACGAGGGGAGCAGATAGGCATAGCCGCCCCGCCGCACCGTCTGGCCGGGCACCACCACGCCGCTGCGGATCACCGGCTGGTGGGCGTCGAAACCGATATGATCGTAGCGCACACCAGCCACCAGCCGGGTCGCGTCGCTGGCGTGATGCAGCGACAGATAGGGCGTCCACAGCCGCTCGACATAGCGATAGTCGCTGGCCGCCGCCTGATAGGCGGTCGCACGTGCATCCAGCCCGATCTGCTGCCAGAGGCTGCCCTTGGCGCGATTATAGTCGATCCAGGGGAAGGACATGGCCGACCCGACGGGTCGATAGTTCGGATCGACCAGATAGTCGGTCATCACCCGGCCCAGGCGATAGGTGTTGACGTCGAGGTCGCGCGACAGGTCGAGCCGGCGGAACTCGACACCGGTCGCCAGGCCGAAACCGCGGTCGCTCGCCTCGGTATTCCAGGCATAATCGACGCGCAGGTCGGTCAGGCCCTCGCGCGCGGAGCGTTCGGTGATGTTGGCGGTGCTGAGCTTGTAGATCGACGCAAACGGCGCGTTGGGGTCGCTGATCCCCGTCACGCGCGGGATGCCGCCGGTCGCCTCGCTGCCGTCCTCCCAGTCGAGGAACAGCTTGGCGGGATAGGTGCGCACGCCGACATAGGGCTGCACGTTGTCGTAGAGCGCGCGCGTATAGCCGCCGCGCACGTCGAGGTGCGACGCGTCGCCGCGCCAGGCGAGCGAGGCGATGCCGCCGAACGTCTTCTTGTCCCAGGTGTCGTAGCGATAGCGCGAATAGATGCTGTTGACCTGCGACCGGCCGCCGGTCGCGGTGCGCGCGACGATGGTGCTGCGCGTGTAATAATCGTTCTTGTTCATCGTCGAGGATTCCCACAGACGATAGCCGAAGCCGAGCAGGGAGGCGCGGATGCGGTCGCTCGCCTGCCATTCCAGCTTGCCGCTGCTGCCCGCGGTGCGCAGCCGGTTGGTATAGCTGCCGTAGCTATGGTCGCCCGGCACCGCGCGTCCGTCCCAATTGCCCGCATCGGGGCCGGCGAGCAGCTTGCCGCCGGCATCGAAGTAATTCTTCACCGGCTGCCACCATTTCGCGGAATTGCGCGTGCGGCTCTGGTAGCGCGCCGACAGCAGGATGCCGAACTGGCCGTGCGCGCCGAAGCGGTCGGCGAACACACCCTTGGCCCCGCCGCCCCAATGCTGCGCACTGCCGCCGATCGTGTTGCGCCCGTCGGGCCCGCGGAACGACTGGTAGCTGCCATAGCCGTCGAGCATCGTGTAGCGGCGCTTCAGGTCGAGCGGGCTGCGCGTCACGATATCGACGATGCCGCCGATCGCGCCGCCATCCTGTTCGGCGGTGAAGGTCTTGTAGACGTCGGTGCGCTGCGACAGCTCGGACGGGATGATCTGCAGGTTGATCATCCGCGATCCCTCGCCGTCGTTGCCGATCGAGGCGAGGGCGATGCCGTCGATCGTCGTCTGGTTGAGATCGGGCGCAATGCCGCGGATCGTCACGAAGCGCGGCGCATCGCCCTCGTCGATCGTGCTGATGCCGGGCAGCAGCCGTAGCTGTTCGGCGATGTTGCCGTCCGCCGCGATCGTCTCGACGTCGTCGTAGACGATGCTGTCGACCACCGCGGGCGACTGTTCCTTCTGTGCGGTCGCCTGGCGGTTGGCCTGGACGACGATGTCGGTCTGCGGATCGGGGCCCACGGCATCGCGTGACGCCATATCGGCGGGCAGGGGATCGGCAGGCAGGGCAGGGCCGGACGCGAAGGCCGGCGTCGCCGCCCCCAGCAGCATGACGGACGCACAGCACAGCAGGCGCGCCCGACGGGCACGCAGAACCATCGACATGGATTATCCCCCTTGGCGACGCGCGACCGAAACCCGGCCCGCACGACCGACGCGGCGCCCGCCTCCGATCACATCGGACCCGTCGTCGCCGTGGGGGGCTGCTAGGCAGCAAACGTTACAGCAAGACTGTCATATCATGACACTTTTGCGATCCACGTCGCCACGCTGCCCTTTTCGTCGAATTTGCGACGATCGGTCAGCAGGTTAGCGACCGATGTCGAATGGTCATATCGGTCATAACCCCCGCCTATGGGTCTTAACCTTCGCATGGTACGAGGTGTGATCATGCGTATCTTCGTCACCGGCGGAGCCGGGTTCATCGGCTCGGCGCTCGTCCGCCATCTGATCCGCGAGACGGGGCATCAGGTGCTCGTCTACGACGCGCTGACCTATGCCGGCACGCTGACCGCGCTGGCACCGATCGCGAGCGATCCACGCTATCGTTTCGTGCGCGGCGATATCCGCGACGGCGCTGCGGTCGCGGCCGCGCTCCACGACTTCCGCCCCGATATCGTCACGCACCTCGCCGCGGAGAGCCATGTCGACCGGTCGATCGACGGCCCCGCCGCCTTCGTCGACACCAATATCGTCGGCACCTTCACGATGCTGACCGCCGCGCGCGCCTATTGGCAGGGGCTCGACACGGCCGGCCGCGCCGCCTTCCGCTTCCACCATATCTCGACCGACGAGGTGTTCGGCAGCCTGGGGCCGACCGGCCGCTTCACCGAAGACACGCCCTACGACCCGCGCTCGCCCTACGCCGCGAGCAAGGCGGCGTCCGACCATCTGGTCGGCGCCTGGGGCCATACCTACGGCCTGCCGGTGCTCGTCACCAATTGCTCGAACAATTACGGGCCGTATCACTTTCCCGAAAAGATGATCCCGCTGATGATCGTCAAGGCACTCGCGGGCGACGCGCTGCCCGTCTACGGCCGCGGCGAGCAGGTGCGCGACTGGCTGTTCGTCGACGATCATGCCCGCGCGCTGCAGGCGGTATTCGAACGCGGCCAGCCCGGCCGCCGCTATGCGATCGGCGGCAATGCCGAACGCCGCAATATCGACGTGGTGCAGGCGCTGTGCGCAACGCTCGACCGCCTGCGCCCGCGCGCCGATGGCCGCTCCTATGCCGCGCAGATCGCCTTCGTCGCCGACCGGCCCGGCCACGACCAGCGCTATGCGATCGACGCGTCGCGGATCCGCGACGAACTCGGCTGGGCACCGCGCGAAAGCTTCGACACCGGGCTGGAAGCGACGATCCGCTGGTATCTCGACAACGAGGCCTGGTGGTGCCCGATCGTCGCAGACCGCGCCGCAGACGTACGGCGGGGGCTGGCGGACCCACGCGCCAGCCTCTAGCGGCCCCGGCATGACCGATACCGTTCTCGCCGTCCGCCCGCTCTACAGCGGCTGGCTCAGCCTCCAGATGCTGCGGCTCCGGCTCGGCGACGTCGAGTGCGACCGGGCGGTGGTCGAGCATGTCTCGGGCGCGACCGTGCTCGCCTATGACCCCGTCCGCCGCGTCGCGATGACCGTGCGCCAGACGCGCGACGCAGTCCTCTATCTTGGTGGCCGGCCCTTTGCCGAGGCGATTGCTGGCGTGACCGAGGACGAGGCTCCCGCCGACACCGCCGACCGCGAAGCCTATGAGGAAACCGGGCTGCGCCTGCGCCACGTCGAGCCGGTCGCGCACGTCTGGATGACGCCGTCGAGCACCACCGAGCGTGTCCATCTGTTCCTCGCCGAATATGCCGCCGCGGACCGGGTCGGCGCAGGGGGCGGCGCGGCGGACGAGATCGAGACGATCGAGGCGCGCGAGGAACCGCTCGACGCGCTCTGGGCAGAAGCAGTCAGCGGCCGTGTCGGCGACGCCAAGTTCTTCATGCTGCTCCAGGCCCTGCGGCTGCGCCGGCCCGAGCTGTTTGCAGCGAATTATTAGCGCCCCGCTGATACGCTGCGGGGCATGAAGGGCATCATCCTCGCCGGCGGCACGGGCACGCGGCTTCATCCGGCGACATTGGTCGTCAACAAGCAGCTGCTGCCGGTCTACGACAAGCCGATGATCTATTATCCGCTGTCGGCGCTGATGCTCGCCGGCATCCGCGACATCCTGATCATCTCCAGCCCCGACTATCTGCCGCATTACCGCACCCTGTTCGGCGACGGATCGGCGCTCGGCCTGACCATCGCTTATGCCGAGCAGCCCGCGCCGGAGGGGTTGCCGCAGGCGTTCACGATCGGGCGCGACTGGATCGCGGGGCAGGCGGTGACGTTGGTGCTCGGCGACAACATCTTCTTCGGCAACGGCCTGCGCACCCTGCTGCGCCGCGCGGTCGCCCGGATCGAGGCGGAGGGCGGCGCCACGCTCTTCTCCTACCGCGTCGACGATCCCGAGCGATACGGCGTCATCGCCTTCGACGACGACGGGCGGGCGGTGTTGATCGAGGAAAAGCCCGAACACCCCCGATCGAACCAGGCGGTAACCGGCCTCTACATGTTCGACGCCGGCGTCTGCGATCATGCCGCGGCGCTGGTGCCCTCGGCACGCGGCGAGTTGGAGATCACCGACCTCGCGCGCTGCTACATGGACGCGGGCACGCTCCACGTCGAGGCGATGGGCCGCGGCTTCGCCTGGCTCGATACCGGCACGCACGACAGCCTGCTCGAAGCGGCCGAATTCGTCCGCACCATCCAGCACCGCCAGGGTATCCAGATCGCCTGCCTGGAAGAGATCGCCTACCTCCAGGGCTTTATCCCCCGCGAGGCGGCGGAGGCCCGCGGCCAAGCACTCACCAAGACCGCCTACGGCCGTGCGATCCTGACCGCGATCGCGGAAGCCCCCGTCCACGAAGACGAGCGGCGGACCGCGGAACGGCGGCAACCCTTTACCCAAGTTCCGTAAGGTCGTATGGCTGATCTACCCCCACCACCGGTAGATGGTTCTGGCCGATACGACCAGATTGAGATCATCCACCATTGTCGCTAGATATCCGGCGCTTCTGTTCGCGAGGCTTTCCGGGCGGTTAGGTGTATGGGTATGTTGGGCAACTTTGACACCTTTACCGGGCCCTCTCCTTCATCCAGGCAGGTGATGACGACCTCTGACTCCAAGAGTGCGAAGACGCATTGGCGCCCGCGCAGCGTGCTGCTCCAGTTCCGCGCCATCGCCTATCTGCTGTGCTGCGACATGGCCGCAATCTTTGCCGGCTTTACAATTGCGGCGATGACACGTGACTCGTTCGTCGCCGACAGCGGCTGGCTGGTCTTCGCGCTCGTGCTGATGCCGCTCTACGCGCTGATCGCGTCCAATCTCGACGCCTATGACTCCGAAAATCTACAGGACCCCTTCGGCGCGATCCGTCGCGGCATCCAGGCGCTGGCGATCGCGATCGGCTGCGTCATCCTGGCCGCCTTCTACCTGAAGTCGGCGACCGCCTTTCCGCGCCTGACGATCGGCATCGGATCGGCGCTGGCCGCCTTGCTGCTGGTGACGGGTCGCTATGTGTTCGTCCGCCATCTCACCTGGTTCGTCGGCGGCAATCCGTTCAGCTCGATACTGCTGTGCGACCGCGGCGCACCGATCCCGCCGGGCAACTTCTCGATGGTGATGGCGGCGGAATCCTATTTCGACCCGGAAGCGCACGATCCCCACATGTACGATCGCCTCGCGACGCTGGTCGCCAGCGCCGACCGCGTCGTCGTCACCTGCGCGCCCGAACATCGCATGGCCTGGGCCAAGGCGCTGCGCGGCGCGAACGTGCAGAGCGAGATCGTCGTCCCCGAACTGGTGGCGATGGCGCCGCTCGGCCTCGGTCCCAATCGCGACGTGCCGTCGGTCATCGTCGCAGCGGGACCGCTCGACCTGACCGACAGGATCGTCAAGCGCCTGTTCGACATCGCGCTCGCCTCTGCCGCCTTGCTGTGCCTGTTGCCGCTGCTCGTCCTCACCGCGATCGCGGTACGGCTGAACAGCCCGGGGCCGATCCTGTTCAAGCAGGTGCGCATCGGTCGCGGCAACCAGATGTTCCAGATGCTCAAGTTCCGCTCGATGTACGTCCAGCAACTGGACGGCGCCGGCCATCGCTCCGCCTCGCGCGACGACGACCGGATCACCCGGGTCGGGCGGATCATCCGCAAGACCAGTATCGACGAACTGCCGCAGTTGGTGAACGTGCTGAAAGGCGACATGAGCATCGTCGGTCCCCGCCCGCACGCCCTGGGATCGCGCGCCGCGGACAAGCTGTTTTGGGAAGTCGACCAGCGCTATTGGGACCGCCACGCGACCAAGCCGGGCCTCACCGGCCTTGCCCAGGTGCGCGGCTTCCGCGGTGCGACCCTGGTCGAGGACGATCTGCGCAACCGCCTGCAGGCAGATCTGGAATATCTCGAAAACTGGTCGATCTGGCGGGATATTAAGATCATCTTCCTGACCGTCCGCGTCATCCTCCACCGCAACGCCTTTTGACGACCGGCCCCTGTCGCCGCGTGCGACGGGATGAAGGCGAAGTTTATGGCACTTTTGTGAAAGGGGGCTATACTGCGCGAGTCACCGCCGGATACGGGCGGGACGCGACAGGAGCAGGCATGGTTGAAATCGCGCTTGGGTATGCGGTTAGCTCGGTAGTTCTGGGCCTGTGCCTGGGTGGAGCGGCACAAGTGATAAAGGCGCGCATACCGTATTGACCGGGGGACGCGCACGATGCTGCGCTTCCTGTTGATCGCGCTTGCCACGATCTGGGGTCTGTCGATCCTGGTGCTGGTCGTCGCCGTGGTCGGCGCCCGCATCAGCTCACGCATGCGCCGGCTTCTCGGTGGCGATGACGCCCCCTGATTCACCGGCTGAATCACACGCGCGCCACTAATTCAGGAAATTCGCCGTACACGCCTGTCGGCATCGCCTAGATTTGCGGGCATGGACAAGCTGCCGTTCACGCCCATCGATCTCGCCGCCATCGATGCGGCGCGCAACGTGCGTCGGCGATGGCGGGTGGCGGCGTATCGCGATCTGTTCGGGCAGGTGATGATCGAGACACGCTGGGGGCGGATCGGCGCGCGGGGGCGCGAACTGGTGCGCAGCTTTGCCGATGAGGGCGCGGCCCGTGCCTATGTGCGCGGGCTGCTCGCGCGGCGGGGGAGGGCGGTGCGGCGGATCAGGATAGTCTGTCGACCCGTTACGCCTATACCTCGACGTGTCGACAATCCTACAGGCCTAGCGCCGCCCTCACCTTCGCCCAGCTGACGTATTTGAAGTTCTGCGTGTCGGGCGCGTTGTCGCCGTCCTGGGCGACGAACAGACCCTGCGGGTAGGCCGGGCCGAAGTCGCCGAGCGCCAGTTCGATGCCATCGGTGTCGCTGGTGCCGTCGATCGCGCCCCCGCCGATGCGGAAGCGGCCGGCGTAGGTGACGGCAGGCAGGCGGTAGACCGTATAAGCGCTGTCGCCCTGGCTTGAGACGATCAGATAGCCGCCGCTGCGTCCCTTGGGGGCGAGCGCCAGGCCCTCGGCATCGGCGACGAGCGTCTTGCCGTCGACGCGCGCGATCGGGGTGGCGGTTGCGGGCGCGGCGGGATCCGCGGCGAAGCGCCACAGGCCGACGTCTTCCTCAGCGACGTAGAGCGTGCCCGTCCGATCATCGACGACACAGCCCTCCGCCTGCGTGCCGAGCTTCATGCTGCGCACCGACGTCACCACGGGGGAGGGGCCCGATACGTCGATGCGCACCTGATCGATGCGGCCGTCCTTCAGCACGACGAAGCCGAACAGCGCCTTGTCCTTCGCGCGCGTCCACAGGCACATGCCATAGGCCTCACCGGGGCCGACCGGGTAACGCCCCATCGGCACCAGTCGACGTGTCGACGTGTCGAGCGTGAACAGCGCGACATGCGCCTGGGCGACGTCCGCCCGGTCGCTCGCCACCGCGATCACCCTCGTCGTTCCTGGGCGCCCCCCGACCTCGCGCAAATCGACGTTGTTGAGCCGCGCGGCGGGGGTGAAGGACACGCGCTTGCCCGCCATGTCGTAGACGTGGATGCCCGCCTTCTTATCGGTGCCGATGACTAGGCTCTGCGCCGGGTCCTTGGCATTGCGCCAGATCGCGGGATCGTCCGCCGCGTCGTGCGCGGTGTCGACCGGATCGGTCTCGGCGCTCGCCGCAACGAGCGGCGCCTGCGTCAGCGGCGCCGCGGCCGGAATGCTCGCACAGCCGGCGAGCAGCAGGGCGGGGAGGGCGCTCCTCACAGCTTCACCCGCACGCCGGCGAAGATCGAATAGCCGAACTTCTCGTACTCGTACGTCCGGAACCGCTCGCCGAAATAGCGCACGCCGGGCGTGTTGGTGAGGTTCTTGCCCTCGGCGAACAGGTTGATGCCCTTCATCAGCTGCACGCTGCCCGTCACGTCGAGCTGGCCGCGGCCTTCCCAATAGAGGTCGAGCGCGGGATTGTCGGCGTTGATCTCGTCCAGATAGTCGCTGCGCTTGGTATAAGCGACGCGCAGGTTCACCGGGCCGCGTTCGTAGAAGACGCTGGCATTCCACATATGCGTCGACTGGCCGGGCAGCGCGAAGCGGCTGCGCCCGCCATAGGTGCCGTCGAACGTCGCGTGGCCCTGCGTGTAGGTGTAGTTGGCGAAGACGCCGAGGCCACCCAGCAGGCCGGGCAGGAACGACAGCTGCTGCTGCCAGTTCAGCTCGACGCCGTACAGCTCGCCCTTGCGCGCATTGATCGGGCTGCTGAAGATCGCAGGCAGGCCCAGATACACGCCCTGCCGGTTGAGCGTGTAGCGATAGTCGGTCAGGTCCTTGTAGAAGCCGTTGACCGACACGACGCCCAGCGGCCGGATATAATATTCCAGGCCCGCATCGACGTTGTTCGCCAGCGTCGGGTTGAGGCGCGGATTGCCGGATTCGACGCGGATCGTATTCCCCTCTGTCGTCTCGAGCACGCGCGGCGCGAGCTGCGGGAAGTTGGCGCGGTTGATCGCACGGGAGAGCGCGGCGCGCAGGATCAGGTTCGGCGTGAACGCCTGGCGCAATGTCAGATTGGGGAAGAAGTCGACATAGCCCGCCTTGCCGCTCGCGGTGACGATCGCCCCCGTGCGCGACACCGACGGCGCGCTCGACTGGAAGTTGGTGGTCTCGACACGCAGGCCCGCGACCAGCGTCGTGCCGCCGTTGACGTATTTCGTCATGCCGAACAGGCCGAGGATGCTTTCCTCCGCGGTGTAATCGGCGGTCAGCGACTGCGGCAGGCGGCGTTCCGACGTCGCCTTGGCCGCATCGAAATAGGCGTCGGCGAGGCCGGTGTCGAAGCGCTTGCCGAGATCATAGTCGAAGTTGCGCGAGTCCTGATCGGACAGCAGCCCGGCGAGCGTCTGGCTCGGCGCAGCGGACGCACGACGGTCGCGGAAGCGCTCCTCGTCGGCGCTGATGTGACGCTCGCGATATTTGCCGCCCGTCGACAGCGTGACGTATTCGGCGATCGGCAGGTCGGTGCGGATGGCGAGCGTCAGCTCGTCGTTCTTCGTCGTGTTCGACCGGAAGGTGTTCTCACGGAAGGCGAAGGTGCCGGTCTGGAGGTACTCCTTGCTGGTGAACAGCGAATAGCTCGGCAGGTCCGCGTCGGCGAAATTGTACGAAAGCGTGGGGCGCAACGTCGAGCGGAACAGCAGCTCGTCGCGGCGCGGATAGGTCTGCGAAGTCTCGCTATACGCCACGTCAGCGCGGATCGTGCCGTCGCCCAGCCGCTGTTCCAGGCCGCCGGTGACGGTCCAGATCTCGTTGACCTGTTTCCTGTGGCGCACCTGCTTTTCGATGCGCGTGTTGGTGTAGGTCGCCGCGCGATCGGTCGACCCCGCCTGCAACGTGCCCTCGCTCCACAGGATGCCGAGCCGGTCGCGGAATTCATCGTCCTGGAAGCGCGCATAGGTGCCGCGCACCCAGGCATGCGTCGCGTCGGACGGGCGCCATTCGAACGCGCCGGTGCCGGCGATGCGCTGGCGCTTGGTGTCGTAATCCTTGAACAGCGTCTCGGTGACGCGCAGGCCGGCGGGCGTCTGGCTCCACGTATTCTCGACATTGTCGGGACGGCGGTGGGTCGAGGAATAGCTGCCCGACAGCAGCACGCCGAACTGGCGATCCTGGCCGAACGTGTCGCTGATCGCGGCCGACCCGCGATAATCGTGCCCCTTGCCGAACTGGTTGTAGCTCATGCCGCCCATGCCGGTCAGCGCGAAGCCCTTGCGATCGAACGGCGAGCGCGTCGTGATGTTGACCGCACCCGCGATCGAATCCGCGTCCTGATAGGGGAGGAGCGACTTGGTCACTTCGAGGTTCGCGACGATGTCCGATGGGATGGTGTCGAGATCGACGGCGCGCGTCGTCGGGTCGACCGAGGGGATCTGGATGCCGTCGACCGAGATCGCCGACCATTCCGACGGCGCGCCGCGGACGTTGATGTAGCGGCCCTCGCCCTGGTCGCGCTCGATTCCGACGCCCGGCGCGCGCTGCAGCGCCTCGGCGATATTGGGATCGGGGAAACGGCCGATCGCGTCCGCCGAGATGACGGTGATCGTATTGTCGGCGGTGCGCTGCTGGTTGAGCGCGCGCGCGGTATTGTCGACCAGCGACGCGCCGACGACGACGATGTCGCCCTCCCCGCCGCTCGCCGCGGGCAAAGTGAACGACACGGCACGACCACGCTCGGCCGCAAGAACCGTGCGCGTCACCGGCGGGCGGGCGAGATAATCGATCAGCAACGTGACGTCGCCGCTCGCATCCGGCGTCGGAATCGTGAACTCGCCCTGCAAATTGGTCGTCGCCTGCGCGCCCGTGCCCTCGACGACGATGCGCGCGCCCGGCAGCGCAAGGCCGCTCGCGTCATAGATGCGGCCCGACACGATCGGTCCCTCGATCGGCGCCCCCGCCGGCGTGGCGGCGGGTGCATCGACCGAGGCGGCGAGCACCGGCTGTGCGGCGAAACCGAGTGCGACAAGCGAAACCCCCGCAAGCGCGCGGACGGCCGGACGAATGGCGTGCATGATGCTCCCCCTGAGCGTGATGGCGCCGATGCTCCCCGCACCGGTCGTGTCGCCGCAGCCCGTGGCGGGGGAATGTTACGTGGGGATGGAGTCGGTGTTACGCTATCGTGACACTAAATGCGCGTGCCAATCGTGATCCGATGAGTGGGTGACGTCATGCCGCAATGGCATCGCCGCGCTGTTCGCCCGGGCCGTCATCGCCTGACGGCCCGGCGGGGCGCTCACTTCTGCATCGCCTCGATCAGTTTCTTGACGTCCTGGCTGCGACCGCGCGGCACGATCATCACGTCATTGCCGCACGCTACCACGATCAGGTCGCTGACGCCCACCGCCGAGATGCGGACCCCGTCCGATCGGATCAGGCAATTGTTCGTGTCGATCGCCAGCACCTCGCCCCGATGGTGGTTGCCATGCTCGTCACACGGGCTGATCGCAAGCAGCGCATCCCAGCTGCCGACGTCGCTCCAACCCATCGCCACCGGCACCACCGCGACGCGATCGGCGCGTTCCATCACCGCATAGTCGATCGAATCCGACGGCGATGCGCCGAACGCCTCCGCATCCGGATAGACCCGCACGCCCTCGCGCCGGGCTTGCCGCATTGCGGTCTGCGCGGCGGTCAGGATCGCCGGGGCATGCGCTGCCAGCGCGCCCAGGAACATGTCTGCGCGGAACAGGAAGATGCCGCCGTTCCACACATGGTCGCCCGCCGCCAGCATCGCCTCGGCATGGTCGCGCGGCGGCTTTTCGACGAAGCGCGCGACGCGATGCACGCCTTCGGCTAGTTGGTCGCCGACCTGGATCCAGCCATAGCCGGTTTCCGGCGCATCGGGCGCAATCCCGAACGTCACCAGCCAGCCATCCGCGACCATGGGCATGGCGGCGTCCATGGCGGCGCGAAACGCCTCGACATCCGCGATGACGTGATCGGACGGCATGATGAGCAGCGCGTCTTCCGCCCCAGCCGCCAGTGCCGCCAGCGCGATCGCCGGCGCGGTGTTGCGGCCGACCGGCTCCAGGATCACCGCCTGCGGCTTGGCGTCGGCGGCCGCGAGCTGCTCGTCGATCGCATCGGCATGCCGCGCATTAGCCACGACGATCGGCGCCGCAAACGCCTCGCCATGTGCTCGCCGCGCGGTCAGCTGTAGCATCGTCTCGTCCGCGGTCAGCGGCAGCAGCTGCTTGGGCATTTCGGGGCGCGACATCGGCCACAGCCGGGTGCCCGATCCTCCCGAAAGGATCACAGGAACGATCGTCATATAGGTCAGGAAACTCCGCGGTGATTATGCCCCTATAGACCGAATGGCCGAGATCGTAACGATAATTTGCAGCGCCTAATCGAGGCGCTCATCCGCACATCACGCAGATGTAGCCATCATATTGGCTATTGAATTGGCATGAATGAAAAACCTGAAACGCTCGATGGAAGGTCATATGAAAAGCATTCTTAGCAGTCGTTGCGATTGCAACGAAGGGTGGTTAGTCGCTATGCCGACTACGTGAAGGATAGAATGGTGCTCAGACGCATACGTAAGGCGGTATTTCCCGTGGCAGGCCTTGGCACCCGGTTTTTGCCGGCGACCAAGGCGATGCCGAAGGAGATGCTGACGGTCGTTGACAAGCCGCTGATCCAATATGCGGTGGACGAGGCGCTCGAGGCGGGAATCGAGCAGATCATCTTCGTCACCGGCCGCGGCAAGCATGCGCTCGAAGACCATTTCGACATCGCCTACGAACTGGAAGACACGATGCGCGCGCGGGGCAAGAGCCTCGAGATCGTCGACGGCACGCGCATGAAGCCGGGCAGCCCGGTCTATATCCGCCAGCAGGAACCGCTCGGTCTCGGTCACGCCGTCTGGTGTGCGCGCGAGATCGTCGGCGACGAGCCGTTTGCAGTGCTATTGCCGGACGAATTGATGGTCGGCACGCCGGGCTTCGTCGCGCAGATGGTCGCGGCCTATGAAAAGGTCGGCGGCAACATCGTTGGTGCGTTGGAAGTGGCCGACAGCGAGACGGACAAATATGGCATCATCTCGCCGGGGAAGGTCGACGGGCGGCTGACGGAGGTCACGGCGCTGGTCGAAAAACCGGCGAAGGGCACCGCCCCGTCGAACCTGATGATCCCCGGCCGCTACATCTTGCAGCCGGAAGTGATGCGCATCCTGGAGCGGCAGGAAAAGGGTGCGGGGGGCGAGATCCAGCTGACCGACGCCATGGCCCAGCTGATCGGCCAGCAGCCGTTCCACGGCTTCACCTTCGATGGCGCGCGCTACGATTGCGGGGACAAGACGGGCTATATCCAGGCGAACCTGGCTCTTGCGCTGGCGCGGCCGGACATCGGCCCAGCGGTGTGCGCCTTTGCCAAGGATTTGCTGAGTTGAAGTTCTAAATTTGCTGGGTTTGATGTCCTTTGCAGGCAAAGTAAAGGAAACTAGTGGAGCGGCCATATCAGCAGCCATCCGGTGCTCGCTCTATGGGCTACAGGGTATGACGTGGTCATCGTCGACAATCCTACCATCAGTTTTGCCTGATCGATCGATCTACGTGCCTCCTCAGTCTAGGCGAACGTCGCCGACGACATCAAGGAGGTGCCGAACGGCTCGCTCAGAGTGCTGCATTATGGCAATAACGGCAATTTTGTAGAACTGAAAACAAATAGCTTTCTTTGTTTTACAGTGAATTAACATATGTCGACACGCAGACATGTCAACCGATGCCGAACCCCGCAGCGGTGAAGCGTAGCGCCTCGCTGCGCATCTCGCGCGTCGCGATCAGGCCGTCATGCGTGGCGAGGAACGCCCAGCTCGAATGCGGGGCAGGGGGCGGCACTAGAGCGGCGGGGTCGAGCACCGCGACGTTGATCCCGCCCCGTACCCGCGCAGACGGCGCCCGCAGCGCCCCGATGCCGGCGACCCGCGCGGCCGCAGCCAGTGCCTGCGTCGCCGTATAATCGGTCGGATGCGTCCAGCGGCCCGCGGGGGTGTCGAACGGCGCCTGCGTCAGGTCGAGCGCGGACTCGCTCGCGACATGGACGGCGAAGGCCGACATCGGCGTCGGCGTGCGCGGCCGGCGGAACCCCGGCGAGCGGGCAAAGGCGACCAGCCGCCAATAGGCCGTCTCGGCGACCGCGGTCGCGATATCCTCCGCCGCGTAGAAGATGCCGGGCAACACGTCGGAGCCGCGGAACCGTGACGGGCGCCCCAGGCCGTACCGGAACGGCGCGGCGAGCAGCCAGGGCAGGCGCTGCGCGGCGGGCGGCAGCGCCGGCTTGACGTCGTCGGCCAGCGCTTCGAGCAACGCCTGGTCCGCACCACTGTCGGCGAGCCGGTTGGTAGCAATGCGGTGCTGGCCCTCCACCATGCGGATCACCCGCCCGCGATAGGGGCGGGCGTGATCGGAAAGCGCCTCAGACACGCGCACGCAGCGCATCGACATAATCGCTGGTCCGCAGCAGCCCACGCACACTCGCGATCAGCTCGAGCGGCGCGGCGCCCAGATCGAGGTTCGGCGTCGCCAGCCACGATCGCGCCGCCTCGTCGTCCTGCCCCAGCCAGCTGTCGAGCGAGCGGAACAGGCGGAGCAGGTGCTGCGCCAGCTCGAACGGCTTGCTGCCCGCCTCCAGCCGATAGCTGCCGCCACGCAGCCGCGACACGGTCGGCGCCGACAGGCCAAGGATCGCCCCCAGCCGCGCATTCGACAGCTGCCAGAACGTCGCGATCCGCGCGATCGCCTCGCTCAGCACACGCGGTGCATCGGGATCGCGGGAGGGCAGAGCGGTCGCCATCGTTTTATCTCCTCCAGAACGATATACAACAAAATCGTTCACAGGAAAAGAAACACTAAGCGGATATGTCAGCTGTGGCGATAATGCCACCATGGCGCAAAACCTGTGCGCCGTATCGGCAACCCCATTGCCATGCCCGGTAAAATGACAAGAGTGTCACCGACATAAGACGGACGCCGCAGCGTCCGATCCGGGGGAATCTACATGGCCGTGAAGTCGTATCGTGCGTCGTTGCGTTTGGCGTTGTCCGCGCTGGCTCTGGGGACGGTGCTCACCGCGCTGCCGGCCACCGCGCAGACCCGCACTCCCCCGCCTCCGCCGTCGGGCGGCTATTATATGGCCAACGGCACGCGCACGACCGACTATAACGCCGCGCTCGCCTCGTGGCGCAACGACGCGCAGTTCAAGGTCGATTATTCGAAGGCGTTCATGGGCATGGAATATGCCTATGTCCTGGGCCTCAACGGCGCCGGGCAGACGGTCGGCGTCAACGATGGCGGCGTGTTGTTCAGCCATCCCTCCTTCTCCGGCACCGGCAAGATCACCGGCCTGCGCACCGCGGCACCGTCCGGCTATGGCAACGACGGCCAGATCAACCCGCGCACGCCGTGGAGCTATCACGGCACGCACGTCGCTGGCACCGTCGCGGGCAATCGCACCGCCAATGGCGTGATGTTCGGCAACGCCTATGGCGCCAACATCCTGGCCGCGACGATTAACTTCTCGGCCGGCGATTTCCTGTGGGCGCGTGACGTCGGCATCGACGGATCGACGACGGTCTCGGCGCCGCGCCAGAACATCGTCGACCTCGCCAACACCGGCAAGGTCCGGATCATCAACAACAGCTGGGGCGTCAGCACCTCGGCGCCCTATACGCTGTCGCTGGCGCAGGCGCGGTCGACCTTCGCGCAGACCCTCAACGGTTTCTACGACCCCGTCCTCAAGAACGACGTGCTCGTCGTCTTCTCGGCCGGCAACGACGCGGGCGCACATGCCAGCCTCGATGCGGTGACGCCGCTCAACGACCTGCGCCTGCGTTCGAACTGGCTGTCGGTGGTCAATTACCAGGCCAGCGGCAGCGCCGATCCGAGCTCCAGCCTGTGCGGCCAGACTGCGACCTGGTGCGTCGCCGCGCCGGGCAGCCAGATCGTCTCGACCTTCAACGTCACGACGCTCGATCGCGCCGGGATCCAGGCCAAGTACACGCGCGCCATGTATCCGACGATCTACAGCGCCGCGACGCTGAGCGCGCTGCAGAATGCGGCGGTCAACGCCTGGATCAACGTCCTCAACGGCTATCTCAACCGCCAGTTCGCCGCGCAGCAGGCCGGGACCAAGTTCGACCTGGATGCGGAGAGCACCTTCCTCGCGCAGCAGGCGGTCGGCATCACGCTCGCCTATGGGGCACGCTTCACCAGCGCCGATCCCGATGGCTACACCAGCCGTATCGCCGGCATCGTCTCGGCCAACACCGACATCCTCGGCGTCGATTTCTCGAAGCTCGTGCTCACCAAGGCCAATGCGCAGCTGCAGGCCGACATGAAGCAATACCTGACCATCACCGGCCCGGGCTATGGCGTGCTGACCGGCACGTCGATGGCGGCGCCCAACGTGTCGGGCTTCGCGGCCGTGCTGATGAGCCGCTTCCCGAACTACAACACCGGCCTCATCTCCGACATTCTCGTCTCGAGTTCGAAGGATCTCGACACGCCGGGCGTCGACCTGAAGTCGGGCTGGGGCGCCCCACAGATGGACGTCGCGCTGGCCGGCCCCACCGCGCTACGCCAGACGCGCGAAGTCAATGTCGCGACGGGCGGCGTCGACGTCTGGAGCAACAACATCCAGGACGCGCGCGACCGTTATTCGGCCGAAGTGCTGGCGAGCTTCCCCGCTGACATCGGCGGCCTCACCAAGCGTGGCGGGGGTGAGCTGATCCTGACGGGCAGCAACAGCTACAGCGGCGCGACCCGCGTCGAACAGGGCACGCTGACCGTCAACGGCGCGCTGACCCGCTCGGCGTTGACCGCAGCCGGGGGCGGCACCATCGGCGGCACCGGCAGCCTCGCTTCACTGACCGCGGCGAGCGGTGGCATCGTCGCGCCGGGCAACGTCGGCGCGATCGGCACGCTCACCGTCGCGGGCACCACCACCTTCGCGAGCGGTAGCCAGTATCTGGTCGACGTCGGCCTGCCTGGCACGTCGGACCTGATCGCCACCAACCGCGCAGTGCTGAGCGGCGGCACGGTGACGCTGCGGCCGACCGCACGCGATCCGCGCTTCGGCGACAGCTACACGATCCTGACCGCCAGCAACGGCGTCACCGGCACGTTCGGCGACACCACGTCGTTCAGCGTGATCCTGTACCCGCTGCTCAGCTATAGCTCGACCGCGGTCACCGCGAGCGTCGCGGCGCGCCCGTACACCAGTGTCGTCGCCAACACGCCGGTGCAGATGGCCTATGCCCGCCTGCTCGATGGCAACCGGTCGGCCGCATACAATTCGCTGTTCGGCATCTATGGCGGCCTCGACCTCCAGTCGGCATCGACGATCCAGGCGACGCTGGAAAGCCTCGCGCCCCGCGCCGAGACGACCAAGCGCGCGATCGGCACTGTCGCGACCGACAATATGGCGCGCTTCTATCGCGAGCGCATCTCGGCGATGGCGCCCGAGACGTTCCAGGGCGGTTCGATCGCGATGATCGGCAAGCCGATGGAATTCGCCGCCAATGAAATCGCGATGCCGGGCCAGGCCGCGATGGTCAGCGACACGCCGGCGACGACGCTGCAGGAAAACGTCCTGCCCGAAAACGCCGCGGTCTATCTGGCGGGCGGCTATCTCGACGGGTCGAGCGCATCGATGCCGGGTACGGTGCCGCAGACCGGGCGTGACCGGTTCGACGGCTTCTACGTCGCGGCGGGGATCGAGGCGAAAGTCGACGACACCAGCATGCTGGGCTTCGGCTTCTCCTACACCAAGATCGACGGCAAGCCGAACGCCGGCCAGACCGCGCGTGGCGAGCTGATCCAGGGCACGCTGTACGGCCGCATCGGTGGCTCGCTCGGCCCCTCGCTCGACGTGCAGACCAGCGCCGGCGTCTACCAGTCGCGCACCCGCCGCACCGGCACGTTCCTGGGCACCGCGTTCGACCTGCGCGCTCGCGACAACGCGCTGGCGCTGTCGAGCGAAATTGGCGCGACCTACAATGCCGGCAACGAGGCGCTGCGCTTCGGCCCGCGCGTCGCGGTGCGCACCAACCGCATCGACTTCACGCCGACCGCGGAAACTGGCACCGGCCCGGCGCTCGCCACGTCGAAGGACAGCTATCGCAGCATCCAGGCCCGCGCCGGCCTGCAGCTCGACGGCAATGCGCAGGGCCTGCGCCCGTTCGCCTCGGCCTATTACGTGCACGACTTCCAGGACCGCTCGAACGTGTTCCTAGCGGGCTTCGCCGGCGGCACCCCGCTGCGCACGCCGTTCCGCGTCGCCGCGCAGGACCGCGACTGGGGCGAGCTGTCGGCGGGCCTGTCGTACCGCACCGGCAATGCGACGCTGTCGCTGTCGGCCGACACGACCTTCGAACGCAGCGACGTGCGCAACCAGGCGTATCGCGGTGGCCTGAAGCTGTCGTTCTGATCGGACGGATCGCAGCATGACGGGGGCGGCGGGTCGAACGATCCGCCGCCCCTTGTCGTTCGGGGCCTGCCGCGTCACCCGCCTCGGAATGGCGCAAAATCAGGACGTCGCCATCGGTCGACACACCGCTTGCCGTCATCAGGCGCAATGCCTATCTACATTTTGCCGGTTATAGTCCGGCAAAGTGTAGGATGCGGCCATGCATGCGGTAGGACGGATACAGACTCTGCTGGGGGGCGAGGCGAACACGGGGCCGCTGCACAGCGAGCGCGACGTGATGCGGCTGGTCCGTCGCGGCCTGCCGACTCAGGCCGTCGATCATTTCCTGCGCGCCTCCCGGCTGACGTTCAGCGCACTCGACCCGCAGATCCTCAGCCGGCGGACCTTTAAGCGACGCCAGGACGCGGCCCAGCCGCTCGATCCGGCAGAGTCCGACCGGATCGTCCGCGTGGTGAGCGTAGTCGCCGCGGCCGAGGAGACGTTCGCCGACCCGGACAAGGCGCATGCCTGGCTGACGCGCGAAAATCGCGCGCTCGACGGCGAAACACCGCTCGCGATGACCGACACGGATCAGGGCGCGCGCGCCGTGGAGGCCCTGCTGGGGCAGATCGCGCACGGCCTCGCGGCGTGATCGTCCATCGCCTGTGCAAGGCAGCGCATGCCGCGCTGGACGGCGAGGGCGCGCGTATGTGGGGCGGACGGTGGAATTCGCCGGGACGGGCGATGGTCTATACCGCCGCCACGCCGAGCCTCGCGGTTCTGGAGGTGCTAGTCCACCTCGACCTGCCGCCCGATCTCATCCCCGACGACATGGTGTTGCTGGCGATCGACGTCCCAGATGATGCGACGCTCCACAGCTTGGACGGCACGCCGACGGATGCCGATGCTTGTCGGCAGGCGGGGGACGCCTTCCTCGACGCCAGTCAGGCGCTGGGCCTGCGTGTGCGCAGCGTCGTCGTGCCGCAAGAGGCGAACCTGCTGCTGAACGTGCGCCACGCGGACATGACGCGGGTGAGGGTGGTCGGGACGGACTCGTTCCGCTTCGACCCGCGGTTGCTGCGCTGACGCAAGGCGGGGCGATCCAGTCAGCCCCCGCTCATCGATGATCAAATAGACCGCTTGAGGAGGAGCCGCCCATGCCCGTCGCCCTGCTGACCGCCCTCGCACTGGCCCAGTCCGCTCCCCTGCCGGCGACGCTTCCGGCGCGCTTCTACAACCGCCCCGGCGCCAGCGTCACGACCCGCGACGCCGACCTCGCCCGCTGCCTGGCGATCGCCACCCAACCGATGGCCGTTACCGGCCCGGCGGTGGTCAAGGACCGCAGGCTCACGCCCCCGATAGGCACCGCCCAAGACGTACCGCCCGTCACACCGGACGACCCGATCGAAACCTGCATGAGCAACCGCGGCTGGCGACTCTACGCGCTGACGCTACGCGAGCAGACGGCGTGGGCACGACTGTCCGCGCCAGCCCGCGCGCGCCTTGCCGACACGCTCACCGGTGCCACGCAACCACGCTGGGGACGCCTCGTCCGCCCGGCATCGCGCCTGCGACTGAACGGGGGCAGCCTGAAACACTAGCGATGACCGCCCGCCCGCTGATCACAGGCCTAGCGCTGCGTATCAGCAGGCAGGGCGGGCGACATGGTGATCGTGCAGGGCAGGGGCTTACGCGCCTTGTCCGCGCGCTTGCGGCATGCCTCCAGAGTGTTCCGATTAGCGGTGACGATCCGGTCGCCCGCCGCGATATTCGCGAACGCCTCGGGCCCGGAGCTCCGCATCATGCGCTGTCCGCCCTCCCACATCGGCATGGCGAGCGTGCGCGCCGCCATCTTCTCGGGCCATTGCCAGCCTGCGGGGACGGCACGCGCGACGATGCCGGCGAATACCGCCCATACGATCATGCCGACGACGATCCCGCCGATCGCGGTCCACGCGAGCCAGCGGTTCTGCTCGTCACTGCGCCGTGCCGAGACGGTGACGGCTTGCAAGGCACGCGTCGCATCGCGTAGCTCGCCGGCTGCGGTCTTCACTGCCTGCCGGTCCTCGGCGACAGCCCCGGTGATCCGGGCGGCGACCTGACGTGCGACCGTCTCTTCCTCCGTTGCCTTCCGCAAGATTTCCGCGCGCTGGTAGGTGGCGGTCGCAAGCTTCGTGATCTGCCCCAGCGTCTCGCTATAGTCGGGCGGTTCAGGCCGATCGTCACGCGCCGCGATCCCTTCGATCGCGCGCCGGAGCAACGCCAGTTCGCCGCGTACGCCTTCGAACGCTTCCGCCGCGGCATCCCGTTCGTATTCGCCCTCGTCCATGTTGCCCCCTCTTTCCGCACGACGGCACGAAACCCTACCGGCTCATACCCCGGTCGAGGTTCCGGCCCGGTTCGATCGATCGCATCAGCGTGTCACCGATCGAGCGCTCGCGTTGCATGTCCAGCTCCAGCACCGATGCGCGACGGCGCAGCGCGGATTCGAGCTGCGGATCGCGGGCGAGCCCGGCCGCTTCTGTCTCCATCCGCGCCTGCACCCGTTCGGCGCCGGCGCTGTCGCCGCTTCGCTCGAGCCCGGCACGCTGCCGCTGCATCGCCTGCCAGCCGGCGACGAACCGATCAGCGCGTGCCTCAGGATCGAGCCGCACGCGCTGTTCCTCGACCATCGCCCGCACCGCCCCATCCGTATGGCCGCTCACCGCCTGATCGATCAGCCCAGGCTCGCGCTGCATCGCGGACGCAAGGTCGCGAGCGGCATAGGGGCGGATCGCATCCAATGCCGCGATCGCGCGCCGTGCCGCAGTGTCCTGATGCGGCAGCACCGGCAGGTCCCGTGCCTGCATCCGCCGCACGTCGGCCGCAACGCGGGCAAAGTCACGGATTGCCTTGGCTTGGTCAGGACGGTCGGTGCCGATCGCCGCTCCGTCACGCTCGACCGCAGGCTTCGGCCGGAACCCCGCGAACATGCCGCGCGCGCCATCCCGAACCATGTCGCGTACCTTCTCCACCATCTGGCGTGTGCGTTCCGGGAACTGGATTTCGCGCCGATCGGCGAAGGCGCGGGCATGGTCCTGTTCGCTGCGCTCGGGCGCATAGTCGCCCGCCATGTCCTTGCCGCGGTCGCGCGACAGCACACGCGCGAGCTTGCCCTGATCGGCAAAGTCGTCGCGGCCGTAATGGAGCTGCACGCCCTCGCGATGCCGCGACAGTCCGACATAGCCGCTGTGCCGGTCCATCCCGGGTGTCGCAAGAACATACGCACAATCGACCGTCACGCCCTGCGATTTGTGGAAGGTCGCGGCATAGCCGTGATCGACCGCCGCATAATCCTTCGCCGCGAACGTCACGTCGCGCCCGCCGTCGAGCCGCACTGTCATGCCCTCCGGCGTGACGTACGCGATCGTCCCCAGCGTGCCGTTCTTCACGCCCAGCGATCGCTCGTTGCGCAGGAACATGCACCGGTCGCCCGCGGCGAAGTCGCGATGCCCGCGGTCGGTCGCGAACGCCACGTCCTCGCCCAGCTCGCCGGTCATGCGAAGCCGGTCTCTCGCCTCCACGTTCAGCTGTCGGACCTCGGCATTGGTGTGGGTGAGGATGATGCGGGTCTGGTCGGGATCGGCCCGGCGTTGGCGATCCCAACTGTCGACCAGTTCGGCACGTGCAGCGTCGCGAGTGTCTACGGCATGGACCATGCCGTGCGCGGCATAGGCATTCAGCGCTTGCGGAGTACGGCCGGTCGCCAGCGCCCGCGTCGCTTCCTTCTGCCAGTCCTCGCGCTGCCGGCGAACCTGGGTGATCTCGGCTGCGCCATGCCGCTCGGCGATCGACCGGAACGCCGCGCCCGCCTCGATCGCCTGCAGCTGCTCGGGGTCACCGACCAGCACGACTTTCGCGCCTGCATCCCGGGCATGGGACAGCACTCGCTCCATCTGGCGGGTGCCGATCATGCCGGCCTCGTCGACCACCAGCACGTCACGGGGTCCAAGCTGGTCACGCCCCTGCGCCCAGCCATGCTCCAGGCTAGCGATGGTGCGCGACGCAATGCCCGATCCGCCTTCCAGATTCTCGGCCGCGATCCCGGACAGCGCCGCACCGCGCACCTGATAGCCCTCGCGCTCCCACGCCTCGCGCGCGACGCCCAGCATCGCTGACTTACCGGTGCCGGCATAGCCGACGACCGACGCCAGACCGTCCCGCCCGGTGATATGGTTGAAGGCGTCGCGCTGCTCACCGGACAGCGTAAGCCCCCGCCGCTCTGCCGCCTCCAGCGCTCCGGCCCGCTGCCGCTCGGACACGCCATGCTCGCTACGCCGCGCCAGGTCATCGCCCGCCTTTTCCAGCCGCGCCTCGGTTACGATCATATCTCGGCTGGTGAACCGTTCCTGGTCGCGTCCGTCCTTGCCCAACGCCACCAGCTCGGAGCTGGCGCGTACCGCCGCCATCACCTGATCGAACTGCTCCTTGCCATCCGAATGCCGAAACACGAATGTCACGAGGTCGCGGTTCGTAAAGGTCGACTGCTGCCTCGTGATGCCGTCCAACGCATGGCGCGGATCGGCAATGATCTTCTCACCATTCTCCCGCGCGATGCGCCGGTGATCCTCAGCACGCTCGGCATCCTCGCCGCGATCCAGGCGACGCTTTCCTGCGGGTCCGATCTTGTGCTGCGGTTCCAGCTCAATGCCCTGATCGGCATAGGAGCGATGGTCGATCCGCGCCTCCAGCCCCAGCTCCGCCATGCGCTCGTTGACATGCGCCGCCCAAGCCTCGCGCCACACGTTCAGAAGCGCAGGGGCATTCCAGTCGCGGTTCTTCTGCCCGAAACCGTCCGGCCCAACGTCGCGCATCGACAGCATGACATGCGCGTGCGGCTTCGGGCTGCCGTCCTTCGCCTTGTCCCAATGCACGTTGAGGTCCGCGACCATTCCCCGGCAGACGAATTGCTCGGCCACGAAATCGCGGGCGAGCGCGATGCCCTGCTGCTCGTTCATCTCGCGCGGAATCGAGAACTCCACTTCACGAGCGAGCTGCGCATCCTTGCGCTTCTCGCCCACCTCCACCTCGTTCCACAGCGTGACACGGTCGCGCAAACGCTCCGGTGCGCCCTGCGGCAACATCACCTCGGAATGAATGACGCCGGTCTTGTTCGAGAAATCGTGCGATCGTCCCAGTCGCTGATCGGGCAGCTCGGAAGCGGAACGATAGGCGGCAGACGCCACGGCGCTGGAACCGTTGGCGCGGCTGATGACCTTGGCGCTGAAATGATAGATCGCCATCGCGGCTATCATGATGCACGCTTCAGCGCACGTCGGCAACGACGTATAAGCGCGCACTCACGATCTGCTTCGCATCTCCTGACTGACTTGCTGGCTCTTTCCAATGCCTCCGGCTTTACCCTCACGCCCGGGATGGTAGGATATTGCCGACCGTTACGCGGAAGGGTGAAGCAATGCGGAAGGTTCGTGACTATGATGCCGAGCTTAAGGCACTGGGCGACAAGGCTCGTGCGCTGAAGGCGAAGCGGATCGAACAGCTTGGTCAGCTCGTGACCGCAACCGGTGCCGATGCCCTCGATGCCGAAATCCTCGCTGGCGTGTTGCTCGATGCGATCGGATCGAAGGATGCGGACGTAAAGGAGGCATGGCGCGCAAAGGGCGCCGCCTTCTTTCAACGACGCGGGCGCAAGGGTGGTGGCGCTGCTACAAGCGACGGATCGGGCGCTGAGGCTGAACCACTCAGCGACGCTGCGGACAGAAGCAGCACACCGGCGAACGGATAGCAGGGGCTGGGTCCTGGCGCGTCGCGAACGCACCCGTCACCTGATCGAACTGGGCGGCCTCGTCCAAAAGGCCGGACTGGTCGATCTCACCGACGACGATCGCGCGACGATCTATGGCGCACTGCTCGACGTTGCGGCGCGGGGCCGGAGCGATGATGCCAGCTCCGTTCTGGCATTGTGGAAGCGGCGCGGGAAACGGGCGTTCGATGCCGAACAGGATGCGGACGATACGCCCGGGATGAGTCTCTATGACGCGTGACCATGTGACGGACGCGGTGACCAAGGTTCCGGCGGTGACGCTTGGTTTCTGGGTCATCAAGATTCTGGCCACGACCGTCGGTGAAACGGGCGGCGATACCGTATCGATGAGCTGGCTCGGCGAGACGACGCCGGATGCCGGTCAATCAGGGCTCAACGGTTATCTTATCGGCACGGCAATCTTTGGCCTGTTGCTCGTCGGGCTGGTCTGGCTGCAGATCAGGGTACGACGGTTCAACCCCTGGCTCTATTGGGCCACGATCATCGCCTCAACGACCGCCGGCACCACGCTCGCCGACTTCGCCACCCGTTCGCTCGGCATCGGCTATCCGGGCGGCTCGCTCCTACTGCTGGGCTGTGTGCTTGCCTCCCTCCTCGCCTGGTATCGGACGCTGGGCAGCGTCGCGGTCGATACCGTCGTCGGAGCGCGCGCGGAAACCTTCTACTGGATCACCATCACCCTGTCGCAGACCCTCGGCACCGCGCTCGGCGACTGGATCGCCGACGGCAGCCTCGGCTATTCCGGCGCTGCGCTGGTATTCGGCGGGGCGCTGATTGTAATCGCCGTGCTCTATCTGCGCACTCAGGTTTCCCGCGTGATCCTGTTCTGGGCGGCCTTCATCCTGACGCGGCCACTGGGGGCGACGGTCGGCGATTTTCTCGACAAGCCTGTCACCAAAGGTGGACTTGCGTTCAACCGCCCAGTCGCCACCATCGTACTCGGCGTCACGATCGCGCTGCTTATCCTTGTGCTTCCCCAACGGGCGGGGCGGCATCCGGGCAAGCGATGATCGGTCCGCAGACCTTGCTTCGACTGGAAGGAGGGGCCCATGAGCGATTTCGATATCGAGGCGATCCGCGCCGAGGTGCGAATGATAGAATTCGTCCGCGGCACGCCGGCGCAAATCGCCCTATGGCAGGAAGACATGGCGGACTCCCGCGCCAATCTCGTGATCGAGGGCATGATCCCAACGCCCAACGACGATGCGTTTTTCGCGATGATGCTCGACGAAGGCGTGCCGCCACCTCTCGTCTCGCAAATCCTGCTCCGGCTGCTCGACCATCCCGATGCCGATCGCTCGCTGCCGATCACGCCGATGGCAACCCAGTAAGGCCGCTCGCCGGGCGTCCGCGTCACTGATCGCTGCGTCTCCATGTCGGACTGTCGACACATAGACACATGCGAGTCAGAGAAACCTTTGTCCGGCATGATCCTTGAACAGCTCGGCGTTGCGCACATAATCGGACAGAACCTGTACGGACTTGTGCCGGCTGACCTCCTGCAACTTGAAGATCGTCGCGCCTTGCGCCGCGCCTTCGGTGATGAACCCCGCCCGGAGCGAATGCCCGCCGAACTGCGTCGGATCATATCCCGCCGCGGCGGCATGGGTCTGCACCAATCGCGCGATCGCGCGGTCGGACATCGGCGCCGGCGTCAGCGCATCCTTGCGCGACAGCCGTCGGAACAACGCCCCCTCGCTATGCCCAGCTGCCGCCATCCAGGCGAGCAGCAACGCCTTGGGGCGGATCCGCGTACCTTCGGGGATCGCGATCACCGCGCCCTCGCCGGCCCGATCGGTCTTCGACCGCGCGATCGTCAGCCTGAGACCTTCGGGAACGATCCCGACATGCCCCAGCTCCAGTGCCACGATCTCCGACCGCCGCAGGGCGGCCGCCATCCCGATCGCCAGGATTGCCCGATCCCGGGTTGCGCGCAGCCCATCGCCCTCGATCGCGGCCAACATGTTCCGTAACGCCGTCGCGTCCGCGGGCGCCTTGCGGCGCTTCGCCCCTCCATGCTCGGCGCGGATCCCGGCCAGCACCTCGGCGAGCCGCCCCGCGGTCGGCAAAGCAGTCGGAGCAGGAAAGCCCGCGGCACGATGCTGATGCCCGATCGCCGCGACGCGGCGATTGATCGTCGAGGGATTGAGCCCGGCGGCCGCCTGATCGCTTGCAAATACCGCCACGACATCGGGCGACGCCGGCAATGCCGCCAGGCCATGCGCATCGCACCAAGCTGCGAAAATCGCCCAATCCGATTCGTACGCTCGCCGCGTCGCGGTCGATCGAGCCGCCTTGGCATAAGCCGCCGCCCGCTCGATCTTGGCATCGAGGACCGCCGGTAACGCCAGCTTGAGAGGTATCGGCATCGAGAACACTTGCTGGTCGTCACCAACGGTCGGGGTGATCGCATCGGAAATGAGCCGCTGGCGCGCCATCACCTAGCTATAACAGGATCGGTTCGGACGAGCTAACGCTGCGTCCGGGAATCATTGTTATCGGACACGATATGCCTTGCGACGGGATGGTCCTCATGCGCTTCTCAAGGATATAAATAGGTGCCCAGGAACGGCCTATTCTGCGCTCACCGTGTTTATTGACGATCGCAGCGATTCCAACGCGGTTGTCAACGGCGGAGCAAAATCCGGCCACGGTGGCGGTGTAAAAGTAGGCCAGCGGTCGAGGTGTGATGACGACATGGAAAGGGCCCCGATCGGGGCCCTTTCCATGTCGTCGCGACCGTTTTCTCCCGGCTATGTCGGCGGGATCTCTCCGGTGTTCGGGTCGGCCGACACAGTGGCCTGGTTTTGCTCCGCCCTTCTGGCGGAGCGCCGGCCGGCGGACTGTTTGAGGCGGTAGCTGTCGCCATTCATGGTGAGGATGGAGACGTGGTGCGTGAGGCGGTCGAGCAGCGCGCCGGTGAGCCGCTCCGAGGCGAGCACTTGGGTCCAGTCCTCGAACGGCAGGTTCGACGTGATGA